>Ga0334890_1002049_pt1 | contig 24326 bp, 22 predicted proteins | sample GraSluR1_MG_3_FD_207220 | JGI IMG/M metagenome (GOLD analysis project Ga0334890, IMG submission 207220) | Sludge microbial communities from methane-producing bioreactor in Wageningen University, Netherlands - Granular Sludge_31_08-R1 | ecosystem: Engineered > Bioreactor > Anaerobic >... | reverse complement strand
TTTTTGCTGACGGCGCCTGTCAACGGGGATATCATAATAAGAAAAGAAGCGCGTGTCAAGTCTTACTTTCGAGAATCTCTGTTTTTTCCGGGAAGTTCACCATCTTTTCGGCAATCCAACAGAGAAAGCAGGAATTTCCTGACTAGATTGCCCGTCACCGACTTCCGGAACGGCCCTGATTTTCTCGGAGAAATCTCGTTCGTGGCCACGGCTGCCGCCTTTCCGGGGAGCAACGGTTCAAGCCGCTTGCCCCGAAGGAAATCCTCGGTCTCCGGAAGACGGACAGGGAAAGCGGACATGCTCCCAGCCGCTATCCGTATCTCCTCGATTCGCCCGTCATCCAAGGAAGCGGCGCAGGCAACGCTGATCCGCGCAAGAGTGAGCGCCGCACGGGACCCTCTCTTGTAAAAGGCTTGCGCAAGATTGTTTTTCGGAAGCGGAAGCAGAACTCCCGAGATAATTTCGTCGTCCTGCAAGACCGTTTTGCGGTACCCGGTAAAAAATTGCTCCATGGGGACCAGGCGCTCACCGTCAGTGCTCCGTAACACGACGGAGGCATCGAGCACGAGAAGAGGAACCGGAAGGTCGGCGGCGCCCGATGCGGAGGCAAGGTTGCCTCCGAGCGTCGCCCGGTTCTGGACCGCCCAGGCGCCGCTCAGCTCGGCAGAGCGGGAAAGCGACGGAAAGAGGGCAGCGACGTCGGCGTCGTGAACAAGCCGGGTGTCCGAAGCCGTCGCTCCGATGAAGAGAGATTCCCCGCGGCGTTCGATCACCGCAAGTTCCGGAACTCTCGAGAGATCCAGGATGCGGTGATATTCTTTCTTTCCGTTCTTCAGATCCGGGAAAAAATCGGTTCCTCCCGCCAGAAAGCAGATTTCTCCACCGAACCGGTTTCGTATGCGAAGTGCGTCCTCCAGCGAAGACGGCTGAAAAAATAATTCCTCTTCGTCCTTCGAGAAAAGTGGCGGGACATACTCTGCCATTTCCGGGTACTCCATCTTCAGATGTTCTCCATATCCCGACTCCGCCGCCATTTCCACCGCACGGAAAATCTTCTCATAGCCGGTGCACCTGCAGAGATTGCCTGCGAGGGCTTTCCGTATCAGACTTCTTTCCGGATGAGGATCAGCCTCGAGAAGAGAGCGCGAAGCCATGATCATTCCGGGAATGCAGAATCCGCACTGAACCGCACCCTCGTCCGCAAAGTATTGCTGCAACGAATCCGGGGTTTCCGTCGATCCGAGACCTTCGATGGTGAGCACGTTCCGTCCATGCACCTGGAGCGCCGGTACCATGCAGGAGTTGACCAGTTCTCCGTCTATTATGACGGCGCAGGCTCCGCACTCCCCCTCTCCGCACCCCTCTTTGGCGCCGCGGAGCTTCAGATCCTCCCTGAGGATGTCGAGAAGGCGCTTCAAAGGCTCCGTTTCAAGGGAACGTGTCGTGCCGTTGACAGTAAACGAGAGTTTCATTCTCCATCCGTCCTTTCGATTTCCGAGAGAAGAGAGTGAAGATACTCCCCGGTCACAGGAATTTTTTCCGGAAAAACACCGGTTGCATGCTCGACGGCGGCGACCAGCGCCGGCGCTCCGGAGTCCATCGGGAGCTCTCCAAGCCCCTTGGCCCCGTACGGACCTCCCTCGTAGGGGGTTTCCGCCAGCTCCACGAAAAAATCGGGAGTGTCGGAGCTGGTGGGGATAAGATACTGGTTGAGATGCGCGCAGCCATATGCTCCGTTCACGAGGTCGACATCCTCGAGGTAGGCGTATCCGAGGGCCTGCAGCGTTCCGCCTTCTATCTGCCCGGCAGCGAGCACGGGAGAGATCGCCCTGCCGACCTCGGCGACGACGTACGCCTTCTGGGGGGCAATTTCGTACGTGTCCATATCGACCTCGACCTCGACAACGTCGGCAACCCACGCGTACGCCTTGTACGCATCCCCCCGATAGGTCGCTTCATCCCATGAGAATCCTTGCGGCGGGGTATACTGCACGGTCGCATGCAGGGCTTCCGGAACATCGGAGAGCTTCGCCGCCAGATCGAAGAAAGACTCCGAACGTCCTTCCCCGGTCGAGAAAACACCTTTCGAAAAGGAGAGGCTCGCAGCGGAGTAGCCGCTGAGTTTCGCGGCTGCGGAGAGCATGTTGCCGATAAGCGTATGGCATGCATCCTGGACGGTCTTTCCGACATACATTGTCGTCCTCGAGGCGACCGTCGGCCCGCTGTTCGGTACGACGTCCGTATCCGGCAGGGGGTGGCGTACGGCGGAAAGAGGAAGCCCGAGCGTCTCGGCGGCGATCATGGGAAGAACTGTCGACGCCCCCTGACCCATTTCAACGCTGCTGACCAGGATTTCTACCGTCTCTCCCGATATCCTCACCGAGACGACGCCCTTGATGTACTCCTCGCCGCTTCCGGTGAAGCCTCCGCCATGAAGCCCGAGCGAGAGGCCTATCCCCTTCCGGACGGAAGAATTCTTTCTGTTCTCCTCCTCGAACCGGGTCCTCTTGCTCTCGTAGTCCGACAGCTCAAGGACCCTGTCGAGGACCAGTTCCGCCGAAACTCCCGTGGAGAGGACCTGACCGTATGGAAAGGAGTCTCCGTTCTTCAGCATGTTCTTTCTCCGAACGGTAACCGGATCCAGCTTCAGCTCCCTTGCGATCCGGTCCATGTGGCGTTCGAGCGCGAATGCGCTTTGGGGAACGCCGAATCCGCGGAATGCGCCGTTCGGAGGAGTGTTCGTGGCGACCGCCCGGGCACGGATCCCGACGTTCGGTATCGAGTAGCACCCCGTCGCATGGAGGATGGAGCGGGAAAGGACCACCTTGCTCATGGTGGTGAAAGCGCCGCCGTCGAGGAGAATGTCGATATCCATGGCAACGATTGTTCCGTCCTCCCTGACCCCGGTTCTGTGCCGGATAACGGAAGGATGTCTCTTCGTAGAGCAGAGCAAGTCTTCCTTCCGGTCATAGACCATTTTCACGGGATGTCTGCCCTTGTGCGCCAAAAGCGCCGCGTGGAGCGCGAGGATCGACGGGTAGTCCTCCTTGCCGCCGAACGCGCCTCCTGTCACGGTTTGTTTTACCACGACCTTTTCAGGAGCGGCTCCGAGGCCTTTCACAAGCGCGGAATGAACGTAGTAGGGGCACTGCATGGAACCAAGCACTTCCATGACGCCGTCGTCGCGCGGAATTGCGACGACGCCCTGGGTTTCGAGATAGACATGCTCCTGGTGCTTCGTATGGTACGTTCCTTCAACGAGCTTTTCCGCCTCGCGGAGAGCCTTTTCGGGATCCCCGCTGCGGACGGAATATTCGTCGATGACGTTGTTCGTCCCCCAGATGATCTCTTCCGCCGAGAGGGACTCCTCGACCGTGAGAAGAGCTTTCGTCTCTTCGTAAATGACCGTCACGCCGCGCAGCGCTTCATCCAGCGTCTTCCGGTCGGGAGCGGCCACCAGTGCCAGCGCCTGCGTCTGAAAGGAGACTTCGGCCTCTGCAAGCGCGGGATAGTCGTCGCGAATCATCGACACGGTGTTTTTTCCGGGGATATCCTCCGCCGTGACGAACGTTACCCGGCTCCAGTCAAACGAAGGGTCTCTGACGATCTCCCTGATCTTCCCCCGGGGGATGGTCGAGCGTACGGTTCCGCCCAGCCAGGCGCCTTCGAAAGGAATATCTTCAAGAAAGAGCGCCTGGCCGCAGGCCTTTTCAAGCCCCTCGATCCTTGGCGGTGAAGTTCCGACAACGGAAAAGGACGACTCCGCGTTCATTTCCCTGTCCCTCTCTGCGCGTTCCGGGCCGCGACGTTCTTCTGGTACATGCCCCGGATCTCCTCGACCGAGGAATAGTTCCTTGAAGCAAGCCACTCCTCCATCTCGGCGGCGACCTTTCCGTACACGCCTGATCCGTGCTGGATCGCCGCTGAGCAGATCTGGACAAGCGAGGCTCCAGCCATGAGGAACTTGAGAGCGTCCGTTCCGGTGGAAACGCCCCCGACCCCGATAACGGGCTTGCTCTGAACCGATGCGATCTGGTAGACGATGCGCAGGGCGATCGGCAGAATCGGTGATCCGGAAAGCCACCCCTGACCGTAGGACGAACCAAGGGCGGGCTTGCAGCTCTCCACGTCGAAGTCCAGCGCCGGACCGTACGAGTTGATCGCCACGAATCCGTCGACGAACTCGGAGGCCCTGACAGCAAGTTCTTCTATGTCTGGAGTATTCGGTGATATTTTCATCCATACCGGGACCGAAACCGCGCTTCGCAGCGATTTCGCCACCTCGAGCAGAGGATCGAGCGACTTCCCCGTGTAATGCGTGGAAAACTCGATGATATCGGGCCGGACCTCCTTTTCGAGCATTGCCCCAAGCGTCCGGACGTCCTCCGGCGAGTAGCCTATCGAAAGAACGAGAGGAACTCCGGATTCTTTAACCTCCCGGTATGCGTCAATATACTCTTCAACCGGGATCTCGGCCCACGTTTCGCAGTTGAGGAGCCCTCCGTAAGGCCCTTTGCGAATCGTGGGACGGGGATCTTTGGCCGGAACCACGGAAACCGTCTTCGTCACTATTCCGCCGGCCCCTCCCTCGACAGCTTCCCGGAGCTTCGAGGCGGTTCCCACGTTGGGACCGGCAGCCGTCAGCACCGGATTGGAGAAAACCACGCCATTCACCGTCGATTCCATCCGCACCATGATATACTCCTCCTTCGATTCAATCGCACCGGAAACGCTGTGCCAGAGAGTGGGCGGCTCTTCTCGCCTCGAAACGCAGCGTCTCGATATCGTGTTCGGGGAAACGGCCTTCATGCCAGAGGATCCGGCCATTCACCGCGGTGAGAAAAGTTTTCCCCCCCTTCGCGCCGAAAAGAAGATGGCCCGTCAGGTTCTTCTCTTCAACAGGGGAGAGCGGAACGTAGTCGAGTACGGCGATATCGGCAGGCGCTCCAGGATGGAATCCGAGCTCCACCGGCAGATACGATTTCACTCTTTCATAAGGGAGAGTGAGCAGCATCCGCTCCATCCGCCCGAACGGCTCTGCGCCGCCCGAGCCGAGGAGGAAATACGACCTGAGAGCGGAGATCATGTCCCCCGACATGCCGTCGGTACCGAGAAGGTGATCCGGGAGATCGTCCCGCCGGGCATTTCCGACGCGGTTGTTGGCGTTCGATTCCGGATTGATGACGATCGCAGGCCGGATTTCGTCCAGGATCCGATACTCGTCCTCGTCGAGATGAACGCAGTGCACGAGGATACTCTTCCCGTCGAGGAGGCCGAACGAGTTCAGCCGGTCGACGGGCCCCCGATATCCTTCTTTTCTGCAGAATGCAAAATCCTCGGGCGCCTCGCCGCAATGTACGTGAACCGGCATGTCGGCGGGCCTGGTCTCCCCGATATACTCCAGCGTCTCCTCAGAAAGGGTGAGATTCGCATGAAGGCCGAACACTCCTCCCAGGAAAGCGTTCTTCCGATGTTTCTCCCTGAAGGAGATATTCTCTTCCACGTGCCGTTTCATCGCTTCGTTCCCTGCGCGGTCGGACGTCTCGAAACAGAGAACGCCTCTTGCTCCCGCGCGCTGAAAGGCTTCGGCCGCGATATCCAGGCTCCCGGTGTCGAGGCTCATTGAGGCGTGATGATCGAAGATCGTGGTCACACCGTAAGAGAGAGAGTCGAGCGCTCCCATGAGGACGGAAAAATAGAGGATCTCTTCGTTGAACGACCTGTCCAGCCGCCACCAGAGATTCTCCAGGATGTCGGGAAATGTGTCGGTCCTTCCCGCGGGCGAGAATCCGGGGGCGAAGAATGAATAGAGGTGATGGTGGAAATTCACCAGCCCCGGAAGGATGATCCGTCCCCTCACGTCGTAGAAAGGAACTCCTTCTTTCCGGATCGTATCGCACAGGCCGATCTCCTGTATTCGTCCCTCATCGACGAACAGAGCCCCGTTCTCAAGAAACAGACCTCTTCCGTCCGCGATGATGCCGTTGCCGACGATGAATGAACCGCCGTTCATGCACCGCCCTCTCTTTCCCCGCGTTCGCGAAGTGCCCGCAGCACCTTTTCCGGAGTCATCGGAAGCTCGTTCATCCTTATGCCGACCGCATCGTGGATCGCGTTCGCAATGGCCGGGGCGGGTCCGTTGATCCCGATTTCGGAGATCGACTTCGCCCCGTACGGTCCGGTCGGTTCGTCCGAATCAACGACGATCGTCTTCATCACGGGGAGGTCGAGCGTTCCGAAGATTTTATAGTCCCAGAAGGAAGCGTTCGTCATCTTCCCTTTTGAATTGAAAAGATACTGTTCCGTCAGCGCGTAGCTGATCCCGTTCAGCGTGGCCCCTTCGATCTGCCCCTCGACAAGCGTCGGATTGAGCGGACGTCCGCAGTCTCCGGCGGAGACGAACTTGACGACCCGGACCCGGCCGGTCTCCGTGTCGACCTCGACTTCCGCGAACTGGGCCATGAACGGCGCCGGCGACTCGGATCCGGTAAAGGAAGCGGAAGCCTGAATCTGGAACTGGTCATGGCTGTACATGGAAAAACACGCGATCCTGTCGAAAGGAAGCTCCTCTCCCGTTTTCGAATTGACCGCAATTCCGTTCTCCTTCAGCGCCAGGTCGTCCGGAGCGGACCCGGACATCGCGGCGGCCACGGACAGGATCTGCGAACGGATATCCTGCGCGCACCGCAGAACGGCCTGCCCGGAAACGTACGTTGTCGACGAGGCGTAGGCCCCTGTATCGAAAGGCGTCAGGTCCGTATCGGACGAAAGAATGAAGATCATGTGGAGCGGAACCTTCAGCGTCTCGGCCGCGATCTGGCTCAGGATGGTATCGGAGCCTGTCCCGATATCCGTCGCGCCTACGTACAGGTTGAAGGAACCGTCGTCGTTCATTTTCATCGAGGCGCTCCCCATGTCCACCTTCGGGATACCCGATCCTTGCATGGAAATCGCAGCGCCGACGCCCTTCACGACGGAACCCCTGGAGATCTTCTTTCCCCTCAGGCGCTTCCATCCGATCTCCTCGGCTCCTCTGTCGATGCATTCGTCCAGCTTGCACGACTTGATGGTCTGGTCGACGCCCTCGGTTCCCTCTCCGATGGCCTTGAAAACCTCGGAAGTCTCTCCCTCCCGGATATGCCATCTCTTGACGAACTCCAGGAAATCCACGCCGAGCCTGCGGGCGATGCCGTCCATATGCTGATTGAACGCAAAATATCCCTGGGTCGCACCGTACCCACGGTACGCGCCGCCGACCGGCAGGTTTGTATAGACAGCCCTTCCCGTGAAGGCCATATTCTCGATTTTATTGAACATGGGCAGAACCTTCGAGCCGGCGTTGGAAAGCACGGTCAGGGCGTGTGCGCCGTATGCGCCGGTGTTCATCACATCGTCCATCTCGAGTGCGGTGACGGTTCCGTCGTTCTTTACCCCGGTCCTGATGCGCACCCGCATCGGATGACGGGTGCGCGCCGTCGTGAAGACCTCTGATCGTTCGAGTTCCGCCTTGACGTTCCGCTTGAATTTCCACGCGGCCAGCGCGACGTACGGCTCGAGAATAATCTCCTGCTTGCTTCCGAAGCCGCCGCCGATCCTCGGCTTCACCACGCGGATCATGCGGGCGGGAATGCCGGTGATCTTGCTGACAGTGCGCCGGGCGTGAAAGGGAACCTGCGTCGACGAGACGATCACAAGCCTCCCCTTCTCATCGAAAAAGGCGGATGCTGCATGCGGTTCCATCGCACAGTGCGCGGCGTAGTGGGTTCGGTACGTTTCATCGACGATGAAATCCGCCTCCGCGAACCCCTTCTCCGGATCTCCGAACGAAAAGAGAACCTCGCCTGCGACGTTCTCCTCCGGGCGGTACGGAACGGGAAGAGGCGCAAACGCCCCTTCGCCGTGAAGGCATGGAGCGTCTTTTTCCCGCGATCTCTCCGGATCGAAGAGGGTCGGGAGCTCCGAATACTCTATCTTGATCGCCTTCGCGGCGGCAAGGGCGACACTCCGGCTCTCGGCGACCACAGCGGCGACGATTTCGCCGACGTACCGTACCCGCTTGTTGAACAGACGCGTATCGTAGGGCGACGGTTCGGGGTACCCCTGACCCGCGGTCGTAAAAAGATCGCTGGAGGTATTGAAGGAATGAAAGACGTCCACTACTCCGTCAATTTCACGGGCTCCCGCGTCGTCGACGGAGAGAATATCCCCGTGAGCGACGTTCGAGTAGGCGAAGACGAGGTAAAGAGGTTCATGGATTTCATAATCCGATGTGTAGCGCGCCGTGCCGCATGCAAGCGACAGGGAATCGACCTTGTGAAGGGGCTTCCCCACAACAGAGAAATCAGTCATGCGAGCTCATCCTCCTTGCGGCAAGACGGACCGCTTCGATAATTTTTACATACCCGGTGCATCTGCACGAATTACCGTCGAGGGCGGAAAGAATTTCCTTGTCGTTCGGATTCGGATTCTTCCTCAAGAGGGCAAGCGCCGCCAGGATCATCGCGGGAGTGCAAAAACCGCACTGAACCGCACCGGATTCGACAAAAGCCTTCTGGAGAGGATGCGGCTCGTGAATAGTCCCTATGCCGGCGACGGTCTCGATCTCCTTCTCCATAACGGAAGCGGCGAAGACCTGGCACGAGTTGACAAGAACTCCTTCAAGCAGCACGGAACACGTTCCGCAGACTCCTTCGTCGCACCCGCGATGCACCTCGGAATGACCGTTGGCGCGAAGCACGTCGAGAAGCGTGGCTTCCGGTACGAAGGACCACTCCTTTGCTCGCCCGTTCACAAAAAAAGTACCCTTCATCACGACTCCTCCTCCATCAGAACGGCCTTCAGGGCTCTTTCAACCCGTACAGCCGCTATCTCCGAGAGGTATTCCGGCGAACCAGCAGGTTTTCCTCCGAATTCCACGGAGGCCATTTTCCGCAGATCGGGCGATGAAAGAATCGAAAGATCAGCCCCCGAAAGCCGCTCCTCGAGCTCCTTCAGCCGCCGGATACGGTCCAGACCTCCGGAGACGGCGATTCGGACCTTCTCGATCGTATTGTTGTTTTTTCGTGCGAGAACGGAAACCGTTAATGACGGGTAGTCGAATCCGACTCTCGTCTCCCTGTGATAATACGCACGCCAGTCGACCGCATCGGGGAAAAGAAGGGATGTGACAAGCGACCCTCGCTGAAGGGTTCTGTCGGCGATCCATGCCGGCAGATCGTACGTCCCCCCGTTCCTTCCCTCGGTGCAGATTACGCCGTGCAGTACGGACATCGGCCCGATGAGGTCCGACCAGAGCGGAAGAAGCGACACGCTCCCTCCAAGGGTGATGCGGTTCCGCATCGGGGTTGACGCCGCCGAGCCGAGGGCTTTTCCCAGGATACATTCAGGATGCAGGTTGGCGAGACTTTCAGCGACTTCGCCGAATGTCGTGCTCGCACCTATTTCTAGAATCCCCTTATCGGCCTTCAGGTAGTTCAGACCGAGCTTTGAAAGATCCACAATTCCCTCGAAAGACGCTATCCCGCTCTTTATCAGGCTGGTTCCTCCGCCGTGAATAACGGTCTTATCCCTGCCGAGATACGAAATAGCCTCGTCAAGAGTCTCCGGGAAATACCATTGCACAGTGCTCATATTTCTCCCCCTTTGCATTCTCATCTCCATATGCCATGCAATGTCCCTGACGAGAGACACGCTCCATCTCTTCACTTTATACTATTCAATGTCAACTGTCTAGAGGGGCGGTTCGTTTTTTTGCAGCAGGATTTCCAGCGGTACTCCGGTGAAATGCTCAATGCGGCGTGCAATCCTCCGTGCCGACGCGTACCGTCTTCGGACAGCGTTCCACGCATTCTTGTCCGAACCGTAGCGTTCTTTCATTCTCTTTTTTCTTTCGCCCAGAGAGACGACGGTCCGGTCCGAGACCAGCTTGTCGGCAAGATAGAGGATAGCGGCCTCGTTCGCCGGATTCGAAGGGAGATCCCTGTGGAATGCGGTGATCTCCGCCAGAAGCGGGAACCCGTGACGGCGGAGAAATTGCTCACCGTTTTTGATATGATCCGGAGTGTGCTTGCAGATATCGTGAAGAAGCGCCGACCCACGAAGAAGAGGGAGATCCACATGGATCCCCTTTTCTTTCAGTGCGATTCCGAGCCTCAGACAGACGGAAGCAACAGTCTCGCAGTGGAGCCTGACGCGCGGAGGGGTACCGGCCATATCCAAAAGAGCGGCTCTTTCATGCCGTGAGGGAACGTGAAGGCATCGCGAACGCCTGCAAAGACGATCAAAATCCTCCGGCGTGTCCATATCCAGAAGGATTCCCTCATCCGCGACCGGCACTTCTTTGGCCCAGGATTTCCGTGTTTCGAGAAAGGCGCGCAGTCCGCCTTCTCCTCCAAAATTGAGAATGGCAGGGAGAAGAGCTGTCCCGATCAACGGCGGATGTCCATGCCGCCCCCGAAAGAGGGGGTGGACAACACCTTCCATGGAAGCATGCCGCATCAGCTCATGCAGCGTCGAGACGCGGAAGAGAGGAATGTCCGCAGGCAGCAGAAAAAAAGCCCTGCTCCAACCCGGAAGCGCAGCGGCTCCGGCCTGGACCGACGAGAACATACCCTCGTCGAACCGGGGATTATAGACCGTTTTTATGTCCAGCTTCTCCGCCGACGAAACAACATCATGGCGCCGGAATCCCGTCACCGTCACAATATCTTCAATACCGGCCGCACGCATGGAATGGCAGATCCTCTCAAGGGCTGGAACTCCATTCAAGGGAGCGAGGGGTTTGAAAAAGCCCATGCGACTGGAATACCCAGCCGCAAGGACAATTGCGCCGATCTCCGACGGGTGAATATTCATGAAAAAGAAAAAAGGATGTTCAGCGACGCCGGAAAATATCGCAGATCGACGAATAATGCCGCATGACGGAGTTTCTGTAGGAAGCAAGCGATCGTCCGCGGTACCTGTCGAGCCCCTTGTCGACATCGCCTTTCGCCCGTTGGATATTGGCGGCCAGGATGTGCGCTCCGATGCGGATGTTGTTCTCGGGTTCAAGAAGCTGTTTCGTGTTGCGGACGGGAAATGTTTTGCGTATCCACGGACCGTTGGCCTTCCAGTTGATCTGCATCAGTCCGTAGTTTCCCTTGCTGACGGCATTCGGCTTTACCGTAGACTCCTTGACAAGGATCGCGGCGACCAGAAAAGGATCGAGCTTGTAGTGCGCGGCATATTTTTCGATCATTCCGGCGTAGCGGGAGGCATTGGCGGCGGAGAGCCGGGGGTTGACCCGCCTGAAATAGCTTTCGATCGCCCGGGTTTTATTGTGCTGATCCCGCGGGGACCGGCTGTTCTGCATGGATTGGTATTCACGGCTCGATGTGAAGGGTGCTGCGAGGACGGGCTTTACTTCCGACAGGAAAAAGGAGAAAATCAGAAAACAAAGAACGGTACAAAGGCATTTTTTCATAACATGTTGCTCCTTTCTGCATGAAAACAACAGCCGCAGAGGGTAAAATCTAAATGCGTTATGGCTTTTTCCGCATTTTTGGGATATTGTAGCATAAGCATCCCGACAAGAACATTTCTTTTAAGGAGGAAATTTAAATGAATCCAGTTGTCGAGACGATTAAAAACCGTCGCAGCATCAGGCGTTTTCAATCAGAACAGATAGACAGAAAAGCACTCGACATCATACTCGAAAGTGCGATCTGGGCCCCGAGCGGACATAATACCCAACCGTGGCACTTCCTGGTGATTCAGGACCCGGACAAGATAGACAGAATGAGCTCGCGCTGCATCGAAAAAATGGCGGATTCTCCGATCGACTGGATCCGGAAAATTGCCGCCAGAGAAGGATATCACCTTTTTCATAAAGCCCCCACGGTCGTCGTGGTATCCAGCAAAAAATCGGACGAGCGCGACGGCCTTTTCTACCTCGCCGACTGCTCCGCAGCAATCCAGAACATGCTGCTCGCCGCCGAGTCCCTGGATATTGGAACGTGCTGGATCGGCCTGACGAAGTTTCTCTTCGAGGATTTCGGTGAAGTGGATTCGCTGAATCTGCCGGAGGGATATCTTCCTTTTTATACCGTTGCGATGGGATATAAGGCTGCGGATTTTGTCGCTGTTCCGCCTCCGCGAAAACCCGGAACGGTGAGCTGGTTCGGAGAATAACTGGTGCGAGAGGGGGGACTTGAACCCCCACGCCCGAAGGCACTGGATCCTAAGTCCAGCGTGTCTGCCGTTCCACCACTCTCGCATTGTATGCTGTGGAATGATACCATTATCGTCCAGTATTTGCAAGGCTTCAAGCCTTTTTTCGTGACGGTATACACAGTACGCCCTACCTCTTGAAAAACCGCACTTCCTACAATGAGTCCAGCGTGCTGTTTCGAGCATCGGCTTTCTGCGAATGTCAACCATAAGGGAGTTGATATTTCCATGTGCGCCGTGCCGATTCGTAAGGAAAAGAGGCTCGTTCAACCCGACGATCTGATACGAATGTTTCTTCTATACAAGGCCGCCTGCGGGCTTGCGGAGAAGACGAAGAGCGATTACCGGTACCATCTGGAACAGTTCTTCCGTCTTCACCCCGATGCGCTGGAACTTCCACGTGAGCGGACCATGGAGTATCTTGCGGGCTACAGCAACCCGTCGTCGTTCAATCTTCGGTACTCCTATCTTCGCTGCTTCTGGAACTGGTGCGCCGACGAAGGGTACTTCCGGGGAACCCGTCATCCGCTCGACGGAATAAAGAAGAAGCGCCCGCAAGGAAGGATGGTCGACATTCCCGAGGGTGAACTGAAGAAGCTGCTCCGTCAGCCGGGCAAGGGAACGTTCTCCGGGTTCCGTGATTTCGTGCTGATGAATCTGCAGCTGGACACGGCCATACGTCCGGGAGAAGCCCTTCAGCTGATGCCCGACGATTTCCACGCCGACCGTAAAGAGGTTGAAGTGCGTGCTCCCGTCTCCAAGACGAGAGTCGCCCGCACTCTGCCGATATCCGGTTCCACGTCGACGCTGATAAAGCGTCTGCTCCTGATGCATCATCCCTTGTGGAAAGGAGCGCCGATCTTCTGCACCGAGACGGGAGGCCCGTTCAAAGCAACGTCGTACACCCACGTTTTCAAGCGGTACTCCACCTCCGCAGAGGTGGCTGTCACCCCGTACGGACTGAGGCACTGCGCCGCCATACTGATGCTCCGGAATGGCGTTTCGGCGTTCACCCTGGCCGCCATCATGGGACACGCCGATCTTTCGATGACACGCCGGTACCTTGCCATTTCGAGACGTGACACGCACCGGGAGCACGCCGCCGCCGGTGTCATGAAGCTGTTGACCGACGAGCCTTCGCACTCCGCAAGGGTACGGAAGGTGAGCCTCGCATAAACGCCCTGTGTCGGCGTGATAAGGATCCAGGAGGATGACTGCCACCTCCTGCGGAAAACGATTCGTCCCAGGGCCGTTCCGGGAGAGGAGAGATCTCCCGCAGGGAAGAAGAGGCCGAGGCTCGTATAATTGCCCTGTGCCGGGCTGTTTTCCCTGCTCGGGGGGGAATTCTCCCTCCTGCGGGATTCGATTCGTTCCGGGCCGCCCAGGCGTTCGGAAGGAGGATCGGTTCCATCGCACCCGATGGAGGTTGGAGGGAGGGGAACCTCGAGGGGGGAGATTCTCTCCTCCCCCCTCTCCGCACCTCGTTTCCCCGATGATCCCCGTCGGCACCGGGGATCACACCTGTCGATTCCGCTCGATGAACTCCTGAAGGTCCGATTCCGTGATCTTCCACTTGCGCCCGATCTTGGTCCCCGTGATCCTCTTCGCCCGAAGCCAGTCCCCAAGCGTTATGGGCGAGATCCCCAGCACTTCCGCAGCCTCCGGGATGCTGTAAAGCCTTTCCACCATCCGTCTCACCTCCCGCTCATGCGGCATTTTCAACGATGTACCGAACCGTGGAGGCGTACCAGGTCTTGCCCTGTTTCGTCGGTACCCCCTCCTCGTTCAGACGGTCGGCTATCGCTCTGAGAGAGAGTCCTTCCTCCCTCCATTTCCTTATGGTGCGGATCGTCGCCGCCTCGTCCTCGTTCACGGACAGCGTGCCGCCCTGCCGGTCCCTTCCGTAGGGAGTCGGAGAGTACGCCTGTCCGTTCCTCTTTTTGTGGGCAAGCGCAGCAGTCGTGCGCTCCGCCGTCAGGTCACGCTCGAACTGAGCGAACCCCGCCATCATGGTCAGGACCATGCGCCCCATCGCCGAGCCGGTGTTGAGCGACTGTCCGCCCATATCCACGAGGTGAAGGGCCACCCCCGCCTTATCCCACTGAGCGGTCACGGAGAGAGCGTCGACCGCTGAACGGAAGAGCCTGTCCAGCTTGAGGGCCACGATATGGCGTGCTTTCCCGGAAGCCACCATCTCCGCCACCTTGGAGCCCTGAGGGCGATCCGCAAGGGGAACGGTACCGGATACTCCTTCCTCCCGGACGACAGCCACCACGTCCAGTCCGGTTGCGACGGCATATGCGGAAAGGCGCTCGGCCTGAGCGTCGAGAGACACCCCATGCTCCGCCTGATCGACCGTCGACACCCTGATATAGATGATTGCAGCCCTTCCGTTCACGTCCGCCTTCCGTGCCATGCCGTCGCCTCCCTCTCGAATATTGAGACAAGAGCATAGCTTGGTTTGAATCAGTTATCAATGTGGTTTTATCAGTTCCCCGTCTTTCCGCACCAACCGTACAAAACCGCTCCCTTTTGTACGGATCTCCGACCGGATCACCCTCTCGAGAGGGGGGGACGATTTCCCCTCCCACGCAGCATGCCTCCAGACAAGCGAGAATGGCCCTAGAATGCACGATAACGTCCTAATGCTATGAAACACCATCTTTGCCTATTTTAGTCGTTCCTGGGGCATTCTGGAGGGTCGTTTTCTCGATCGGAGGCGACGAGCCCGATCCCTCCCCCCCGAGGAGGAGGATCCTCCGGTTCCCGCCGTGCCTCCAGGCACCAGTTCACCGCTCTCGAGGGCCATATGTATCCGACCTCTCCCGACAGGACCATCTCGAGCCTGTCGAGCGCCCTCTGCTGCGCCTTCACCCTCCGTTCCCGCTCCCGTTGGTACTTGATCATCTGATCGGTCACCCACTCGGCCCGCCAATAATCCCGAGTCCCCTGCACCCGCTCCCCCGGCTGCTGCGCACTCAGGCTCGTCACCCACTCCCGGAACCGCCTCTCATCCTCCGGGTCGGTCAGCCGGGATATCTTCTCGAGCAGATTCCTGCGGACGCTCAGGAAGAAATCCAGATCGAACTGAGGGATACCCCGAGGAGATGTCACGCCCCGCACCTCGCCAGAAGCCTCGCCCACTCCACGGCCACCTCCCAGGATTCCGGTGAAATCAGCCCGCCCGTCTTTTCAAAAAGACGCTGCAGCTTATCCTCGAACCAGTCCTCTTCGAGCTGGTGCAGCTCCTCGAGAGTCATCGTTCCTCACCCTCCTTCAGGCACCGCACTTCCTCCAGGATCAGCCTCCGTGCAATGCGCCGGGCGTCCGTATCGACGTCCTCGAGAGGGGAAAGTGCGACCTCCAGCCGTCCGTTCGCCGGGAACAACCCTATGTGTTTCCCGAGCAGTTCCAAGGCTTTTACCCTTGCGGAGTGCGTCGCCCCCTCGCCTTCCATCTCGGCCTCGCACTTCAGACGTTCCAGCACATACTCCGCAGAGATTCCGCTCTTGATTTTTTTCTCCTCCAAGCCACGCTGCACAGCATCCTTCACGTGAGCTTTCTTGAGTAGTTGCGGACCTATCCACTCCGCCGTCCGTTCGGAATACCCCGCTCTCTTCGCTGCAGCGCAAGCGTTCAGGTCCACCAGGTATTCCTCGACGAACCGTTCCTGCTTCGGAGTCATCATGTCGCCTCCTTTTGGGATGCAGGGGGACGGACTCGCCGCCCCCCATTGAATTTCGCTGAGCTTACCCCTTCACGACCTTCGGTTTGAGGCGGTCCGGGAGATTGCTGTTGCGATCCCTGAACGTCGTGTCCAGGCTCACGGTTTCGGCGTCGCTTATACCCGCCCGTTCGAGCCGCTTCGTCCGTGCTGCGTGCTCCTGCCGAACATCGTCGGGCTGCCGGTCGAGCCAGTTCCTCATCTCTTCGTCCTTCGGATTGATCAGCCGGATGATGTCCCCCTCGATGGAAGGTGTTTTCCTAAGAACCCTGTAGGCTGCGTTCACGTACGTCTCCGGCCCCGAGAACGATACCCCGTCACGGGACACGGTGACGAGCACGCCGTCGCCGACGAGAGCGTCAAGAAACATCCGTGCCTTCCGCATCGGCGTCCCCTCCCAGCAGCTCCATGTATTTCGACTCGACTTCTTCCTCCGACGGAGTGACATCGGGGGACACGGACCGCTTTGTCACGGTGTCACGCCCGGAACGAGGTTCGTCACGAGGGGAAGGATCCTCCCCGGAGACCGGCTTCTCCCCAAATAACTCGTCCATGAGGGCAACCAGGTCGCCCGCCTCCTTCACCTTCGGAGCCGTGCGCTTGCGTGCCGGGCATCCGGGCTTCTCCGAATTCCCACGAGAGGAAGGAACACTCCCCTCGATATGCGTGCTGTCGGCGACGGAACGATCTGTCCCTCCGACCGTGGATCTTCCCCCGTTCTTCGTGCGCCGGGACTCGACCCTGGTTCTTCCCTCGAGGGGAAGGATCTCAGCAGGAACCTCATCAGCCGGTTCGAGTTTATTTTTCGGAGATGCGCCTTTTTCCTCCTCAAGCATTTTTTGCCCTCCATGCGGGACAGATGATCGGGACATCGGGACACTCCTATAGGAGTGTGTCCCGTCTGTCCCGTCTCGACCATCATCTGCATCGGGACATATCGGGACATGTCCCGCCTTTGTCCCGTTGTCCCGCTTGCCGATATATGAACTATGGTTCATTCTTTGAGCGTATCGGTTTACTGAAGAGGCGTCCTCTCCTCCGACAGGTGCGTATATATCGTTCCTGACGCTGAGGTGTCCGCCCTCGACGAGGCTCTTTATCGCCCGACTGAAAGCCTTCTTCTTCCCGTCCTGCGTGTCGGCTGTCGCTGTCTCGTAAAAGAAGGGACGCCATGATTCGACGTGTACGCCGAGGAACCGCCCCTCTGCGTCAAGCTCGGGGTTCTCCCCGGCTGCGGCGTGGTAGGAGTCGAGCGCCCTTTTCAGTCCCGCCGAGAGTTCCTTCCCCCTTGTGGCCCTTTCGTCCGTCCGCTCCAGAGCCAGCGAGGTTATCTGCTTCCCCGTCTTTCCCTCCATCACGACGTACTCGCAGCTTCTGAACGAGATCGGCTCCGGCTCCGCAGCCTCCTTCATCTTCTTGCAGGACAGCGTGACGATGTCCCCCTCGAGCGTGACATGGAACTCCGCATCGAGTGCGCCCTTCCACGCCGATGAGCCTCTGAGCCGTCCCTTGTCGACGACGCCGTTGTGATGGACGAGGAGGCAGGAAGCGCCGTATTTCCGGCGGAGTGCATCCACACGCTCGATGAAGATTCCGGTGTCCTTTGCACTGTTCTCGTCGCCGCCAACCATGCTCCGGGCTACCGTGTCGATCACGATCAGAAGAGGAGCACCCGCCTCCGATGCGACCCGCTCCACCTCTTCCTCGACGGTCTTCGCTCCCTGTTCGTCCATGAAGAGAGCCGCCCTGCTCAATGTGAAGAGCGGTGCATCCTTAAGACTGATGCCACGGTGCATCTCCCATGCCTTCGCCCTGCGGGGCAGACCTCCGGTGCCTTCCCCGGCAAGGTAGATGACTGTTCCCTCTTTGGTCTGTCTCCCTGCGTACGGCGCTCCCGTCGCTATGGAGGCTGCGACGTCGAATGCGACGAACGTCTTCCTGCATCCGCTCTCACCGAAGAAGAGGGCCAGGGTGTCCGTCTCGAGAAGATCGTCCACGAGAAACTCCGGTTCCGTCAGCGGTATGTCTCCGATACGTCGCAGGGCGAACGAGGCCGGGGATATCTCCGGCTCCCGCTTCACAGACTCGTCACGGACCTCCCACTGGGACGAGAAGATCTCTCTCGCCCTCTCGGGACCGTACCGCTGCTCCAGATCGAGCCAGTCGTCCCCCTTTCCCTCCCCTCGGGGGATCCTCACGATACCGGCCCCGAGAGCGGCCGCATCGTTCGCCTTGCCCAGCCCGGCGTCGTCGTTGTCCGGTGCCGTGTAGACGGGGCTGTCGGGGAAACGGGAGCGCACTGCCTCGAAGCACGCCGGGAGCATCGATGCGCTGAACGCCACGACAACAGGCCAGCCGGAAAGCCGGTGAAGGGCATGTCCCGTCGCCACACCCTCCGCTATCAGGATCGGGGTCTTCGACTCGGCGCAGGGCTCCCCGATCACGTGGACTCCGCCGTGCTTCGAGTACTGGAACTTCTTCCCGTCCTTCGCTATGCGCTCGATCCCGCACATCTCCCCGGTCCGAACGTCGATCTGCGGGATGGCGAGACACCCTCCCGGAGTGATACGCAGACCCTCGAGGGGAATGTGTTTCTTTTCGGCGTAGGGATGCGACTCCGCCGGGGCGCATTCGTTCCAAAGGAGACGGGCGTCCTCCGGCGTGGCATCCTTCTTGATTTCACTGATCCGAGGAGAGGGGACTTTCCCCCTCCCGTCCTTCCCGCAGTACGGATCGGGGATGCCGAGTTGTTTCAGCAGATCCGAGATCTTTCCCTTGTCGTCTGTCGCCCGGTCGAGGTACACCCTCTTCTCGGGGTTGATTGCGAAGCTCGGGTTCCTGTCCTCCCGCAAGGGGGAGGATATCAGGTAGTCGCCCGAGGCCTGCCACTTGCCTCCAGGAAACTCGGTCTCGAGCCACTCACGGGAATAGGCCATCACGCCCACCTCCCGGTGCTGGAGAAGGACGGTTTCCCGTGTCCCTGCTCGTACGCCTGTCGGCGTTCGCCGGGAGTCGGATCCTTATCGAAGAGGGAAAGTTGCCGGTTCCTCTCCTCGTGGCGATCCCGTTCAGGCTCCGCAGCCGATGCCTCCGGTGCGGGACTCGCCTCCAGGGCCTTCCCGAGCGATGTGTGCCAGAACTGCGACATGGCGTACCAGCGGGGTCCGAATCGGGGATCCCTCCAGTCCACCACGAAGCCGTGCGCCTTGAACACGTCGTACCGGATGTAGAACACGGACCCGTCGGCGAGGCGCAGCTGTATCGTCTTGCAGCCGTACTTGTCGAGCTGCTCGACGATATCTGCGTCGATGCCGCCGTGTGCGGGCAGATGTGGATGCCGTCCGCCGCTCCGGTGCTTGCATTTCTTGACGAAATACTGCTTGAGGGGGTTGTACGAGCCTCCTACGACGGGCTTGCCGTGATAGGTCGTGTACAGAAGGATGCCGTTGTTCATCGGACTTCACCCCCCGTCACGAGGGAGTTCCGACGAATCCGCTCGAGGAGGTTGTCCTCACGTCCTGCGAGGGGGCAGGGATCCGCTACCGCAGAATGCCTCCGACGGGACGGATCCGAGTCGTCGGGGTCGTCGCCGCCTCCCGAATCGTCGTCCTGCTTATGCCGGGAAGCAGCCTCCGCAGACGATGCGCCGAGGATGCGGGGCAGGGTGACGAGCTTCCGCACCACGGCGACAACATGACGGCGGATCCGTTCCATCCGTGACATCCTGGCCACCTCGCACCGATGTGCGTGCTCCTGATTCTGGATCTCGCAGGTGAAGAGATCCTGATCCTCATCCATCGCCCTCCACAGTCGCAGCTGTTCGGGAGTCGGTTCGTTCTCCCGCCGATACGCATCCTTGTCGAGGACGCATCCGCCGTTCACCGCATTGTTTCGATCTTCCATTGTGCTCTCTCCTCTCCGATTCCATCATTCCTGATGGCTTCTTTTCTTTCACCATTGCGCCCCGAGGGAAAGGACGGATCACATCCCCGGCGCAACCGCACGAAAAAAGGGGGCGTTTTCACGCCCCCTACGAGTACCCCATCTCGATATTCACCTCCTCTCACTGCTGTTTCCGATGGGCTCTTCCTGCCTCGAGTCCTCGTGCATCAGTGGACGATAACAGCTTACCACGTTTTTCCTAAAAAAAAAGACCTAAAAAGTTCCTAAAAAGTTCCTAAAAAGTTCCTGAAAAGTTCCTAAAAAGTTCCTGAAAAGTTCCTGCCCCCCCAGGGTATACCACCCAGTCCCCGCAAGGGTTCCGCTCGTATCAGCACCTCTCCAAAACCACGATCCAGACACCTTTGCCCCTCACATGGGAATGCGTCGAGCAATGCTTGATCATGCTCGGAGCATCGCTCGATTCCAGAAGAGCATGCATTGAGCAATGCCCCTGATCCTGATCCCGCTTCGGCGTGGTGGTAGGATGACATGGCAGCAGGACGACATTTGACAGGAGTCGGGGTATGGTGTATGTTCCGAGGCAGTTAGATGAGCACCGCAGGGGGGGTGAGAAGAGACGTCCTCTGAAGGTCAGGGAAACGTCGGTAAGGTGAAATGTTAACTGTTGGTATTCAAGTACAGCGTGCCGTTCTTGAACCTTGAAAGCAGAAAGCCGGTGTTCGCAACGATCAAGTGGGCTGAAAAACGCACCTCCGATCCTAAGTCCAGCGTGCCTGCCGTTCCACCACTCTCGCATTGTATGCTGTGGAATGATACCATTATCGGATGATCTTGTGAATAGGGGTTCCGCGACTGCCGCGGATGAAACTCTCTCAAACCGGGAGGGCGGCCCGGACTTCACCCTCCCGGCATCGAAGAGGAACCTGAAATTTGCGTCTGAAAGCGGAATTCGCTCTTCATTCGAGAGAAAGGAGATACCGCCCTGAAAAGACTCAGGCACACCGCGTCTGTTTTCTGGCTCCTTATCGGACTCGCCACGCTCCTTTTCATTCTTTCCAATGCGGACTCCATCGGAGAGAACCTCCGGCAGGTTCTTCAGGGAGAATTCTGGAAGGACGCGCCCCGGCGGATTTTCGAAAAATCGCTGAACTTTATCAAGGAGTATTCATTCAGCCTGCTCTGGGCATACGGTATTTTTATCGCAACCGTTATCTTCCTTGAAGAAAAAAATCCGGACAGAACGATCACCTGGCTCCTGGTGCTCCTGCTGCTTCCCGTCGTCGGTTTTCTCATCTACTTTTTTTTCGGACCGGATCTTCGCGAACGCGAAAATTTCCGAAAATTGAAGAGGATGCGGCGAAAAAACCGGAGAGGTCAGTTCTCCGCACCGGCTGAACGAATCAACCCTTGCGACCTTCTTCCGGAAAACGAACGAAAGACAGCGCTCCTCCTTACGAAAGGGGCAAAATCCAGGCTCTCGTTCCGAAATTCTGCGGAGATGCTCCTCAACGGCGAAGAGACATTCTCCGCCATCAAGGCGGCGCTTCGCCGGGCGACTCGATACATTCACCTTGAATACTACTCTATCGAGAACGACGGGATCGGAAACGAAATCCGGGATCTTCTGATTGCGAAGGCGTCGGAAGGCGTCGCGGTACGAATGATCTACGACAGCGTGGGCAGCTGGAAACTCGGCAAGAAATTCATCGACTCCCTCAGGAACGGCGGAGTGCAAGCCCATCCGTTCCTGCCGGTCTCATTCCCGATGCTGCGCCGCGACCTGAACTACCGGAATCACCGTAAAATCATCGTCGTCGACGGGAAAACAGGTTTCGTCGGAGGCCTGAATATAGGGGACAACTACATCCACGGCGAGCCGGGTCTCGGAACCTGGCGGGACACCCATTTGAAGATAGAGGGCGAAGCGGTATCATGCCTCGACGACATTTTTTCCGCCGACTGGGCGTTCTGCGATTCCAAACACCCGCCGGAACATCGCATGGATCCTGCGCTCATCGACACTGACGGAACAACTCCCGTCCAGGTTGTGTCCAGCGGCCCCGATTCAAACTGGAGGTCCATTCTTCACGGATACTTTTCAATGATCGCCAACGCGAAGCGCTCGCTCTGGCTCTGCACCCCGTACCTCGTCCCCGGCAGATCGCTTTCGACCGCACTTGCCGTAGCGGCGATGAGCGGAATCGATGTCCGCGTCATGATCCCCCGTGCCAGCGACCACGCCCTGGTGCACTGGGCTTCGCTCTCTTTCGTCGAGGAGTTGCTGAGGGCGGGAGCCAAAATCTTCGGTTACGAGAAAGGGTTCATTCACGCGAAAATCCTGATCGCCGACGAGACCATCGTCTCCGTCGGAACGGCGAACTTCGACGCCAGAAGCCTTGAGATCAACTTCGAAGTTCAGGCGTTTCTCTACGACCGGGCGGTTGCAGAAGTATTCCGGAACCAGTTTTTGAACGATATGGACGACTGCTGCCAGTTTCGGCTGCACGACTGGTTGAAGCGCCCTCTGCGCAGCCGTTTCCTTGAATCTGCGGGGCGGCTCTGGTCTTCACAGCTTTGAACCGGCCTGAATCCTACAGGTACATGAAGCTGTACCCGAAAAAAATGAGAAACGAAGATAGAATCAGTACGGGAATCATCGGAAGATTTTTCCTGAACGTGCTGCCCAGGCTGCACCCTATGCACTGGTTCGAGAGAACCAGGCAGAGATGAACGGGAGAGTAGTAATATCCCAGGAAAGACCATGCGTAAAGGAAAAAAACGTAGATCAGCATTTCACCGCCCTCGAAGGGAAGCGTCGCCACAAGAGGGAGCAGCAGGCTCATCGGGACAAGGCTGAGTCCGGTGATGAGGCCGAAAGCGCTTGCGGACAAGGCGATGAACAGAAGCACGACGAAAACATTCGAAGCGCTGAATATCCCGGAGAAGATAAGGAGCATCTGATCGAAGGTTCCGATAATGTTTCTGAAGAAGTAGATGCCCACCATCATCACGACCACTTTAAAATTGAAACTTTTTGCGGTTTTCTTCAGAAAATCCGTCCTGTCGGAAAGAAGAAACGTCACGAAAATGCACAATGAGACGGAAAGATAGAGCGGCATTCCAAAAGCAATGTTGAACACCACAATCAGGTAAATAGGGGAGAAATAAATCAAAAGATCACGCAGCGCCTTTCCCCGCTCCTCTCTTGTCCCAGCACGGGGCGACATTCCGGAAACCTTTCTTAAAAACAGGAAATAGGCGACTGTCTCCATGATGACCACAAAGAGAAGATTCAGAAGGATGAGGCGATAGATGCTGACTTGCGGCACCATGCTCTGGACCATAAGCATGCCTGCGGAAAAAGGCAGGATCAACATCGCAATATGCCGGAACGACAGGTTGACAACGGACCGGACAGGAGGGGTGAGGTTGAGTTCCGCTCCGATGGAGTTGGCGAAGGGAGCTGAAATTGCCGCCCCTCCGGGTACCTGCATGATCCCCATAACAGCGGGAAGAGCCATGATAAGCGCCTTCTTGCTTCGAAAGAGCGTTTTCAGGGCGGTTCCTATCCTGTCCACAATCCCATACTCCTTGAGGAGACCGCACAGGATGCTCACAAGGGCCAAAACGACGATCGCCTGGAGGGTGGCGCGGCCGGTAAAGACATTGAAGAAGGCTGATAGAATCGACTCGAGGCCAAGTCCGCCCGACACGCCGACGACGACTCCCGTCAGCAACATCGCCAGTCCGAAGTCCATTCTTCTCCTCATGAGAACCGGCAACAGGATCATGGCCAGAAGTACGGAGGCCAGCTGCCTCATTCGAATCACTCTCCTCTTGAAAATACCTCTCAACAGCAAAAACCCGGTTAAACCGGGTTTTTGCTGTTTTATGAAGAATGCAGCGTATTATTATTGGTGGACTGTGAGGGACTCGAACCCACGACCCGCTGATTAAGAGTCAGCTGCTCTACCAACTGAGCTAACAGTCCAAAAACTTTATGTGGCGCGCCCGGCAGGATTCGAACCCGCGACCAACAGATCCGAAGTCTGTGACTCTATCCACTGAGCTACGGGCGCTCATTTCTAAATGGGGTGAGCGAGGGGACTCGAACCCCCAACATCTGGAGCCACAGTCCAGTGCTCTAACCATTGAACTACGCTCACCATATTGCTTTTCTGGCGCGCCCGGCAGGATTCGAACCCGCGACCCACGGCTTAGAAGGCCGTTGCTCTGTCCAACTGAGCTACAGGCGCCTGAAAAATGGAGCGGGAAACGGGATTCGAACCCGCGACCTACGGCTTGGAAGGCCATCGCTCTAGCCAACTGAGCTATTCCCGCACCCGATTCGTTGGTCGGGGCGAAAGGATTCGAACCTTCGACCCCCTGCTCCCAAAGCAGGTGCGCTAACCAGACTGCGCTACGCCCCGATATAGCTACCACGACGACGGAACTAACCGAGGAAAATCTGGTGGAGCTGGGGGGATTCGAA
>Ga0334890_1002048_pt1 | contig 24337 bp, 20 predicted proteins | sample GraSluR1_MG_3_FD_207220 | JGI IMG/M metagenome (GOLD analysis project Ga0334890, IMG submission 207220) | Sludge microbial communities from methane-producing bioreactor in Wageningen University, Netherlands - Granular Sludge_31_08-R1 | ecosystem: Engineered > Bioreactor > Anaerobic >... | reverse complement strand
GGGAATTTATGGAAGAGGGATAAACACAGATATCAACCGTGAAATGATGAATAATATAATTGCTGAGATGAATAACATCATTAAAGCTAATCTACCAATAAAAAGAGAACAAATCTCTATTGAAGAAGCTAAGAAATATTATCACAGTTTAGGATTAATCGATAAGGTGAATACACTTGAATACCGTAATGAAAAAGTTAATATCTATGATTGTGATGGTTATAAAAACTATATGTATGGTTATATGGTCCCTTCAACTGGATATCTTAAAGACTATGAAATGCATTATCTAAATCCTGGTTTTTTAGTTCAATATCCGCGCAGAGAAGAAAAGGGAGAGATTCCTGAATTTGCGGATTCACCTAATTTTTTTAGAATACTTAATAGAAGTGAATCATGGGCACAAAGTTTAGGAGTTGACATGATTTACAAAATGAATAAGCGAATTGAAGTCGGTAATGTTGATGAGTTTGTTTTGCAATGTGAAAATCGTCATAATGACCAACTTAATGAACTCGGTGACTTGATTATTAAAAGAGAGTTTATTAGACTAATCGCTATAGCCGGACCTTCATCATCGGGTAAAACAACTTTTTCGAAACGTCTTGAATTAAAACTTATTGCATTAGGCCTAGAGCCTTTGATGATTTCAATCGATAATTACTATCTTCCTGCGGAAAAAGCTCCAATTGATGAGTACGGAAAGCCTGATTTGGAACATATTGATTCCTTGGATATTGAGTTGTTCAATCAAAATATCCAAGACTTGATCAATGGTTTATCAGTAAGATTACCATACTTTGATTTTAAAACTAAGAGCAGAATGTTATCTAAACCTATTAAAATATCAAAGTATAGCCCGATTATTATTGAAGGTATTCATGCTCTTAATGATAAATTATCTGAAAAGGTTGATCAAGAAAAAAAGTTTAAAGTATACATTTCCCCTTTCACACAAATCAACATCGATAACAATAACCCTATCAATTTAACTGATTTGCGATTGTTAAGAAGAATCGTTAGAGATATGCAATTTAGGAATACAACGCCAGAACAGACATTAGACATGTGGCCATCTGTAAGAAGAGGTGAATATCGTTGGATTTATCCACATGTTGAAAATGCTGATTATATCTTTAACTCAGAGTTGACTTATGAGTTTGCAGTTTTGAAGCAATATGCTGAAGATGCCTTAAAACATATAAAGAAAGAAACGAGTCATTTCATTCAAGCAAATCGCTTGTTGAAATTCCTCAAGTATTTTAAAGATATCGATAGTAAACATGTTCCAGAAATCTCTCTTTTACGTGAGTTTATCGGTGGTAGTATTTTTGAACACTAAATTTCTAGTGTTCTTTTTTTTGATTGTATGTATTTTAGTTTTTTGGTATAATTATTAAAGGTGATAAAATGGCAAATAATGATTACGTACCTTACGGTTTAACAACTAGAGAAGTAAACCAACTGATTATCGATAAATTAACAAATGTCACACCAAAATCCAACTTGAAGAGTCCTTGGAGAATTATCCGCGATAATCTTTTTTCATATTTTAACCTGCTATTAAGTATTATAGCTTTGTTGCTGGTTTCGATTGGCAGTTATGAAAACATGTGGTTTATCGTAATTGCTTTAGCGAACACTTTGATTGGAATTTTTCAAGAGTTTAAAGCAAGAGCAATTATAAAAGATTTATCTTTGATTACAGACTCCAAAGTTGTTGTAATCAGAGAGGGTTTAGAACTTGAAATCCCAATCCAAGAAGTAGTATTAGGTGACATTTATATTTTAAATTCCGGTAAACAGATAATAGCTGATTCAATAATTGAAGATGGTTATATTACTGTTAATGAAGCAAATCTTACCGGAGAGTCTGATTCAATTGCCAAGAAAATCGGGGATACTTTGTTGAGTGGTTCATACGTGATTAACGGAAAAGCCTATTGTAAAACAATAGCTGTTGGTAAAGATAACTATGTTGAATCCTTACAATCAAAAGTCAAAACTCTATCAAAGCCAAAATCAGTAATCCTCAACTCATTAAAGAAATTATTGAAATTAATCGGAATTGTTATTTTACCTTTGGGTATGATGACTTTCTATAATGCTTATATAAGTTCAGGCTATGATTATCTTCCTGATTTTATCCAAAACGAAACACTTTATCGCAATGCCTTAGTAAAGATGGCAGGTTCTATGGTCGCAATGGTTCCTTCAGGTTTATTTTTATTAACTACAATGACTTTTGCCAACTCAGTGATTAAGTTATCTAAACATAAGACTTTAGTTCAAGAATTGTACTCTATTGAAACCTTAGCTAGAGTTGATACAATCTGCTTAGATAAAACTGGTACGATAACAGATGGTTCAATGAATGTAGAAGGGTTTCATAGAATAATTAATCCTTTGATTCCAATTGATGAGTTCAACGATGCAACAATCAACAATATTATTAGTTCAATGAATCATGCCTTAAAGGATGATAATCAAACAGCTAAAGCACTGATATCTTTTTTTGGAGAAAAGGCTAAGTATAAGGTTGAATCAACCGTCAAGTTTGATTCTCAAAACAAATATTCTTTGGTTGAATTCAAAGAAGGTATCTTTGCCCTTGGTGCACCTGAGATGGTCTACCGAGGTAAATACACAAAGATTAAAAAACAAGTTGAATCCTATGCCTCTTTAGGTAAACGTGTATTATTGTTAGCACAAGTTGAAAGCATTAAAAAAGAAAAGATTGCTGGTAACGTTCGTGCTATTGCGATAATTGTTCTAAACGACAACATTCGACCAAGCGCTAAAAAAACAATTCAAGACTTTAATGATTCTGGTGTAAATGTCAAGGTTATTTCTGGTGATAACGCCCTAACAGTAAGTGAAGTAGCTAGAAGAGCAAATGTAATCGGAGCAGATAAGTACATATCTCTTGAAAACACAAAAGATGAAGAACTAGAACAAATTGCTCTAGAATACAACGTATTTGGAAGAGTAAAACCTAACCAAAAGAAATTATTAATCGAGCACCTCCAAAACCATAATCGAAAAGTTTGTATGATTGGGGATGGAGTAAACGACATTCTAGCTTTGAAACAAAGCGATGTATCCGTTTCACTTGCAAGTGGAACAGATGCTTCCACAAATATTTCTCACCTAGTTTTGCTAAACAATGATTTCTCTGCTTTGCCTCAGGTTGTTAAAGAAGGTCGCCAAATTGTCTCAAACATGGAAAGAGCATCAGTTCTATATCTCGTTAAAACACTTTATACAATTTTATTGACTGTTATTTTGTTAATGACATCACAAATATATCCCTTTGAACCAATTCAGATGTTTGTGATTGAGACGTTCATCATTGGAGTGCCTTCCTTCATAATCGCTCTAGAACCGAATAACCGACGTTTTGAAGGTGTTTTTATCAAAAATGTTTTAAAGAATGTTTTACCTGGAGCAATTATAATAATTATTAACTTATTGGCAGTTTACTGGTTCGCCTCAGCCTTTTACACTCTTGATGACAAGATGATTTCTACAGTCGGTATTATAGCAGCAACCTTTGCTTATTGGTTGGTACTGGTTAATATCGCAAGTCCTTTAAACTGGCTTAGAACCGTTTTGATATGGAGTTCATTCTTGGTTAGTTTGGTTGGTTTTATCGTTTTCAATGACCTGTTCAAATTGGCTGAGTTTACAATACCTAGTTTCTTGTTGCTATTATTATTGATTGAGAGTACTTACATTATCAATTCTATATACAAAAAAGATCTAATAAAATTTTGGCCTTAAAATAGAATTAATTTTTATTTTTTGATATAATATTCATTAGGAGGTTATTATGTTAAAGATATTACATGTTAGTGCAGAATGTTCACCTTTTGTTAAGATTGGTGGTTTAGCTGATGTTGTCGGTTCTTTACCTCAAGAGATTAAAAGACTTAGAAATGCTGAAGTAAGAGTAATGATTCCTTTCTACAAAAGCATTCCCAAGACATTTCGTAGTAAAGCGAAAGATTTAACTAATTTTAAGATTGATTTTGACAACGAATCAGTTTATGTTGGCGTCAAAACATTAAAAAAAGGAAACATCCTTTATTATTTCATCGACAATGAATTTTTCTTTGGCTCACGAGATAAAGTATATAATTATGGCGATGAATCGAAAAGATTTGCATATTTTCAATTAGCTGTCTTAGAGAGCATCAAACACCTAGATTTTACACCTGAAATTATCCATGTCCATGATTGGCATACAGCAATGATACCTTATCTAGTAAAAAACAAATATCCTGACTTAAAAACAAAAACAGTTTTAAGCATTCATAACCTTGCATATCAAGGAATTTTTCCATTGAAGGATTATCAATTATTCAATCTCGATTACAATCATGTATTTGAGTTTGATGGGAATCTAAACTTTCTTAAATCAGGGATTGTCAGTGCAGATTTGTTGACAACGGTATCTCCTAATTATGCTCAAGAAATATTAACTGATTACTACGGATATGGAATGCAAAAACTCTTAAAACAACGGGGAGGCGACCTGATTGGTATCTTGAATGGTATTGACTATACTGAGTTCTCACCTAGCACAGATAAAGTAATCGCAAAGAATTTTGGTATCGAAGACTTTAAAGAAGGAAAAAGAGCTAATAAAGAAGCTCTTTTCAAGGAACTTAAAGTAAATTTTGATTTAGATATTCCAGTTATTTCACTTATCTCGAGACTTGTAAGTCAAAAAGGTATCGACCTTATTCAAAGAGTGATGGGTGAAATTCTTGATAATGATAAGCTTTCTTTAATAATTCTTGGTTCAGGAGAAGAAGTATATGAGTCGTTTTTTAAAGATTTAGAAGAAAATTATCCTGATAAGGTTAAGGTTTATATAGGTTATTCAGATAAACTAGCTCATATGATTTATGCAGGTTCAGATATGTTTTTGATGCCATCAAAATTCGAACCTTGTGGTTTAGGACAAATAATTTCATTAAAATATGGTACAATTCCAATAGTAAGGGAAACAGGAGGCTTGGTTGACACCATCCAACCTTATAACGAGTTTGAAAAAGAAGGCAATGGTTTTAGTTTTACTAATTTTAATGCCCATGATATGATGCATGTTGTTAGATATGCAATACAAATATATGAAAATGACTTATCTACCTGGGAAAGAATCATATTTAACGCGATGAATTCTGATTATTCTTGGCAAAAATCAGCAAGAATATACCGAGATATCTATAAAGATATTTTAAGATAAATAAGTAGAAAGATAAGGAGAAAAATATGAAAAATGTTTTGGCATTAATCCTTGCAGGTGGGAGAGGAACTAGATTAGATATCTTGTCTGAAAATCGAGTTAAACCCTCAGTTCCTTTTGCTGGAAAGTATCGGATTATTGATTTCACTTTAAGTAATTGCTCTAATTCAGGTATCTATGATATAGCTATTTTGACTCAATATCTTCCTTTTTCGTTGAATGATCATATTGGGTCAGGAAAACCTTGGGATCTTGATAGAAGAGACTCGAAAGTAACTCTTTTACAACCTCATAATGAATGGTATCTAGGAACTGCTGATGCTGTTAGAAAGAATATTCATTATATTGAACAATCAAAAACTGAATACATTCTAATTCTTTCTGGTGATCATATCTATAAGATGAACTATCAAAAAATGATAAATAATCATATCGCTAATAAAGCTAATCTAACAGTCGGTGTTAATGTCATCGACCCAAAAGACGCTCATCATTTTGGAATGTTAAAAACTGATGAATCACTAAAAATAACCGAATTTATTGAAAAACCAAAGGAAACTGATTTAACTCTTGCATCAATGGGTATCTATGTTTTTAATACTGAAGTTTTATTGAAGTATTTAAGGACAATGGATCAACCTGATTTAGATTTTGGTAAGCATATTATTCCTGAAATGATTAAAGATAATCCTGTCTATGCTTATAAATTCTATGGTTATTGGAAAGATGTTGGAACTTATGATGCCTACCTTGAAACAAATTTAGGATTGATTGAGACAGTCGATAAAATCCAACTCGATATGTATGATCCCACTTGGAAAATCTTTACACGTTCTGAAGAGCTACCTGCTGTTAAAATTGGTTCAAAAGCTGAGATTAAACAAGCTTTATTATCAAATGGATCAATTGTAGCTGGTTCTGTAACAAGATCAGTCCTAAGCCCCGGAGTAATCGTTCATCCTTTAGCAAAAGTCACAAACTCTATTCTTCTTAACAACGTTGAAGTTTTACCTGGTGCGATTGTTGATAATGCAATTATTGATAAACATACTATTATAGGAGAAAATGCTTTGGTTGGTTTTGGTAATGATTATACACCAAACCAAGAAAGACCCGAGTTATTAACTAATGGGATAACAGTACTTGGAAAATACTTAAGAGTACCCAAGGGCATGAAAATCGGCAGGAATTGTCGAATTTTCCAAGGTACAAACCTTGAAGAAGTTACTGAAGGAATAATTTACTCTGGCCAAACAATAAAATAAGTCAGCCGAAGCTGACTTTTTTTTCTTCTGGTGCTCCTACCTAGAATCGAACTAGAATTTCAGCATTACCATTGCTGTGTTCTACCATTAAACTATAGGAGCCTGTAAAATATTATAATTAAAGATGTAATTAAAATCAAGGCATTTTACCTTTGAAAAACATTATTATTAATTACCTTTTAATTATTTACAATTATTTATAATTATTATATAATAATATCGGAGGTGTTTTATGTTAAAAATAAGCAATGTAACAAAATCATACGAGAAGAAGAAAAGAGCAGTCGATAATGTCAGTCTCGAGATTTTACCTGGAGATATCTATGGGTTTATCGGGCATAACGGTGCTGGGAAAACTACTTTATTAAAGTCTATTGCAGGCATTCTAAATTTTGATGAAGGTGATATTAGAATCTTTGGTAAGAGTATTGCTAAAGATACTTTAGAAGCTAAACGGATTATGGCTTATATACCTGATAATCCTGATGTTTATGAATCATTGACTGGTATTCAATACCTTGATTTCATTGCTGATGCATACGATGTAGCCGAAAACGAAAGACAAATCTTGATTGAGAAATACTCAAAGATGTTTGAGATTGATACCGTACTGAACAATCCAATTTCTAGTTACTCTCATGGTATGAAGCAAAAAACTGTGATTATAGGAGCTTTAATTCATAATCCTCAAGTTATGCTTTTAGATGAACCTTTTGTAGGTTTAGATCCTAAAGCTAGCTTCTTATTGAAAGAGATTTTTCATGACCTCTGTCAAAAAGGAGCTTTAATATTTTTTTCAACACATGTCCTTGAAGTTGCTGAAAAACTATGTAATAAAGTCGCTATTATCAAGAATGGAAAATTAGTCGCAAATGGTAGAACCGAAGAGGTAATAAAAGATAAATCTTTGGAAAATATCTTTATCGACTTGCTTAATGAATCATGATGTTAATTAAATTGCTTAAAATATTCTTTAAAGAGAATTTTTCTCTTAAAAGAATATTTGGTTTTGACTTCAAAAAATCTAAAATTAAAGCGACTTTAATTGTTTTAGCAATTATTTATGGTATCGGTTCAATGTTTCTTGTCTTTGGCTTTATGTTCTTTGATTTTGGCAAACTATTAAATGAGTTAGGACAAAGTCAAGTTTTATTGGAATACATTTTCATTTATGCAACAGTTCTTTCAATGGTCTTTGTGCTGTTAAGAGCAAACGGTTATTTGTTTCACTATAAAGACTTTCAGATTTTACAACCACTCCCTATCAAACAGCGTCAAATAATTTTAGCAAAACTTTGTTTGATGATGATTACTATTTACATGAGTTTGTTTGTAATTATCTTACCAATTGGTTTCAGTTATTTTTTTCATAGTGGTTTAGATATAGTCAGTTTGTTAAATTTTATAATTTCACTGCTGTTTATTCCAATTCTGCCTGTTGTAGTTTTTTCATTTTTATCTTTTCTATTAGCTAATTTTTCTTCTAGATTTAGATTTAGCAAGATTATTAATGTTATCTTAATGTTTGTGGTATTCTTTGGAATCATGTATTTCTCAATGACCCTAAACTTTGAAGCGAGCAACCCATTATTAGGTCAAATGGCTTTGTTTGAAAAGATTACCAAAGTAATCCCATCTGCTAACTGGTTTATCAGTGCTATACATAACAACAATTTTTTAGCACTTCTGGGATTAGTTGCTTTTAACCTAGCCATTCTAGTATTATTTGTGTTTTTACTGGAGAAATTTAGTATTAAAACCAATCAAATAGCACAAAGTGTCAAGGTCAAAACTTCTAATAAAGCTGTTATCTCAAAGAAAAGAAGTATCTTAACAAATATCTTGTTAAAGGAGTTAAGAAAGTTTTTCAATGTTACTATCTATGTGTTTAATTCAGGTTTTGGACCAATTTTTCTAGCGTTGAGCAGTGTTTTAATCATTGTTTTTAAATCTAATATTGATGGTTTTATGGTTAATTTTGAAGAAGTTAACATTCAGTTCGAACTGTTATTATTGGTTTTTGTAGCTTTTATCATTTCTACTGTTTTTACCTCAGCTATCTCACTTTCTTTAGAAGGTAAAAACTTTTGGATTATCAAGTCCTTACCCATAAAGGCTTCTACTGTTATGTTTGGAAAAATGTTGTTTAATATTTTGTTAGTTTTACCTATTGCTATTTTCTTCTTGTTTATTGCTGGGATAATCTTTCAAATAGGAATAGTGAAATCTATATTGATGATTCTTTTTGTGACTAGTTTTTCTTTTGTTACATCAAGTCTTGGTTCCATAATAAATCTATATTTTCCAAAATTTGATTTCATCAATGAGACTGAAGTTGTCAAACAGAGTATTGGAGCTTTCTTAGGAATGTTTGGTGCTTGGTTATTAATTACGATAAATGGCTTGATTTACTACTTTTTACAACCACTGGTCAGTTTTGAAATTATCGTTTTATTGAATAGTTTGATCAATTACCTTTTCTTTGGTATCTGTATTATTTTCATATCAAGAAATGCACAAACTATCTTCAATAAACTATAGCGCTATTATTTATTATATCAAATGATTTTGTTTGATATTTGTTGCTTTTTTTGGTATAATCTTCATGGTATAAATTTAATAGTAATTATAGAATAAGAAAGGAAGAAAATATGACTAAATTTGTTTATCTATTCAAAGAAGGTGAAGCTTCAATGCGTAATCTTCTTGGAGGTAAGGGTGCAAACCTTGCAGAAATGACAAAACTTGGAATGCCAGTTCCTCAAGGGTTTACTGTAACAACAGAAGCCTGCACACAATACTATAAAGAGGGTAGAAAAATTAATGAGCAAATCATTAACCAGATTTTAGAGGCTTTATCTGAAACGGAAAAAATTTCTGGTAAGAAATTCGGTGACAATGAAAATCCATTCTTAGTATCTGTTCGTTCGGGTTCTAGAGCTTCAATGCCAGGAATGATGGACACAATCCTTAATCTTGGGTTGAATGACGATGCTGTTGAAGGTTTAGCAAAACAAACGAACAATCCTCGTTTTGCTTATGACTCATACCGTCGTTTCATCACAATGTTCAGTGATGTTGTTATGGAAGTTCCAAAACACAACTTTGAAGTTATCTTTGATGCGAAGAAAGAAGCTTTAGGTATTGAAGAAGACACTGAATTAACAGCTGAAGATTTGAAAGACATCGTAAAAGGTTTTAAAAAGAGATATCTTGAAATCAAAGGTGAAGAGTTCCCTCAAGATCCAAAACAACAACTTATCGGATCTGTTGAAGCTGTATTTAGATCTTGGGATAACCCAAGAGCAAATATCTATAGACGTTTAAACAACATTCCATATGAATGGGGTACAGCTGTTAACGTACAAGCAATGGTATTTGGTAATATGGGAGAAGACAGTGGTACTGGTGTAGCTTTCACAAGAGATCCATCTACTGGAAATAACGAGTTTTATGGAGAGTATCTATTCAATGCACAAGGTGAAGATGTTGTTGCTGGGTTAAGAACACCTAAGCCAATCTCAGAATTAGAAAAAGATAATCCAGCAATTTTCAAAGAATTCAGAGATATTTCACATAGATTAGAACAACATTATAAAGATATGCAAGACATGGAATTTACCATCGAAAAAGGTAAATTATATATGTTGCAAACCCGCAATGGAAAAAGAACTGCTCAAGCAGCGTTAAAAATCGCTATTGATATGGTTGAAGAAGGTTTATTAACAGAGAAAGAAGCGTTATTAAAAGTTGACCCTAAACAACTTGATGCTTTGTTACATCCTCAATTTGAACCAGAAAGCCTTATGAAAGCAAAGATAATTGCTAAAGGGTTGAATGCTTCTCCTGGAGCTGCAACTGGTAGAGTTGTATTTACTGCTCAAAGAGCCTCAGAAATGGTAAAAGACGGAAAACCAGTTATTTTAGTTAGACAAGAAACTTCTCCAGAAGATATCGAAGGTATGGTTGTTGCATCAGGTGTACTTACTAGCCGTGGTGGTATGACTTCACATGCTGCAGTTGTTGCTAGAGGAATGGGAACTTGTTGTGTTGCTGGTGCTGGAAGTGTCAAAGTTTTTGAAGAGAAGAAATATTTTGAAGTAAATGGTAAAAAATACCATGAAGGTGAATATATTTCACTAGATGGTTCTACTGGAAATATTTATGGCGAAGAAGTTAAAACAATGGACGCTACTGTAAGTGGTGACTTTGCTAAACTTATGGCTTGGGCAGATAAACATCGCTCTTTAAAAGTCAGAACAAATGCTGATAATCCAAGAGATGCAAAAGTAGCATATGAGTTCGGAGCTGAAGGTATTGGCTTATGTCGTACTGAACACATGTTCTTTGAAGGCGATAGAATCATGGCGATGAGAGAGATGATTGTATCAAACACTTTAGAAGAAAGAGAAAAAGCTTTAGCTAAGTTATTGCCAATGCAAAGAGAAGATTTTATCGGTCTTTATGAAGCAATGCAAGGATATCCAGTGACAATTCGTTATTTGGATCCTCCATTACATGAATTCTTGCCAACTGAAGAAGAAGATATCAAGAGTTTAGCAAAAGAAATGGGAATCAGTTTTGAAGACTTAAAAGCTACAGTAAACGGATTACACGAAACTAACCCTATGTTAGGTCATCGTGGTGTGCGTTTATCAATAACTTATCCTGAAATTGCAAAAATGCAAACAAGAGCTGTTATTGAAGCAGCAATTGAAGTAACTAAAAAAGGTATGACAGTTGTTCCAGAAATAATGATTCCTCTTGTAGGCGAAATTAAAGAATTGAAGTTTATCAAAGATATCGTTGTTGAATTAGCTGATGAAATTATCAAGGAATCTGGTGTTGAATTGAAATATGTTGTCGGAACTATGATTGAAATCCCTCGTGCAGCAATTCTAGCTGATGAAATTGCAAAAGAAGCAGAATTTTTCAGTTTTGGAACTAATGACCTAACACAGATGACTTTTGGTTTCTCAAGAGATGATGCTGGGAAGTTCTTAGCTGATTACTATGATAAAAAAGTTTTTGAAAATGATCCTTTTGCACATGTTGACGTAAAAGGTGTTGGCAAACTGATGGAATTAGCAGTTAAAGGTGGTCAAGCAACTAGACCTGATATCAAATTAGGTATTTGTGGAGAACATGGTGGAGATCCAGACTCAGTTGATTTCTGTCATAATATTGGCTTATCTTATGTATCATGCTCACCATTTAGAGTTCCAATAGCTCGTTTAGCTGCAGCACATGCAAATATAAAGAATCCTCGTTAATAGAGATATAAAGACTGTAATTTTCTTTTGAAGATTACAGTTTTTTTATATTGGCAAATATGTAAGCGCTATCTATGAAAACTAGACTATTATGAAAAATTTTCATCTAATATCAAAATTCTTGATTTTTTATTTTAAAAAAACGGGCTACTTGGTTGACATGCATATCTTGTTAATATATAATAAAAGTGTACCTAATAAGTTGGAAATCACTCATACGCGACGCACAGTTTTTAAAAGGGAGTCAAGGCTATTTTAGTGTTGAAAGCCTATTAGATTAGGAATCCTAACAAAATAGCAAGAGATGCCCACGTAGAGGTGGATGTAGTCTGCCAGAGTGATTTCCAACTGCTTAGGTGCATTTTTTATGAGAAGGTGTATTTATGTTAAGAGTCATTGCTGGCAAATACAGATCAAGAAAACTTCACGATGTCCTAAACTCACATACTCGTCCAACAACCGATAAAAACAAAGAGGTATTATTCAACACTATTGGTCAATTTTTTGAAGGCGGTAGAATGCTTGACCTCTTTTCAGGTAGTGGTTCCTTAGGAATTGAAGCTTTGAGCAGAGGAGTTGATTATGCAGATTTTGTTGATAACGATTTATCAGCCATTAAAACTATCAAGTTAAACCTTAAGAATTTAGAAATTACTGAGAAAGAATACGCAATTCATTGCAAAGATTCATTATTTTTTCTAAATTCAACCGATAAGCAATATGATTTGATTATAGCTGATCCTCCATATAAGTTAGACTTTTATGAAGATATCTTAAAACTAATTTCAAGTAGACAATTAATAAATAACAATGGTATAATTGTTTTGGAATCAGAATCAAAAAGAGTGATGCTAGAGAAATTTAATAGTTTAGTTTTATTTAAAGTAAAGACAATGGGAAACACTAAGTTAAGTTTTTACAGAAAGGAAGAGTAATTATGAGAATCGGTTTCTATCCAGGTAGTTTTGATCCGATAACCTTCGGTCATCTCGATATTATCACTAGAGGATCTAAACTTTTTGATAAACTATATATTGCAATATCATATAATCCTAATAAGAAGACTATGTTCTCTACTTCTGAGCGTATCCAAATGGTTAAAGAGGCAGTTATAGACCTTGAAAACATTGAGGTAATTGAATCCACTATACTGACAGTTGAACATTGCAAACTGCTAGGTGCTTCACATATATTAAGAGGATTGAGAGCTGTAACAGATTATGATTATGAATTCCAAATGACAAACTTCAATCATAAGATAAGCAAAGATGTTGATACTGTATTCTTGATGACTCAAGGAAAATTTTCGTTTTTATCATCATCTTCAGTTCGTGAGTTAGCTATGTTTGGTGGAGATGTAAGTCCTTTTGTTCCTTGTAATGTAAAAATAGCAATTGATCAAAAGTTAAAAGAGCAGAACAAATAACTTAACTCTTTAATAAAAAATATAACTTTTTTCTTTACAAACTGACACCTTCATATTATAATATTTAATGCGTGTGACTCGGTAGCTCAGCAGGATAGAGCAACGGCCTTCTAAGCCGTCGGTCGGGGGTTCGAATCCCTTCCGAGTCGCCATTTAAGTTACTTAGGCAACCTTTAATGGTTGCTTTTTTTAAACTACTATATTTCAAAAAGCAATAATTTTTTTTATTAATACTGGTTTTAAAAAGGAAGTAATCTATCTTCGTTATTTAAACATACTCTTTTGACTTTAATGATCTTAAAGTGTTTTAATAAACATTTAATCCCTTAGTTAAATCACAAAATTTTCTTTTGTAGACTCAAAAATTTAAAATATATGGTGGAAAAACCAAAAAAATAGTTTATAATAATAAAGGCGTATATACTCATCTATCTATTATATGACCCGGTAGCTCAGCAGGATAGAGCAACGGCTTCCTAAGCCGTCGGTCGGGGGTTCGAATCCCTTCCGGGTCGCCATGATATAAGGCCCGATAGCTCAGTTGGATAGAGCAGTAGCTTCCGGAGCTAAAGGTCGGGGGTTCGAGTCCCTTTCGGGTCGCCATTTAAAAGCCGTTTTATGGCTTTTTTTATATTTGGATATAAAATTTTATCTTCATTTTGGTATAATTAAAAATAAGGAGTGATTTTAATGGAAAGTAAATGGTATGAAAAAGGAGTAGTATATCAAATCTATCCTCGGAGTTTTTTTGATTCTAACGATGATGGGATTGGTGATATCAAAGGTATAATTGAGAAGATTCCTTATCTAGTAGATTTAGGTGTTGATATTGTTTGGTTATCTCCTGTTTATAAATCTCCAATGAAAGATTTTGGATATGATATTAGCGATTATCAAGATATTGCATCCTGTTTTGGTACAATGGATGATATCTATAAACTGATTGCTCTTCTACATGAGTCCAATATCAAGTTGGTCATGGATTTAGTTATCAACCATACATCAGATGAACATCCTTGGTTCATTAAATCAAAAAATAAAGAAGGTAAATACATTGACTACTATCACTGGGAAAAGAAAAAAAGAAATTGGACTTCTTTTTTTGGTAGTAAAGCTTGGAGTTATGATGAAACTAGAAAAGAGTATTATCTCCATCTATTCGCTCCGAGTCAACCTGATTTAAACTGGGATAATGAACTTGTTAGGGAAGATATAAAGAAAATGATTAGATTTTGGCTTGATGCTGGAGTTGATGGCTTTAGGTGTGATGTAATAAATTTAATTGCCAAGAATAATACCCATCCCAATGGTAAGTTATCTTTGATTTTGACAGGAAAAGAACATTATTTAAACCATCCAAATCTTCATGTTTACTTAAAAGAACTATATCAAGATGTCTTTTCAAAATATGATTGCTTTACTGTTGGTGAGACAGTATTTGTTAATCCTAAACAAGCATCGTTGTTGGTCAATAAAGATCGTAGTGAACTTAATATGCTTTTTCAATTCGAACATATGGGTGCAGATAATTTCTATGTAAAATGGTTTATAAAAAAATTTAAACCAATAAACTTAAAAAAACCTCTTTCAAAATGGCAACACCTTCTTAAGGGTTGGAATACTTTATATCTTGAAAACCATGACCAAGGCAGATCGATCAATCGATTTGGAAATCTTGAATATTACTATGAATCCGCAACACTTTTAGCTACTATCCTTTATTTTCAAAAAGGCACCCCTTTTATCTATCAAGGACAAGAGATAGGGATGACAAATGCATCTTGGGATGATTTGACAAAATATCAAGACATCGAAACAAAGAATATTTATAAGCTGGGTAGAAAAATTGGTATGAGTCATCATAGAATGATGAAAAAGATTAAATTAATGTCAAGAGATAATGCTAGAACACCAATGCAATGGAGCATGGCTGATAATGCTGGTTTTAGTAAAGTTAGCCCTTGGTTGAGTGTAAACGACAATTATAAAGAAATCAATGTCTTGAATAGTCAAAATGAGATAAGGTCGATTTACAAGTACTATCAATCAATTATCCAACTAAGAAAAAACCATGAAGTGTTAATCTATGGAGAATATGAAGATATTGATTTTTCGAATAAGAAAATCTATGCTTATAAAAGGCAACTAAACAATGAAAAAATTTATGTTATTTGCAACTTTTCTAATAAACAACTCAAAATCAAGGATTATCACTTTTTAGATTATCATTTAATCCTCCAAAATTACTCTGAAATTGATAGATTGATGCTAAAGCCCTATGAGTCAAGAGTCTATCATCTTTGCGAAAAGAAGAGCAAAGAAATCATCGATAAGTTTTGGCAGGAGTTTCAAAATAACACCGATGAAGTAACGCCTGATACATATGTTGAATACTTTCACTTTGATTTAAATCGAAAAGATAGCGATTTTTTACTTGATCTTGTATTAAAGGGGAAAAAGCAGGCTACTGCCTCAAGTTTGTATTACTTTGAAAAAACAGGTGAAAAAATACCTGAGGTAGGCGATTACTTTATCGTAACCGATTTTGAAGGACTTCCTAAAGGAGTGATTAAGACTACTGAAGTAACAATTGTTCCTTTCAAGGATTTAGATTTTGAAACAGTAAAAAGAGAAGGTGAAGACAAAAACTTGAAATCATGGCAAAGCAAACATAAGCGTTTTTTCACACAAGATGGCGAGCAAAATGGTTATGATTTTTCTTTAAATATGCCTGTTGTTTTTGAAGACTTCAAATTAGTATATAAAAAGTGATTGGGTGAACCAATCACTTTACTCTATCTTCTTAATATATGTTTTTTTTACGCCAAATATATCGCTTATATTAAAAACTATTCTATCCATAACTCTTGATTTGTTGATTTCAAAAGCTTTTGCATGAGGAGCATTATCGATGATCAGAAGGTCCTTTCGAGCTACATTTCCTGATACATATAAATCATTGGCCATCTTTACAGGTACAAGTGTATCTTCCTTGCTATGAATAATCATGAAAGGAATCTCTATCTTTTTTATTACATTAATTGGTTTTATTTGATATAAAGTAAAGTGATGTAGTAAATATGTAAACATAGAGATTCCCAAAAAGAAGACTCTCAATACTTTTGGTTTAACAATATTTCTTAAGCTTTCAATAAACTTTGTAAAACTTGAGTCAAGAACCAAAAATTTTACATTCTTCTTGATTTTCAACTCTGTTACTAGAATTGACATAGCAGCCCCCATAGAAACACCATGCAACAAGACTTTATTATCCGCTCCATAACTTCGCAAAGCAAAATTAATCCATTTCTTTAAATCATATTTCTCATAATGACCGATGGAAGTAAATTTTCCTTCTGAATATCCATGTGCTCTTAAATCTATCATTAACACCTTGAATCCTAAATCAGAATATAGTTTTCCAATAATTATCATATCAGTAGCTTTAGATTGATAACCGTGGATTACAATAGCTAAGTTGTTGGAGTTTTTATCTAGGGAGGGTATATAATAACTATGTAGTTTTAGATTATCATAAGATCTGATATAAACATCTTCTTTAGGGATGCTTTGAAACCATTTATATGACTCCTGATAGAATTCTGTTTCATGATCTACCAATTGAGTATTCTTTCTTTTAAATTTAACCAATAGTTTAAGGTAGAATTTATAAGATAATCCAATATATAGTAAGATTAAAAAACCAAATCCGATGAACATGTAATGAAACCATTCCATAGCAACACCTCTCGTAAAATATTTTAGCACAATTGTTAGGTTTTTTTTCTTAATTTAGTTAAAAAAAACTAAAAAACATCTCTGATAACAAAATGTGTTATCTAAGATGATTTTTATTGACAAAGACAGGGCTTTTGTGTATAATACTTTCGTATGAATATAGGGCATACCGCTCAGACTTGGTTTTAAAATATCTATTTGATAGATTACCAAATATGGCGAGTCTTAATCTAAAAGAGGAGGTGCTGAAATGTACGCAGTTATCGAAACAGGCGGAAAGCAATTAAGAGTTGAAGTTGGCCAAGAAGTTTTTGTTGAAAAGTTAAATGTTGAGTCAGAAGAAAATTATACTTTTGACAAGGTATTGATGATTGGTGGAGAAAAAACAAAAATAGGTAAACCATATGTAGCCAACGCAACAGTTAATGCTAAAGTGATTAAAAATGGCAGGGGTCCGAAAATAATTGTTTTCAAATACAAACCCAAAAAACATTATCATCGCAAAAATGGTCATCGACAACCATATACAAAACTTATCATTACAGATATCAATGTCGAATAACAAATAAGAATATTTTGGAGGTGTTTTAAATGATACTTAATCTAAATATACTTGAATGTATGGCTTCTAAAAAAGGTGTTGGGTCTACTAGAAATGGTCGTGACTCAGCTGGACGTCGCTTAGGAGCTAAACTATCTGATGGTCAGTTTTGTAAAGCTGGTTCAATCATTTACCGTCAAAGAGGTACTAAGATCCATCCTGGAGAAAATGTTGGAATCGGAAAAGATGATACATTATTCGCAATGATTGATGGTTTCGTTAAATACGAAAAAGTCGGAAGAGATAGAAAACAGGCAAGTGTTTACAGTTTGGAACAATAAAGATTAAGCTTAGCAAGAAAATGCTAGGCTTTTTTTAATTTGTTGGGAAATTTGTTTTATCATATTGTATAATATATTTTAGGAGGATAGAAATGATAAATCACATAAAGAAAATACATTTTGAGAACTATCACAATTCTTCAGAAAAAGTATATTTTTCACCAGGAAGAGTAAATATCATTGGTGGTCATACTGATTATAATGGAGGTCATGTCCTTCCATTTTGCATTGATAAGGGTATTTATTGTGGTGTATCCAAAAACGGATTATCTAGCATTCGAATATTCTCAGAAAACTTCTTTCATGCTGGTATCATTGAAATAGACTTAAATAATCTAAGTTATACTTTAACAGATACATTTTCTGATTATCTTTTAGGTGTCATTAAAGAATTGACAAACATGGAAAAAGAACTCTTATATGGTCTTGATATTTCGTTGTCATCCAACTTACCTGTCGGCGGAGGACTTTCATCAAGCGCAGCCCTTTCTGTTTTGCTTTTCAAGATTTTTAGCGTTGAGTTTAATTTCGGGCTTGAAAAAGAAAGAATTGCTCATCTAGCAAAAACAGTTGAAAATAGTTTTATCGGAGTAAACTGTGGTATAATGGACCAATTCATAATTTCAGTTGGAAAAGCCCAACATGCTTTATTCCTAAATACTAAAAATATGAACTATGAATACATCTATCTTGATATGAAAGATCATATGTTTATTTTAATTAACTCCAATATAAAAAGAAAGCTCACTGAATCAAAATACAATGTTAGACAAAGTGAAACTAGAGAAGTACTCAAGATACTTAAAGAGAACTTTGAGATAGATCATCTATGTGATATTTCAGCAGAAGATTTAAATGTTTACTTAGAATTTATTCATGACAAAACACTACAAAAGCGCTTGATTCATGTAGTTACTGAAAATTTAAGAGTTATTGAAACTAAAGAAGCTTTTCAAAAGAATGATTTTATTAAAATCGGGCAATTATTATTCCAAGCACATGAATCAGCTAAGAACAATTACTGTATAAGTTCAGAGATTCTCGATGATTTAGTTGAAATTGCCATCTCATCAAAAGCTTTAGGTGCTAAAATGATTGGTGGCGGTTTTGGAGGTTCAATTTTAGCATTAATTAGAAAAGATAATTACGAACATTTTATCGATATTTTTGGTCAAAAATACCAAGAAAAATATTCGAGTAAATTTATCTATAGTATTATCGAAGCAAAAGATGGGGTAAAACAAATTGATTGATTTAGCTAAAATATTCGACTTGGATGAAATTGTTATCCTTGCAAAAAAAGTAAGAGAAAACATGCAATTAAACGGTTTGATGCAATGGGTTGATGATTACCCTGGATATCAGCACTTTTTGAATGATCTAAATAGAAAAGGACTCTATATTTTTAAAGATGATAATCGGATAGTTGCATCTATGTCATTACTTGAAGAAAACGATCCTCCATATAATGAGGTAGATTGGGAAAGCGATCAAGCTATGGTTATTCACAGGATTTTTGTCGACCCGTCTTATCAGAAAAAAGGTATCGCTAAGAAGCTGTTTCAGTTTGCTATTGATTTAGCAAAGATTTCTGGATTTAATGCAATTAAGATTGATACTCATCCAGATAATGTAAAAATGCAAACATTATTGAGAAGCATGAACTTTATTTATAGAGGTTATTTTAGTTCAATCAATCGCTTTGCATATGAATATTTAATAGATTAGAATTGAGGAGAAATTAATGTTTATAGATGAAGTAGATATTTTAGTTAAATCCGGAAAAGGTGGTGATGGAATCATCGCTTTTCATCGTGAAAAACACGTGCCTTTAGGTGGCCCATCTGGAGGTGATGGTGGCAAAGGTGGTTCAATTATCTTTGAAGGTGATGAAGGAATGTCTACTTTGATGGACTTAAAATTCCAAAAGCACATCTATGCTAAAGCCGGAGAGAATGGTAAAACAAAAAACATGAAAGGTAAAGATGCAATAGATGTTGTGGTTAGAGTACCATTAGGAACCTTAATTTATGACCAAGCAACAAACGAAGTTTTAGCTGATATTGTGACCCATGGTCAAAAAGAGATTATCGCAAAAGGTGGTAATGGTGGTAGGGGAAATAAGAATTTTGCTACAAGCAAGAATAAGGCCCCAAAAATTCAAGAGAACGGTGAGCAAGGTGAAGAAAAAAACCTTCATATTGAATTAAAACTATTAGCTGATGTAGGAATTATCGGATTTCCTTCTGTAGGAAAATCGACACTGATAACTATACTTTCTAACTCTCGTCCTAAGATAGCAGATTACCCCTTTACGACCTTAATACCGAATTTAGGTGTCGTAGCTCGTAATGGAGTAAAACCCTTTGTAATCGCTGATATGCCAGGTTTAATCGAAGGAGCTTCAACAGGTTTAGGATTAGGAATTCAATTTCTTAAACATATCGAAAGAACTAGAGTTTTAATACATATGATTGATATGTCATCTGAGTCAAATCGTGAACCTTATCAAGATTACATGATTATCAATGAAGAACTGAAGAGTTATAACGAACGTCTTCTTGAAAGGCCCCAGATATTAGTCGCAAGTAAAATGGATTGTGATGATGCAAAGAAAAGGTTAGATGAGTTTAAAAAGCATTTTGATGAGTTTAAAGAAATTATTCCAATTTCTGCAATGACATTTGAAAACTTAGATCATTTAGTATTTCAAATATCAAAGCTATTAGAAAAGACTCCATTTTTCTATAAGGAAGATACAGTGATCGATGATTATGTAGAATATAATTTTAAGGCTTTAGAAGCAGATATTATCATTGAAAAAATTGACAATAATCGCTTTGATGTCAAAGGTAAATTGGTAGAACGAATTATAAATAGATCTAATTTAATGACTGACGAGCAAGTGATGGTTTTCTTAACGAAGCTTAGAAAAGCTGGTTTGGACGATAAATTGCGAGCTGCAGGAGCAAAAGAAGGCGATACTATTGTTATCTTTGGTGACGAGTATGATTTCATCGAATAAATTTTCAAAAATTCATATGATGTTTATTTGATATATATATGTTATAAATGTATCTATAATATGTTCTATTAATGATTTTTATTTGTATTATATGTGATGGTTTTTTATATGAAAAAATAAGGAGTGAGAAGATGTATAGCTATATAAAGGGCTTTGTGACTGAGATTAACCCAAACTTCATAACTTTAGATAATGGAGGAATTGGTTATAAAATCATTACACCAAACCCATATAATTTTGGTTTAAATCAAGAAACAACAGTTTATACCTTTCAAAAGTTATCCGATGATTCAATCAATCTGTATGGTTTCAAATCATCAGATGCTAGAGATTTGTTCATAAAACTAATCTCTGTAAATGGAATTGGCCCAAAAAGTGCAAATGCAATTCTTGCCAGTGGATCAGTTGCATCTATTACAAAAGCTATCGAAGAAAGTAATGCTAAATATTTACAAAAATTTCCTGGAATCGGTCCTAAAGCTTCTCAACAGATTGTCTTAGACTTAAAGGGGAAAATTGATTTTGATGCCGTATCTATTCAAACACAAAACATGCTTGAAGTCGAAGAAGCTCTTAAAGCGCTTGGCTATAAAGATAAAGAGATTGAAAAAGTCATCAAGAAGCTAGATGATTCTAAAGCTACCAACGATTTGATTAAAGAAGCTTTACAATTAATGCTCAAATAACCACTTACCTCTCGTTATTTGCATCTTAGCAAAGATTATTTGTTGTTTTAAATACAAGATGATATTCTATTGGCAAATAAGAGGAGGTATTAAAATGAAAAAAGCATTAGCAGTTGTCACTACATTTATCTTAGGATTTATCATGATTGGTTGTAACCAAGAACCGAACACAAAGATTCTTACCGAGAATTTTGAAGAACAAACGAGTTATATCAACGAAAACAATCTTTTATTAGAGTTAAACGAGTTTGAAACTTTTGAAACAGATTCAACTTCACAAGACATAATAACATTTAGAGAGTTGAGAAAAACTCTGAGGGAAACTCATTTAGTTTTACAAGAAAAAAGAGCAGAGTTTAAATTAAACAAAGATGCACTATCCCTAATACTTACAACTCTTGAAGAGAATGAAACAGAATTTAATCAAGAGGACAAAGAGGCAATTAGAGCAATAGTAATCGATTCCAGACGAATCAGAACTGATTTTCAAGAAACATCTGGCTATGTATATAAGAGACTAATCGATTTAAGAGGAAGCTACAACAGGGAAAATCTACTCCAAATAATTGAAGTTTTTACCGATGTTATTGATAATATGAACATCAGAATTGATTTATATGATTTTGCAATTGAAAATCAAATTACAGTCTTAACAATCCTAGAGGAATATTTGGAGGGCTAAAATGATTATCAAAGTTGAAGATAACGATAAATCCAAAGAAGTTGAAGTAACTATTAAAGGTTCAAAAGATGATGAGTTAGTAAGAGAAATCTATAAGTCTTTGCTTTATTTTGAATCAACCATTATCGGAAAGTTCAATGATAGACTTTATAACTTGTCATTGAATGATATCTTTTACTTTGAAAGCATTGAAAACAAAACATTCGCTTACTCAGTAAATGAAGTATATGAAATCAGCGAAAAACTCTATATGCTTGAAACCCAATTAGAAAAAACACCATTCATTAGGATATCAAAATCGATTATACTTAATAGCAAAAAAATTAAATCATTCAAAAATACAATTAACGGTCGAATGGAAGCTACCTTGAAAAATAATGAAAAAGTCAAAATCTCAAGGATGTATGTCACAAATCTTAAAGAAAAGTTAGGAGGAACAAAGCGATGAAATCATACTTCAATTATTATCTCAAAGCATTTTTTGTTCTAAACATTATCTATATATTGATTTCTCTCGTTATTTTTCAAAGAACTACAAACATCAATCCCTTTATTCGATTAGAATTAGGAGTACTGTTTTCAAGTGTTTTCATTGCAGGAGCAATAAAACTTTTCAAAACAGAAAAAGGCAACACAATAATCAATGTAATTTTAGCTTACATCGCGATTATTCCAAGTCTTATTATCCTAAGAAACAGTTTTGGTACATTCTTGTTTAGAAATGTTTCCCGACTTTATATCTTAATGGTCATCATTGGTATTATCTACGGTATCGCAGTTTTGATTGTTTCAAGAAAATACAAAAAAGAAGAAGTTGAACTTAATCAAATGGTAAAGAATAATGAAGAAGATTCAACTGAGGAGTAATTAACATCTAAAATAAAAAGGGTTTTGCACACACAAGTATGTGGCAAATCCCTTTTTTTTATATTGTAAACAATTCTTTTAAAAACTCTCGGTCAGTAGATTTTGTCAGAGCTAACATCAAAAGGATTCTTGCTTTTTGTCCGTTTAAAGAAGAAGCCATGATACAACCCATATCAGTTAGGTATTTCCCTCCACCCACGTATCCATAAGAATCTAGTGTTCTTCCTGAAGGACATCTAGAACATATCACGATAACTATATTATTGTCGAGTGCTCTTTGAATACCTGAAATCATTTTAGGAGGGAGATTCCCTCTTCCCAAAGCTTCAATTACAATCCCACTAGCTCCATAATCAACAAGATAATCAATCAATAAAGAGTCACAACCTGCATATGCCTTTAATAAATAAACCTGTTTGTCTATCTGATCAATCTCAATTTTATTCCGATGAATTGTAACTAAACGATGATATAAAACTTCTTTATTATCAACAACTCCTAATGGGCCATAATCTAAAGATTTAAAAGTATCCAGTGTTAAAGTGTTAGATTTTGTAACCTCACTAGCGGCATTTATCTGATCATTCATCACAACCAAAACACCACGATTATGTGATTTAGTTGATTTAGCAACTAATATCGATGAAACCAAATTGTTAATTCCATCAAACCCTAATTCAGAACTAGACTTCATAGAACCTGTTACAACTATTGGTATGTTAGTCTCAATAGCAGTATCTAAAAAGAATGCTGTTTCTTCCAAAGTATCTGTTCCATGAACTAAAACAAAACCAATTGGATCAGTTTCAATAATCAATCTTTTAATAAGTCTTGAAATCTCTAGCATCATTTCAGGAGTCATCGATGGTGAGGGAATTTCAGAAAACTCTATTACAGCTAAATCATTATAAAGTTCTGAGTTAAGCAATGACTCCATAATTTCCTTTGCAGATAATGCTGGTTTGACTGTGTGAGATGTATCATCAATTTTCATAGATATGGTCCCACCAGTAAAAATCATATATTTTTTTCTCATGTATTGATCTCCTCATACTAAGATTATTATATCATAGTTTAAAAAACAAAAATATAAAAATCGATTTTTAAGTGTTTTGTCCTTAGTTTTTTCAGAGTGTTTTTGAACCAGCTAAAAATCGAGGTCCATTTTTACGGAAAAAACCAGTACATGCTTATTAACAGTTTCCACATAAACTCATTATTGCTCCAGTTATAGACCTG
>Ga0334890_1002042_pt1 | contig 24369 bp, 15 predicted proteins | sample GraSluR1_MG_3_FD_207220 | JGI IMG/M metagenome (GOLD analysis project Ga0334890, IMG submission 207220) | Sludge microbial communities from methane-producing bioreactor in Wageningen University, Netherlands - Granular Sludge_31_08-R1 | ecosystem: Engineered > Bioreactor > Anaerobic >... | reverse complement strand
AACGGGGTGCCCGGCTTGCGAATCGTCCCCCGAGATGAACTTATCCAACATGAACCATTGATCAACCCGGCAGCTACCGCTGCCTTGTGGGCGCCTACGGGTGGTATTTGTGACCCATTCGCTGCGACCCTGGCGGCTGCAGAGAGCGCGGTGCAGAATGGTGTCAAACTCCTGCTTAACACCAGGTTTGAAGATTTCATCATGGAACAGGACAGGGTGATTGGCATTGTGACCAACCATGGTGAATTTCGTGCCAATTGGGTGATCAACGCCGCGGGCTTATTTGCTGACGCAGTCATGCACAAAGTGGGTGTCCGGCCTGAATTCAAGATCACACCCCGCAAAGGTGAATATTTCATCATCGACCGCATGGAATTAGCGCTCAACACCGTCCTTTTCCCGGTGCCAAGTGAGATCAGCAAAGGCATTCTGGTCACTGCTACCATGCATGAAAACACATTGATCGGCCCGAACGCCCAAAATCAGCTGGACAAAAGTGACAAAGAGGTCACCCACGATGGCATGGATGAGGTGTGGCATGGCGCACAGAAATTGATTCCCTCCCTGAATAAACGCCATGTGATCGCCACCTACGCCGGGTTGCGCGCTGGCGGCAATGCTTCTACGCCTGACCCCTCTGTAGATTACCACAACGATTTTGTCATCGAAATCCCTGCTGAGGTCAAGGGATTCGTCAATTTGGGCGGGATCGAATCGCCCGGTCTGACTTCTGCCCCGGCCATCGCTCTTTATGTCATCGACCTGCTTAAAGACCATGGCGTGAAATTTGAGGAAAGAGCTGACTGGAACCCAATCCGGCAATCAAGGCCGAAATTCGGACACCTGAGCACTAAAGAACAAAAAGCATTAATCGAGAAGGATCCACGCTATGGCAGGATCATCTGCCGCTGTGAGATGATTACCGAAGGTGAGATTGTAGCAGAAATTCATGGGCCAATCCCTGCTGTCAATTATGACGCTATCAAACGGCGCACCTGGTTGGGCACCGGGCGCTGCCAGGGTGGCTTCGATATGCCCCTGGTGACAGAAATCCTGGCACGAGAGTTAAACCTTGCTCCAACTCAGATCTCGAAAAAGGGTGAAGGATCTGAATTTCTTTATCGCCGCACCAAACAAGTGGAGGATCCAGCATGACACAACGACGCAAATACGATGTCATCATCATTGGCAGCGGCCCGGGCGGGGTTGCCGCTGCGATGTCAGCCAAACAAACCGGTGCAGAGCATGTCATCATCATTGAAAGAGATATCGAGCCCGGCGGTATTTTGCTGCAATGCATCCATAACGGCTTCGGGTTAGAAAATTTGGGCGAAGACCTGCCTGGGCCAACCTATGCCCAGAAATACATTGAACAAGCGCGCGAACTTGGTGTAGAATTCATGCTCGAAACCATGGTGCTGGATTTCACCCCTGAACGAAAAGTGTTTGCCACCAACAAATACGAAGGCGTGATCGAACTGGAGGCGGGCGCCATTGTGTTGTCCATGGGCTGCCGCGAACGCACCCGCGCCCAGATCCAATTGCCCGGCAGCCGACCGGCAGGTGTTTACACGGCCGGCACCGCCCAACGCTGGGTCAACATCGAGGGCTACATGCCCGGCAAAAACTTTGTCATCCTTGGTTCGGGCGACATCGGCATGATCATGGCACGACGCTTGACCTTTGAAGGCGCCAACGTAGAACGGGTACTGGAGATCATGCCTTATCTGTCGGGATTGAGCCGCAACTATGTGCAATGTCTGTTGGATTTTGATATCCCCTTGCAGCTACAACACACCGTTAACCGCATCATTGGCAATGATCGGGTGGAAGCCATTGAGTCAGTCAGGGTTGATGAACAATTCAAACCAATCCCGGGGTCACAAGAAATCATTCCTTGTGACACTTTGTTGCTTTCTGTCGGCTTGATTCCCGAAAATGAATTATCAAAAAAAGCGGGCGTACGGTTAGATACACGTATCGGCGGGCCAATCGTCGATGACGAGTATCAAACCAGCGTTTCCGGTATCTTTGCGGCTGGCAATGTCGTACATGTCTATGATCTGGCAGACTGGGTGACGCAAGCCGGCTTCCGCGCCGGGGCTGCCGCAGCAAAATACGCCATGGGAAAGCTGACAAAAAAGAACAGAACAATCACCACCAGCGGCGGCAGCCATGTCCGGTATGTCATTCCGTATTCGATCAATCCAGACAACCTGAAAGAACATGAAATTCCCTTGCAGTTACGTGTGAGTCAGCCCATCGAATCTCCTGTACGCGTGGTGGTGCGTGCTGGTGAAAAGGAAATCACCCGTAAAAACGAAATGTATGCCCGTCCTGGCGAAATGATCTCCATTATCCTGCAGGAAAAACATTACGATTCAATCATGCACACAGATGAACTGGTTGTCGACATCATAGAAAGGTAATCACATTGTCATGGAAAAAATTAATTTGATTTGTGTCAGCTGCCCCAAAGGCTGCACATTGGATGTCAGACGAGAGGGAGACACCATCGTCAGTGTTGAGGCTGGCTGCAAACGCGGTGTCACCTATGCGCACCAGGAATTGTTTGATCCCCGCCGTATGGTAGCCTCGACAGTCAAAGTTGTCGATGGCCTCCACCCGCTGGTACCGGTTGCTACTTCTGACCCTTTTCCTAAACCACAAATTCCGCAACTTCTGCAAGCATTACGTGAAGTACAGGTGCAGGCACCTGTAAAGATCGGTCAGGTGATCATTCCTTCTGTGTTAGGCACTGATGTCGATGTCATCGCCAGCCGTGACATGCCTGAAGAGCAAGCTGCTTCGATTTAGGCCTCAATGACAAGCCCTATCGGGCAATGGTCAGAACCCGTCACATCCGGCAGGATGAAGGCATCTTTCACGTTCTCTGTAAACCCTTCAGTCACAAAGAAATAATCGATACGCCAGCCTACATTCCTTTCACGGGCACGTGTTTGCAGGCTCCACCAGGTATACTGGTCTGGCTCTTCAGGATGAAACAGACGGAACGTATCTACATAACCATGAGAAAGGAACTTGTCAATCCAGGCTCGTTCTTCCGGTAAAAAACCGGATGTTTTTTCGTTTTCATCTGGCCGCGCCAGGTCGATGGGTTTATGAGCAGTATTGACATCCCCGCAGATGATTACATGATGTCCTTTTCTCACCAGCGCATCGGTGAACTCAAGACAGGTGTCATAAAAATCCATCTTGTATTTCAGGCGTTCATTCGATTGTTTACCGTTTGGATAATAGTGGTTCAGAACAACAAATTTGTCATAATAGGCAATCACAGTCCGTCCTTCGGTATCAAACCGATCAATTCCCAACCCATATTCAACTTTCAATGGCTTATTTTTGCTGAACAAGGCCACACCGCTGTACCCTTTTCGTTCAGCAGAAGAATAAAAAGCATGATAACCATCCGGGTTGGCCAGGGCATCATCCAATTGGTCTATCTGCGCTTTCGTTTCCTGCACACAAATGACATCAGCGTCCATGCCCATTAGTTCATCAAATGCGCCTTTTCGTTGAATAGCGCGTATCCCATTCACATTCCAAGATAGTAATTTATACTCAGTCATCACGCCTCCTTTTCGGTTATGTACGTCATCATCGCATCCACAACTTCTTCGCGAGTCATTGTATCCGTCATAATATGGATCGCATCCTCTGCCATGCACAACGGAGCGACTTCCCTGGTGGAATCAATCTGATCTCGATTTTTTATTGATAATAATATATCTTGAAATTCTACATCATCCCCACGCGCGATCATCTCATCATACCGCCGCTGCGCCCGTACTTCGGCGGATGCGTCGATGTAGAATTTCGCGTCAGCATCGGGCATGACCACAGTACCGATGTCACGCCCCACCATCACGACATGGCCGCGTTCACCAATCCTGCGCTGCTGCCGGGTCATTGATTCTCGCACGCCCGGATAAGCTGACACCACCGACACGTTACAATTTACATCCTCAGCACGAATCTGCCAGGTTACATCCTCACCATCCAGCAGCACATCACAAGCCCGACCATCGTCAATCGAAGGTGGTCTGACATCAATGATCATTTGACTGGCAAGCTGAACAACATCGTTTTCTGAATCAACACCATCAAGCCTGCGCAATGCTGCCAGGGTAATTGCCCGATACATTACGCCGGTATCAAAATAAAGGTAACCCAAGCGCCTGGCAAGCGTCTCTGCTGCGGTTGATTTGCCAGAAGCAGCCGGGCCATCAATGGCGATTGCGGAAAATGTCATGAGAAAAAAATCACTTTCTTAATTATTGACTAACGGTTGCGCTTGGAAACAGATCAGTACGCACCCACAAAATACCCCATTGCTGGGAATAAACGGGTAAATTTCTGAAGATGATCCATTGCTGCCATTCACGCCATGTTAATAAGGACCAGTCAGGCGTTGCACCCAGGAGAAAATCTTGCCCCGCATATTCCGCTCTCCAGAATTCTGGCTCCACCATGTCGCTAAGGATCATATCAGGCGCACTCGCGCCAGACAGGTTGATCACATTACTGACTTTCTGCTGCCGTAAATGCCATTCCACGGCGGGCAGGTCAAGTGCGAACATAAGCACCTCCTGACCCTGACGCCGTCCTCGATTCATCTCAGATATATCCTCGATCGAACCCAACAACCTGTCAGCATCTACAGGATAACTGCCCATGCGCCAAAGCTCATTTTGAGGTTGATCGCCCCAATTAGCGCTGTGCCAGCTTTGGGTGAGCAATCCAAACAGCAATAACACACTGCCTAACCCGATCAACAACCCCTGATTCGCCGTCTTAATATCCCATGAAAACCTGGTGAGCCAATAAGAGATCATAACCAACAACAAACCACCGACAATCAATCCCACACGGATCAGCAACCGTTGCGGATCAAATTCGATATTCACCGCGCCAACCCATGTGAACAAGACGAACCCTAATAGCAATAGATAGAAGCCTGCTGCGGCTACGGCGAGAGGCTGAATCTTCTCAATGCCAGAAACTATTTTTTCTATGCCAAAAGATGCCACCATCCACAAGGGAATACTGATCCACGCCAGGTCCAGCGCTGTACGATTGGCATTTAAAAGAATCACCACCAAACCCACCACAAGCCAACGCAGGCAAAAAGCTGGCAGCGCGGTTATTTCACGCCGGTAGACGGTGATTGATAAAATACTCACCACCAGCGGGAATAGCTCATAGATAACAAGAGCAAAAATTATTGCCCCGACGCCTATTGGCACTCTATAGGGATCTGAATTACCCAGCAATCTGGCTATGTCCTGAAAACCTGCCCCAATGCCAGATGGCTGCAAAAAGCCAAACGATGCCATCAATACGTAACTTATCGCAAAAGATAATAGCGCCTTCTTCCAACCAGATCGCAGCACTTCCTGCTTTAATTCTTCAGATCTATCGGATTTCTTCAGCATCCACAGCAGCGTGACGGCCAAAATGATCAGCCCGGTCAGAAAATAATTGCCCGTAAGCAGCAAGGCAGCGAAAGACACGCCCAACAATACCGGCTGTTTTTTGGAAAACGCCAGCAACAAAACAGCCATCGCAAACACCGCCAGAATAAGGCTGCTGCCAGTTTTCGAGGCTGCCATTAATGCAGGATCGAGCGCCAGCCCAACCGAGAATATCAGTTTTTGCCGATTTGTGATATTGTTTCCAAAAAACCAGGGAAATAACACCAAAAGACTGCCCGCAAGAGCAGGCAGGAACCTGGCGAGGAAATTAGTATCCTCAAACAACCAGAACAACACGCCGGTAATCTGTGAATACAATGGCTGGGTGACAATACCGCCTGACTCCATCACCATTTCTCGGACACCCATGGCAACGTTCGCTTCCACATTGTCCAAAAAAGGATGCCCCAATCCGCTGAAACGGACCAACAATCCCAAAATAAAAGGCAAAAAAATCAGCCACAGCGGAAAAACGGGTTGGTTTGTTGATTTCTGATCTTCGTGCATACATTTATCCTAACATGACTCAGGGTACGGCATCATATCCATAAATAATGACATTCCCGCTGACAAACAAAGGGGTTAAGTAGGCATCGAACACCTTGGTGGAGGCATTGTATTTTGAATACTCCAGATCGCTCAAAAATACATAGCGAATGCCATACTGATCCAATATGGTTCGGACAGTATCCCACTGCCCAGACCGGTATAACAACTCGATATCAGACTCACGCGTACCCATCTCTGCTGCCCCCCCGCGCCATTGGCTCTGGTGTCCCGGCCAACCCAACACGGTCGGTTGACCAGAATAGGTGGACACCCGCGCAAAATTCGTGTAACTGCCTCCTATCGCTTCGGCTACCGTGCCCAAAGGCGCTTCTGCCAGCCAGCCAATAGCTGCCATTTCATCCGGCAGACTGCGCTTTAGATACAAGGCGCCATCCAACGACCAGTCTGGCTGCAACTCACCTACTTGTGAGTAGATGCGTGGTTGGAAATTATGGGTCACGTCCTTAATAGCAAAGTACGGATAAATTAGCCCTATCAATATCGTGGCAACGATGAGAGTTTTCGCCAGTAAGCCCGCCACACCACGCGATTCCCGCAAGATCATAACTGTAGCATAGGCAGCCGCGATACCCCAAACAATCCAGGTTTGAAAATAAAATTTGAAAATCGTATTCATACGGGTACCGAATTGATCCAACAAGTAGATAAACTCGGGTACAAGTGTTAACCCAACACCTAATAAGACCAGCAGCAACACAAATACTGTGGCTTTATGATCTGCTTCGTCCTGCTGCCAGAAGTATGGCTTTTTGAGGTTTTCAAGTCCTTTTTGCTTGCTTTTTTTCGTAGCAAATAACAAACCAGCCACCAACACCAGCATGAATCCCAATGTGATCCAGGTCAGCGGATCCGTGAACCTTCTGGTAAGCGATTCCAGCAGCAATGTGCCGCCCTCTATGCCACCCTGAAGCCAGAAGAATAAATTGCTATTGGTTTGCAGCCTTTGAGACGGCAGCAATGGTGCAATGAAAAGTAAAATTCCCGCGAACGCATAGGAAAACAGCCACAGTCCCCCAACAATGCTGACGGCACTCACCACTCCAAATTGCGCATGAAACCCAATATCTTTCTTCTTTGCGGTCCGGAACAGCCATAGCAGGATGGGACCCAATAAGGATACGAACATGATCCAGAAATAAATGCCTTTGGTGTAGAAGATCACGCTGGGCAAAAAACCGCCTGCCTGGGAACCGAAACCCAAAAAGTAAGGCAAGTATAAAAAGACACTCAGAAAAGCTGCCAGAAGGAAGGTTTCAACAAATTCAATAATTCGATGTTTTGACCAGCCATAAGCAACGGTGTTAAATGTTAGCACACCTACAGAGAACAGCCCCAAATAGATAGGAAAGTCCCAGGTATTGAAGAAAGCAATCCCACCCAGGATCAGGGTCAGCAGCCAGAACAAAGGTTGCTTGAGCCATTGTGCAATAAACAGCTTATGCCACAAGGTCTGCCAATCGATTTCTTTTTTGAGGATGCTATCGGCTCCGGCGATGATACCCAATTTCTCGTCTACCTTCGGGAGTAAACCCATGAAGATATTCAAAAGAACCGTCAATGCCAATAGAACCACCGGCATGGTCAGAACATGCGGATGCAGGTCTGCCAATATGTAACTGAATTGGGGAAACTCATCAATGACCAATTCTCTTACATCGTTTGCCTTAAAATCCTGCACCACCCGTGAGGCCTGCCACCACCACCAGCCACCACTGCGGTTAGGCCGCCATTGAAAGGGCAGAGAAGGTGCACGATTCACATCAGGGATGTCCAGCCAACTCCAGAAAGATGAAAACCAACTGCCATCCGGATTTTGTGACCAGCCCACACCGCCCGCATGCAGCACTTCCAGCAATCCCTGGGCGTTACTGACAAACAGAATGTACAGTGGCGCCAAAAGGCCCCATACAGGTGACAGGCCGGTTTTCTGTCCTGCTCCTTTTTTGTGGGCCAGGAGGTTGTTCAGCAGTCCAAAACTGGTGACTGCCACCAGTCCAAACAGAAGTGCGACCATCAAGTTAAAGGCGACTGTAGTGATCGTGCCTGTCATACGAATCAGCATTGAGACAATCAGGTATCCGAAGTAATAATAGGATATAGAGTAACCGGAAAGCCAGGGATCGTTGGGCGGCATTTGTGGCGATTTCAGGATGGCATTAATGAATGCCAATTCCATCGGTTTTTCCGTGCCGAGTAAAGCCGGGTTGGCAGCGCGTACCAACGCCCAGAAGCCAAAAGCGACCAAAAAGACCACTTCTACCAGCACCATCAAACGCCAATGCTCTCTCACCCACTGCTTGATTGCGTGGGCATTCTTCACAAACACAACAATGTTGGCGGTAAGTAATAAAACCAATGCGAACAGCACTCCCCCCAGATTGTTGGCGATGATCCCCAAAATCCCCAGTATCCAAAAAAGATATCCCCAGATTAATAAACCCAGAACTCTGGCAACTGCAAAACCACGGTCCCGCAGTTGTTTCAATAATACGAAACTCAGCGGAAACGTGATCAAACCAATCAATGTGACGAGAATGTACCAAAGCAAAAAATCAAGCATGGTTCCCTCAAAAATGATAGGCTTATTCTAACACTTTATACACCGTGGTATTACCAACAGAGAATACACTGGCCCAAAGTTCTCCGTCATATTCTACGAATTTCCTCAAGCCATCTTCTGGATAATTAACTCGTTCCAGCTCTCCCACAATGATGTAACCAAAACCATACCGCAGCATCAGCTGCCTGATCGTGGTCAAGTCAGTGGTTGTATAGAACAAATTAACATCATCCACCCTGCGCTGTACGGCATTCGTTTCCATATAGCCTTTTTGCTGTCGTTGGTGCCAGTTCCAGCCAACCACTGCCGGCAATCCGGTGTTGATGGAAAAACGGCTGCCCCAGCGGTATTCCGGCGCATGCCCTTCCATAATCACCGGAGATCCTTCTACATTCTCCTGAAGCCATTGGATGGTGGCAGCATCCTCTGCCAATGAATACACCACGCCCTGATCATTGAATTCTGCATATTCCATATAAGCGCTGCCGTCGATTGTATGCGGTGCGTCTTCTGCCATCCGGTCAGTGATCTTGTCGTGGCTTGCCAGGATCGGGAATAACAATCCTGAGACCAACAAAACGCTGAATACCGTGAGCAGGATGGAATCACTGGCACGATTTTCTTCGGCAGGAATGAGCCAAGAAATAAACCAGGTCAGGCCTGCTGCGGCAGCGATGGCAAACAAATTCCAAGCCTGTAAATAGAATTTGAAGACCGTATTCATGCGTCCGATATCGCCCTCTAATACAATAACCTCAACGGCAATGGTCAAGAAAAGGGCTGTGCCAGTGATGAAATATAAAAACTTCTTCACATCAGATTGTTGTTTGCGCAGCAGCAAGAGCCCCGCCCAAATTGCCAACGGGAGTGCAATGACAATGATAGAAACGCCTGCTACTAATAAGCCGACCAGCACAAAGACTGCCAGGGCAACCCCCACATAGAGCCACACTCGATAAAGAATTAGTTGGCGCAGCGCAGACACAGGCACCGATGCCAGCCACTGAATGGTTTCATGGCCAAACCAAACCAAAATCAATGTTAGAAATATGCCCCAATGCATAACATACGAGCCGATGGGAGTATGATCACCTTGCCATGGCTTGACCGATGTGTAACCGGCACCATACCAGTAGGAAAATGGCTCGTAGAACAGTATGGCCAGAATGGCAAAGCCACTGACCAATAATATTGACAAAAGAATTTTCTTTGCCTTGCCGTCCACAATTGGTGTTTCCTTCGTGAACCTCAAATTCAAGTGTTTCAGCAAGGAATAGCCCAGGCTCAACATCGCCAAAACAAGAAATACCGGCAGATCCCAGGTGTTGGTTGGGCGCAACGAACCAACAATGACAGCGCCAACGCCGATGGTGATAACCATGTTAGCCCAGTTGAACTTTCCATTCCATCGCAATCGATTCTTTAGAAGCGACAGGCACCAGGCAACCACCAACAATGTGATCGGCATCGCCAGCAAATGTGCATGAAGATCGGCGTACAGGAAAGTGAAGTAAGGAAATTCTGTGATTGGTTCACCCGGGATCATACGACTGGGGATCCAGTACCAATCACCCGGATAAAAAGGCATGCGTTGACCCGATACAAGTTTAGAAAAGCCTTTTACCAAAGCCATGAACTGGTGGCCAAAACCCATACCCACTTCGCCCGCCCCCAGCCGTGTCAATCCGCGGAAGATCATTTGTACCGTACCAAGATTGCCGATCACCAGTGAAAAGATTGCAGTGATGAGCCCGCCAACCAACGGCAGGTTGCGAACTGCGGTTGAAGTTTTATCTCTGTTCTGGTGGACAAAGAGCTCAGAGGTGACAGTAGCACCAATGACATAGGCAATCAGGCCCATGATGCTGAACAGGCTGGCCAAAACCAGGTTGTAAGCAATCGCAGGATTGATCCCCAGTGCCTTGATCGGCATACCGACAATAACGAAACCATAGTAGTAGTAATTGATGTAACCACCAGCAAACCAGGGATCATAAGGCGGGAATGTAGTACTCTTCAACACAGCATTCAGGTACGCAAAATCCATCGGCTTTTCGCCGCCTTTGTAAGGGTGCCACAAATCCGGATTTCCAACACGAACAAGCAGGAATGCCAGGAAGAAAGCCAGGCCAATGATTTCAATGCGAAATATGTCCTGTCTATGCTGCTTGATTTCATCAATGATGAGGGTACGGTTGCAAACAAATAGCCAACCATTCATTGCTGCATACGCCACAAGAATTAGCCAGACCGCCAACCGCGTCAAAGGAATGCCCGCAGAACCAGCCACCCAGCTCAACCAAGCGAATAATACCAGCCCAACCATGCGGCTGACCGCATATCCTTTGGCATGCAAGCCAGAGAAGACAATGCGTGTAATCGGGTAAGATATCACCCCCAATAGGGCAATTGCCAGGTACCAGACCACTGCCGCCGCCAATGGTGATTGATTTAGCAGAGATTGAGGTGGATATAGATCTGCCCAGGTGCCCCCAGACCTCTGTCCAGCCAGGCGCCCAGAAGGCAATAACAGATTCTTTGGCCGCAGTGGTACATCCGCCGGGATCATGTGTACAACATTGTTCAGATCAACCGCATAAAAAAGGTCTGCCACTTTCGCACGGTCATAATCGTCGGTCTTTTCAAAAACCAGTACCTTTGGATGATCGTAAACAGTGAAGGCTTCTTCAGCAAATTGCGTATTGAATGCAATGGATCCGATATTGGGATTGCTCTGAAAGACCTCTTTAAGCCGGAAGCCAAGGTTTCCTTCAAACATGCCCGGTTCAGCCACCGCATAACACCAAAACACTTCCTTTTCAGGTGGACAGCCGATTAATTCCCGGTAATACATGGTCGTCATCGGATAACGTTCAGGCACGCGTGTCGTTGTGCCCCATTGCCGATTGGAGGTCATCATGATGATGTCGGCCTGGTCGATAATGGTTAAGAATCTCTCCCGCTTGCTTTCATCATCATTCCAATACATTTCAAAGTTCAGGTTGGTTCTATAGACACCGCTTACCTCATAAAATGGATCATACCCCTGACGCCGCAACGGCACCACATCATCCCAGGAACTTTCATTGGCTTGTTTGCTGCCGTAAAGAGCAACTCCACCTTCACCCCCAAACGAGAATTCGATCTCGACGGAATCACCCCGGTTGACGAGTATACCCGGTTCGAATACAAAGACATATTCTTCTCCGCGCGCATCGGTGACCGGGGCAAACGAGCAGATAACCGAAGCAGACACCTGCCTGCCTCCCGTAAACACCTTCACCTCTAATACCTGATCATTGTCCAGTCCAGCGGTATCAACGATATGAGGAATATGAATCTGGATGATCTCACCTTCAAACATAGACTGAAAAGTGAAAAGCTTTGGCTGTTGCTGAGTGATCGGTTCTACAAACTCAGGCAGAATGATGAATGATTTACCATTCACACCAATTGAACTATCCAACAATTTCGCTACCCCAGATAAACGCACGTGGATATCGTCGCCCGCCGGCTTCACCCATAGAAAATATCGTTGATCCGCCACGAGATCAACCGGAAATTGAAAATTGACCGCCTGTTGAGTGCCAAACTGATGCTGCTCCCAACCAAATTCCCCCCACAGTTCACCGTATCCAACCACATCTTCCCCTTCGATATCAGATGATATCAACACTTCTATCCCGGTATATTCAGGCTGGTTGACATATTCCTGGCGGATATGGTCAAAGTTGAGTTGATTCACCCGCGTGGTGTCCTGCGCAATAAATGACCACACCGCTGGTAAATCGCTGCTTATTCGCAGCCCCGCCTCGTATGGCAGGACTTGCTGCTTCTCACCGTCATCAGTCTCAATAATGACATTGACGGGGCCTGGTATATTCTGGTAATACCAGTCAGAGGCTTCCACCCTGGTTGCAGGTCTTGTATAGATACGTGAAAAGGCAAACCCATAGGCGAGTGTGCCCAAAAAGACGATTGCCGTGATTACGATGGGCAAGAAGAGGAGTTTCGGTTTATGTGCCTTGAAATAGCCAAAGAGACACATACATCCCCACGCCCCAATAATTGCCAGTGTCACATAAATTTGCAGATAATAGCGCATGCTGGAGGTAAAGTTGACCGACTGCCACACAAAGAATATCACCGTGATGGTCCATATGAGGAGATGGTCTTTCCACTTACCGCGCAGGATCTGGATACTCATCAAAACAAAAGCTGCCCAGGCAGCGATCCCCAAGGGAAGGCCCAATCCCCACACTGTCAGGTTTTTAAAACCAAAGGTGATCGGCCGCCGTGACCATTGTAATGCTGGCGGGAAATCCACCAACCCTTTGCTCTGCCCTTCAAGATTCTGTAAAGTCTCGATCCAGGCTTTATCTGGAACCATATGTAGAAACCCTGGGCCCGTGAAAGCATATGGCTGACCAATTCGGAACGCCAGAAATGAGATGATTCCGGCAAATACAACCCCAAAAATGAACAGAGGAATCACATAGTCACGTTCATCCTGTGGAAGCCGGAAATAGCGCACAAGCACAGCAACCACAACTAAGAGGGCTATCGGAAGAACGCTGATTTTGCATGCCATGGCCAGACCGAAAGACACACCAAAAAGGAAAAAATGGATAATGTCCCGCCAATTTCTCCCAGTATATTTTCCCAACTTCCGAAGGAATGACCCCTCATCATCCTCCCCAATCACTTTGCCAAAGGATTCACCCTGCATCACTAACACCGCAAAATAAACTGCCGCCATGCTGAAGAAGTTCGCCATGATATCAACGGTGAAGTAATGAGATAACTGGATCGGCAAGGCGGTAAAGGCGTACAATCCAGCCGCTAACACCGCCGCCCACATTTTCTTGAATAGTTTCATCCCGATGAGGAAGGTTATTACGATGGTAAATGTATCCAAAACCGCCGATATATAGCGCCCCGTTAAATACATGTTCCAACCGGTAGCTTCACGGCCCAGGAGCATCATATCCAATCCGCTGCTGCTAAGAAAATCACTGACAAAGCGATTGACAAACAGCGGTAAGGTTCCATACACATAGAAGCGATAACCGACGTTGCCCGGATTCATCGTTGACAGCTCTGTATTGAAAAAATCACGCGGGCCATCATTGGGCTGGATCGAGGAGACCACGAAAGTCAAAAACCGTTCATCCGGATGCAAATACTCGCCATCATCCCAATCCATGCCCAGTGTTCGCAAATAACCACCGAAGACTACAACCCCTACAAGCAGGATGACCCATAACAGGTTCGCAAAACTTGATTTTCTATTATCTTTCATGAGTGAGGGTTTTTCCATAAAATCCTGCCTGCTTTGTTATGGCACCAGAAGCATATAAAAATCTCTGCCTGGAAGTTCAGACTCGAAATAGGAAAGGATGCCAATAGGATAGATGTTGGTCAGGGTATCAAATGCTTCTCTGTCATCATAACGAAAGATGAACAGTTTTTGTCCAGGAATTTCCGTCACCTGTTCGATCATATCGCGCGGTAGGGCATAATCTTTTCGTGGCTGGCCCGCGTTGATCCCGACAAGCCTTGTATCTACCCAATGTGGATAGGGGATGACATAAGCAGATTCATAATCGCCAACAGAGTTGGCATAGTTGTCGATCACTCGGCCGATATCACTGGTATTCCAGGCACCAAGGCGGAATTGCTGCGCATATTTATCAAACACCAAACCATAGTTAGCAGAAGCAGAGATAAAAAGCAAAATTACCGTTAGAAAAGCCACAAACAAGCTGCCGCCTTTGGACTTGAAGGCCTTTTTCATTGAGCCCAGAATAGCATCCATACCTACCCCAGCCAGCAGGAAAACAGGCACCATCGCAGCCGCAGGGCGATTCAAACTCGGGTTTTCCTCGGGGAAAGCCAGCGAAAGTATAGATGGCATCAGTAACAATGGAATAGCAACCAATATGCTCATCTTTTCCCACGATCTTTGCTTAATGTATGAGAGAAGGGCATAAAGAACCCCGACAAAATAAAAACCGGCCGACACAAAATCAAGCGCAGGTCGCTTAATCACAGAATGCACCCAGATATGTCCCCCATCGCTAAAGAACATCAAACTTGCGTCAAGCAAATTTTGCAGGAAAATAACAATTGGATTGCCGGGATAGTCTCTTTCGGCTGTACCCAGTCTGGTCGCCATTCGGTAACTGAACAAAGACGGATTGTCCACCCAATAGCGAAGCAAGGGCAAGAATATCACCAGGCTGACCAGCGCTATGATGAGTAACCCAAAGAGAGCGTTGTTAATCAATTTTTTCTGCTTAAGGTGATGAAGCCAGTAAAGAGCTATGGTTAGAACAACCGCAATCGGCACAAATCGAAACGAGGTGTAACCATGCAACCCCAGCCCAAGAAAAATACCGGCGATGATAAAGTCATTGCGATTTTGATGGCGCAGACCTCTCAGTAAGTGATACAAAGTTGGTGCTGTGAAAGCAGCATACAAGATATAGCGCAAGCCAACCCTCGCAATCACATTGGGCCAATATGCAACGCCGATAAACAGCAAAGCATAAAATCCGACCCGTTTATTGAATAGCTCTTTCCCCAATAAATACATATAAGGAAGCATGAGCAAGCCCATCAAAACAGTGCCGATTTTCAACGTCATTGATGTTATACCAACGCCCAGGTATCTGGCAACAAAGGCAGAAAGATACATTTGAAAGCCTTCACGGCCTGTATTGCGGGGGAAATAGATCGGATAAATACCATCCAAAACATCCTGGACATCCAGCAACTTCTCAGCATGGTCACTGAACATTTCTGCCGGCACCTGCTGCAATTGATGGGTTCGGAAGAAAATGATCAACACGGCGGTCAAAACCAACAGCACATCCCACCAGCGGATGCGAATGCGTACACCTCTGTTGTTGAAAGCTTTAGAAAATTTTTGCTTCCATATCGTCAGAAGATCGGGCACATCCGCCCAAAAACCTGTAATAACAAAAAGTATGCCAACAAGCCACGCTGTTAAATTTACAAAAGTAAACCGGTTCAACCCCATCAACAAAAAAGCCGTCAACAGAAAAGGTATGCTGCCCAGCAGAAAGACAGGCCGAACAATACTGTCAAAATTATTCGTTAGTCTTATTTTCTTTTCTTTGACAGCGAGTTCTTTTTTCAGAAAGCTCCACACCAATAAGCCAGCAGCGATTAGATAGAATGCCAGTGCCAATTGCCAGTCTGGCTCAGGCGGCTCCATAAGACTTTGGCCTGTCAAGATAAACGTGAGACTAACCAGCAATCGCCAGGGAAAAGTGGCAAAATCCCATTTTCTGGTTTTTTTTGAGCCACCCAATTCCGCGGTTTCGCCTAGAGGGTTAAGAGTTAAAGCCTTCAATTCTTGTGCAATAATGTCACTACCCTCTTCATCAACAACTTCTGGGGTAATTGTTTCGAATCGTAAATACTTTGAGAAATCAATCTCACTTTTCTTCCAAAACTGAATCTTGGCTACCAAAAAATCTAGAAGGCTGGGTTCTGTAGTCATACGCTTTTCTCTTGTTCAGTTAACGTGATATTAAGCTGTTTCATAAGCAATGAATCCTTCATGAATGCAAACCACCGTTATGATTTTCGCCTGGCGACATAGAAAGTATACGCACCTTTCGGGTCATTATCAGTTTTCTCACCATACGACTTTTCTACGATTTTCCTGGTCAACCACAGGTTCCATTTGGCAGGAACCAGGATCCAACGGCCTGTTATTCGGTGAATGATCCAGGAAGGCAGTCCGAAGTAATGCCCCCATTCCAGCATAGCGAGCGATTTGGGCGAATAATAATGCCACCACCGCTCGAGGTCAAAGCCTGCCTCCTTTACCCGCTGTTCCCAAATCTCCGGCGAATCGCAGTGATAGTGCCTTGAGATTTTATTGAACCACGTACGGTAACTATTCGCCAGTTTTTTCAAACCAATGTGATCCGAGAATTTGCCAATCGACAAATTGCTCAGAAACTGATGGTTTGGCACACAGAAGAGAAATTGCCCACCCGGTTTCAATACGCGCGCAACTTCTTCTAACACAGGCGCCAGGTTTTCCACATGCTCGAGAACAGAATTCGAAATGACGGTGGCAAAATAACTGTCTGGAACCGGGAAACATGCCCCTTCATTCATAATGACATGACGATAAGCATCACGCTTTCTAGCCTCCCTCAATGGCTCAAGCCAGGGATCGATTCCCACATCCATAGGCTGATCAAAGGTAATCGCCGTGAATTGACCGTCCCCGCACCCAAGATCGAGTACAGGGTTGTTTAGCGCAAACTGCTCATAGAAACTACCTTCTACAGCCCGCAACGCTCCCCTAAAATAGGGCAGTTCACGAAGATTCAGCCAGAGATAGTCTTTGGTCGACATAGGTCAGCGAATCTCCTGCAACAACCGTTTGAACAATTGCTCGTAACGTGAAGCAACTGTTAGCGGATCATAGAATTCGGCAATAGGTTGCGGGGCTTTGATATACGCTTGTTTGTTGTTAGCGATATCGATGATGGCCTCTGCCAACGCTTTTGAATCACCAATCGGTACGACCTTTCCCATTTGGTGCTGTAACACCGGCTGGCGAACGCCCGGCAAATCTGACGCGATGGAAGGGGTTCCGTGAATCATCGCCTCAATTTGCACCAGACCAAATGATTCTGTGGAATTAAGGCTGGGAACCACAACCATATCAAGATTAGGATAAAAAGCAGCCATTTGTTCAGGCGATAAATTCCCCAGAAACTCCCATTGACCGGACTGCTCATACTGTTCAATGATGGGATACAAACGCTCAAAGTAGGCTTCTTCCCCCATGACATTCTTGTAGGTGCCTGCGAAAAGTACCTTAAATTGCGGATATTTTTCTTTTAAGATTTCCAAAGACTCAAGCAAGACCCCGATGCCCTTTTCAGAGGCAAAACGACTGGCCATGCCGATGATTGGTTGGTGGTCGTCAAGTTGATGATCCGTCCTGAATGCCTCGACGGCATCACGCGACACAGACGGCATAACAACCGGCGGTTGAATCACTTCAACTTTGCCCAAATTGCTGTTCAGATAGGGACTATGGATCGCGAAATCTTCTGTATATGCCACAAAACCGTGGGTAAAGAGCGCAGCCAAACGGTTGGCAAAAGAAACCGCGATATTGGCGGCTTTGCTGATCAATCCAGGCGGCATCAACAAATCGCAATGGTAAGTGATGATCGTGGGTTTTTTCAGAAGGCGCCCCCGCAGTGCCACACCGGCCGCATCGAATTGCGGTAAATGAAGCTGTACTACGTCGTGTGATTTCACCAGTTTTGTCGCCCAATAGCCAAACCTGGGCATGATCACCCCTTTGCTAAGCCTGAATACAACCGGAACGCGAATAATCCTCACCCCATCAACAACCTCATCAAGCGCAGTGGCGGCATCAAATTGGGAGGTTAGCACCGTAACCTGGTGCCCCAAATCTGCAAAAGCTTTGGCCAATCGTTCAGCATAAATCGTCAAACCGCTTGTATGCGGCCGGTAGTAGGTCAAAACAATCAGAATTTTCATTGCTCGTTATTTTCAAACAAAGATTTGTACTCGCGTACCCAATTAAAAAGTCTGGTAATACCCTCCTCCACACCGACTTTGGGCTCCCATTGGATAATTTTCTTGGCTTTGCGGATATCAGATACATAAATTTTCTGGTCTCCCGGCCGCCAATCGCTCCATGTCACTGGAATTTCTCTGTCAATTAACTGTTCAAGATAAGCGTGGAATTCTGCCCAAATTGACATAGTGTTGCGAGGTCCGCCACCCACATTGAAAATCTCGCCAGCGGCTTTATCGATGTTGTCGACCGCAAGATCATAGGCATTCATCAAATCGTCAATGAACAATACATCACGCACCTGTTTTCCGTCACCATAAATGGTGATTGGACGACCGACGATTGCTGCAATGATGAACCAGGCTACCCAGCCCTGATCTTCCACACCGAATTGTCTTGTCCCGTAAATACAGCTTTGGCGCATAACGACCGTCGGAATCCCATAGATGCGCGCATAATCGCGCACATACTGATCACCAGCGCCTTTTGAGCAGCCATACGGCGAATGAAAATCCAACGGCTGGTCTTCAGAAATGCCGAGAGGAAAATCTTTGTAACGGTAAGCATGATCCTCTTCGATCAATGTCATATTTTCCATACCGCCATAGACCTTGTTGGTCGACGAATAGATCACGATAGGCCGGTGTCCTGCCTTACGAACCGCTTCTAACACGGTTAAAGTTCCCCCTGCGTTCACAGAAAAGTCATACATGGGGTCTATCACCGATGATGTCACCGCTACCTGTCCTGCCAGATGTACAACGACATCGGCATTTTTGACTGCTTTATCAACTGCGGCAGCATTACGAACATCTTCGCGTATCCATTCGAATGAATTAGCACCATATTTTTCTTGAAGCCATTTGATGTTACTTTCTGTGCCGGAGCGAACAAGGTTATCAAAAATAGTGACATTCTCGCCGCGTTCAAGCAATCTTGCCGCATAATTGGAGCCAATGAATCCCGCCCCGCCTGTAATCAAATACGACCTATTCATTGTTGATCTCCCATCAGTATTTCCTCATCACTGACCTTGTGCTTTTTCACTTTCATCAGTATAGAATGAAAACTCTCGCCATATAGAATGATACCGGCTATACCTGCTGTGCCAGTCACCAGATATGCAACCAGATGCATGATTATGGCGCCAGCCAAAGCCGTTGAATATTCAACCCCCAGAATCGCCATGGCACCCACAAAGGCAGCCTCCCAAACCCCAATGTTGCCTGGAGCGGAAGGAACCGCAATCCCCAATGACACAACGCCGCCCACAAAAAGCGCCCAGGCGAATGGAGCCTGAGGAGCGGCTGTTCTGACGGCTACGAAAAATGAAGCCCAATAGCCTGCCCAGGTCAGAACAAGCCAGAAAATCGCAAGGAAGATACTTTTTCTGCGCAACGACGAATGCAAACCCCCATGGATTTGGTCCAACGCGTGCAATAATTTTTGTTCGACGGTTTCAAACCTGGCAAACAAACAATGAACAATATTCTGAAATATTCGCAGATATTTCACAAAAAAGATAATCCCGGTAATGGCTGTTCCCACCAATATGATAGCGATAATAGCGGAAGATGTGACGAATTCTCCACCGATGATGAACGGCAAAGCTATTAATAAGGTCAAAGCACCAAATCCAATATCGATCAAACGCTCCACCAAGATGGAGGGCAGGACAAAACCAATCGTCCCACCCGCTCTTTCAGCGCCAACAACAGCTCTCGCCAGTTCGCCCAGGCGAAAAGGCAGCAAATTATTCAGCAAATAGCCTATATTTTCGCAGAAAAATGCATCAATCACAGACAATCTGTTTTCCAGCAAACTGCGCCATGCCAATGACCTGAATACCAAAGAAAAAAAACTTAGCAGCGCAAGGCTTGCAACCGTTGTGATTCGTACCTGGCGGAATGAAACCCAAAACTGACCCCAGTCCACCACAAAAGCCAACGCAATAATGACAGCCAATGAAATGATGATTCCCGGCAGCCATTTATGCCAGCGGTTGGTTCTCGTTTTTGGAAAGGTCACTCATCCCCCAACTTCAATACCGCCATGAAGGCTTCCTGGGGAATTTCGACATTTCCCACCATCTTCATGCGCTTTTTGCCCTTCTTTTGCTTTTCAAGCAGCTTTTTCTTACGGGTGATATCACCGCCATAACATTTCGCAAGCACATCTTTGCGCAGTGCTTTGACATTGGCGCGGGAAATAACCCTTCCACCTGAATATGCCTGTATCGCCACATCGAACATCTGACGGGGTATGATCTTCTTTAATCGACTGACCAATGATTGCCCGCGATGGTAGGCATCTTCCCGGTGAACAATGGTTGCCAGCGCATCAACAGATTCCCCTGTAACCAATATTTCCATTTTAACCAGATCGCCCGCCCGGTATTCGGCAAAGCTGTAATCCATGGAGGCATATCCTCGGGTTCTTGACTTTAGATCGTCGAAGAAGTCCACGATCAACTCAGAAAGAGGTATCTCGTAGGTCAACTGAACACGGTTCGGCGAAGGATACTCCTGCTCAATAAATTCACCACGCCGTTTTGTCGTCAAATCCATCACCGTGCCGTAGAATTCCGTGGGGGTGAAGATCTGCAACCGCATCCAGGGTTCAGCAATCTCGGTAATTCCACCCTCGTCCGGCAGTTCTGCCGGAGAGTCGAGATAAACTTCTTCACCGGTCGTCATCACAACACGGTACTCAACCGATGGTGCTGTTATGACGATATCAAGATCATACTCGCGCTCTAATCGCTCCTGTATGATCTCCATGTGAAACAAACCCAAAAATCCACAGCGAAAACCAAAATTCAACGCCTGTGAGGTCTCCGGTTCATATACCAGGGCCGCGTCATTCATTTGCAATTTCGCCAATGATTCTTTTAAATCTATGTAATCTTCACCATCCACCGGATAGATGCCAGCATACACCATTGGTTTCGCCTGACGATAGCCTGCCAGAGGCTCGTCGGCTGGATTTCTCAACAGCGTTATCGTATCACCTACCCGACATTCCGATACTGTTTTGAGTCCAGTAGCAACATACCCCACTTCTGCATTGTCAAGCAACGTGGTTGGTTTCATGGCAGGCGCAAAATAACCGATTTCGACTGGCTTGATGGCGGTTTTATTTGACATAACCATCAATTCATCAGTATGTCTGAGCTGCCCGTCTACAATGCGGACATAGGCCACAGTGCCTTTGTAAGAATCATAATGAGAATCGAAAACCAGAGCCTTCAAGGCCCCATCAGGATTACCCTGCGGTGGCGGTATTTTCTCAACGATCGCTTCCAGCACTGCTTCTACATTGATTCCTTGTTTGGCAGAGATCCTGATAATTTCATCCGGGTCAACCCCCAGCAGGATGCTGATATCCTCTGCCACTTCATCGACACGAGCCGAGATTAAATCAATTTTGTTGATCACCGGGATAATCTCAAGGTCTGCCTCAAGCGCCAGGTACAGGTTTGCCAATGTCTGCGCCTCAATCCCCTGCGAAGCATCCACCACCAGCAAGGCCCCTTCACAGGCTGCCAAAGCACGGCTGACCTCATAGCCAAAATCGACATGACCCGGCGTATCGATCAAATTGAGATGATATTCGTTGCCATCCTGCGCCGCATATACCATACGCACCGCAGACGCTTTGATGGTGACGCCTTTTTCACGTTCAAGGTCCATAGCGTCCAACACCTGTTCCTTCATCTCACGGTCAGAAACAGTGCCAGTCAACTGCAGCATTCGATCAGCCAGGGTCGATTTACCATGGTCAATATGGGCGATAATGCAGAAATTTCTTATATGTGTGGTCATAACCTTCCAAGTTTACCTTAATCAAGGCGCATAAAGCACCCTTTATTTTACTTGACTTTGGCCTATCCAACAGTTACAGGAGGCTGATAATTTTCTCAGGCGTCTATAAACACATCGCTGATTAAGTCATCGATAGGTGGGGAGTCCTCCCGCTCACCGTTTATCACAAAGTGAGTCAAATACTCGATATTCCCTTTGGGGCCTTTAATGGGCGATTGGATCAATCCATGGATGCTGAAGCCAATGTCATCACCAAAAGATAATACCTCACGCAATACTTTTTTATGTACTTCAGCATCCAGAATTACACCATCATGTTTGGCAGCAGCTTTCCGACCAGCCTCAAATTGCGGCTTGATTAAGGCTACAATGTTGCCAGGCTGGTTTTGGAACCATCCTTTGACCACTGGTAGTAAAATTTTCAACGAGATGAAGGAGGCGTCAATCGTTGCCAGGTGAATTCGTTCAGGTAGACTATTGAGATACCGGGCATTGGTTCGCTCCATCACGATCACGCGCGGATCATTGCGCAAGTGCCAATGCAAGATGCCATAGCCAACGTCAATCGCATATACCTTGCCTGCGCCATGCTGCAACAGGCAATCAGTGAATCCTCCCGTGGAAGCACCAACATCGGCACAAATCTTTCCGATTAAGTTGGTCAATCCAAAAGAATGCAAGGCGGGTTCCAGCTTCAACCCCCCACGAGACACGAACCGCGGTTTCCCTGTCACTTCAATACGGCTGTCATCACTAACGCGGTGGGAAGGTTTCAGGTGAACAACATCATCCACCCTCACTCCACCTGCCATGATCATGCGTTGAGCAAGCGTACGGCTCTCGACAAGATTTCTTTTTACCAATTCGTTATCAAGGCGGTTATTGTTTGCCATTATCGCTGCTCCGGTATTCGTTTACTATGGTGTTGTTTGTTCTTTTGTATCATTATTTAATGATAATATATTCCCATGTTTAAAGCACTGTTGCGCTCTATGCGGCCTTACCAATGGGTCAAGAATATCATCTTGTTTGCCGCCCTCATCTTTGATCGCCAGTTATTTAACTGGCAGGGCGTATTGCGAACGCTGGCAGGCGTGATCCTGTTCTGCTTGCTTTCCAGTGCGGTTTACCTCATGAATGACCTGTTGGACATTGAAGCAGACCGCCAGCATCCTCGCAAACAACACCGCCCCATAGCTTCAGGCAAACTGCCGATTCCTATTGCTATTGCTGCCTCAGCCTTATTAGGAGTAATCAGTCTCACAAGCGGATTTTTCCTTTCCACTGCATTTTTCTTGGTGATGCTAACCTATGTGATCATTCAACTGGCCTACTCTTCGTTTCTCAAAAACCAGCCGATCATCGATGTCATGGTACTGGCATCAGGGTTCCTGCTGCGGGTTGGCGCCGGTGTTACCTTGATTCAGGTAGAACGATTCTCGCCCTGGCTCTATATGTGTACCGGACTTCTGGCTCTCTACATCGGTTTCGGCAAACGCCGCGCAGAACTGGTTTCACTACAGCTTTCTGCAGAAAACCATCGAAAATCATTACGCGGTTATTCCATCGACTTGATTGACAAGTATTTAACCATAGTTTCATCTGCAACCCTGATGGCCTATAGCCTGTACACCATATCTGCTCCCAGCGTCAGCGGCAACTTTAATATGCTGCTCACTGTGCCGTTCGTGGTCTATGGAATCTTCCGCTACAACTACCTCCTCGAATTTACAGGAGTGGGTGGCGCTCCCGAAGAAATTCTGATGACAGATCGCCCCCTGCAGATCACACTCCTGCTTTGGGGAATTTCTGTGATCATCCTTTTCTATCTGCTCTAAAGCAACAAGCAAATGATATCCGCTTCAGCACCCGGGAAGGTAATATTATTTGGCGAACATGCTGTGGTTCATGGCTATAAGGCAGCTGCCATCCCGCTGCCTGCCATCCGCGCAACCAGCAGTATTGGCAATAGATATTACAGTTTGGGCACGCACATCGTTGCGCCGATGATTGATCTTGATGCTGATTATGCAGACCTCGCTGATAGCCACCCTTTAAAATTCACCATAGATTTATTTTATGCCCGGCACCCGCACGTTGCCCTGTCGCCCATCACCATCAGTATTGAATCACAAATACCGATAAGCAGCGGAATGGGCTCAGGTGCGGCGGTAACAGCCTCACTGCTGCGAAGCCTTTTTCAATTCCACAAAATAGATTTCTCACCGCAGATCCTTTCAGAATTGGTCCATGAGGTGGAGAAAATCCACCATGGTACACCATCTGGCATCGACAATACCGTGGTTTGTT
>Ga0334890_1002038_pt1 | contig 24396 bp, 15 predicted proteins | sample GraSluR1_MG_3_FD_207220 | JGI IMG/M metagenome (GOLD analysis project Ga0334890, IMG submission 207220) | Sludge microbial communities from methane-producing bioreactor in Wageningen University, Netherlands - Granular Sludge_31_08-R1 | ecosystem: Engineered > Bioreactor > Anaerobic >... | reverse complement strand
AACCTGTCTCGCCGACGTCAACGCCAGGATGTCCACCTACCGGCCGGATTCGGAGTTGTCGCAGTTCAACCAAAGCCCTGCCGACGTGCCGTTCGAGCTTTCCCCGGAGACGTTCGAGGTGTTCGAGGCGGCGCTGGCCGTCAGCGACCAATCCGCCGGGGCCTTCGACGTCACCGTGGGGCCGCTGGTCAACGCGTACGGCTTCGGTCCCCCGCCGGAGCCGCCCGAACCACCGACCACTGAGGAATTGGAGACGCTGCGGCAACGCGTGGGGTACCGGCTGCTGGTGCTGGATCCGCAGTCGCGGACCCTCCGCAAGACGCACGCCGACGTGTATTGCGATCTGGCCGGCATCGCCAAGGGCTACGGCGTCGACCGGGTCGTGGCGGTGCTGGAGGCCGACGGCCTGACGGACTACATGGTCGAAATCGGCGGTGAAGTGCGCGCGGCCGGGCGAAACCCGGAGGGGCGAGTCTGGCGCATCGGAATCGAACGGCCAACGCGGGACGGCCGGCGCGTGGTGATGCGCGCAATCGAACTGGCCGACCGCGCCCTGGCCACGTCCGGGGATTACCGCAACTATTACATCGCGGATGGCCGCGTGTACTCCCACATGATCGATCCCCGCACGGGCGGGCCGGTCGAGCACGCCCTGGCCTCGGTCACCGTCCTCGATGCCCGGGCCATGGTGGCCGACGCGTGGGCGACCGCACTGATGGTCCTGGGGCCGGACGAGGGCTACAATCTCGCGGAGGCTCGGGGGATGGCCGCTCTGTTCCTGGTGCGAACCGCCGAGGGAGACATCGTTGAGCGAGCCACGAACGCCTTCTCAACGCTGGCGGCCACCCCGGCCAAGCCCTGATCGGAGGCGCTGCGCATGTCCATGCTGACCGTGCTGATCGCGACGATCGCGCTGTTCGCGATCGTGCTGTTCGCCCTGTCGATCGGGCTGATTTTCGGCAAGCGCGGCCTGCGTAAGGGCTGCTGCGGAAACCCGGACTCCCACACCTGCAAAGAGCACGACGACCAGTCGCATGCCTGCGGCCCCGTCCACTCGGAGTGCCAGTGCCAATCCGGACGAAGCTGAACCTCAGCGAAGACGCGGATTGCCGTTCTGCCGCAGCGGGTGGGCGGACCGACGCGGCGACAGGGACGATCGCATCCCGCCCCTTGGGTCGGGTCACGTTTTCAAGAGAACGGGCCCCGCAGCGGCAAGCCACGGAGCCCGTTTCTCCGAACGCTCTCGTTCGCCGGACCTCAACGTCCGGCCTCGTGGTCAGGATCGACGGACGCGGCCGCACGAGGGCGGTGCCGCAGACCGCCGGGAGGGTCCTCAGAAGATTGGGTCCCAGGCAAACACCACGGAATCATCGCTGGCATCATGCACGATGATCCACAGGTTGCCCCAGGTGCCCCAGAATCCGGTGGCCTGGAAATCCCCGAATTCGTCCACCGGGCCGGTACCCTGGTAGTACCACTGATCCGTCTCGACGTAGGTCTTCACGTAGTACTCTCCGGGAGGCAGCCCCGTCACGTTGCCCGACACGTACCCGTTGGCGCCGCCGAACACGATCCGCACGCACCGCATCGTCGGCTCGCCGGGCTCGGGCAGCGCCCCGACGCGAACGTGGTCGAAGCGGAACACCTGCCGCCCCGTGGACACGGCGTTCACGAAGTTCACGCCCACCATGACGATGTTGGACAGGTCCAGGGCCGTGCCGGTGCCGCTTCCGGGCTCCAGCGTCAGTTCGCACGTGTCGAGGATCACGCCCTCCGTCGTCCAGTCGGCATACACGGGGCGCGCCGGTCCCAGCCAGATGTTCCCGTCCCCTTCGACCAGCGCGATCCGGTGCGTCGTATTCGTGTCATACACGTCTGCTCGCATGTCGTAGACGATGGAGTGCGCGCCGGACAGGTCGAGCGGGTGGTTGAACAGCAGGTAGCGCACACCGACCTTGTCGCCCTCGGTGGTGGACCAGTCGGCGGTCAGCTCCAGGTACTGATCGCCGTCCGTGCCGGCGTCCGGGTCGCGGATGATGCGCAGGGACTCGAACGGCGCGCCGAACCGCGTCCACGAGCCGTCGGGAACGCCGTCCGGGAAGGTGCCGGAAGTCGGATCGGGCGGCAGTCCGGGCACCGTCTGGCCGGCGGGGATGTAGACGCGGTCCGGGTCCTCCATGCTGGTGATCAGCGGCAGCGAGGGGTTTGGGGCCTCGTTCCAGTAGATCTCGTCGATCTGGAACGTCGGCGTTCCGGATGACGCGCCGTTGGCGAGGAACACAAAGCCGATGTGCGCCACGGCGTCAAAGTCCGGCTGGTTGTTGGCGTTTCCGTCGGCGCGGGTCAGGGTGGTCTGTTCCAGGTCGTGCCGATAGGTCACGTACTCGTCGGTCAGGCTGTGGGCCGGCGTCTCCCAGACCTCGCCGTCCTGATCGCAGATCTGGAACTTGACCCGCGGTTCACCGACGTTGTTGTATTTCATCCGGTAGGATACGACCGGACCCGTCGAGATGTCCCACGGCGCGTCGGGCAGGTTGTATTGCACGCCGAACCAGGCCCCCTGCCCCCAGTCCGCCTTGGCCACCACGGTGTTGTTCGTCACGGGGACAGTCGCCCGCCAGTAGATGTCGTTGATGTGGAACGCGCCCTGGCCCGTGGCGCCGTCGGCGAGCAGGCTGAAGCCGATCCGCTGGATCGCGGACGCATCAAGCACCCCGTCGCCGCTTCCGTCCACCTTCTGCATTTTCCGGAAGTCGATCTCCTGGGTGTACGTCTGCTCCGTGCTCGTGGGGGTGATCGCGACGCGACCTTCCCATACGTCCCCGTCCGCCTCCTCCACCACGAACTTCACCTGCGGATCGCCGGTCGCGCCCGGCTCCTTGACGTACGAGATCCGATACGACATGGCGGGGCCGGACGAGGTGTCCAGCGGCGCGTCCGGAATGTTGTAGCGGATGCCGAGCGACGACCCGACGCTCCAGTCCACGAGCACTTTCAGGTATCGGTCCGGCGGCGGGCTGCCCATGTCCAGCTCCGTGCCGACGACGTTGTAACGCAGGTTGTACGTGCTGCCGTTGATGAAGTCGGTGACGGCATGCAGAGCGCCGCTCACAATGTCCAGTGTATTGAAGGCGTTCCCGAACCGCGTCCAGGCCCGGTCCGACCCGGGCGGATAGGTGCCCACCGTGTCGGCCGAAATGTCCGTGATCAGAATCTTGTTTGCGGGCTGCTGCGCCGAGGCCCAGTACAGATCGTCGATATCAAACGACGGCGTGCCGCTGTCGCTGTTTTTGACGACCTGGAACCCAAGCAGCGCGACGTGATGGTCGAGATCGCCCCCGCCGCTCGAATCGGCAAGCTCCAGGTTGGCACTGGTCAACGCCAGGGAGTACTCCACCCAGGATGCTGTCAGCGTGTGCGGGACCTTCGCCATCCATACCTCGCCGTCGGTCTCCTGGAAGACCAGCCCCATCGCCATGGCAGAGCCGCCCGTGCGCCGGGCCTTGTAGTACACGGTCGGCGCGTCGGCGACGGACGTGGTCAGCAGGTAGATGCCGTTGAACGCCGCGCCGAACCGGCTCCATTCGTGGTCAATGGCCGTATCCGGGAAGCCGCCGTGCAGGTCGGGGTCGTAGCCGGGCTCGCCGGGCCGCGGATTCGCCTCGCTCCATTCCGTGAAATCAGGTTCGGACAGGTCGGTCAGCAGCACCGGATCGGGCGCGGGCGGTTGGCCGATCAGGATGGAGTCATACGCCGGGCCGAACCGGGTCCACTCGCGTGCGGCGGTCCCGGGCGGCGCGGCGCCGGCGGTGGTGTCCGATTCCACATCCGTAATCAGGTTGGTCACGCCGTCCGTGAAGCGGACCCAATCGAAGTGGCCCACCTGGTCCGACTGCGGGGGGTTGTAGTCCCCGATCCAGTTCGTGTCGAAGTTTTCCGAACTGCAATAGATCCAAAAATCCGTGTCACCCGGACCGTAGTTGCAGATGGCGTCGCGCCGGCCCTTCATGACGGGGCCGCCCTCCTTCTGAATGTACCACGACACCACGTACCGGCCCCACGAGTCCTTCTTCAGTTCGATCGTGTACGTGTACCAGTACCCGCGGGCGACGTGGTCCGCCGGATTCTCCGGCTGAAAGGCGATCTGATCCAGCGCAGTCCCGGAACTGTCGTCCCGCTGGACGGTCATCCAGCACAGCAGGTGACCGGCCGGCACGTTGTACTGCTGTCGATCGGCCGACGTGCCCTCTCCGATCTCGAAGTCGATCTCGCGGGCGCTGGTGTCGTCGCCCGACTGCTCGGAGTACAGGAACGCCGCGATGGCGTTGGTAGCCCCCTGCTCCTGCATCGTCGGAATGTAGACGTGCCACTCGTACGTGCCCGTCCGGAACGTGTCGACGGTCCGCACCTTCACCCGGTCGTTGGTGTTGGCCTCGGCCGTGACGGTCAGGACGCTTCTGGAATCGAAGGTGGTCAGCTCGAACGTGTCGGCCGTCGGCGGGGAGCTGTCGTTTTCCCAGTCGGCCAGTCCAAGCGGCGACTCGAAGTCCCATTGCTGCGCGCTGACGCCTTGTGACGCCAGGCACGGCAGAAGAAGGCATACACCGATGGCAATCCCTTTTGACCGCGCGTGCATTGCAGTGCCTTTCGCTGATGAGGTGATCCGGAGGCCAAACGAGATCCGCAGCCCGTTCGGACGCCCCGGCGTACTGCGATCCGGCATCGCCGATCCTCGACAGGATCAGGCTGATAATTAGGCATCCTAATTAAGTATCTTTATTAAGTCAATTAACTTTCTGGTTATCGGTGCCTTTTTTTGCCGCATGGCCGAGCAGGTTCCGGCCAAGATCGGCGGCCGGTCGCCAGGCAACCCATCCTCTGGCACCCGACAAGCGTAGCGCCAAGGCAGGACGCCCGAAACGCGAAGGTGGTCCGTAAACTATTCCAAAATATATGGTTAGACGTTATGTGTGCATGGACTTCGTTGTCCCGGGTTCGAGGGCCGCCACGAACTTCGTCCTTGCCCCCACGGTGAGTTGCTCGCGCCCCAACCGGCCCCTGCGCCGAGGCGGGCCAGCCCCGGTGACGATGCATCCTCACCAGGTCACACCACTCCGGGAAGGTTCGACGAAACCCAGAGAGCGGCCGGGTTCGCCGCACCCTGTTCGCGGCCGACCAGACGGCTCCCTGCCCAACCACCGGGTTCCGCACCCAGCGGCCCCGGGCCGGCCCGTACAAGGCCGGCAGGACCGGTAAACCCTCGCGAATCAGGCGTCACCCGCCGCGCCTTTGCACTGAATGCGGTTTCGTCGTTCTCCGATGAATAAGGCGGAATACGGGGGGTGTTTGCGCGCAAGGGAGGTCTCTTTGGATTTCGCGGACGGCTTGCCGACAACTCAGCCGCCGGTCATCGCCGTTGACAAAGACAAGTGCGTCAACTGCCACGCCTGCATTTCGGCCTGTCCGGTCAAGTACTGCAACGACGGTAGCGGCGACTACGTAAAGGTTGACGCCGACACCTGCATCGGCTGCGGCAACTGCCTCAAAGCCTGTCTGCACCAGGCCCGCCGCTGCGTGGACGACTTCGACGCGTTCATCGCGGATCTCGCCGACGGTGTGCCCATCGTCGGAATCGTCGCGCCCTCGGCGGCGGCAAGCTTCCCCGAAACGTACCTGAACCTCATCGGCTGGCTGAAGGCCAAGGGCCTGCGGGCCGCATTCGACGTGAGTTTCGGCGCTGAGCTGACGGCGTACTCCCTGGTCGAGCACATCCGAACGAAGAACCCCCGCCTGGTCATTGCCTCCCCGTGCCCCGCCATTGTCACATTCGTCCAGACGTACCATCCGGAGTTGCTGGAGCATCTGCCCCCCGTCGACTCGCCGATGCTCCACACCGTCAAGATGATCCGGACGTACTACCCGCAGTTCGCCGATTGCCGGATCGCCGCCATCTCACCTTGTGCCGCCAAAAAACGCGAACTCGCCGAAGGCGGGTGCGGCGACTACAACATCACCTACCAATCCCTGGCCCGGTACCTGCAGGAAAACGGCATCGACCTGTCGCGCGAGCCCGCAGGAACATTCGAGAACCCGTCGGCCGAACGCGCGGTCTCGTTCTCCACCCCGGGCGGCCTGCTCGAGACGGCCCAGCGCTGGATGCCGGAGCTGGCCGAACAGGCCCGCCGGATCGAAGGCAGCCCGGGCGTCTACGAATACCTGCGGGGGTTGCCCGGCGCGCTCCAGCAGGACCACGCGCCGCTGCTGGTTGACTGTCTGAGTTGTGAATTCGGCTGCAACGCCGGCCCGGCCGCACTGACGCTCGCCCGGTCCCCCGACGAGATCGAATACTGGATTCGCAAACGTCGGCAGGACGTGAAGTCCCGGGGCGAAGACGCGGCCCCCGCGGACCCGGCCGACGGCGCGCGGGACATCACCGCTACGATTCGCCAGTACTGGCAGAACGGCCTCTACACACGGCAGTACACGGACCAGCACGGACGGAACCGGATCCGGATTCCCGACGAGCGAAGCCGCTGGGTCATTCTGGGCCAGATGCACAAGTACTCGGAGGCTGACCTGTACAACTGCACGGCGTGCGGATACCTCTCGTGCGAGGGAATGGCCACCGCCATCTACAACGGCAAGAACAAGCCCGAGAACTGCCACTTCTACCTGGCCCGGGAGCGGGAGATCTCCCATCGGGAGATGATCGAACGCGAGAAGCGCTTTCGAAACATCCTCACCACCTGCATCGAAGGCTTCGTCTCCGTCGACAACGATTTCGTGATCCAGGAGGTCAACCCGGCCCTCTGCCGCATGCTCGGGATGGGTCCCGACCGGCTCATCGGCCGCTGCCTGCGCGACCTGACCGACGACTCGGGCAAGGCGGAGTTCGACCGCCAGCTCGAACTCCGCAAGGCCGGCAACTCCAGCGTCTACGAAATCCGCATGATCCGCGGCGACGGCAAGACCGTCGACTGCATCTTCAGCGCCTCGCCGATCCGAGACGGCAACAACCGCCGCGTGGGCTCCTTCGCCATGGTCACGGACATCACGGCGCGCAAGCAGGCCGAGGAGGCCCTGCGAACGGCCCGCGACGATCTGGAGCAGCGAGTTCAGACGCGCACGGCCGAGCTGGCCCGCACGAACGAAGACCTGCACGTCGAGGTGGCCGAACGCAAGCGGGCGGAGGCCACGCGGCATCTGAACGAGCTCCGCCTGGAAGCGATGCTCCGGCTCTACTCCATGAAGGAACGGAGCGTCAAGGAAATCAGCGACTTCGCCCTGGAAAACGCCGTCGCCATCACGGAAAGCCGGATCGGGTACCTGGCCTTCCTCAACGAGGACGAAAGCGTTCTGACCATGTACTCCTGGTCCAAAAGCGCAATGGCGGAGTGCGCCATCGTCGACAAGCCGGTTGAGTACCCGGTGCATACCACCGGTTTGTGGGGCGAGGCCGTTCGTCAACGACGGCCCATCATCACGAACGACTACGCGGCGCCGAACCCCCACAAGAAGGGCGCCCCTCCGGGCCACGTGAAGATCGTTCGTCACATGAACGTCCCCGTGTTTGACGGTGACAGGATCGTCCTGGTGGCCGGCGTGGGCAACAAGGCCGCCGATTACGACGACATGGATGTCCGACAGCTCACCCTGCTGATGAACGGCACGTGGGACATCATCCGTCTCAAGCGATCCCGGGAAGCCCTGCAGGCCGCCAAAGAGGCCGCGGAGGCGGCCACACGCGCCAAGAGCGACTTCCTGGCGGTGATGAGCCACGAGATCCGCACGCCCATGAGCGGCGTGATTGGGATGCTGGACGTACTGCTCAAGTCACCCCAGCCGCCCGACCAGCAGCATCACACGCGGATGGCGCGGGACAGCGCGGAATTGCTGCTGGCGATCCTGGAGGACATCCTGGACACGTCCCGGATCGAGGCCGGCAAGCTGTCGCTCGAGGCGATTCCCTTCCATCCCCGCGAGGTCCTGCTTCAGACCGTCGAGAGCTTCCAATTGCGGGCGCAGGCCAAGGGCCTGACCCTCACGTGTAACGTGGACGGAGACGTTCCTCAGACGCTGATCGGCGACCCGACGCGGCTCCGCCAGGTCCTCAACAACCTGATCGGAAACGCCGTCAAGTTCACCGATCAGGGCGGCGTGATCATTCACGCCGCGTGCAATGAGCGAACGGCCGGCGAAGGGCTGCTGGAGGTCAGCGTGCGTGACTCCGGCGTGGGCATCGCCCCGCACGCGCTGGCCCGACTCTTCGAGAAATTCCACCAAGCCGATACGTCCACCACCCGCAGGTATGGCGGAACGGGCCTGGGGTTGTCGATCTGCAAGGGACTGATCGACCTGATGGGCGGCACGATCGAAGTGGAGAGCGAACCGGGGCGCGGGTCCCTGTTCCGGTTCCGCGTCCGGCTGCCGATCGCAAGCCCCGAGCAGTCGGCGATAACGTCCCGAAAGGACCGGCCCGTCGGCCCCGAGCCCCGACACGACCGTTGCCTGCGCGTGCTTTACGCGGAGGACGATCAGACCAATCAGGCGATCATCCGCATACTGGTCGAACGCATGGGCCACCAGATCGACACCGTCAACGACGGACAGGAGGCCGTGGCCGCTCTGAGCGCTAAGCGCTACGACGCCGTGCTCATGGACGGCCGGATGCCCGTGATGGACGGCTTTGCGGCCACCCGGGCCATCCGCGACCGCTCTTCGTTCGTGCTCGACCACGACGTGTACATCATTGCCCTCACCGCGAACACGTCAGCCGCGGATCGAGAGCGGTGTCTGACCGCCGGCATGAACGACTACCTGCGCAAGCCGGTCAAAGGGACCGAACTGTTCGACGCCCTGGCCCGCGCGATCCGGCATCTGACGTCGCGCGGCGCAACGCTTCCAGCGCTGTCCGCCCCGACCGCAGAATGCCCGGCGGCCGCACCGGCCGATCCGCCGCCTGCCCACGCCCTGCCCGCGCCGACCGCGCCGCCGGACCCGACCCCGCCGATCGACCTGGCCACGGCCATTCACGAACTCGGCGGACGGGACGTGGTCGACGGCCTGTTGGCCCGGTTCCTGACAGACGCCGAAACACAGCTTGAGACCCTTCAGACGGCACTGGAGCCGCTGGAGCGCAAGGCGTTGGAGCACATTGCGCACAAGCTCAAGGGCGCCGCGGCCGCGATGAAGGCCGCGCCGCTGGCGCATCGTTCCGCCCAACTCGAGGCGGCCGCCGCCACGGCGGAGCTTGCAGAACTGCAGCAGCTCGCCCGGTCCGTGGCGGAAGAACTGCAGCGTCTGGGCAGCATTGCACAGAACACCCCGAAGTCAGCGCAAAACGCTGAACCCACGCAGTCCGGCCATCCTTGACGAGCCCATAACGCCGCATACAGGCACCCTGCCGTTCGGCCTGGGCATCCATCCGCCGAAACCCGGACGCACGCCAACGCCGAGGTCGTTGAACAGAAGGGACAAGATACGGAGCGTTCCAGCCGGAGCCGGCACGCACCGGAGCCTGGCTTTGCGGGCCACATCCACATGCCCTGGAACACGTCCAACCGGCGATGCGGACTCCGCATGCTCATCCGGCGGGCAGAACTACCGAGGCCGGCCATCCCTTAGCCAGACAGGACCTCGCACGCGCCCGGCATCGCGGCGTCGAAGTCGACGGCATGGCCGCCAGAGTGTAATCCATCCGTAAGTCTCTGTCCCCCTGAAAGATACGGCACGTTCCCGGCCGGCCGGCACCGGCGGCCGTTCGTCGCTCGCATCGCGCGAATCGGGTTTCTCTGTCGTCCATCGGGGGTTGTCGCACGTCATCGAGAATGAGGGAAGCCGTGGTAGAGCAGGTTGCGGCGCCCGTCTGAGGAGGCCTGGCGTATGTCCCGGCGGTATCCATCCGAACGTGTGCAGGCGTTCACGCTCATCGAGCTGCTGGTCGTCGTTTCCATCATCGCGCTGCTGCTGTCGATTCTGCTGCCGTCGCTGTCCAGCGCCAGGCACCAGGTGCGCAACGTCGTCTGCCGCTCGAACATGAAGCAGCTCATGAACGGCATGTTCCTCTACAACACGGATTACGACGCATTCCCCGGCACGCACGGCCTGTTCTGGTTCCAGAGGCTGTTCGGCCCCGAATGGCCCCGGCCGTCCGGCGTCACCTGGGACGGCGCACGCGACCGGATCGTCAACATCAGCGTCACACCCCCGTACGAGAGGCCCTACCACCTGGATCCGGAGTTCGTCACCGACGTGCCGGGCAAAGGCACGCTCTTCAAATACCTCCGCGACGAGTCCGTCTACACGTGCCCGGCCGACCGCCCGGGCCCCGCCGCAGATTCGCCCCTCGGCGGCGGCGGCAACGGCAGGCTCAGCTACTCGCTGAACGCATTTGTCGGATACAGACCCCCCGAAAGCCTGGGCGGCTTCACGTACGTGGCCGACTCGCTGGACAACACGCTCCCGGGCGACCGCGGGACGCGCTCGTTCACCGCCGGCCAGCGTGTCGTGTTTCCCCCGTCCCGCTTCATGACACTGTTCGAGGAACACCCCAACTTCAACATCAACGGCGGCTTCCCCGACGGCAACTTCAACGGCCTGGATCGAATCGCCACTCGCCACCTGGCCACCACCGCGTCGCCCGGCCAGACCCCCATGGGCCGCACCGGCATCGCTTACCTCGACGGCCACGCGGAAAGCCCCAAATACCCCGCCAAGACGGAAGGCTGCCAACTCTTCCCCGAGTACGGCCAGCCCTACTTCTGGCGCGCCTCCGGCCCCCCCGACACTGCAAACGTCTCCGCCTTCGTCAGGGAGCTAACCGGCCCCTGCCCCTGGTGAAGCCCGAGTCATCGCCCGATGCCACTCCTCTTGCGCAGTGCGGCACGTGCCACTGCTCTTGAGCAGTGCATCCTCCGGCCCGGTGCCGCTGCTTCTTGAGCAGTGCCCATTCTCCGCCCTCCGCCCCATCCCCGCATCAGGGCCGAAGGCCCGCTCGAGACCAGCCCGCCGTTTCAACGGCGGGTCCGTGCCGCCCCACCCCCACCCCCCGGTCCTGTAGGGACCGGATGACTCTGTGCCGCTGCTTCTTGAGCAGTGCCCGTCCCCCGTGCCACATGCGTGTCAGTGGCTTGCCGTTTCGCGGCACATCCGAACAAGCGAACGCCCGGCAAGGCGTATGGATGTGACGCGCGATTTCCGGGCGGCCTGCAAGCGCAGACAGCAAAGAGGTGTCGCACAGTGGCACACAGCCCCACAAACGGAAGACCGGCGCCCCGGAGAAGAGAAGGCAGACGACCGGCATCGGAATCTCGGTCCGGCAGAGCAGCAAAAATCGCATTGCTCCGCGCGGCGTCCCTGCATGTTCGAGGAAGCCTCACTCGCCGGGCGTCTGCGCCTCGGGCGGCCTTCCAAACAGCCGCACGGCCAGACGATCAAGGGCATCCAACGGAGGCCGGCGGCGGTCCGGCTGGGCCTCCGACCAGGAACGCACGTGACGCCAGAAGGGGCTCGGGCCCAGCAACAGAATAGACGGCTCCGCGAGCTGGCGGTCGCGGGCAACGGCCATCAACAGGCTGCGGTCGGCCGGTGACAGACCCAGGTCCAGCAGCAGCGTGCGGAACAGCTTGCCGGAGTTGTCGATCTCCTTGCGGGTGAACTGCCGTTGCAGGCTGTACAGCACGTAGAGAAACGCCACGAAGGCGGCCGCCAGCAGCAGCACCAGGGCCACGTCGCCCGCAGAACTGCCACCGTCCGTAAAGCGGTTGTGGATGCCGTGCAGGCGATCCTGCGGACCGATGGTCTGAAGCAGCAGCGGGGTCACGGCACGGCCTCCTCCGTCGCCGGTGTCAAAGCCGGCGGAATCTCCACCCCCACCGACCGGGCCACCTGCACCGCGCGGTGCCGGACCTGCGGATCAGGGTCGTTGCACGCGAGGTCCGTCAAGCGATCCGTCAGGCTCTGCAAGCGCAGGCATTCGATGACCCACAAGGCGCTGAGCCGGTCCGACCGCGCCGCGCCGTACAGCATGTTCAGCAACGCATCGACGGCCTCGCGCAGCTCCAGCCTCAGCAGCATCTTCACGGCGTTCGCCCGCACGCGGCCGTTCGGGGACGCCAGCTTGTCGCGCACCGCCGACTGGTACTGGCACGCTTCCAGCGCGTCCAGGGCCTCAATCGCGTTCGCCTGCACTCGTGCATCCGGATCGTGCAGCGACACCGACAGAATCCGACGGCTGGTCGGGTTGTCCATGTGCCCCAAGGCGCGCATGACCGCACTCCGGACCACGGCATCGGCATCGTGCGCTAACCCGTACAGGGACGCGGCCAGCTCCTCCTGCAGCTTCAGCCTCCGCACCACGCATACCGCGCGAGTGCGGTCGGCGGGGTCGCTCGACGCGAGTTTCTGGCGCAGTAGGCGGTCGAAGTCGTGCAGTTGCTCGCGAAGCTGCGCCCCGAACTCCGTCTGGCGAACCCCGTCCAGGCGGTCGAACGCCGCCCAGTACGTCTCAAAGGTGTTCACCTTGGCCGGCGTCGGGTCCGGCTGCTGCAGGAAACCCGCCGACAGCAGACCCGCCCGCTCCCGCCGCTGCAGCTCCCGCGCGGCGAGCCGGGCCGCGCCCGCCCTTGCGTGCCGCCAAACCCGACGCAGGGCCGCCGACGCCTCCCGCGTTCGATTGGCCACCAGTTGCCAGACGGCCGCCCGAGCCAGCGAAGACGGTCCGCTGCACGCCATCGACGCCAGCAGGTTGACCTTGCCCTCGTTCGGCAGTCCGGACGAGCCAACCAGGACGGCAGCGGCCTCGGCCCGACCGCCCGGCAGTTCCATCACCGGGGCGATCCCACCTTCCAGCCACGCCAGCCGCCGGATGTTCGACAGGGCCTGGTAGACCTCCACGTCACCCGCCACCCACAGATTGTCGAGAACCGCAACCATCGTGCGGTCGTCGGTGCAGTTGCCGATCCACGCGGCGACCGGGCCGCGCAGCTCCGGCGCCCGCAGGGCGCGAACCGCATACGCGGCCATGCGCGGATCCAACCGTCCGCGCAAGCTCTCCTCGAAAACGCGCGACAGCTTCAACCGCGGCTGGGCCACGCGGGCCAGAATCACGTCCTCCAGGTCCTCCGCCAGCCACATCGCCGCCCGTATGACCTCCGTACGGCGATGGGCCGACCAGCAGTTCATGGCCTGCCGCACCGCGCCGGCCAGGGCCTGCCGTTGTGACGCAAGCTCCGCGTCCGGGACCGTGGCGGACTCGCGCTGCGAAGATCGATCGAGGAAGTCGGTCACGAGCTGTTCGATCGCCTCGCCCGCCGCCCGGCGCGTGCGCGGGCAGGGCCGAGTGAGCGCATTGGCCAACAGATACGCGCACTTGACGCCGTTCCCACGCCGTACGATTTCCACCGCCGCCAGCCGCGTGTCGGCCGAGTCCGAATCGATGGCCAAGCGCAGGCCGGCCGACAGGATCTCGGCCCGGGCAAGCACCCGCTGGCGCAGCGAGGTTGTCCAGTCCGGGTAGGCCGACACCACCAGTGCCTGCCCCGCCGGACGGCTACGCTGGGTCAGTGTGTCCAACGCCACGTCCTGGAGTTCCGAATCCAGCTCGGGCAGAGCATCCACCAGCGCACGATCGGCCGCCGCGTTGTTGGACCGAGCGAGCAGCGCATACACCAAGGGCGGATTTGCGGGTGGACGGGCCATAAATCCACGGATATATCGGAACAAACCGGACCTTCGCTTTGCCCGGAGTCCGCCCGTTTGCGGGCTCGCCCCCACCGGTCCGGCCGGAGCGTGAATCATGCGTCACAGTACTGCTAGAAGCGGTCGGGCCGCCCAGCCCTCTCACGCGAAGCGTACCACGGCAACACCCTGCCCGGCCGTCTTGGCCCTGCTGGCGACAGCCTGGGCACCGCTGGCCGGCCTGGCCCAAACGCCCGAACCCGCCGCCCTCCCACCCCCGGCCGACCTGGTAATCCTCAACGGCCGGGTCTGGACCGGCGTGCCGGACGCCAAAGAAGAGCAGTCGATCGCCGTGTCCGGCGACCGAGTCGCGGCCGTGGGGTCAAACGGCGATATTCAGGCCCGGGTCGGTCCTGGGACCCAGGTGATCGACGCCCAGGGTCGCCGGGTTATCCCCGGTATCACAGACAGCCACACGCACTTCCTCGAGGGTGGGCTGGGGCTGTTCCGTCTGGACCTCCGGCCCGCCCGCAGCAGAGCCGAATTCCGCGACCTGGTGGCCGGGGCGGTGGCCCGGATGGCGCCCGGGGCCTGGCTGCTGGGCGGCCAGTGGACGGTCGACAGTTGGGACAACCCCGAGCCCCCGCATCGCGAGTGGATCGACGACCTCACGCCGGGCAACCCCGTGTTTCTGGACCGCATGGACGGCCACCAGGCGCTCGTCAATTCCGTTGCATTGAAGTACGCACGGATCGACCGCGACGGTCCGCCCGACCCGCCCGGCGGCGAGATCGTCCGCAACCCCGCCACCGGCGAGCCCACCGGCATCCTCAAGGACGAAGCCATGGCGCTGGTGGCCGGCAAGATCCCCCCGCCGTCGGAGGCGGAGTACGGACAGGCCCTGGCGGCGGCCATGCGTCATGCCAACTCATTCGGCATCACCGGAATCCACGACATGTCCGCCCCGCCCCACCTGCCCGTCTTGGCGAAGTTCCACAAGGCCGGCACTCTGACGGTTCGCATCGTGGCGTACCTCTCGGTGGACGACTGGACGGCAAACGTCGAGACCGCGCGCGGCTTCCATCCGGCCGATGAGTGGCTTCGCGTGGTCGGCTTCAAAGGCTTCATGGACGGCTCGCTCGGCAGCCGAACGGCCTATATGCGCGAACCATATTCCGATGCGACTCCGGACGCGCGCTATCCGCGCGGCATGTTGATGGCCACCGCCGATCCTCCGGAGAAGCTGGGCCGGCACGTGCGGGCGGCGGCCGCGGCGGGTTTTCAACCCACCGTGCATGCCATCGGTGACGAGGCGAACCGCCTGCTGCTGGACCTCTACGAGGCGCTCCCGGAGGCCGCGCGGGTCCGCGTGCGACCGCGCATTGAGCACGCCCAGCACCTCCGGCCTCAAGACGTGCCTCGCTTCGGAAAGCTCGGCGTCGTGGCGTCGATGCAGCCGTTCCACAAGGCGGACGACGGTCGTTACGCGGAGCGGGCGTTGGGCAAGGAGCGCTGCGCTACGTCGTACGCCTTCCGTTCCCTTGTGGATTCCGGCGCGCTGGTGTGCTTCGGCAGCGATTGGCCGGTGGTGACGTTGAGCCCGTTCGCCGGAATGGCGGCGGCCGTCGGCGCGTTCACGCTGGATGATCGCATCTGGTTTCCCCAGCAGTCCCTCTCACCGGAGGAGGCGCTGCGGGCCTACACGGTGAACCCGGCCGTGGCGGCCCGGCGCGACAAGGAACTGGGCACGTTGGAGCCGGGCAAGCTCGCGGACATCGCGATTCTGCTGGACGACCCGCTTCACACCACGCCAAAGGCCATGCTCGACATCCGGGCGACCCACACCATTGTGGGCGGGCGACTCGTCTGGCAGTTGCCTCTGTCGGCCGGCGCCGGCCCGTCCGACCCCCGGGAATGAAACGAAAGTATCCACGCACACACACTTGCGGCCCGTCCGGCGGATGTCGTACCATTCGGGCCGAACCGGTCAGAGGATGGCGAGGAGGCGCGGTTTGCTATCCACGGCACAGAAGAAGTTCCGGCTCTATCGGGCGTGGTCCGGCGGGCACCCGGTGTGGTGTACGTGGCAGGTGACGTATCGCTGCAACTTCCGCTGCCGGTTCTGCCACTACTGGCGCGACCCGATGGGCCTGGCCCCGGAGCAGAGCCTCGAGGACATTCGGGTGGGGTCTCAGAAGCTCGCCCAGATGGGTTCCATGCTGATCTCCCTGGCCGGCGGCGAACCGCTGCTGCGGAACGACATTGTGGACGTGGCCGCCGCCGTCGCGAAGTTCCACCTGCCGTTCATCACCACCAACGGCTGGGACGTCACGCCGGACCTGGCCCAGGCCCTCTACAACGCGGGCCTGTGGGGCGTGTCCGTCAGCATCGACTACGCGGACGCCGACCGCCACGACAAGGCCCGCGGTCGACCCGGCGCGTTCAACCGGGCCGTCGCCGCCCTGGCGACCCTGGCCCGCGCCCGCCGGAAGGATTACCAGCGGGTCAACCTGATGGCCGTCTTGCTGCATGACAATCTGGACCAGATGGAGCCGCTGGTGCGCCTGGCCGCCGAGCACGATGCGTATTTCATGGTCCAGCCCTACGGGCAGCGCAAGACCGGCAGCGACCGCTTTGTACACGAGCGGGGCTACGTGTCGCAGCAATTGCTCGACCTCAAGAGCCGGTACCCGAACTTTCTCAGCAACCGCACGTTCCTGGGCCGGTTTGACGAGGCCCTCAACGGCGGCGTGCCCGGCTGCCGCGCCGGGCGAGCGTTCTTCAACATCGATTCCACCGGCGACATCGCCATCTGCGTGGAAGAGCGGTCCAACCCCGTGGCCAACCTGTATCGTGACTCCGCCGCGAACATCACCCGGGCCCTCAAGGCCGAGGCCCGGCGGAACACGTGCCAGGCCTGCTGGTACAACTGCCGCGGCGAGGTGGAGATGCTGTATCACCCGGTCGGCATCTGGCGTTCCCTGCCGGACTTCTTCTTCAACCGCGGCCGGACGCCTGCGCCGGCCGAAATGGAAGACGGGAAATGGACGCCGCACTAAGCGCCCGCTCGGTGCGACGGCGCGTCCTGCTCCGGGCGGCGGCGTGCGCCGTGATGATGAGTGCTGGTGCCTGTCACTCGCCGTATTTCCTGACCGTGGAGGACCACGTCTGCCGCGCGGGCGACGACCTCACGCTGATCGCCAAGCTCGAATACCGGGGCGTGTACATCTTCAACCGGGGCACGGACGACAAGCGCCTCCGGTTCTTCCTGGACGGCCGGCCGATCGGCGATGACGAGACGAACGACGAAGGGTACGCCCGCGTGAAGCACGACTTCGATGCGCCGGGAGCCCACCGGCTGGTGGTCGCGTACGACCGGGACGGCGTGTGGGCCGCCGAGGCCGCCGCGACGGTGTTCGTGTGGCGAAAGCACGAGCCGATCCTGGTGGTGGACGTGGACTATACCCTGGCGGACACGCGCGTGCGCGATCTGCTGTCCCGCTCCGGCACCGAAACATCGCAGCCCATGCCGGATGCGCCGGAGGTGCTTCGCGAACTGGCCCAGTCATTCCACGTCGTGTACCTGACCACCCGGCCTCGTGAACTGATCCCCAAGACGCGGGAATGGCTCCAGCAGCACGGCTTTCCGGCGGGCCCCCTGCTCGCGTGGGACGTGGACCGGCATTCCTGGTCCCCGCGCGACTACAAGCGTGAGCGCCTCGATGACCTGCAGGATGATTTCGAGGCGGTGAACATCGGCATCGGAGATCGCAGCCACGACCGCAAGGCGTACTCGAAACAGAAGCTGTTCACGATCATGCTGGATCGCGACTCGCCCAAACGGGTGAACGACGTCGTGTACCTGCCCGACTGGTCGGCCGTCCGCGAGCTGTTCGCCCGCAACCCGCAGCTTTTCTGGCCCAAACTCCGCCGCGACGAACCGGTGTCGTTGCCGATTCGCTGAGGCCTTCGCCGAAGCAGCAGAACGCCCGGCCTGCGCCGGACGCGCTGAAGGCGACCGCCTGACCAACCCGCCCATCCAGGGCACTCCCGTGCCGCAACCTTGGGTCCTCGCGTCTTTTGGCTCACCACCGAGCAGAATCTCCCTCGCCGACTGCGGCTGCCCCGTTGCTTCCGGGTTGTGTAAATAGGTACAATCCGATCATGGCGTGAATGGGTTACGCCACGGACGAGCCGTCTGCCCGCCCGATCCTTGACAGCAACCAATGAGGAGAAGGAGCATGGCAGCACCAAAGGGAACGAGCTTCTTGACTGTTCTCGCTGTCCTCGCTGTCCTCGTGTTCAGCGCAAGTCTGACCCCCACCGCCGCGCAGACGGTGATCTTCGTCGACGCGTCCGCCACCGGGGCCGGCGGCGGAAGCAGTTGGGCCGACGCCTACACCGCCGTCCAGCCGGCCCTGAACGCCGCCCAGCCCGGCGACCAGGTCTGGGTGGCGGCCGGCACGTACGTGGAGAACATCACCCTCGCCCTGGGCGTGGGCCTCTACGGCGGCTTCGCCGGCACCGAGGACCCGGCCACCTTCAACCTTGCCGACCGCCACCTGACGGCCAACCAGACCATCCTGGACGGCAACCGGAACGGCAGCGTGGTCACGTCGCCTTCGGGGGCGACGAACAATACCCGCATCGACGGCTTCACCATCCGCAATGGATCCGGGCCGTACGGCGGCGGGATCCACTGCGACTCCTCGTCTCCGACGATCGCCAACGACACGGTCACGGGGAACGCCACTTCCTACGTCGGCGGTGGCGTGTATTTGCACAACTCTTCGCCCACGGTTGTGAACACGACGGTGGCCAACAATTTTGCCTTCCGCGAGGGCGGTGGGATGTACCTGCATTCCGCATCAGCCACGATGGACAAAGTCCGTATCTCCGGAAATTTTGCGGAATGCGGCGGAGGTCTGTTCGTAGGTTACTCAACGTGCACGATTACAGACTCCACGATCGCCGACAACAGGGCCGCCGCGACGGCTCCCGTTGGCGGCCTGGTGGCGGGGGGTGGTCTATACTCAGTCGAGTCCGCCCCGACGATTGCGAATTGTAGAATCAGCAACAATGCGGTTTTGGGCAACCAGTTTCATGAGAACGATGGCGGTGGACTCTGCCTGGTTCTGTCGCCTGCGGTAATCGCGAACAACACCCTTACGGGAAACAGCGCGCCGAGATTCGGGGGTGGCATGTACGTCAAGTACTCTTCGGCCATCATTGTGAACAACACGGTAACGGGAAACCGAGCGATTCAGGGCGGTGGATGCTTCTCGTACTCAGCCGCGCCGGCGGCCGTGGACAACCTTATGGCGTTCAACTCCTCGGGAGTTCATCGCATCGACGGGACACTGACACTGCGTCACAACTGCGTGTTTGGAAACGACGAGTACAACTACTCCGGCTTCCACAGCGACCCCACCGGCACCGACGGCAATATCTCCGTCGACCCGCGCTTCGTGCAGACGCCCGACCCCGGTCCGGACGGCGTGTGGGGCACGCCCGATGATGATCCCGGCGACGTTCATCTGCTGCCGGGCTCGCCCGGCATCGACGCCGGCGACAACGCCTACGCCTTCGGGGATTTCGACCTGGACGGCCTCCCGCGGATCGCCTGGTGCAACGTGGACATCGGGGCGCACGAATACCCGGGCCCGTTCGGCGACTTCTTCGGTGATTGCGACGTGGACCTGGAAGATTACGCCCTGCTGGAGGTCTGCCTCCGTTTCTCCGGCCCGGACGCGCTGCCGCCCTTCGACGAGTGCCTCGAAGTCTTCGATTTCGACCTTGACTTCGACGTGGACCTGACCGACTTCGCGGTGTTCCAGCTCGTGTTCACCCACCCGTAGCCGGATGTACTCAACCACGGACTTGCCCGATCGGAGAGCCAACAATGAAAACGTCGAACGGCACCTTCTCGATGGTGGCGATCCTCTAAAGCAGGTCTGGGTGGGTCCTCTCGATCCAGGCGGCCACGTCGTGGCGCACCCGCAACGCCAGCGCCAGCATTTCTGCGGCCTCCTGGTCGGACACGGCGCCGGCCCGTTCGTAGCCGCCGATGTTACGCTTCTTGCGAAATCGATCGAGTTGAAGGACCAAGGCCGCATCCGCCTTGATCGTGAGTTCCAGCGACTGAATGACGCGGTAGTGGTGAGATTCCCTGGTGGCGCGAAAGCCGGCGCCGGCCAGGGCGGCGGTCGCTGCCTGGAGCGCGGCATTGTACGCGATATTCAACCGCCAATCCGTGCTCAGGCCCGGTGTCTGCGCATCGCCCAGATCGCGATCGACGACCGCCAGCAAGTCTGCGATTTCCTCGCGACTGGGCGCGTGAGAAACAAGCCAGCCATTACTCTCCCAGTCTCGCAAGCTCACGCTCATCTCCAACGATGAACAGCTTGGGGCCTTCTGCAATCCGCGAGACGAAGTGATGGTGGGAGGCCAGCTTCTGCTGGAACTCATTGGCCGGATAGACCGTAGGATTGATCTCACGCGCCAACGTCTTCTGCGCCGGTGCGAGGGCGTCCACAAGCTCAGCAAAGCTGATCTGCGCAACGACGCAAAGATCGATATCGCTTCCCGGCCGCTGCTCGCCGCGGGCGACGGAGCCGTAGACGAAGGCCAGGGTGATTCGCTTGACGAGCGGGTCGAGCGCGTTGCGCAGGACATCGACCAGACCGACCGTCTTCCACACGATTCCGCGGAGCTCGGGGAAGATCGGACAGTCGGCATTGGCCTGGAAGTAGACTTGGCGCCCCCGGGTGAACCGCCGAACGATTCCGGCTCGCGCCAGTTGCTCCAGCTCACGCTGAACCGTGCCCTGGCCGACACCGGCCGCGCGAACGACCTGTCGGACATAGAAGGATTCGTCCGGGCGTCCGAGAAGAAGTGCCAGGACGGCCCGTCGGGTCTTTCCGAACAAGGCTGCCAAGGCGGGCTCGTTGGGCATCGGCGTACCCATTTCGGGTGCAATCGTACCCTTTGGGGGTACATCGATCAAGGGTGTCGAGCGGCCGGAGGTTCGCCCGCGTCGACCATCGGAGCCCCACGTGCAGCCCAGATGTCGTGGCGCCGGGTGCCATGAGCAAGCGGCGACACGCAACACATTTCGCACACCGATGACGCTCAAGGGCCCGCGCCGTTGTCTCCGGCCCAACCAAGCTGCCACCCCTCGCCGCAGATTCCACAGGCTCCCCCCATCCCCCGATCCCCGGCCCCTCAATCCCTGGATCCCTCAGCCCCTCGATCCCTGGATCCCTCGATCCCTCCCCGCCACAACCGTCTCGTACAGTGACTCGATTTTCTCCACCATCGCCTCGTGGTCGAACCGGTTCAGGCAGAGCGTCCGGCCATACCGACCCATGTTCTGCCGACGGGTCGGTGCGTTGGCCAACTCCACGATGCCGTCGGCCAACGGCTCGAAGTCAAACGCCTTGACCAGCAGCCCGGTCTTGTCCGGAATCACCACCTCCGGGGTCCCGTCGATCGGATACGCGACGACCGGCACCTCCGTCAGCAGGGCCTGGACGGCCGCGCGGGGTAGCCCCTCCCACCGCGACGTATGCACCAGCAGGTCAAAGCCGTTCAGCAGTCGCGGGATTCCGGCCGGCGCCACCAGCCCGATGAACCGGACGCGATCCCGAACGCCACTGCCCTCCAGCATCATCTCGTACCGCCGCCGCTGGGGACCCCCGCCGACCCAGACGAAGAAGCATTGCGGCGCTTTCTCAAGCACCCGCGGCACCGCCGGCGCCAGTTCATCGTATCCCTTGTTCTTGAAGAGCCGGGCCACCGTGCCAACGACCACGTCCTGCGGCGACACGCCCCATTCCGCGCGAACCTGGCACCGCATCTCGGGATCCGGCCGGAACCACTCGGTCCGCATTCCGGAATAGACCGTGGTGAACTTCTCTCGCGGGGCGATGCCGGCGGCGACCGCCTGCTCCGTCATCGCGTCGGCCACGCTCACCAGGGCGTGCGTGTGCCGGGCCGCGTGACGTTCCAGCAATCGGTACAGCGTCCGCACGGACCAGCGCTGTGTCCGGTTGAAACTCATTCCGTGAATGGTGTGGAGGATGGCCGGCACGCCCGCCCGGACCGCCGCCCACCGCCCGACAATCCCCGCCTTGCTGCTGTGCGTATGCACGACCTGGGGGGCCAGTTCGCGGAAGCAGCGCGCCAGGTCCCCAACGCAGCGCAGATCATCCAGCGGGTGGATATTGCGGCGCAACGAAGCGATGCGAACTACGCGGGTGCAGCAATCCTGCGCCCACGGCCAAAGCGTCCCCTCCGCCCCGGTATCCGGCCCGGCCACCAGCGTCACCTCATGCCCGCGCCGGACCAGCCCTTCGCACGTGAGCAGCGTGTTCTCCTGGGCCCCTCCGATGATCAGCCGCGTGATGACATGGCAGATGTGCATGCCCGGTCATTCCGCCTCCGCGCCGGGGTCCGCAGGCGACGGGCCCTGTCTCGTTGCCGCCTCTGTCGCCGCGTCCAGCCAGCCCGGGGGCAGGTACGTCGGATCCAGCAGTTCAGCCGGATACTGGACCCATTGGAGGGACAGCCCGCGGGCCGGCGCCGTCGGACCGGCCTCGCTCCGGTTGCGGCTCTCCAGGATCAATCGCAGGTGATCCGGTTCCCACCGTCCGCGACCGATCTCAATCAGGGTGCCGACCATGTTGCGGACCTGGTTGTAGAGGAATCCCTTGCCGAGCACGTCGACGATGATCTCGTCCAGGTCGCGATGGACATCGCACCGCAGTACGGTGCGGACCATGGTTTCCCGTTCGCAGCCCTTGGTGGCCATCGCGCTGTAGTCCATGCACCCCACGAAGTGCCGGGCCGCCGCCTGCATCCGCTCGACGTCCAGCGGGTTCCAGAAATGGTAGGTATAGCGCTGCGCCGTACGGCTCACCGGGCGCCCCGGTGCGGCGTGGATGCGGTAGCGGTAGAGCTTGCGAACCACGTCGCGCCGGGCGTGGAAGGCCGGGGAAACGTCGCTCACGTCAACGAGCGAGATGTCCTTGGGGAGCCGCGCGCCAATGGCTCGCCGCAGGTTGTTGGCCGGGATGGTGCATGTGGTTTTGAGGTGGGCCACCTGCCCGGCCGCGTGGACGCCCGCGTCCGTCCGGCCGCTTCCCACGATCGCCACCTGGTGCCGGCACACCCGCCGGGCCGCCTGCTCGAGCAGTCCCTGGATGGTGAGAAGCCCCTGCTGCACCTGCCAGCCGTGGTACCCGCTGCCGTCGTACGCAATGAGAAGCCGGACGTTCCGCTCCATGGCGGCGATGGTATGTCCAGCTCAATGCCCGATCAAGCAAGGAACGCTGGGGCGGCCTCGGCTCCAGATCGGCCCTCGGAATCGAACCGCTGGAGAACGATTTCACAAGCCGGGTCAAAAAAAGATCAGGCCGTTCGGATCGGCTTCAGGCGACGAGTTCTTCGGTCAGGGTCGTGCCGAACCGCTGCCGGAGGCGACCCAGGATTTCCTTATGGATCTGGCTGACCCGCGATTCGGACAGGTTCAAGACAAGCCCGATCTCCGCCATGGTGAGGTCCTCGTAGTAATAGAGGACCAGAACCAGCCGTTCTTCCCGCGACAGCCCGCGGGTGATGTAGTCGGTCAGCATCTCACGCGTGACCGGCGAGGTCGGGTCCTCCTGCTTCGGATCCCCCACGTCCCACGATCGTCCGCTTCCGCGGGCGGTGCGGTCGTTCTGGGGTTCCATGGCACTGAAGTGGATTTCCTTGCCGAGCTGGGAAAGGCGGCAGAGGTGGTCGTATCGGGCCTGGGACACCCCCATTCGCTTGGCGATCTCCGCATGGCTGGGGGCATGGCCGAACTCGGCGTCCAGCATCTCCCGGACGTGCATCTGGCGCTTCTCGAACGTCCGCACCGTGCGCGACTGAGGATCCAGAGACCGCAGCCAGTCCATCACCGCACCGGATATTCGCTGCTGGCAGAACGTCTCGAACTTGGCCTTGTGTTTGGGGTCATAGGCTTCCACGGCCTCGATCAGACCATCGAACGCGGCGCTGGCGATCTCATCGTATGAAATCTGCGCCGGCAGCTTCCGCGATAGCCTTGCGGCATGCGTGTGGACCAGGTGACTGTAGTGCACCACAATCTCATTGCGCATCTCAATGTCGCGGGATTTCAAGTACCGCTTCCACGCCTTCCCGATCGGATCGCTGGTCTGCTTCATGCAACATTCTCCCTGTCCGTGGGTCACAACTTACCGAGTCCGGTGATCTGACATCCTCATAGATACCACATAAACTGGCGATGTAAAGGACTTTGGTAATCTGGGGACTTTGATGTATATGGGAAGAGTTTGGTGTGTATCGACGGTGGACGAATCCTGAAGTACCACTTTTCAGGAGATGGATGACAAACAGCTAATAGCTTTATTTAAATATACTTCCATTCTTCCATGAGGAGTCGGTTGAAATGTGGATACGCGGAGTTGGATCAGCCCTCGGCATGGGTTTCAGGCCAGTTTGCGCTGTTAAAATGGGGCATATTAGGTACGACTGTAACGATGATTCGATGGTCCCAGGTAGCGCTCAGCGTCCGGTAACGAGCGCACTCCGTTATGCGGAAGCGGTAAGTCCGGATTCGCGCATTTAATGCGCGAAACAGACACTTGACGCCGGATCCCAGTCGTCGAATTCTTGCGCAACACATGCAAAAACAAAGAGTTACGGCCGGGC
>Ga0334890_1002033_pt1 | contig 24451 bp, 15 predicted proteins | sample GraSluR1_MG_3_FD_207220 | JGI IMG/M metagenome (GOLD analysis project Ga0334890, IMG submission 207220) | Sludge microbial communities from methane-producing bioreactor in Wageningen University, Netherlands - Granular Sludge_31_08-R1 | ecosystem: Engineered > Bioreactor > Anaerobic >... | reverse complement strand
GATAATGATGTTATTCCCGATGTATTTGTAGATTTCAGGATCAGCATCTATGATCCTCAGTTTACAGACCTTTCTGCGATAGGGGGAGCCATTGCGGTAGACGCTAAAACCAATAATATCGGATATCCTGCTGCCGGTTTTGAGGGAAACGGAATAATTATTTACAGCGGTGCCGATCAGTTTTATGCTTACGACCGGACCTGCCCGCATGATTATGCCGTTAACGGCAAGAACATCAGGGTAAATATTGATTTCATCAGGGCAGTATGCCCTGAGTGCGGGACGGAGTATGAACTTTCAGTTTATGGCACTCCCTCTTCGGGTCCGGGCAGGTATCCCCTCAAGAATTACAGAACGTCTTTCGACGGAACCTGGATCAGGGTCTGGAACAAGTGATTATCAGTATCTGTAGTGTTCGGGTTTGAAGGGCCCGTTCTTCGGAACCCCTATATAATCTGCCTGCTCGTCGCTGAGTTTTGTCAGCTTCACTCCCAGCTTCTCGAGGTGGAGGCGTGCCACCTCCTCGTCCAGATGCTTCGGAAGCCTGTAGACATCAATCGTATAATTGTTTTTCCACAGATCGATCTGAGCAAGGACCTGGTTGGTGAATGAATTGCTCATCACAAACGAAGGATGGCCCGTGGCACATCCCAGATTTACCAGTCGTCCTTCTGCAAGGATGAATATTGCATGGCCGTCGGGGAAAAGATATTCATCAACCTGCGGTTTGACATTTATCTTTTTTACTCCCTCCAGGGCGTTCAGCATGTCAACCTGTATCTCATTGTCAAAGTGTCCGATGTTGCATACTATTGCCTGATCCTTCATTCTCTTCATGTGGTCAGTAGTTATCACATCCCTGTTCCCTGTTGCGGTCACAAATATATTACCCTCAACCAGTGACTCCTCAAGTGTTTTAACCTCAAAGCCTTCCATGGCTGCCTGGAGTGCACAGATGGGATCAATTTCTGTAACGATCACCCGGGCTCCGTATGCTCTCATTGATCTGGCACTCCCTTTACCCACGTCACCATATCCGCATACAACCACCACTTTCCCTGCAATCATAACATCAGTGGCGCGTTTGATACCATCGGCCAGTGATTCGCGGCAACCATACAGATTATCAAATTTTGATTTTGTCACCGAATCATTTACGTTGATAGCCGGAACAAGCAATTCTCCCCTTTCCATCATCTGATAGAGCCTGTGGACACCTGTGGTCGTCTCCTCCGATATCCCCTTCAGATCGCCCACTGCACGGTGCCATTTGCCGGGCTCCTTTACCTGCAGTTCCTTAAGAGTAGCCAGTATAACTGCCTCTTCCCTGTTGGAGGCTTTCCTGTCGAGAAGCGATGGGTCATTCTCGGCTTTGTAGCCAATGTGTACAAGCAGTGATGCATCTCCGCCATCGTCGACAATAAGGTTGGGACCTTTCCCTTCCGGGAAAGAGAGTGCCTGTGCTGTACACCACCAGTACTCCTCAAGGGTCTCCCCTTTCCAGGCGAAGACAGGTATGCCGGCAGCAGCAATGGCAGCAGCGGCATGATCCTGGGTGGAAAATATATTACAGCTTGCCCATCTGACATCTGCACCAAGTGCCCTCAGCGTTTCTATAAGAACGGCCGTCTGTATCGTCATATGGAGGGATCCTGTTATCCTGGCTCCACTGAGAGGCTTATCCGCCGAATATTTTTTTCTGACCGACAGCAACCCGGGCATCTCTTTCTCCGCAATCTCAATTTCCTTCCTGCCAAAACCGGCAAGGGATATATCCTTAACCTTATAAAGCAATTGTTCATCAACCAGATTCATCTGTCTCTTAATTTAATTTTTTCAGAATACAAAGATAGAAAAAAATAGATTCTTATGTTCAGGAAAGAAGTCTGAGAGTCTCCTGCCTGTCACGCTCTATCTGCCGTATAAGCTGGACTGTAGTGTCAAACGCTATCTCATCTCTCAGCCTGTGCCGGAATATGACGGTTATCTCCTTCCCATATATTTCACCTTTGAAATTAATGAGGTGTACCTCAATAGTTTTCGGCTTCCCTCCTTTATTTACCGTAGGGTTATGTCCGATACTGAGCATCCCGGGATAAGTCTCAGCGTCCAGAATCACCTTCACGGCGTATACCCCATCGGCCGGTATGAGTTTATGGCTGTCGCCGGGCATGATGTTTGCAGTGGGGAATCCCAGTAAACGTCCAAGTCCACGACCTTCCACTATCTTACCGCCAAGCTGATAGGTATGTCCAAGCCAGTCGTTGGCATCCTCAATCCTCCCCTCCGTCAGCGCCCTGCGTATAAGCGAGGAACTGATAACAAGATCACCCGACATCACCTGCCCTACCTGCTCTACCGTGAAACCGGAAGATTCGGCAAGACTCCTTATCATCTCGTAATCCCCGCCTGCATCCCGTCCAAAATGATGATCATAACCTATTACAAGATGCTTTGTCCCGATCTTTTCAGCAAGTATGTTACGGACAAATTCTTCAGCGGTTATTCTGCTGAACCCGGGAGTAAAATCTATAATAACAAGATGGCCGATTTTGTATTTCTCAAGAAGAAGTCTCTTTTCATCAGTAGTTGTCAGGTAAACCTGTTTTCCACTCTCCGCCGTCAGGACCAGGCGTGGGTGTGGAGAAAAGGTTATCACCACCGATTCTCCTCCCCGCTCGCCGGCTCTTAAAACGAGTTGCTCCAGAAGCGCCCTGTGCCCCCGGTGCACCCCGTCGAAGATACCGGCAGTAACAACCGGCTCTGAGGGATTTAGTCCTTCATATCCTCTGTGTACAATCATTCCAGTTATTGCTCTGACAAAAATAACAAAGCATAGTTAATCGCGATAATATAATGATTTTGTTTTTGTACTTTTATAAAAGATTAAAGCGTTGCCGACAAATATGAGTACCGGAAAGTTTTATTTATCGGACCCCTGGCTCAATCCCTTCAAACAGGTGATAGAAAACAGGATAGACAAATGCATCTCAAAAGAGAACAAACTTTCGGTGAACAGCAATATTTGTGATTTCGCTATGGGTCATCATTATTTCGGCCTCCACAGCACCGGCAACGGCTGGACCTTCAGGGAGTGGGCACCAAATGCATCGGCGATATACCTTACCGGCTCCTTCTCTGACTGGAAAGAGAATGCCGGGTACGAACTGAAAAGGATCTCGCGCAGCGGCAACTGGGAGATCAATCTTCCCCATGAGGCTCTTAAGCACGGGGAGCTCTACAAACTATCTGTCCACTGGGCCAATGGTAAGGGAGAGCGGATACCTTCTTATGCGAGCAGGGTTGTTCAGGATGACCGGACGAAGATATTTTCCGCCCAGGTATGGGATCCGGAAGAACCATATAAATGGAAAATTAAAAAATTTGTACCTCCCACAGGTCCGCCTGTAATTTATGAAGCTCATGTCGGCATGGCCACAGCCGAAGAAAAGACAGGCAGCTTCAGTGAATTTACAGAAAATGTTATTCCTCTCATCGTTAAGGCCGGATACAATACCGTACAGCTTATGGCGATACAGGAACACCCTTTTTATGGGTCTTTCGGATATCATGTCTCAAGTTTCTTCGCAGCCTCCTCCCGGTTCGGCACACCGGAGGAACTGAAGGAACTGATTGACACGGCTCATTCCTGCGGCCTCAGGGTAATTATGGATCTCGTTCACTCCCACTCCGTCAGGAATGTAAATGAAGGACTTGGGATGTTCGACGGTTCGCCGGGACAATATTTCCACACTAACCACCGCAGGGACCATAACGCATGGGATTCGCTCTGTTTTGATTACGGTAAAGACAATGTAATTCATTTTCTCCTGTCGAACTGCCGTTACTGGCTTGAGGAGTACAGGTTCGACGGATTCAGGTTCGACGGTATCACCAGTATGATCTATTATGATCACGGACTGGATAAGAATTTTGTCTCATACAACGACTATTTTGATGGTAACCAGGACGAGGATGCCCTGATCTATCTCTATCTTGCCAACAGGGTGATCCATCAGTTCCGCCCCGGAGCCGTCACCATTGCGGAGGAAATGAGTGGCATGCCTGGTATTGCCGCCCCAACGGATAAACATGGTTACGGATTTGATTACAGACTCTCAATGGGAGTGCCTGATTTCTGGATAAAGCTGGTAAAGGAAGTGCCCGATGAAAACTGGGATATGGGTCACCTGATGCATGAACTCACCCAGCACCGGCCTGAAGAGAGGATAATCTCATACTGTGAATCGCACGACCAGGCTCTTGTAGGTGATAAAACTCTTATCTTCAGGATGCTGGATGCCGAGATGTATACGGGAATGACAAAATCGCATCACAGCTTCAATATGGACCGGGGCATCGCCCTTCACAAAATGATAAGGCTGATCACTTTTGCCACTTCAGGAGGAGGCTATCTGAATTTCATGGGGAATGAGTTCGGTCATCCCGAATGGATCGATTTCCCGCGGGAAGGCAACAACTGGAGTTACAAGTATGCACGAAGACAATGGCATCTGATTGAGGATGACAATCTGAAATATGTATATCTTGCCGACTTCGACAGGCAGATGACCAGACTGCAGAATGAAAACAGGCTGCTTGAAGACACTATCGTAAACAGGCTCTATGAAAACAGCGGTGATAAGGTAATCGCCTTTATGAGAGGCAACCTGCTTTTTGTTTTCAATTTTCACCCGACAACTTCCTACACCGATTACGGGATACCCGTTAAAGGCAAATTCAGGATCATTCTCGACACAGATGATCCAACGTTAGGAGGATTTGGGCGGATTGACAGAAGCGTAACCTATCTATCGATGAGAAAAGCAGATAAATTTAATATCAGTCTGCCGCTTTACCTCTACCTCTATCTGCCTTCCAGGACAGCTATCGTTCTAAAAAGCGAGGCAATACGAAGGGCAACAGATATTTAGTCAATCCATCTCAGCAGGTAGAAGTCCTGCTTGTGTGGAAGATCCTTATGTTTTGGGAATATGCGTATCCCGTAGAAGAAGGTACCTGCTTTTTCAGGTATAAGCTCGGCCCTGTAAAGGCATTTACCGTTCTTGCAGCTGACAAGCTTGAATTCCTTGCTGCTGACAAAATCATAAGCTCCGAACTTATTGAGGCGGGCAATGACAAATTCCACACCTACATGCTCCTTGGGTATCTGTTTTACATCGAGGGCAACCTCAGCCCTGTAATCATGCCCCGAATGATAAACACTCGCGCCTGGACTTTCGAAGCTGTAATTGATCACTTCAATATTATCCCATGCCTGTCGCATCGAATGCTTCCATGAATCCAGGTCTTTCGCCTTTTCAAAATCGTTTTTCACAAGGTACCTGTTTCGTACCCAGAGCTTTGAATAAAATTTTTCATGGTAATCGTCAAGCATTCTTTTCATTGTAAACTCGGGAGCTATCTTAACCATTGTATTCTTTATAAGGCTTATCCATTCCACAGGAATGCCCTTCTCGTTGTATGAATAGTATGCCGGAATAATCTCATATTCCAGCATGTTATAAATGGTTTCGGCGTCGATGTCATCCTGGAGGTCCTGGTTGGTGAAGGTTCTTTTCTTCGGTATTGCCCAGCCTGCAAAGGCCCGGTATCCTTCAACCCACCACCCGTCGAGCACGCTGAAATGGAGTGTTCCGTTCATCACGGCTTTTTCCCCGCTGGTACCCGAAGCCTCAAGGGGCCTTGTTGGTGTGTTAAGCCATATATCCACGCCTCTCACCAGGTATTTGGCCAGATCGATATCATAATTTTCGAGGAAAATAATCTTTCCCGCGAACTGAGGCATCTGAGACACCTCGAAGATCCTTCTGATGAGGTCGTGTCCTCCGCCGTCGTGAGGATGCGCTTTACCTGCGTAGATAAATTGTACGGGTCTGTCGGGATCGTTTACCAGCTTTGCCAGCCTGTCAAGGTCCCTGAAAAGAAGAGCTGCCCGCTTATAAGTTGCAAAACGGCGGGCAAAAGCAATGGTAAGGGCCTTTTCATTAAGGTGGGAGCTGATATTCAAAAGCTTGCGCGGACTTACATGCTTCTCCATCATATCGGTCTGCAGAGTCTTCCTGATTTTAACGAAGAGGCTCTTCTTAAGCGTGGTCTTTATATCATAAACACGCTGATCGCCGAGGCTGTATAACTTTTCCCACATACTCCTGTCTGTCTGGTCGAAACTGACGCTCCCGGTCAGTTCCCTGTAGACCTCTTTCCATTCAGGTGCCAGCCAGGAGGGGAAATGAACACCGTTTGTCACATGGCTGAGGAACAGTTCCTCCTTCAGATAACCCGGCCAGAGTTTGTTGAACATACCCCTGCTCACCTCGCCATGAAGCTTGCTTACTCCGTTGACTTCCTGAGACATTCTTGTTGCAAGAAAACTCATATTGAATTTCCTGTCCTGATCACCTTCGCAACGACCCAGAGCCATCAGCCCATCCCATGAGATATTTAAACGGCTGTGATAATGTGAAATATATTTGCGGAGAAGATCTTCATCAAAAGCATCATGGCCTGCAGGAACAGGAGTATGAGTAGTGAAAAGAGTAGATGATCTTACCACCTCTGTTGCCTGGTCAAATGTAAGGTGGTGGTTGTTAATAAGATTTCTAAGCCTTTCAAGGCTTATAAATGCTGAATGGCCCTCGTTGCTGTGGAAGAGGTCGGGATGGATTCCCAGTTCCGTAATGGCTCTCATACCTCCTATCCCGAGAATCAGTTCCTGCTTCAGCCTGTTCTCATGATCACCACCATACAGGTAATGTGTTATTGTACGGTCTTCATGTGTATTATCTTCAAAATCTGTATCGAGCAGCAACAGTCTTACCTTTCCAACCATCGTTTCCCAGACTCTAATCTTCACGGTCCTGCCTGGCCAGGTCAGGGCAACAGTCAGCTGGGAGCCGTCGGCAGATTTGACCGGATTGACCGGGAGATGAGAGAACTCCTCTGCTTCGTAGACAGCCATCTGTTCTCCCCTCGGGCCTATCTTCTGGTTAAAATAGCCATATCTGTAAAGCAGTCCTACTCCTGTGATCGGGTAATTTGAGTCGCTTGCTTCTTTCAGATAATCACCCGCAAGAACGCCGAGTCCTCCTGAATAGAGCTTCAGGCTATGGTGAATGCCGAACTCCATGCTGAAATATGCAACCGATGGGATCTCTTCATTATCCGGTCGATTCATATACTGGAGGAAAGAATTGTGTACCTTGCTGAGCTCCCCGACAAAATCATCATCATCCTCCAGCACAAGAAGTCTCTTGTAATCAATCTTTTCCAGCAGCAGTTTGGGATTATGACGTACCTCATCCCAGAGAGAAGGATCCATTCGCCTGAACAGCATTTCGGCTTCCGAGTTCCACGACCACCAGAGATTATCCGCCAGCTCTTTCAGTGACCCCAGTTTCTCGGGCACATCGCTCTGAACATAGATATCTTTCCATACCGGCATCTGATGTGGCTTTCTCACCTCCACACCCGGGGCTTCGACAAATGAAATGAATTCCCGCGGCTCTTCTCTCCTTCCGCTGCTGTGTTCCAGGGCAATCCGGTAAGCCTCTAAATAGTGTTTAACAAGGCTGTCCCACATCGCTATCCTTGATATTTCATGAGCCTTTCCTCTCGCCTGCCTGACCTCCTCATAACTAAGGCCGATGAATCTGCGGACAAACTCTTTTATCCCTTTAACTACCTCTTCTTCATTATTATCAGTTCGTTCGACAACAAAAATTCCATTGCCCGGCTCCTTAAAATAGGTCTGTACCCATAGCCCGAAGCCCGAGAGAGTTGTTGTAACTGTAGGGATTGAAAACATAAGGCTCTCCAGAGGAGTATAGCCCCATGGTTCATAATATGAAGGGAACACCGTCAGGTCGAATCCTATCAGAAGGTCATAATATGGCATATTGAATATGCCGTCGTCACCGTTGAGATAAGAAGGGACAAAGATGAATTTAACTTTCGATTCAGTGCCATTATTGAGGCCTCTCGCGCGTGCAAGGTTCAGAACGGGATCTGAATCGGGATAATGAAGACAGTGGGTCAGAAACCTGTCGATGCCATTTATTGGTCCGTTATTGTAAAGGTAGTCAACCAGATCCTGGCGTGGCCCCTTGTGATAGGCAGGCATAAGAAGGAAAGCAACACACTCTTTATCGATGTTGCCATTCATGTTAAGTTCGCCCAGGGAATCGATATAAACGTCAACTCCCTTATTACGGTACTCATAACGCCCGCTGTTGGCTATCAGAACACAATCATCGGAGAGAGTATATCCCAGCACGCTTTCGGCAACTTTCTTAAGTTTATCGCGCGCGGCTCTCCGCTTCTCATTAAAGAGCTCCTCCGGAGGGACAAAAGAATCTTCAAATCCGTTGGGTGTGACAAGATCCACCTCCTTGCCCAGGAAATGTGAACATTCACGGGATGTTAACTCACTTACGGTAGTGAAGGCATCAGCTACCGATGCAGAAATTCTCTCAAGCGATTGCTTCGCCACCACATTGAACTCCCTCGCAACAGCTATAGGGTTAAATCCTTTCAGGTTACCGTAGAGAGGCCTGTTGTTCCCCGCTATACAGCGGCCCAGAACCGTGGCATGGCTTGTAAAAATCGTGGCGATCCATGGAGCATGCTTCTCGATGTAAAGTATACCGGTTCCTGTCATCCACTCATGGAACTGGGCCACTATATTGTGATGTTCATGGTAGAATGATGTAAAGCTCTCAATAACCTTGCCGGCAGCGTAACCGAAAAGAGCAGGCTCCACGTAGTCCCACTGACCCGAGATACTATCCAGCTTGTAAGTTTCCCAGAAACTTGCAAAAATTTCATTCTGCTGCCCGAAATAAGGTGTGAAATCTATCAGAATTACTATTGGTTTCCCGGCTATGTTCCACCGGCCGGTCCTTACACTTAACCCATCAGAAACAGCCCTTGTGATCCACTCCCTGAAGAGTGTATCGTCCGGTATGAATTCCGGATTGGTAATTTCCTCCCGCCATACATCGGGACCAATCAGTATATAATTATCTTTCAGTTCATTAACAATATTCAGCGCTTTTGTGGAAATAACTGTATGAATTCCTCCTACTTTGTTACATACCTCCCAACTGGTTTCAAAGATCAGTTCAACATTCATTAGCAAGTCGTATTTGTATTAAATCAGGTTTTATTTTTTTCTGGTTTTTCCGGGTGCAGAATAGGGATTTGTTCCGGGTTTGACTTTACTGGCCCCTTTTTTTGCTGATTTCCTGGCAGTTGTCGTTTTTGCCTCCTTCTGGATTTGTGAAGGAAGAGGTTCTGTTCTGTCAGTGTCCCTTAAGACACTTTTTTTCCTGACAGGTTTCAGCCTGAGTTTTTCCATTTCGAGTTTCATCCCGTCGATGATCAGTTCCTTCTCCCTTACAAGGGCATTTAGTTTGGTAATCTCAAGATGCTCATCTTTGTCGGGGATGTACCTGTTAAGCCTTATTTCAAAATCACTCAGTACATTCATAAAATTCATGAAGGCATCATAAGGAGTTTCGTAAGGATTGAAGTAAGCATGCACGGATCCGTCTGAAAAGAATTTGGTTGCCATGTAATAAAAGTGGTCACTCGACTGCAGATAGTCCCAGTCATTTTTTATCTGGGCATCGGGACACTCATTTATTCTGCCGGCAAGCAGGTATAGTTTGTCGAGTGCGGCTACCTGCATCTCATTGCCATTCCAGGCTGTTATATCTCTCTCCTCATCTGCCCATGAGATCGGGGTGGGCACACTTATTGCCGCCACAGGCTGAAGCTCCTCAGCAACCTCCGAAGGTGTCATAAACCTGAAGGGTGTCTTTCTGAGAATAGTACCCGGAAGATGTTTGAGAAAATCGAATATCCCTGTATCTTTTGAATTATGCTCTCCGAAAGTTTCATAATCAATAAAAACATTTATAAGCTCACTTTTGGGAGCAAGCTTGTTGAGCCATAATGCATATTTATCGGCAGTGAGGGGCCATTCGTTCCAGTCTCTGTTGGAGAACCTGAAAGCAATATCGTCGCTCAGAACAAAGTTCCTCAGCAGAATTTTCAACCTGGGATTCAGTGAATTGCAATACAAGAAGTTAGGACTCTTCCATCCCATAATATGCTTGGCACCCTCCGTCAGCATGGCCCTGAATCCCATATCGGCAACCCACGATCCGATCATATCGGAATAGATCATTTCGGTGTTGCGGAATGAAGCAGGTTCAACCCCAAGAAACTCTTTCATCATTTCCCCGTGAACAGTCACCTGTCTTTCAAATTCGGTTTTGCTTCTGAGCGATGCCAGTGAGTGTGAATTTGTCTCAGCCAGAAATTCCACCATACCCGTCTCTGCCAGATTCCTGAATGACTCAAGAACTTCCGGGGCATAGAGACGGAACTGGTTAATTACCAGTCCCGTAAGTGAGAAAGTAACCTTAAACTTTCCTTTATATCTGGCAATGAGATCTGCAATAATCTCATTAGCAGGAAGGTAGCATTTACTGGCCACCTTTCTCATAATTGATTCATTGGAATAATCATCATAATAATAATGATCATGACCAAGGTCAAAGAATCTGTACCGTTTTAGCCGGAAAGGCTGATGCACCTGAAAGTAAAAGCATATTGCCTTTTTCTGTGTTGCACTCATATCGTGATACTTAATTATGCAAAATTACTCTTTCATAAATGTCTCTGACATGTCTTGCTGAATTGTCCCACTTCAGACGTATAACCTCTTCCTTTCCGTTTCTGATGAACATTTTTGCAAGGGCGGGATAGTTCAGTATCCCGTAAATTGCGTCTGCCATTGCATCAATATCCCAGAAATCGGTTTTAACTGCATGAGTAAGGATTTCCGCCACGCCCGACTGTTTGCTGATTATTACCGGCACGTTCGACTGTATTGCTTCCAGAGGCGAGATACCGAATGGTTCCGACACTGAAGGCATTATATAGACATCGCTCATTGTCAGCATTGTATATACATCATTCCCTTTCAGAAACCCTGTAAAATGGAATCTGTCGGTGATTTTCAGGAATGCTGCCCTTCGCATCATTCTCTCCATCATATCGCCCGATCCGGCCATCACAAAACGGACATTGGGCATTACCTTCAGCACCTTGTATGCTGCCTCAATGAAATACTCAGGACCTTTCTGCAGGGTAATACGTCCGAGAAATGTGACTATTTTCTCATCAAATCCCTTTTCCAGAGCTATTCCTTCGGAGATTCTTACCGGTTCGACAGCATTATATACCGTTTCCACTTTATCGGGGTCGATGTTATATTTATGTATAACAATATCCCTGGTCCTGTTGCTTACGGTAATGATCTTCGAAGCTGCATCCATACCGTCCTTTTCAATTTTATATACATCGGGGTTCACGCTTCCCCCGCTGCGGTCGAAGTCGGTTGCATGGACGTGTATTACAAGAGGTTTACCCGACACTTCCATGGCAGCGATTCCGGCAGGATATGCAAGCCAGTCGTGTGCGTGTATAATGTCAAATTCATTCTCTGCGGCTATCACTGCGGCCACTACCGAATATTTGTATATTTCATCCAGGAGCGAGACATCATATCTGCCCGTAAAGTCTATTGTTCCCTGGTCGTTTGTCTGCACGAAGAGACTGTAATCTGATACTGTACAATTAACCCTTTTCCAGAAATCTTCCGGATCGGTATACGGCACTATTTTGGAAGAGATCTCGATCTTCTCTATCGGGCGGCTGAATCCCCTGTAGCAGACTTTCTTATAAGCCACGGGTACCCGGTTTGCTCCAATCAGTCTTATCCCCGTTTGTTCCTCATCTCCCCATGCTTTCGGAACAACGAAAATTACCTCGAGGTCTTCCAGGGTCGACATACCCTTGGTAAGACCATAGCTGGCTGTACCAAGCCCGCCAGTAATATGCGGCGGGAATTCCCATCCAAACATCAGCACACGCATATTTCAACTTCTTTAAATATTTCCATATTCCGTATCAAGAAGATCAATTATCCGGAGTATCTCTCCTACGCTCCATGCCTGTGAAATGGCACCCTTTGCATGGTGAGGCGGATTGCCGTCATAGATCTCCGAAATGGTTGTAACCCCATGCTCGGCCATCACCTCCTCGAACTCATAAATAAGCTTTTTCACCTTCTGCACCCCCTGATTTCCGTAGACCCTGAGCCATCCTTCACAGAAGGGACCGAGAAGCCATGGCCATGCAGTTCCCTGATGATAGGCCTGGTCGCGCTCTTCCTGGTTACCGGAATAAATTCCCTGATAGAACCTGTTGCCGGGAGAGAGTGTCCTCAGCCCTCTTGGTGTTACAAGTTCCTTGTCGGCGATCTCCAGAACACGCTGCATTTCCTCCTTGCTGAGCATCGAATAGGGTAGTGAAGCAGCAATTACCATATTGGGTCTTACAAAAAAATTCTTACCCTCTTCATCATTCACATAGTCGGCCATATAACCTCTCTCATAGTCACAGAACATATCATGGAACGACTGATTGATCAGCTCAGGCAACTTGCCGAATTCCTTTACCAGCTTCCTGTCATTCGCCTGAGTGGCCATATCGAGGGCAAAGCATACGGCATTGTACCATAGTGCATTAATCTCCACTGCATAGCCCCTGCGGGGTGTTACAGGCACACCATTCACCACGGCATCCATCCATGTCAGTGCCTTGCCGGGAGCATCGGCATAGATAAGTCCGTTCTCTCTCATCCGTATATTGAAAGCCGCACCGTCGCGGTAAGCGTAGAGTACAGACTTAGCAGCCTCCCCGTAACGTTCCCAGGCATCTGTTCCTCCATATTTGTGGTACTGCTGAACAGCCCAGAAAAACCATAATGGTGCATCGACAGAGTTAAATGCGGGATTATCCAGATCTCCCATATTGGGGAATAAACCATCCTTCATCCTCAAAATCTGTGTGTCGAGAACCTCCCGGAAAAGAGTGAGCCTGTGCCTTGCAAGAGCGAGCCCCGGAAGAGCAATGAATGTGTCGCGTCCCCACGAACCAAACCAGGGATATCCCGCAATGATGAAGGTCATTCCATGCCTTCTTTCAATAAACTGCATGGCCGCATTCCTCAGACAATTAATGAAGCTGTTCCGTGGGATCTTGCCATTACCAGTTTTTGTGAATTTGGTCTTAAATCCCGACGGTTTCTCCTCTTTCGTTGAAGCCGAAAAAACAAATATATCTCCCTCAACTGCGTCCATCTCAAAAAAACCAGGTGTGAAAAGATCTTCTGAATAATCATAGCCTCTTTTCTTCTCCTCTATATATTCAACCCCCAGGTACCAGTCGGGCACATGAATGAATTCAGCTTTGTTCGAAAACTGCATATGGAGATCAGGAAACCCCTCGTATAGCTTCATCCGTATCCCGTTCTGAACATAATCGACTTTGGTGTTGGCAGCCATATTGGCATGTGTCAGCTCATGAATCCCCCTGAATGCCAGAAATGGTCTTACCTGAATTTTCATTGGTTCAGACGCTTCAAGTATGGTAAACCTTGTCAGAAACTGCTCCTCATAGTGAACAAGCAGCCTCTCCTGTTTAATAAAAACACCGCCCACCCTGTATGTCCTTATCGGAATCGTCTCAATATCAACATCTTCAAGATATTTATGCCCTTTTGGATTATAATAATCTCCTTTAAACTTTCTTATACCTGTATTAAATGAACTGTCGTTATTGACAATGGTCAAATCTATTGCTGAAAGCAGAACATATCTCTCCCCACCGAATTCATCAACCGGACAAACAAGCAATCCATGGTATTTGCGGGTATTGGAACCTAATATTGTATAGCAGGAGTATGATCCTGCCCTGTTGGTCCTTATTATTTCCCTGGAAAGCGAATATTCAAGATTTACAATCTGACTCTTTTCGAACTTAATGTAACTCATAATCTGAGAGTTTAATCCGGAATAAAAAGTTCTTTAAGTTAACAATTTAATTTAATAAAGCAAACCAAACTTTAGTATTAATCCTGCTTCCGGGAACCACTGCCGCCGATGATCCGTCAATGTTTGTTATATTCGGGTAGGCCGGTTTTACGGGATAAAAAAAAGAATAACTTTGCATCTCAATTGTTGGAAATTTTTGTTAATAATCAATTTTACCGATGAATAGAGAACTGATATATTTTCTGTTAATGCTGCTGACTGCCGCCGGTTGCAGAAATAACAGGGTTGAAGTTTCAGGCAAGCTTGATAATCCGGTCGCCGGCACATATATGTACCTTGATGAACTAAAATCAAACGAACTCGTAAGTGTAGATTCTTTCATGATATCAGATGATGGAAATTTCTACTTTCAAAGGGGTGTGAAACATCCTTCTTTTTACCTGCTCAAAATTAATCAAAATAACTTTCTCACAATGCTTTTTGAGCCGGGAGATAAAATTAAAATTAGTGCAAGCTTCGATTCCCTGAATTTTCCTTATTCAGTGAGCGGGTCACAGGGGACTCAGCTGATGACAGAATACAATGTAAGGCTGCAGGAGACCATAGAGAGGATCAGATCACTTGGTGATATTTACAGGGAGAACCTCGGCAGTCCCGATCTGGTATCTCTTATGGATTCTCTCGACAGCCAGGCCCGGAATTACCTGAATGACTTAAACATCTATACAAAGAATTATATTGACGAGAATCTCACATCGCTTGTAAGTCTCGTAGCTCTCTACCAACAGATAGCGCCGGGGGTTTACGTACTCAACCCCGAGGATGATCTGCGATACTTCATTAAGGTTGATTCTGCATTGTACAGCCGTTATCCCGATTATGAGCCGGTGCAGGCTCTCCGGCAACAGGTGCTGGAACTCGCCGGGCGATACGGGTATGGAGAATCCTTCTCCGGGGAGCCTGCTATTAACACGGAAATACCGGAGATCGCTCTCCCCAATCCTGCAGGTGATACCATAAGACTGTCATCCACGAGAGGATCGGTTGTTCTTCTCGACTTCTGGGCATCGTGGTGCAAGCCCTGCAGAGATGAGAATCCAAACCTGCTGGAAGCATATAACCGTTATCAAAAGAATGGTTTCCAGATCTATCAGGTATCACTTGACAAATCAAAGGATGCCTGGGTAAAGGGCATCAGTGAGGATAACCTTGGAAGATGGATCCATGTGAGCGATATCAAATACTGGAATTCAGTAGTGGTCCCTTTGTTTAAGATCAATTCCATACCCTATAATCTTCTTCTTGACAGAGAAGGAAAAATAATAGCAACTAATCTGAGAGGCAATGCTCTTCATGTCAAACTTGCCGAAGTATTCAGCCAACTATGATTTCAACCATGAAAAGATTTTTTATACTGCTTTTATCCGTACTTATGCTTTCTGCCTGCCAGAAAAAGAACACCTTCACCGTAAACGGGATCGTAAAGGAAGAGAAACAGAAAATGATATATCTGAAAAGGATCATCATTGACACCCCCGTGCTGATCGATTCATCGCGCATCAGCAAAAGCGGAAGGTTCGGTTTCAGGGTAAAATCTGACGAACCCGATTTCTATCAGGTGGGATACTCCGACGCTGAATTCATAACACTCCTTGCAGAACCCGGGGAAAAGATTACAATCTCTTTTGAGGGAAAAAATTTGTTTGATCATTATAATATAGCAGGATCGGAAGGATCGGAGAAGGTAAGGATGCTCGATCTCAGGCTTGCAGAGGGTAAAAGGAAACTCGATTCCCTGATTATCCTTTATGAAAAGGCTTCTGCTGAACCCGGTTTCGATATAAAAGGGCCGGAACTCGAAAAAGAGTATACAGATGTCCTGAAGGATCTGAGACAAAAAAACATCGAATTCATTATTACAAATCTGCACTCGATGGCTTCCATAAAAGCCCTCTACCAGAGAGTTGACGATGACACTTATGTCCTTAACGAAACCCGCGATCTTCAATACATGAAGATTGTTGCCGACACCCTCGGGAAGTATTATCCGCGGTCAAAGCATGTTCAGGCTCTGATACGCGACCTCAGGAATGAGATGGATCAGATGTACCGTAACCAGTTTATGCAGATTGCCAGCGAAATTCCCGAGACAAAGCTCGATCCCAACCTGGTGGATATAAACGGCAGAAGAATAGCACTTTCGTCGCTCCGCGGCAAATATGTTTTGCTCTCTTTCTGGTCAGCCCGTTCCAGAGAGTGCATTGCTGACAATCTTCAGCTTAAGGAATTCTACAGGAAGTATAGAAACAGCGGCTTTGAAATATACCAGATTAACCTTGATGAAAATGAGGACGACTGGAAAAGTGCTGTCAGGTTCGATGAACTGCCATGGATAAATACACGTGAAGACGACCCGGGTAATCCTGTTAATGCCAGGCTGTTCAATGTGAAGAGTCTCCCCGCAAACTACCTGTTCGACAAAAACGGGGAAATAATCGGATCAAATCTTCGGGGAAGAGCGCTCCAGATAAAGCTGGAACAGCTTTTTAACATGTAAAATGCCTTGTGAAAGAGAACGGGAAAATATACTTTGCGTCCGACTTCCATCTTGGACTTACTGCCGGAAGCAAGCCGGCCGAAAGAGAAAAAAGGGTTGTGAAATGGCTCCAGGAGATCAGGTCTGACGCTTCCGCGATATATCTGCTTGGAGATATCTTTGATTTCTGGTGGGAATATAAACTTGTTGTACCCAGAGGATTTACCCGTTTTCTGGGAACTGTAGCCTCAATAACCGATTCAGGAATACCGGTCTATTTTTTTACCGGCAATCATGATATGTGGGTTACCGACTATCTGTCAGGCGAATGCGGAATGATCATACATACTGCTCCTCTGACAGTTTCATATTATGGTAAAAAATTCCATATTGCACACGGGGAGGGTCTGGGCTCCGAAAACACCGGCTATAAAATACTTCTTTCAATCTTCAGAAATAAATTCTTAAGGAGACTCTATGCATCTCTTCACCCATCAATAGGAGTCGGCATAGGTCATCAATGGTCACTCCATTCACGCCTCGGGAAAGGAATTATGCTCGAATTCCTCGGAGAGGAAAAGGAGGATCTGATAAAATACTCAAAAAAGTTTCTTGAAAAGGAGAATATAGATTATTTCATCTATGGGCACCGGCATCTGGCATTGTCGCATCAGCTTTCATCAGGAGAACTTATAATATTTCTTGGAGACTGGGTTCAGCACAGCAGTTACGCAGAATGGGACGGTGAGAAAATATTGCTCAAAACCAGGGATCAGTCGGGATAGTTCTCAACTCTGACCGTAAGGGTGAAATACGAATAATTATCGTCAACGGGTTCAAACCGGTAATCAAGCCTGCGTCCTGATTTCCGGGCCATATTTATCAATCCCATATTACCAGTGCTGTCGGTTTCTATGCTCTGAACAGCAAGTGACTTTATGAAAAGATCCTTCAGTCCGCTGCCATTATAATGGTTTACCGTCTCGATCTTATTCCTGAGCTCCTCAATGGCTGAGTTGAGAACCAGATTACCGGTGGAAAGCAGAAAATGGTTATTCTCAAACCTGACAACAGCAACAGGTTTCCCCGACTTTTCTTCCTGCTCCCGGCCAGGGCTGTATTTTCCGACATTCTCAAGGATCTCAACCATAATACTGAATACCCTGCGCCTCACTAAACCCTCAACATCCTCCTCGGTAAGTTTCGTTTCGGTAAATGTAAGGACCTCCTTGCTGACTTCCGGGCTCATATGGCCTGACCAGATCAGATAGACATTATTCTCCGACATCAGTTTTTCAAGGTCGGAGAAGACTCTCCCGCTCAATTGTTTTGCCGTTACTCCGTCATGCACTCCCTTCCCCGACGAATCGACGGTTTTGTTGAGTATGAAATAGGTATTTTCATTATCAATCTTCACAAAATCATAATCAAGCTTGCTGCCTGTTGTCCTTGCCATTTCAATGAGGCCAAGACCCGCTCCTCCTTTAGAACTGAATTCCGCAGCACTCAGCATCTGCCGGTAAACTTCCCTTATTTCTTTGTTGTCCAGCTTGTTGATCTCATCCAGTTTTGCTTTCAGATCACTTACCTCACGGTTGCTCACAACATTTCCCGTGGCAACTGAATAACCTCCTTCACGCTTTGAATAGACTACCAGCGACATCTCTGAGAATTTGTTGGAATAGCTGTGCCTCGAGACATTCTGAAGGCTTTCGAGCACAAACATGAATACTCTTTTCCTCCCGACAAAGCTGAAATCCGAATCCTCCATCTCCTTTTCAAGCACCATCAGAAGAGGGATTGAGTTATCGCGTGTAACAACACCTCTGTAAACAAGCATGAGGCGTTCTTCCATTATTTTGTCACGGATTGTGCGGGTAAGATCCATAAAGTATTCCGGTCAGGATGGTTTTAATGGCGCAAAAATAGTAATTAACAATTATTATCCAAACCTTTTGCCATTTGCCTTTTTAGACTTATTGTTATCGTTACGACAATACGTATTTATACCCATTACCAATAAGTAATAATATCAATAAAAATCTATAAATGAAGATGTTCCGCAAATTAACCGGATAAAAAAAGTGTCTGAAACATATTTGTGTGTATATTAACCACCGGGTAAACTGCATCAGATATAGATAACTATTTAATTGGAAATAATATTATCCGGCGACAGACGTAACTGCTGTTGACTGTTATAATGGCAGGTTTATGGTCATGCCGGTATTAATAATACAGCAAACATGTTCAGCAGGTTTTTAAAGTTTATTGTTCCTCCTTTCACCTTCAGGGTATTTTTCAGGCGTATCTTCTATTCCAACCTTAAAAAAGTACCTTTGGAAAAGCCTCTTATTTTCGTAGGTAACCATCAGAATTCCTTTATGGATGGTATACTGACAGGAGCCTATCTCCCTCAGCCAATCCATTTCACAATGAGGGCAGATATGTTCAGGAAGTCATTTGCCAGGTTTTTTCTCCGCGAGCTTAATGTGACCCCGATCTACAGGCTTGAGGAGGGTCTGGAGAATGTTCACAGGAACCTTGAGACCTTTTCAGCAATATACGAAATCCTTAAGAAGAACGGGAACTTCATAATGTTCTCTGAAGGGATATGTGTGCAGGAAAAACGTCTTCAGAAACTGAGGAAGGGAACTGCCAGACTCGCATTCGGAGCAGAGGAGAAATATGGTCTCGATGTCCATGTGGTGCCGGTTGGAATTAATTATACATATCCGGCCAGGTTCAGGAAAGAAGTGATGATCAATTTCCATGACTCTTTTAGTATTAAGGAATTAAAGAATCTTTATAAGGAACATCCGGCGAAAGCGCTGCTGTTGTTCAATGCGAAATGCGATGCCGGCCTGCAAAGGGAGGTCGTTATCATTGAAGATCCCGCGAATGACGTAATGGCCGAACAGCTCTTTGTAATGACAAGGAACGATATAATCCATCCTTTCTTCAGATGGAAGTTTGATACAGACGACAGGAGACAGGCAGAAAAGAGCCTGAGCGAAAAAATAAATTATATAAGTAAAACATCGGTTGAACTGACTGAAGACTTGCGGGAAAAAGTAAAAGCTTACAAGGGACTTCTCGACGAACACAGACTAAAGGATGAGAATGTGGCCAGAAAACTTGACCGGGGATGGCTGAGATACCTGACGATGATAGCAGGCTTCCCGGTGTTTCTCGCCGGATATTTAGCCAATCTTCTTCCTTTTATCGTTCCTCAGACAATCTGTAACAGGCTGATCAAAGATCCGAGATTCTACAGCTCGGTCTACATCACTGCCGGGACCCTTCTCTATCTGCTCTATTTTCCGCTTATCCTCATCCTGGCTGGTATCTTTGCAGGCCTGACAGGGGTGCTGCTTGCGCTTCTTGTGCCTGTTACCGGATACATGGCCCTTTTCTATCAGGAAATATTAAGAGAGAGATGCAATACTCTCCGATACCGGAGGAAATCCCTCATAAACAAGCCACTGATAACCAGACTGGTTAAACAACGCGGGGAAATAATGTCGTTGATCGCAGGAATATCGGTGCCATCTGAATAAGCGTATGCTCAACGTTTTTAATATACAGAGATATTCGATTCATGACGGCGAGGGTATAAGAACGAACATTTTCTTCAAAGGGTGCCCTCTCCGCTGCCTCTGGTGCAACAATCCAGAAAGTCACTACTCCGCCCCGTCTCTCATGTACGACAAAAGGTTATGCCGCGGATTTGGTGATTGTGCCGCTTCAGGCAACGGCGAAATAATGATGAGAGATGGCCTGCCTGCGATAAACAGAAAGCTGATTGCAGATCCCCTGATCTTCAGTAACGCATGCCCATCCAAAGCCCTGGTGGTTACCGGTGAAACTATAGATTCAGACAAAATCATCAGCGAAGTGGAAAAAGATGCTCCATTCTTTGAGATGTGTGGCGGCGGAGTTACCCTCACTGGGGGAGAGCCTCTGATACAGGGGCCCGGGTTGAAAGAACTCATAACACGGCTTAGAGGCAAAAGAATCTCCATCACAATAGAAACATCTCTTCATACCGGATGGGAAACAATCAGCGAGTATCTCCACATAACAGATATGTTTCTTACAGACTTCAAGCATACCGATCCTGTCAAATTCAGCAAGTTTACCGGCGGAGAAGCAAAACTCGTTATGGATAACCTGCAGGCTCTGAATGAATCGGGAGCACCATTTATTGTACGTGTACCGGTGATTCCGTTATTCAATCACACTCCGGCTGAGATCGGATCAATTATCGAATTTACAGCAAGTCTGAAAAACATGCTTGAGATACATTTAATTCCTTTTAATAACTTTGGTGCAGAGAAATACAGAATGCTTGGCATCGATTACAGGTATAAAAACCAGAAAAGACTGAATGAATCTGATCTGGTACAGTATGTTGAAATGGCATTGGCGAAAGGCTTAACTGCAAAAATTGTACTCTGAATGATTACCGGAACAAAAGAGGTTAATATAACAGAAAGGATAACCCGCCTGAGGGAGGAACTGCTCTCCATCCGGCCAACTGTATGCACGGAGAGAGCCAGGATTTACACTGAAATATACAGGGAGAATGAATCCCTGCCCGTAATCACTAAAAGGGCCCTGGCTCTTGAGAAGACCCTTGCCGGAATGAGCATCTATATTGAAGAAGGTAGTCTTCTGGCAGGTAACCAGTCATCAGGTCCAAGGGCCGCACCGATTTTTCCCGAATATGTGGTAGCCTGGATACAGAAGGAGCTCGACGAGATTGACAAAAGGCCGGGCGATGCCTTCTTTGTTACTGAAGAACAGAAGAAAGAATTGAGGGAGATCTGCAGATGGTGGGAGGGAAAGACCCTGTTGGAACGTGGATATTCATTAATGACACCGCTTAACAGGGATATCCATGAAGCCGGGATTATCAGGGCAGAAGGCAACCTGACTTCAGGTGATGCACATATTGCGGTTAATTTTGATAAGATCCTGGAAAAAGGTCTCAGATATTATATTGAAGAGATCGGCACCAAAGCCCGGTCACTCGACAGGAATGACCCGGATTATTCAGGAAAGAGAGATTTTTACCTTGCCCTGGGCATAGGAATTAAGGCATTTAGCAGATTCATAGCAAGATACGAATCACTTGCCGGTGAGTTGTCAGAAAAGGAAACGGATCCTGTCCGTAAAATGGAATTGCTGCGGATCAGAGATAACTGCAGGCAGATATCGGAAAAAGCTCCTGAAGATTTCTACCAGGCTCTTCAGCTCACCTGGTTCGTACAGCTTGTCCTTCAGATCGAGAGCAACGGACACTCCGTGTCGCTCGGCAGGATGGACCAGTACCTTTACAAATTCTATAAGAACGATACCGGCAATGGAAGGATCACTGACGATCTGGTGATGGAGCTTCTTGGCAATATGTGGCTTAAACTACTTTCCGTCAACAAGATACGTTCGTGGTCGCATACCCGCTACTCTGCAGGCAGCCCCCTCTATCAGAATGTAACAATTGGCGGCCAGACAACTGAAGGGAAAGATGCAGTTAACGAACTGAGTTATCTGATACTCCGGTCTGTCGGGATGATGGGGCTTACACAGCCCAACCTCTCAGTAAGGTTTCACAGGAATATCAGTGATGATTTTATGATGGAGTGCATTAAAGTGGTTGAAAAAGGATTCGGCATGCCGGCCTTCAACAACGACGAAATCGTTATACCCTCTTTTATTGATCTGGGCGTCAGCAGAGAAGATGCGTACAATTATTCGGCCATAGGATGTATTGAGGTCGCCGTACCCGGTAAATGGGGCTATCGCTGCACGGGAATGAGCTTCCTTAACATGATGCGCGTACTCCTGGCAGCCATGAACGACGGACTCGATACCATGTCGGGCAAACTTTTTCATAAAGGGATAGGAAGCCTTGTGGAATTCCCTCATTTCGAAGACCTTATGAGGGCATGGAGAGATCAGATTGAATTTTACACACGTGCCACTGTCGAAATAGACAGGGCCGCAGATATTGCACTCGAGGAAATGGTTCCCGATATCCTCTGTTCAGCATTTGTTGACGATTGCATTGAGCGGGGCAAAACCATCAAGGAGGGAGGCTCCGTCTACGACTTCATTTCAGGCCTCCAGGTCGGAATTGCTAACCTGGGGAATTCACTGGCGGCAATAAGGAAACTTGTGTATGAAGAGAAGAAGATCAGCAGGGAGGACCTGATGAGATCGCTCGAAAATAATTTTGAAGGGAGAGAGGGGGAAAGGATCCGGCAGTTGCTTCTTAATTATGCCCCAAAATACGGAAACGACGAGGATTATGTCGATAAGCTTCTGCATGAAGCATACATGGTTTATATCAGCGAGCTGGAAAAATACAGGACAACGCGGGCAGGCAGAGGCCCGATCGGATGCAGGTATTATGCGGGAACGTCAAGCATATCGGCCAATGTGCCGTCAGGCTCGGTGGTCCCTGCCACGCCCGACGGACGCAAGGCATTCACTCCGCTGGCTGAGGGGAGTTCACCATCGTCAGGAACAGACGTGCTTGGCCCAACAGCCGTTTTTAAATCAGTGGCAAAACTACCGGCAAACAGGATACTCGGGGGCGTTTTGCTCAACCAAAAACTCTCTCCATCAGTGATATCGGAAGAATCCGATAAAAAGAAACTGATATCAATCCTCAGGACCTTTTTTGCCACACTTAAAGGATGGCATGTCCAGTATAACATAGTATCGCGGGAGACACTCATTGCTGCACAAAAGAATCCCGAAAAACATCGCGACCTTGTGGTAAGGGTTGCCGGTTATTCAGCTTTCTTCACAACATTGTCGCCCGACACACAGAACGACATAATTGCCAGAACCGAACAATCATTATAGAAATTATATGGAAAAAATCCTTTGCGGCGTCGACCTTGGCGGGACCAAGCTCTCGCTGGGACTGGTGTATCCCGATGGAAAAATACTCGATAAAACAACGGTTTATGATCATACCGTTAAAAATGAGCAGGAGATCGTTGATTATATTGCCGTGTTGATACAACAGCTTATATCGGCCAATAATCTTCGCGAAGAGGATCTTGAAGGCATCGGGGTGGGTTTCCCCGGCCACATCCGTTACAGGGACGGCTATACCATAACGACCTCTAACCTCAAAGGATTCAAGAATTTTCCTTTACGCGATTCTCTCAGAAAACACTTCGGCATACCCGTAAGGCTAGACAACGATGCAAATGCCCAGGCATACTGCGAATTCAGATTCGGAGCCGGAAGAGGCTATGACGATCTTATCTTTCTGACCATCAGCTCAGGCATTGGGGCAGGCATTATAATTGACCGGAAGATCTACAGGGGAATGACCGGAACAGCAGGTGAGTTCGGGCATACAATTGTTGATCCCCGAAGCGATTATGTATGCACATGCGGGAACAGGGGATGCCTTATGGCATGTGCCTGCGGGCTCACACTGGCTCAGATGTTCAGGAAGAAGTCCGAAGAGGGAATGAAGAGCATACTGGTCCCGCCGGAAGGATTTGATTATTCGCAGGTTGATGGCAGGATGCTTAAGGAGGGCCTGGATGCCGGTGATCCTCTCTTCAGGTCAATAGTGACTGATTGTGCCGATTATATCGGGATTGGCATCTATAATATCTTCCAGGTTTTCAATCCTCCGTTAATAATACTGGGGGGTGGCCTGATGAATCTGGGAGATTTCTATTTCGGCCGGATAAAGAGCAAATTCCACGAGCTGGCGAGGGATATGATATATGATCCGATATCGATTGTAAGATCGGAGGCTGAGTCTGATGCGGGGATGATTGGAGCCGCGGCACTGCTTCTCGGGTAGCCACGGGGCCGGTCCGTATCCCCGGCAGGTCGGTTGAAACCGGGCTTAGCCGGCCCATCCTTCCCTGTCGAGGTTCCTGTAGTTGATTGCTTCTGATATATGTTCGGAAGAGATGTGTTCTGATTCCGCCATGTCGGCGAT
>Ga0334890_1002026_pt1 | contig 24511 bp, 25 predicted proteins | sample GraSluR1_MG_3_FD_207220 | JGI IMG/M metagenome (GOLD analysis project Ga0334890, IMG submission 207220) | Sludge microbial communities from methane-producing bioreactor in Wageningen University, Netherlands - Granular Sludge_31_08-R1 | ecosystem: Engineered > Bioreactor > Anaerobic >... | reverse complement strand
GTTCCCGAATCGGATAATAAACGACCTTCTGCAGCTCGATCTTATTGGCGGTATGAAGCTCAAACGCTTTGTCAGCCACGAAGTTGCAGGCGGCGTTAAACTGATGCATCGTCTCGCGAATAGCTTGCACCTGGTCTGGAGTCGGTTCAAGTTTGACCTTGAGCGTCTGCATCATGTGTATAGATACATCCCATCTATGGATATGAACATTTCGGTGCCAAGAAGAAGCGGGAGTAGGGACGCATTCCTCCCCCGACTGAAGTCGGGGGCATCCTGCTGAGATTTTCGTGAAATGGCGGAGACGACGGAGCTTGGAAAAGAATAAGGGCTATCCATCCCATCGGTCGGCGATCATCAGGTCTCAGACTCCGACGGAATCTCAGATTCTGCCGCCGGCTCTGGGTTGACTTTTCCCTTCCTTCCCTTTTCCGGGCGGCGGGGCCCGTAAGCCTCCTCCAGAGCGTCTGCCAGCCGCCTGGCCTTACCGTATCTGATGCACCATCTGCACACTGGTTCTGCCTCGCTCCTCGATAACTCCTTCCTTATGACGGCTACTCCTGGCCGACAACTACATGGACTTTGAACCTCGGGATTATATCATGATCTCCGTCGAAGTCACAAACGAGGACGTAAGAGACCTATCCGCCGAGATCAAAAACCTCCCAGGAGCGCTCTTTGGGGCTAGCAGCCCCCTCCTCCGCCCCTTCCTCTCCCGCCTCGAAGAGCTCCTCCCGCCGGAGAAGAGGGGACGCGGGGACAACTACATCTCTTCGACCCTGAAGGCCCACGTCGAGGTCGTCGTCGCCGACGAGGGATATATCAGGGTAGAGAGCGAAGGAAGGGCGGTGGAGATCACCCGGGGGGAGTTGGCTGCGGTACTCGAAGAGAAGTTTGCGACCCTAGACCATCAGAGCCTCAACCTCCCGGGCCTCCTCTTCCTCCAGTCCGGCCCCGTCCTTCAGGCCTGCACCCTCAGGAGGCTCGACAAAGATCACGGGGTGAAGGTCCCCGGTGGCCGGAGGACCCATCGATACGTCTTTCACACCACCGTCGTATCCGTGAAGGCCGACCGGGACGGCGTCCGGGTCGGCTTCGACCTCGACCGTCTCCCTAACCTAACAGGTGACGGAGCTTCAGAAGGTGCTTCGGGTTCTGCCGGACCAGGACCTTGAGCAGCCCCCTCAGGTTCATCTCGGCGACGTCGATCCCGTCGAGGGAGTGGATCAGCTGGTTGAGGTCATCGTCGGTGAGGTCGACGAAGAACTCCTTGACGGCGAAGTTCCTCGAGATGTGCTTTCCTATCGTCTCCCTCCACCTCTTCTCGTAGACCTGAAGAGATCCCATGTCCAACTCCCCCTTCGGGACTAGGTCTGCCGCGATCTCGCCGGCCATCACCCCGGCGTTCATGGCGTTGATGATCCCGCCGCCGGTGATGGGGTCTGACTGCCGTGCGGCGTCCCCCACGAGGATTATCCCGTCGGCGACGGTCCTCTCGATGGGTCCTGAAACGGGAACGCCCCCCACCACCACCTCCAGGACCTTTCCGTCGGGGAACCTCGCCTTCATAAACTCCCGAAGGAGCCTCATCGGCATCCCAGGATCCGCCTTCGATCCCAGGACCCCGATACCGACGTTGGCAATTCCCCGCCCCTTGGGGAAGGACCAGACGTACCCTCCCGGGGCGATCTGGTTTCCAAGGCAGAACTCGCAGTAATCCTCGTCGATCTCCTCGTCCTGGACGAGGAACTGGGCGCAGGTCTCGATGTCTTTTGGCTTCAGGGCGGTATCGATCCCCGCCCACCTGCCGACCTTCGACTCGACGCCGTCGGCGCCTATGACCAGGGGAGCCTCGATCTTGAACCTCTCCCCAACGAACTGGGCGTAGACCCCTGCGGGGACATCCTCCTCCCAGAGGAGTCCCAGCGCCCTCGTCTTGACCATCACCTCCGCCCCCGCCTCCGCCGCCTTCTGGGCGAGGGCGCGGTCGAAGACCTTCCTCTCCAGGACGTATCCAACCTCTGCCCCGGCCCTGTCCTCGGAGATGACGATCTCCGTCCCGTCAGGGGCCCGGATCCTCGCCCCCTTCACCTCGGCGGAGATCCACGCCGGGTCTGGATCCGCCAGCTTCTTGAGGGACGCCTTGCTCACCCCTTCTGCGCATCGGACGGGGTCGCCTATCTCCTGCCTCTTCTCCAGCATCACCACCTTCAGCCCCGCCTCGGCGGCGGCCTTGGCGGTCATGGATCCGGCGGGTCCTGCCCCCACCACCACCAGGTCGCACCTCATGCCTTCGCCTCTCTAGTCAACTCCAGGGCTCCCAGGGGGCAGATCGAGGTGCACCGGCCGCATCGAGTGCAGTCGTCGTTCACCTCGATCCAGGTCTCCACCAGCTCGAGGGCTCCGGTGGGGCATACCCCGACGCAGGCCCCACAGTAACCGCATTTGTATCTGTTGACCGTAAGCAATGGATCATCTCTCCTCAATAGACCACCTTGAACTCAGCGATCTCTTGGCAACCTACCTCGGATATATCCATGCCGGAGACTAGGGAGCCGGCAGGTCCCGTCTTCATATGGTTGAGGAGCTCTCCCACCTTCTTCTTCTCTCCCTGGAGGAGAGCCTCGACGCCGCCTCCGGGGAGGTTTCTCACCCACCCCGAGACCTGCAGCTCCTTCGCATGTACGGTGACAAAGCGCCTGTATCCGACCCCCTGGACCCTCCCGGAGGCCCGGACCCTGAGACATATCATCAGAATCACCCCCTGATGCCGGAGAGGAGATCCTCCAGCGCCCTCCTCTGGTCCTTCGCCCTGATGATCCCCGAGGCGAGGAGAACGCCCACCGACCCCAGCTCCAGGGCGGCTTTGAGGTCCTCGCCCCGGCTGATCCCGGCGCCGCAGAGGACCCCGACGTCTGGCTCCACCATCTTCACCGCCTCCACCGATCCCGTTACTATCCCGGGGTCGGCCTTCGATACGGGGATCCCGGACCCTATCAGCTCCGGGGGCTCGACCGCCACATAATCCGGCTTTAGGGCGGCTGCGGCTCTGGTGGTGGCGATGTTGTTGGTGCAGACGATCGTCGCCAGCCCCTCGGTCCTGCAGGCAGAGATGGACGCCTCGATCTCGGCGAGCTGCAGCCTCCTCTCTGAATGGTTTATGAGGGTTCCCGCCGCCCCGGCTCCCCTTATGGTGGCGGCGGTGACGGAGCCGGTGTAGCCGCCGGAGCCGACACCGTCGACGTGCTGGGAGAATACCGGGATCGATACATTCTCGGAGATGAGGCGGATGTCTGCGGTCTGGGGGACCACCACCATCTCCACATCGTACCCCGCGGCCACCTCCTCACAGATCCTGGAGAGCTCCAGGGCCGCTAAGCCTGTTGCTTCCGCGTAAGTCTTGAAGTTGAGGACTATCTTTGTCATCTTCATCACCTGTCGCCGAGGTTCCCCGGGGGTGGCGCCCCTATTGGAATAAGGGCGTCCTCTGATCGGGAGAGGGTTTCATCTCCCGTCCCTCCATCTCCGATCAATAGATCTGCGAGGAGGGCGGCTGGTGAGGGATCGCGCCCTCCCGGAGACGCCATCGCCGGAATACCTCCCGATAAAGATCTCGGGCATTTACTCCCCTCTTAAAGGATAAAATCGTGATGGTGGCGTCCCGCAGACCTCGTGAAAGTCGGAAGCTGGGCATATGGAGAAGGGTGCGACCAATACCTCCAGAGGGACTCTAAAGATGATGACTCCCGTCAGATGATGACGCTAGTCTTCAGGACGTACTTAATAAGATCTTCCGAGAGCTTCGTCTCCCTCTTCACCAGAGTTACGATCTCATCGATCTTCCGACCCTCAGAGATCAGGCCGGAGATCCTCTCGATGACGCTCTCGCTGATCTCGTAGTACTCGTCGATATCTTTTCTGTGACCCCAGACGTCTCCGCGGAGAAGCTCCACCCCCTGGATCTCCAGGAACTGGCGGGCCGCCTTGGACATGGTCCTGGAGTAGGAGGGAGGCGTCTGGACCGCCCTGAGCCTGGGGCATCTCTGAATCAGGGTCATTACGTCCATATTCGACGGTCTGAAGGCGAGATGGATCATCTGCTCGTTGGGGTTCAGCTCCGGGATCTCCTCTTTAGAACTTACGACCCTCAGTCTCATGATGCATAGAATGATCTTAAAATATTTATACATAGTGGTTAAGCTGCGCAGGAGGGGTCCCGCAGAAAATAAGAAGAAGGTATCTGGGAGATCTCCGGATTTGTATCAGGACGGGAGAAGTTATATCGGCAGTTCTTCAAAGAATCCGGCGGCGTCTCCTAGATCCTCTTTCTGGACCTAAATGAGGCTATGGCCATTGAGCAATTGGCGAGGCACCTCTTAGCCATCTTCTGGCTCGGCCACGAGCCGAGGCCGCAGTCGGGGCCGGCGTACCTCACCCGGTCGCCGAAGAGCCGATAGGCCCCGGTGAGCCTCTCCTCCAGAACCTTTGCCGACTCGGAGGCGAAGACCTCCCTCTCGAGCCTCTCGGAGTCTCTCCAGAGGTTCGTATCGAGGCGGTCGTTGAGCCTCGCCACCATCCCGTCGATGTCGGTCCTGGCGATCCCGGCCCTGATGAAGGCGTCGTTCTCCTCCAGAACCCGCCGGTCGATGAGCCTGAGGTAGTCGGGGTTTGCCGCCGACTCGACGCCGATGACGTTTATACCGGGAACGGCGCAGGTTAGCTCTGCCATCAGGGGGGAGTGGAGGTGGATCTCGCAGTCGATCCCTCCGCAGGGGCGGGCCGCCGTCTCCAGGGCTTCGGTTATCTCTTCGTCGCTGAAGATGACGTTCGGGCTGATCCCCAGGGAAGGCTCGTCGATGGAGACGACAGAGACCTCGAAGGAGCGGCTCTTTTTCGAAGCTTCGATGAACCGTCCTACGCTTTCTGCTATCTTCTCCAGGATGTCGGCGTAGTCGGTTGCCCCGAACCTCGATATGTAGAGCTCCACGGGGCCGGTGACGCAGACCCTCGCCTGGAGCCTATCTCCCCTCCTTTTCTCTCCCCTCCGAGCCATCTCTTTTCCCAGAGACTCCAGCGCCTCAAGTTCCAGGATCCGGGCTTCCTCCGGCAGGACGAGGTAGGGGCTCTCAGACCGTTCGGGGTCCTCTATCGGGTCCATGAACATCCGGATCATATCCCGGAACTGGGGGTAGGTGGGTCTCTCGACCCCGGCCTCGATCTTCTGGGCCGTGGCGTCCCTGACCAGTGCCAGGTAGGCCTCCCCCACCGGGAGGCTCTCCCGGCTCATCCCCGCGGGGAGGGGGTAGCTTCCTATGTCGTCGAAGATGATATCAGGCCCGTCATCTGCCATCCTCTCACCCCCCTATCCCCGGAAGAGCTCCGAGAGCTTCTCCTTGAAGGAGCCGTAGTTCCCGGCGACGAGGTCGTAGCTCTCCTCCATCCGGTCGAGGCGGGCCATGCTCTCTGGCACCGGCGGCTCCAGGCCCACGGCCCGGACCACCTCCTCGGGGAACTTGGCGGGGTCGGCGGTCTCCAGGGAGACGCACGGCCTCCAGTCCTCGACTTCCCTCAGGTACCGGGCGAGACCCGCCCAGCCGACGGCGCCGTGGGGCTCCAGGAGGGTATCAAACCGGTTGTAAGCCTCGAAGATCGTCTTTCTCGTCTCGGCGTCGGTGACGGAGACGGCGTATATATCCCGCCTCATCGCCTCGATCTCAGGGGAGCGGACGACCCGACCGGTCTCGTCCATCTCTCCGCCGTAGAGCCAGAAGATCCGGGCGAGGTTGGAGGGGTGGCCGACGTTCATGGCGTTGGAGATGCACTTGACCGACGGGCGTATCGGCCGGTAGTGCCCGGTGGAGAGGAAATGGGGAAACTCGTCGTTCTCGTTGGTCGCTATCACGAACCGATGGACGGGTAGATCCATCCTCATGGCGAGGAGCCCCGCCATGACGTTGCCGAAGTTGCCGCAGGGAACGGAGAAGACGACCTCCCGGTCGGGGGCGGCCACCCTCGACCAGGCGTAGAAGTAGTAGATCGATTGCGGAATCAACCGGCCGATGTTGATGGAGTTGGCCGACGACAAATTGATGTCGGCGAAGTCGGGGTCGACGAAGGCCTCCTTGACCATCAACTGACAGTCGTCGAACTTGCCGTCGACGGCGAAGATTGTGACGTTCTCTCCCAGGGTCGTCATCTGCTTTCTCTGCCTTCCCGTCACCTCTCCCTCCGGGAATAAGACGACGACCCGGATGTTATCCAGGCCGTAGAAGGCGTGGGCGACGGCGCTTCCGGTATCCCCGGAGGTCGCCGTCAGGATCACCATCGAGCGGCCCTCCTCTTTTAGGAAGTACTGCATCAATCTGCCCATCAGCCGGGCGGCGAAGTCCTTGAAGGAGAAGGTGGGGCCCTTGTCGAGCCTCATCACGTACTTCTCGTCGTAGACCTTCTCGATGGGGACGGGAAAGTCGTAGGCGTCCTCAATGATCGCGACGAGGTCATCCTCGGGGATGAGGTCGCCGATGTAGCGGCGCATCACCGAAAGGGCGATCTCGGGGTACTCCATCCCCGAGAAGGAGGCGAGCTCCTCCTTCGGGATCCGGGGGATCGAGTCGGGGACGTAGAGCCCCTTGTCGGGGGCCTGGCCCCGGAGGAGCGCCTCCTTGAAGTCGAGGCGCTCGGGGTGGCCGTTGGTGGACGAATACATTATCTTACTCATAGTCGCTGGGGGATAGGCAGGGATCGTCCTTAAACTTTGTCAGGGTCGGGGGCGGGGTCGGCGAAGGCGGCATTGAAAATGGGGCCGATATTGGTATGATATCTTCGTTATCTTCCGGGAGGCCATCGTATAGCCAATGGCCCCGCCTATCCTGGCCGCATAGAGGTGATTTATAATATAGCCATTATTAAATTGATCTTATAGCATCTAGAGTTTTGCAGTTATCCCATCGACAGCCTCAATACTATTGGCTAGATAATCCTCTCGCACTCGAATTTTCTTACCCATTACAACTGCATCGCCGGGATCCAGTTTGCTAAACGGTGCACCTTTAGCAAATGCAACTACGCCTGTTGTTTGGAAGTCTCTGACTTCAACGATTCCGTCTTTGATGATATCAAACGAGAATTTATCTGGCATACGTTCCATCATGTCTGAAACAACGGTGTCGATCGTTTTCAAGACGGTAGAATACGCTGATGCCGAACCCATATACTGAGTTATCCGATTCTTTGCGATTAGATGCACTTTGGGCAAAGCTCGGTCGGCGTCTTCCAATTTTGTAGTGAATGAATATTGCTTGTAGATAGGGGATGGTAGGGCTACACCATAAATCAAAGAAAAAACGTTCTGCAAGGCTCGCCTTGAAGAATCATCCGCCATAACTGGTAATACTAAAAAGTTAGCTGCAGAAAGGGCTATTTGGGTATAGATAGCAAAGCTAGGGTTTGCATCGATGAAAACCGCGTCGTATCGATCCTCAACTACATTTAGAAAATCTCGAAGCCAATCAACAACAGATAACCATGTATCTGTACCTGGTACTTGTGTATTTGCTAAGGTGGCTGTTGCATTCGACTGCAACTCAAGTAATGGATCTCCGGCTAGAAGGTCTACATTCTCAGGAATCAGCGGATTAAAATGTTGAGGAATAGAAATAAAATCATCGGGAGTTATACTTGGCGCCGAATAGGGACTTGGAAGCCGAGTTTGGAAATACCCTCCAACGGATCTTCTTCTAGTATTCTCATGAAGTGATAATAAATTATTACTTCCGTTACCAGTTAACCCGCCCAATAGCAATTCTGATAGATTCGATTGAGGACATAGATCTGCAGCAAAGATTTGTTCAGTGGGATGCAGTTCGGCATATCTCGTTAACGCCTGAAAAGCTAGGCTTGTCTTACCAGTGCCGCCCTTATTATTCCAAAATGCATATATTTTCATGGCAATACACCAGATAACTTTATGATCCCGTATGGCCTGAATCTCTTCATATCTATTAAAGTTATTCCCCATTATGGATAAACAAGGATTATGGCAACTTCAAGCGAACATCACCTTGGCCCATTGCGACTAGCAAGCCTCCCGCCATCTCGGGGCTTCTGGACTCTTCAGTTTCGTAGCACAGCTGTTCGATCCGCATCAAGAAAAGGCAGCATTGATCCGGATAAAGCTAAATCCATCATTAACTAATAGTATTCCGTTATGTTCGCTGAATACATCCAGGCAGCCCTGGACCAGGCGGAGTACAAGCTGATAGACGACCAAAAACCCGTCTTCGGAGAGGTCCCGGGGCTCGAGGGCGTCTGGGCCACGGGCGCGACGGTCGAAGAGTGCCGAAAGGAGCTGATATCCGTCATCGAAGGCTGGATCGCGCTGCGGCTGCGGATGGGCGACTCCATCCCGGAGATCGGGGATGCTGCCATAAGAGTCTCCAAGGAGCCGATGGCCATTGTCTAGGCTCGTTCCCGTATCCAGGACTGAGCTCATCCGCAGGCTGAAGAGACTGGGCTTCGATGGCCCCTATTCCGGATCTGGTCATGCCTACATGGTACGGGACCATCTTTACTTGACCATCCCTAACCCGCATCACGGCGAAGTGATAGGAGCAAGCCTCCTGGTGGAGATTCTGAGGAAAGCCAAGATCAGCCGCGAAGAGTGGTTTTCTGCAGCCTGAAGATGGAAAGGGCTTACATCAAAATAAAAGGAGGGAGGAGCAAAAGTCGCTGTAGGAGGTAGAGGGAGAGAATAGCTCACGACTTTTGCTATACCCTACTACGTCATTTGTCGAATATATACCTTTCGGTCCATTACATTATAAGCTGGCCGGCGCCACCGCCTCCTTTGATGGCTTCTCCACCCGGAAGTCGATGACGATGTTGTACCGGTGCGGCGCGTAGCTCCTGACGACCCCGCGGCGGAGGATCTCGACTTCGACGCCTGAGGCCCTCGCCGCCTCTTCGACGAAGGCCGTATCCCGGCCGAAGAGATCGTCCTCGGGGGCGATGGCGTAGTAGTGGACGACACCGCCTTTTTTAGCGATCCGTATCGCGACGCCCAGGAAGTCGTGGCCGGTGTGGGGGAGGTTCATGATGATCCTGTCGGCGCAGTTCTTGTACTCCTCTGCCAGATCTGCGGCATCGGCCTCCAGGATGACGATATCTTCGATCCGGTTGAGGGCTGCGTTCTCCCGCAGGAGCCTCACAGCATCGGGGTTCTTGTCGACGGCGACGACCCTTGCCCCTCGCTTCGCCATCAGGAGGGCGAAGGGGCCGACCCCGGCGAAGATGTCGAAGGCTGCCTCCCCAGGCTTCACCAGATTCGCGATCCTGAGCCTTTCTGTCCCGAGGCGGGGGGTGAAGTAGGCCCTCTCCAGGTCGACTCGATACCTCAGGCCGTGCTCTCGGTGGACGGTCGCCGTCCTGGCCTCCCCGGCGACGGTACAGAACCGCCGGGTCCGAAACTCCCCTTCCACCGCCGACAGGGGTGATATCACCGCGTGGACGTTCCTGTGGACCGCCATTATGGCGGCGGCCGCCTCCTCATCCGGGTCCTCCAGGACGGCCACGTCTCCCACCACCTCGAAGGACGGTTTGCGACCGAGGAGGGCCTCCACCGTCTCCTTAGGAGGCTCGTCATCGAAAACCGTGAGGACGACCTCGAACTCTCCTATCTTGGCAAGCTCCTCATCAGCTCCGGCGGAGAGCTCCAGGATGGGTAGGTATAGATCCTCGCCCTCTGACCGGATCTTCCTGGACCGGTCGAAGGCGCCGATCTCGACGAGCCTCCGCCGGAAGATCTCCCCCCGGCTCTTATCGACCTTCAGCCCCCGGGCCTTCGCCGTATCGGAGATGACCTCACCCCCGGACGTCTCTGGACCCTCGTCCCCGACGCCTCCATCTGCTCCCCTTTGATGGCGGCGTATATCTCTTCCTGACTCGGCCTGAGGGTCTTGACGTACCTTCCTCCGGCCTCTATGGCTATCTTTCTGGCGAGATCCGAGCCTGCGGCGCCGACGTCCACCACCAGGAGATGGAGCCCCGACCGGGCGATTTCGCTGGCGATCTCCTCCACCTCCAGGCAAGGGTCTGTGACCAGATCGATGGGGACGTTGGCTGTCCCGTCGGTGATCAGGACCAGGATGGGAGTGGCGGAGGGGTCCTTCTCCTGCTCCTGGGCGAGGAGGGCGGAGCCTTTCAACAGGCCGCTGGCGAGAGGAGTCGTCCCCGCGTACTCGATATCATCCAGATGCCTCCTCGCCGTCTCCACCGAAGGGGTGAAGGGGAGGACGACCTTCGCCTCCCTCCCCGAGCAGGAGACGAGGGCCACCCGGTCCCTTCTCTGGTAGGCGTCTTTCAGGAGCTCCATCACCACCTTCTCGGCGACCGACCCCCACTCCTCCATGGAGAAGCTGGAGTCGAGGACGATCCCGACGAGGGTCGAGGCCTTCCGGCGCCTCACCTTCTCCCGGAGGTCCTCCTCCCTTATGACGACCCCTCCGCTGCCGATGCCGCCGGGACGGGCCAGGGCCGCCCTGATGGTGGGGGCGAGGGCGATGTCGTCGGTCTTTCCCCGGGGTATCCGGGCCCGGACGTACCTTCCCCTCTTTCCTGCGGCTAGGACCTCCGCCCTCCTCCCCGAGGCCGCCGACTTTGAGCAGGTCCTGACCAGAGTCTTCGCGAACTGGTTGAGGATCTCAGGGAGGTCGCAGGAGCCTCCTTCAGCGGATCGACGTCCCAGGAGGGCGAGGCTTTCAAGGGAAGAAAAATCCATCTCGATTAGGCTCTCGTCCCCGAGGACGAAGACGGATGATATCTCTTCCTTTCTGATGGAGTCCGCCTTCGAGGAGAGGATGGAGCTGATCTTCCAGGCGTCCTCAGCGGTGATCATCCCCGCCGTCTCCCTTGGGATCCTGATCCCCATAACCGGAGATCCTGCAAAGAAGACCTTGCAGCCGTAATTCCTATCCAGGTTTCTCCTCAGGATCGCCGCCATCTCCTGGGCCGGGGGGTGGGCAGGGTCGAAACCCAACGGGACCATCAGGCCACCATTGATCGGAGCCTCTCGGGGCTGAACTCGCCGTCGTCGAAGGGGGTCTTCCTCATCCGGTGGGGCAGGACCATCTCCGCCGAGGCGACGATATCGGCGGCCTCGACCCTTCCCCTCCCCTCGAAGGCGGCGTTGGTCCTGGCGGCCCGCTCGATCATGATGTCGGCGCGATGGCCGTCGACCCCGAACTCCACGGAGATCCTGGCTATCTTGAGCAGCTCCCCCCTCCCGCAGCTGACCTTTGCCAGCGCCTTCTTCGCGGCGATGATCCTGGTGGCGAGCCTCCTATTCTCGACCTCGAACTCCTCTCTAAATTTAGCAGGATCGGCGGCGAACCTCTTCCTCCTCTCGATGATCTCGACCCTCTGCTCGATGTCGGAGATCCCCATCACCTCCACCTGGAGGGCGATCCTGTCCAGAAGCTGGGGGCGAAGCTCCCCCTCCTCGGGGTTCATCGACCCGACGATGATGAAGCTCGCCGGGTGGCTCGCGCTCACCCCCTCCCTCTCGACGGTGTTCATCCCCATGGCGGCGGCGTCGAGGAGGGCGTCGACGACGTAGTCGTCGAGGAGGTTAATCTCGTCGACGTAGAGGATCCCCCGGTTTGCCTCCGCCAGGACCCCGGCCTCGAAGGCCCTCTCTTTGCCCCGGAGAGCCCGCTCCATATCCAAGGACCCCACCACCCGGTCCTCCGTCGCTCCCACCGGCAGGTCGACGACCCTCATCGCCCTCACCTCCGTCGGGAGGACACCGCTCTTAAGCCGCTCGTCGCACTCCCAGCAGAGGCTCTCCCCGTCCCCGGGATCGCAGCCGAACCTGCAACCAGAAACCACCTCGATCCCGGGGAGGATCTCGGCGAGGCCGCGGACGGCCGTCGACTTCGCCGTCCCCTTCTGCCCCCTGATCAGGACCCCCCCGATGGAGGGGTTGATGGCGTTGAGGATCAGAGCCCGCTTCATCTTCTCCTGGCCGACGATGGCGGCGAAGGGGTAGAGGAGCCGCTTCGACCGCGAGGAGGTGAGGCCGAAGGATCCCCCCCTTCCTTCCGACGGCCCTTCCGCCCCATCCTCTCCCCTCTCCCTACCTGTTCCAGTCCCGGAACCGTCTTCGTCCGGGCCGGACGGGGCTCTCCTCCTGGATTTATACGTACCTGCCTCCGGAGCGATCTCGTCGGAGGATCTCCGTCCGCTTCTTTCCCTTATGACGCCGGTTATCCGCAAAATTGCCACCTCAAGAGTACCTGAGCATTATAGCCGAGAGGAGGGTCACTATGAGCAGAGATAGACCGAGAAAGTAGAGGCCGAAGAGGGGGTTGAGGTTCGGCCTCCTCTTCTTGGTCGATATGTGGTTGAGGTAGACCAGGGATATGCTCATGGTCAGAAGAAATATGATCGCCGATACCAGGATCACCGACCCCGCCACGATGACGTACTGCGCCGTCCAGGTGTAGGAGGTGGCGTATAATAGATCTAGAAAGAAGTCCTTCCCGTTCCTCTCGTAGGCGGAGGTGATCCAGAGCATGGTGTAGGCTATCTCCGCCGCCCCGATCACCGCCGAGGTTACGGCGATCCCGAGGAGGGTGAAGATCGAGCCAATATCCGAAACCGATACGTCTATCTCCCATTCCCTCTCCAAATAAGTTCACCGGGGATGGATACGTCCTGGTGGATTAAAAGGGTTTAGATCGTCCGCCATATCCGTCTCCTATCTTTCTTTGGGGGTGGGTTTGCTGCTGCTATATTTACGTCAGCTGCTACCATCAGAACGTTATCTGAGGGGGTTTGCTTTCAAGGGCGCTGCTGAGGATCCATCTCGCCCCATCGAAGGGCCAAAAGCGTCAAATATAATACTGTATCAATTTACAACGTGTTAGCGATCAGGATAGCCTTAAATCGAGCGAAGCCCATCACCGGCTAAGGTGTGAGACGTGAAAGAGATTCAGCTCAAGGTGGCGAAGGCCTACCCCAACGACTCGGCCCGGGGGATCGCCCGCCTCGACCCCAACGCCCTCCTGACCTTACGCCTCTCCCCAGGGGACATCATCGAGATCGAGGGAAGGAGGACCTCGGCAGCCAAGGTCTGGCGCGCCGACAGGCAGGACTGGAGCCAGGACTATATAAGAATCGACGGTTTCATTCGCCACAACGTCGGGGTGAGCATAGGAGACCGGGTGAAGATAAGAAAGGCGACGGAAGCGGATGCGGTGAAGGTCGTCCTCTCACCCCCCTCCGGGGCTCACACCTACTACGGGGAGGACGCCGCCGAGCAGATCAAGAGGCAGACCCTGAAACGGCCGATAGTCCAGGGCGACATCCTCCCGGTGATGTCCGCCTCAGGCCACCCCTTCATAGGGAGGATGGAGGCGGTCCCCCTGGTGGTGGCGGAGACCGACCCCGGAGGGGTGGTGGTGATCACCGAGAGGACCGAGGTCTCCTTGCTCGATAGGCCGGCTAAGGGGTTCGGCTCGGTGAAGGGGACGGGGATCACCTATGAGGACGTCGGAGGCCTCCGAAACGAGGTTCAGCGGATAAGGGAGATGATAGAGCTTCCGATGAAGCACCCCGAGGTCTTCACCAGGCTTGGGATAGAGCCCCCCAAGGGCGTCCTCCTCCACGGCTCTCCCGGAACGGGAAAGACCCTCATCGCTAAGGCCGTCGCCAACGAGACGAACGCCAGCTTCTTCTCCATCGCCGGCCCCGAGGTTATGTCCAAGTACTACGGAGAGTCCGAGCAGAGGCTCCGGGATATCTTCGAAGAGGCGAACCGCAGTACCCCGTCGATAATATTCATCGACGAGCTCGACTCCATCGCCCCCAAGAGGGGGGAGGTGACCGGGGAGGTGGAGCGGAGGGTCGTAGCCCAGCTCCTGGCCATGATGGACGGCCTCAAGGAGAGGGGACAGGTGGTGGTGATCGGAGCCACCAACAGGATCGACGCCATCGACCCGGCCCTGAGGAGGCCGGGAAGGTTCGACCGGGAGATCGAGATCGGCGTCCCAGACAGGATCGATCGGAGGGAGATCCTCCAGATCCACGTAAAGAACATGCCGATCGACGGGTCCGTCGACCTCGACGACCTCGCCGACAGGACCAACGGCTTCGTGGGAGCCGATGTATCCGCCCTATGCAAGGAGGCGGCGATGAAGGTCCTCCGAAGGCACCTTCCCGACATCTCCTTCGACGACGACATCCCCCAGGAGGTCCTCGAAGAGATGTCGGTGACAGGCCAGGACTTCGAGAACGCCCTCAAGGAGATCGAGCCCTCCGCCATGAGGGAGGTCCTGGTGGAGATATCCGACGTCGGCTGGCGGGACGTGGGGGGGATAGGCAGCCTCCGCCAAGAGATAATCGAGTCGGTGGAGTGGCCCCTTAAGCGCCCTGCCAAGTTCGAGGAGATGGGGATAAGGCCGCCCCGGGGCGTCCTCCTCTACGGCCCTCCCGGGACGGGAAAGACCCTCATCGCGAGGGCCGTCGCTTCGGAGACGAAGGCGAACTTCATCTCCGTCAAGGGCCCCCAGCTCCTATCGAAGTGGGTCGGCGAGTCGGAGAAGGCGGTGAGGGAGGTCTTCAAGAAGGCCCGCCAGGTCTCTCCCGCCATCATCTTCTTCGACGAGCTCGACGCCATAGCCCCCATGAGGGGGATGGAGGAGGGGCACAGGACGAGCGAGCGGGTCGTAAACCAGCTCCTGGCGGAGCTCGACGGCCTGGAGACCCTCAAGGATGTGGTGGTTATCGCGGCGACGAACAGGCCCGACATCATCGACCCCGCTCTCCTCCGGTCCGGGAGGTTCGACCGGCTCCTCTTTGTAGGCCCTCCCGATCGGGCGGGGAGGCTTGAGATCCTCAGGATCCATACCAAGAAGACGCCATGCGGCGACGACGTCAGCCTGGAGGAGCTGGCGGAGCTGACGGAGAGCTACGTGGGGTCGGACCTCGAGTCCCTCTGCCGGGAGGCGGTGATGCTCGCCCTTAGGGAAGACCCCGAGGCAGTAGAGGTGGAGATGAGACACTACCGGGAGGCTCTCAAGAAGGTGAGGCCCAGCTTCGAGGAGAATATGGTGAGGTACTACGAGCGGATCAACGAGAGGTTCCGGGGCGGGGTCAAGGTCGATCCCGCCTCTTATCTGGGGTACCGGTGAGGTGGGTTTATGGCCAGGATATACGCCCGAAGCCTCGCCGGAAAGGAGATCGTGACGATGGGGGGGACGGTCCTGGGGGAGCTTGAGAACATAATCCTCGACCCGGAGACGGGTAGGCTCCTCGACCTTCTGGTGAAGCCCGACTCTGAGTTTGACTTCGCAAGGTACAGGAAAGAGGGAAAGCTGATCCTCGTCCCCTTCTCCTCGGTCTGCGCCCTGAAGGACTACATCGTCGTCGACGAGAAGAGGGCGGATAGATAAAGGAGAAGGCACATCACCGGAGATGGTCGCCATATGAGAGAGGTCGGAGGATGATAAAGCCGATAACCGGCCTCTTCCTCATCTTCTGGGGGATTTTCAAGGCCTTCCAGGGCTGGGTCCTCCTGGACGGCGGCGAGGAGTTCGGAGCAGTTTTGGTGGCGTTAGGGGGCCTGGCGGCCCTGGTCGGTGGCCTTTTTTTGAGAGACTCCCTGAGATGACCGGGAAAACTATAACTCCGACCCCCGCCACTATCCATCGATGGCCTATGACCGGATCTCATATCGTTGTGGTGATCTTATTCATGTCAGCGGTCTTTGGAGCTGGTTGCTTGACTAAAGATGAGGATGCAGGAAAGGATATAGGGGCAGTAGGGGTAGCTGGGGGCAAGAAGGTCCTCCTGGAGACGAACATGGGCGATATCACTATACGGCTTCGAGACGATATGCCTGTAACCGCCGACAACTTCGAGAAGCTGGTCTCTACAGGCTTCTACGACGGCGTCATATTCCACCGGGTCATCGACGGGTTCATGATCCAGGGAGGCGACCCCACGGGAACGGGGCGGGGAGGCCCAGGCTACACCATAAAAGATGAGTTCACCCGTCAGAATAAAAACAGCAGGGGGACGATCTCCATGGCCAACGCCGGCCCCAACACCGGGGCAAGCCAGTTCTTCATAAACCTCGTCGACAACAGCTACCTCGACAGGATGCACCCCGTCTTCGGGGAGGTCGTCGACGGCATGGACGTGGTCGACAGGATAGGGAAGACTAAGACCGGCCCCGGGGACAGGCCCCTCGAAGACGTCGTCATAGTCAGGGCGAGGGTCGTATCCTGAGCCCCCGCCTTTTTTCCCTCCATCCCGCCAGCTGGTGGCTCCAGGACCTTCCAAAAGTCTTAAACACCCTCGGTACGAACTGCTGAGGGCGGATATCCTCGCTGATATGGAGGGGCCGCCAGACCACCGGACGAGTGAGATCGGTGGGTATTTCAAAGATGCTGTTACTGGGATTGATGCGAGGATTAGCTATGAAACTGTCTCTTCCATTCATGCTCGCGATCGCGCTCATCGTCGTCGCCTCCCCGGCTCATGCACAAGAGGTGACGGAGATCTACTCAGACCTCCAATCCTGCGACGTCACCGTAAGGGGGGATGTGGCAGGATCCCTCCTCCAGCTTTCCCTCGCCTCGTCGAAGGAGGGGACGATTCAGACCAGGACCCTGCCCCTCGACGGACCGGGGACCTGGGTCGCTAAATGGGAGACTGCGGCGGCTCCGGAAGGATCTTACAGCGCCTGCGCCAGGTTGATCCGAGATGGAGAGGTCGTCTCCGAGAGGTGCACCGACTTCTACTACGGCGGCAGAGTGGCCATCAGATTCGACGTTAGGGACGTTCACGCCGACCATCGGGGCATGACCCTTCTCGTCTACTCCGAAGATCTGGCGGTGGTGGACGTCTACTACATGCTCGTCGAAGGCGATAAGGCGTTATACGTCACCAGGAGGGATTCGGTCCCCATAGCCGGTTCTTTCCGTTCTCCTTCGGATCTATCCCTCGAATGGAAGCAGATCCTCGAGAACGGACGTGAGTATGTAGGTCGGGTCAAGATCGTCGAAAAGAGGGACGGCCAGACCAGGGCCTTCATGAACCCCTTCACCGCAAGAGACGACGCCGAGATCACTGACACTTACAGCGATGAGACCGGGGCGAGCGCGACGGTGATGGGCATGTCCCGCGTCCCCTTCGAGGGATCCTTCATGTTCAACCTCCATCGGGACGGGATCCTCCTCGCCAGCGTCGAGGAGAAGACGCCGATCCTCCTATCAGGGGACGACGAGACGGTGGAGGTCTCATGGAGCCGGACCCTGGATCCTGGGGTCTACAGGCTCACCATCCAGCTCCTCGGCAACGACGGCGACCTCCTCGACTTCGAGGAGACGATAATCGAGGCGAAGATACCTCCGAGGCCTCCGACGATGAGGACCGACGATGGGGCGGAGGATGAGGGATCCGGCATCTCCAGATCTTTGTCGATAGCTCTGCTCCTCCTGCTGGCCGCGGCGGCTTTCATCGGATTTAGGAGGATGCAGGGCTAATCCCCGCCTTTTTAAAGGCGGGATACAGCCCGTGCCTACCGACAGATTTATAGACGCATGGTGACCATATGTGTAACCTAAGATGAGCAAAAAAGATCATTGGATAAGTGCTAGAGGCTGTGTATACAATGTAAATTATCACTTCGTATGGTCAACGAAGTATAGACGTAAAGTATTGGTCGGGAAGATAGCAGACGATCTCCATGATCTCCATGAACTAATTGCTCGAAAGAAGGGAGTTACCCTAGTCACTCAGGAGATTTTGCCCGATCATGTACACCTATTCATAACCGCTCATCCGAAGTTTGCACCTGCCAACATTGTAAAAATATTCAAGGGAATCAGCGCGAAAAAGATCTTCGAGACGCACCCGGAGATCAAGAACGAGCTCTGGAATGGTCATCTGTGGAATCCTTCGTACTATGTAGGAACTTGTGGCGATACTACAAAAGATGTAATACAAATGTATATCGAGACTCAGAAGGTGAGATGATTTGCTGAAAGTGTTTCGGTATAGGATATATCCCACAAAGTCACAAAGGACCAGGATGGTTGAGACTCTGGAGCTTTGCAGATGGACCTATAACGAAACGTTGGCCGTCAGAAAGAATGCCTACGATCAAGAAGGCAAATCGGTATCCTACTACGAAACCAAAAAGCTATTGCCTCAATGGAAGGAAGAGAAACCTGAGTTGAAAGAAGTCCACTCCCAGGTTCTGCAAGAAGTGGTTAAAAGAGTTGATCTTGCTTATCAAGCCTTCTTTCGAAGGGTCAAAGCAGGCGAAGATCCCGGTTACCCGCGGTTCAAGGGCTATGGGAGATATGATAGTTTCACCTATACTCAATCGGGTTATTCTTTGAAGTCCGGCAAACTCTGGCTTTCCAAAATAGGCGACATCAAAATCAAGCTTCACAGACCTGTCGACGGAGAAATCAAGAGGCTTAACATAAGGAAAACGCCAACATGGAAATGGTTTGTATCATTCCTGGTTGAAGTTGAACCTGATGAACCCCTTCCAAAGATCGAGTCGTCTGTCGGCGTTGACGTTGGTCTGAAGAGTTTCATTACACTCTCCAACGGCGATCGGGTTGACAACCCAAGATTCTTTGTTCAAGAAGAAAGAGCTTTGGCAAAGGCTCAGAGGAAGCTTTCGAAGGCACAAAAAGGCAGTCTCAAAAGAGATAGAGCCTTGAAAGTGGTCCATCGTGTCCACGAAAGAATCGCCAACAAGAGAGAGGATTTTATTCAAAAGCTATCCCTATCGCTGGTCAAATCCTATGACATAATAGTATTTGAAGATCTGAATATCAATGGTATGGTCAAAAACCATTGCCTGGCAAAGCATATAGCGGATGCTGCATGGAGCAAACTGATAGCTTCCACGTCTTACAAGGCAGAATGGGCCGGTAAACGTGTTGAACTTGTGAATCCTTCAAATACATCCCAAATATGTTCTGGCTGTGGTCAAATGGTCTTGAAAAGTCTATCCGAGAGAGTCCATCAATGCCCTTTCTGTGGCCTGACTCTGGATAGGGATCACAATGCAGCCATCAACATACTCAGACTGGGGCTACAGTCTGTGGCGAAAGCCTAGATGCCCCCGACTTAAGTCGGGGGAGTAGTCACAAGGCGGCAGAAGAGCTGAGATGATGCGGCAGAAGAAGAGTTCAGATGAGACGGCTGAAGAAGGCCGAAGATGTAGAGGACCCCCCGGCGATAAACCGGCAAAAATTCGATTATAGCGGCGGGGTGCAGGGGTAGAGAAAACCCCGGTCTTTAGGCCGGGGATGAATCGTACCCCGCCTTAAGCCATGAATATTTAAATACTATAGCAGCATAAGCGAGTATAATGCTTAAAGCCTTCAAATATAGGATCTATCCGACAAAAGCACAGCGGTCTAAGATGGAACAGACCTTGGAGCTGTGCAGATGGACCTATAACGAGACTTTAGCATATCGGAAAAACTCTTTCGAACAAGAAGGCAAATCCATATCTAAGTATGAGACTCACTACTTGCTGCCAGAGTGGAAGAAAAACAAACCAGAACTAACGGAGGTATTCTCTCAGACCCTCCAGAACGTCCAAGAACGGGTAGATCTGGCCTTTAAAGCGTTCTTCCGAAGAGTCAAAGCAGGAGAGGCCCCGGGGTATCCCAGGTTCAAGGGGAAGGGATGGTATGATTCGTTCACCTATCCACAGCTGGGATTCAAACTGTCTTCCGGGAAGCTGCGCCTCTCCAAGATCGGAGATGTCAAGATCAAGCTCCACCGACCCATCGAAGGCGAGATCAAGAGGTTGACCGTTCGGAGATCTTCGACCGGAAAATGGTTTGCCTGCTTCTCAGTGGAGATCGACGATCCTCCGAAGCCTCCCTGGAAAGATGGGTTGATGGCGGGCATCGATGTGGGGCTGGAGAGTTTCGCTACGCTCTCCAACGGAGAGAAGATCGATAACCCCCGGTTCTTTCGATCTGAGGAGAAGGCGTTGGCCAAAGCTCAAAGACGACTATCCAAATATGAGAAGGGAACTCCTGAAAGGAGGAGAGCTCTAAAAGTCGTCCAGCGGACCCATGAGCGGATTGCCAACCGTAGATACGATTTTGCTCATCAGGTGAGTCACAACCTGGTCGAAATGTTCGGGCTGATTGCTTTCGAGGATCTGAGTATCACGAACATGCTTAAGAACCACTGCCTGGCTAAAAGCATATCAGACGCTGCCTGGAGAATGCTAGTGATAACCACATCGTACAAGGCTGAGAGCGCCGGTTCGATGGTGGTTCTAGTAGATCCCAGAAACACAAGTCAGCTATGTTCCAGGTGCGGTCTTAAAGTGCCGAAGTCGCTATCGGATCGGGTCCATGAATGTCCTCAATGCGGGCTAGTCATGGACCGTGACGAGAATGCGGCGATAAACATTTTGAGACTGGGGCTACAGTCTCTGCCAAAAGCTAGAAGCCCCGCCCTTCAGGGCGGGGAGTAGTCACAACCTGCCGGGGGCTCAGAAACGTCCGATATACCAGTTGGGAGAAGGGGGGGCGGGATCATATCCTCCTGACTACCCCGTTCTTCAGCTTCGATAGCCCCTGTACCTCCACCTCCACAAAGTCCCCGGCTTTGAGGGGACCTACGCCTGGCGGTGTTCCCGTGGCTATGACGTCTCCGGGGAGGAGGGTCATGATGTCGCTTATGAACTCGATCAGCTCCGGGACGGAGAATATCAGGTCCGAGGTGTCGGAGCTCTGTCTCAGCGAGCCGTTCACCCACGTCTTGATCTTCAGGGATGAGGGATCTGCATCGACGACGTAAGGTCCCATCGGCGCGAAGGTGTCGAAGCTCTTAGCCCGGGTCCACTGGCCGTCCCGCCTCTGGAGGTCCCGGGCCGTGACGTCGTTGAAGTTCGTATATCCCAGGATGTAATCGTCCGCGTCCTTGGCGGAGACGTTCCTGCACCGTTTTCCTATCACCACCGCCATCTCCCCCTCGTAGTCGACCTGGCTGCTCGAAGGGGGGATGACGATATCTCTCCCCGGTCCGATCACCGCCGTCGGAGGCTTCAGGAATATGATCGGCTCCTTCGGCGGCTCCATATGTAGCTCCTTTGCGTGCTCGGCGTAGTTGAGGCCCACGCAGACGACCTTAGTCGGCTCCCCCGGGGCGAGGACCTCCACCTCATCCTGATCGTAGACCCTCCCCCCGGCATCGATAGACCTTCCGTTTGCCTCTCCGGTCAAGACCTCGTCACCGGATCGAAACCTCACCATCAATTGAAGATCACCTCTTCCATCATCTCTTCCTCCCGCTGGGACCCCTCTTGTACCTCCCAAACTCCGTACCTACAAGCCTATCGCCCCTGATCACCGGCCCCTCTACGCAGGGCCTGATCCCCTCGGGATCGATGGAGCAGGATCCGCAGATCCCCAGGCCGCACTTGAAGTACCTGTCGATGGACGCCTGGATCTTGGCCTCCATCCCCCCACACCTCCCTATCACGTCCGCCATCATCAGCTCGGGGCCGCAGAGATAGATCTGGTCGTAATCCTCCAGGTCCAGGCACGATAGCCCTGCCGAGGCCCGGCCGCATATCCCCATAGAGCCGTCATCGGTCGTTATGACCAGGTCGCCCGCCCCTTCAAACCTCTCTCTGAATATCAGGTCGTCGCAACCCCTGATCCCCAGGATCGTCGTGACCTCGATCCCCTTCGCCGCCGCCGCCTCCCCCAGAAGGGCGAGGGGCGCCGCCCCCACCCCGCCTCCGACGAGAAGGATCCTCTCCCCCAGAAGGGTGAAGCCGTTTCCCAGGGGCCCTCTTACCCCGAGGCTATCTCCGACCTTCAGGTCGAAGATCGCCCCCGTCGCCTCCCCCACCTTCTGGACCGTGATGCCGTTCTTGTAAGAGATGGACATGGGGACCTCGTCGACCCCCCTCACCCAGACCATCAGGTACTGACCGGGGACCGCATCGAAGGTGATTTCGAACCGCAGCGTCCTCACCGAGGGGGTCTCGGAGACGATCTCGGTGATCACCGCGTCCTTCGGCCTCATGGAAACCTCCTCGCCGCTCCCACCAGCTCCTGAAGGGCCATACCCTTCCGATCCAGGTAGATTGAGAGCCCCTCAGAGATGGACCTGAATATACCGTAGCCTTCGGCGTTCCCCAGGGCTGTTCCCACCTGGACCCCCCGGGCCCCGGCGATGATCATCTCGCAGGCGTCCTCCCAGGAAGATACCCCGCCGACTCCGATCACCGGGATCTTAACGGCTCCCGCTAGGTCGTAGACGCATTTCACCGCCACGGGCTTTATAGCGGGGCCTGAGAGGCCTCCGAACCGGTTTCCCAGGATAGGGCGGCAGGACTCGACGTCGATCGCCATCGCCCTCAGGGTGTTGATGGCGACGATGGCGTCGGCGCCCCCTCGCTCGGCCGCCAGTCCGAGGGCGGAGATCTCGGCGACGTTGGGGGTGAGCTTCACCCAGACGGGGACGGAAGCGCTCTCCTTTACTGCCCTGGTTATAACCTCGACGTTGAAGACCTCGCAGCCTATCTCGGCGCCGTAACGCTCGGCGTGGGGGCAGCTTAAGTTCAGCTCGAAGCCGTCGGCTTCCAGCCCTGTAGCCACCTCCACGAACTCGGCGGGGGATGAGCCGAAGATGCTGGCGATGACCGGTGCTCCGCCGTCCCTGCCGATATCTATCTCCTCCTGAAAGTGGCGGTAGGATGGGTTTGGAAGCCCCATGGCGTTCAACAGCCCACCCTCGACCTGGACGACGGCCGGACCCCGGTGCCCCTCCCTCTCGGCCACCCCCACCGATTTGGTGACGACGGCCCCGGCGCCGGAGAGGACCGCTCTCTTCAGAGAGGCGCCCGTCGTCCCCAGGATCCCCGCCGCCAGCATGACGGGGTTGTCCATCCAGATTCCTCCTACATCACCCGAAAGGGATGCCATGGCTGAAAGTCGTCGAGAGAGGATAAAAAGCCTTCTCGGAGGGTAGATGCTTCCGGGCGAAGACGGGAAGACCCGCGAAGGGCGCCTAAAGGTTCTACGCCGATGAGGATAGAGGAGAAGATGGAAGTGGTGAGGTTGAAGCTTCGTCTTATAGCGGCGGGGTGCAGGGGTAGAGAAAACCCCGGTCTTTAGGCCGGGGATGAATCGTACCCCGCCTTAAGCCGTGAATCTTTATATACTATAGCAGCATAAGTGAGTATAATGCTAAAAGCCTTCAAATATAGGATCTATCCGACAAAAGCACAGCGGTCTAAGATGGAAGAGACCTTGGAGCTGTGCAGATGGACCTATAACGAGACTTTAGCATATCGGAAAAACTCTTTCGAACAAGAAGGCAAATCCATATCTAAGTATGAGACTCACTACTTGCTGCCAGAGTGGAAGAAAAACAAACCAGAACTGAAGGAGGTATTCTCTCAGACCCTCCAGAACGTCCAAGAACGGGTAGATCTGGCCTTTAAAGCGTTCTTCCGAAGGGTCAAAGCAGGAGAGGCCCCGGGGTATCCCAGGTTCAAGGGGAAAGGATGGTACGATTCGTTCACCTATCCCCAGCTGGGATTCAAACTGTCTTTCGGGAAGCTGCGCCTCTCCAAGATCGGAGATGTCAAGATCAAGCTCCACCGACCCATCGAAGGCGAGATCAAGAGGTTGACCGTTCGGAGATCTTCGACCGGAAAATGGTTTGCCTGCTTCTCAGTGGAGATCGATGATCCTGCGAAGCCTCCCTGGAAAGATGGGTTGATGGTAGGCATCGATGTGGGTCTGGAGAGTTTCGCTACGCTGTCCAACGGAGAGAAGATCGATAACCCCCGGTTCTTTCGATCTGAGGAGAAGGCGTTGGCCAAAGCTCAAAGACGACTATCCAAATATGAGAAGGGAACTCCTGAAAGGAGGAGAGCTCTAAAAGTCGTCCAGCGGACCCATGAGCGGATTGCCAACCGTAGATACGATTTTGCTCATCAGGTGAGTCACAACCTGGTCGAAATGTTCGGGCTGATTGCTTTCGAGGATCTGAGTATCACGAACATGCTTAAGAACCACTGCCTGGCTAAAAGCATATCAGACGCTGCCTGGAGAATGCTAGTGATAACCACATCGTACAAGGCTGAGAGCGCCGGTTCGATGGTGGTTCTAGTAGATCCCAGAAACACAAGTCAGCTATGTTCCAGGTGCGGTCTTAAAGTGCCGAAGTCGCTATCGGATCGGGTCCATGAATGTCCTCAATGCGGGCTAGTCATGGACCGTGACGAGAATGCGGCGATAAACATTTTGAGACTGGGGCTACAGTCTCTGCCAAAAGCTAGAAGCCCCGCCCTTCAGGGCGGGGAGTAGTCACGATCTTGACAGGTATCGCGGGGTCGATCACCGTCACCTCTCCTGTCGAGTTGATCACGGTTATGGCACCCGCCGGATCGATGAGGGTTATCGGTTCCGTCAGGTTCTTGAATATGACGGGTCCGCTC
>Ga0334890_1002025_pt1 | contig 24520 bp, 14 predicted proteins | sample GraSluR1_MG_3_FD_207220 | JGI IMG/M metagenome (GOLD analysis project Ga0334890, IMG submission 207220) | Sludge microbial communities from methane-producing bioreactor in Wageningen University, Netherlands - Granular Sludge_31_08-R1 | ecosystem: Engineered > Bioreactor > Anaerobic >... | reverse complement strand
CAAGCCGTAAGTCGCAAGGTGTGGGCGGCTTTTTTGCCGTCAACAACTCCATCCATTGGGGGGTGAACGGGGTTGCGTTTGCTGGCGGGTATCTATCTGTTGCCAGTTTTTTGGGTATTGCCGGTCTGATCGCTTTCTTTGGTTATGATGGTTTTTTGTATTCTATCGGATTTTTGGCGGGTTGGATCATCGCCCTGTTCGTGATCGCTGAACCAATGAAACGCATGGGTACCTTCACCTTTTCTGATGCACTCAATAGGAACTTCAACAATCCGTACATCCGTATCGCGGCTGGTATTAGCGTGCTGGTGGTGTCATTGTTCTATCTGGTGCCGCAGATGGTCGGGGCAGGTGTGCTGATCGAGCCTTTGTTAGGCATTTCGCATTTCTGGGGTGTGTTGATTGTGGGCACCGTGGTGATCCTGATCGTGGCAGGCGGCGGGATGACCTCCACCACCTATGTGCAATTCTTCAATGGCGGTTTGTTGTTGTTGTTCGCGCTGGTTCTGACAATTGCAGTATTGATTCGCGGGGTGAGTACTGAGCGAAATATGCACGAAGAAGGGGATGAGGATCTGGCGAATTACCAGTACCAGGAAATCCCGCTAACGTATCAGGATGGGTCTCCTAACATCGTATCGGCAGAAGCGGAAATTGTTGGCAGACATGTCACTTACAGCCCCTATACCAACGAGGAAAGTGCTGTGTTTTACCGCCTGTCACGCCTTGTACCGGTCATTTTGCGGAGTGAATTTGGATACACAGCGTCGATAAAAGGGCGTGAAGTATATTTTGACCGAAGCACCAATGGTTCCTACTGGTCAGGAGAAGGAGAGGGCGACGATCTGTTTATACGGATTGAGGATTGGTGGTATCTGCAGGAGAAGGCTGATGGCAGCCAGAAATTGGTAGAAACGCAATTTCATGCGGTGCTGCCTGATGGCACCAGCCTGGTGAATGGGGCGTTGGAAGATCAGCAAAACCGTTTCCGCCAGGTAGGCGGGGTTTCTGCCATTCCAGCAGAATACGGCAGCACCACCGGGCCAATCGGCCCGTTCAGGCTGTTGAGTGTTTTTTCGAGTGAGGACACCATTGTTCAACAGCCGCGTTCGGTTTCCTTTACCTCAGAGGCAGGTGAGCGCATCACGATCTATTATGAAGAACCAATAGCGGGTGCTTTGTTCATGCGGCCAGGCCTGATGTTCCCGATTGAGCCTGAGCAAGGTGAACCACTGGCAACCACAGTGCTGCACCGGTTGAATTTTATTTCGTTGATGATGGCGCTATTTTTGGGGACAGCGGCGCTGCCACACATCCTGATCCGTTATTACACGGTGCCGGACGTCGAATCTGCCCGGAAATCAACCATCGTGGCCATTGCCGGGATCGGCTTGTTCTATGTATTAACCATGTATCTGGGCGTGGGCGCGGTAATCAGCGGCGGTTTGAACCCGACCACCAGCAATATGAGTGCGCCGCTGCTGGCGCGCAGTTTCGGTGAGGTGTTGTTTGCCATAATCTCTGCCATCGCTTTCACGACGGTGCTGGCGACCACGTCAGGCTTAATTATGGCGGTTTCGGGCGCAGTGGCGCATGACCTGATGGACAATATCAGCAAAAAGGAAATTACCGATAAGACCAAGGTGCTGGCAGGGCGTATCGCTGCTGTGGTGGTTGGCATTGCCGGTATCATCCTGGGCATCAGTTTCCGTGACCTGAACGTTTCCTTTCTGGTGGGTTGGGCGTTTGCTGTAGCTGCCTCTGCCAACCTGCCGTCGCTGGTGATGATGCTGTTCTGGAAGAAGGTCACGGCGAAAGGCATCATAGCCTCGATCCTGACCGGCATTGTCTCATCGGTCAGCCTGATTCTACTGAACCCTGATATGTGGGCGCGTTACGGGCTTGATCCTGCCACAGCGCCGATGCCGCTCAACCAGCCTGGCATCATTTCGATCCCATTGAGTTTTATGGTGCTGGTGGCGGTGTCGCTGTTGACCGGCAAGCAGGCCAAGAAGGAGCCAGTAGCGGCTTAAGAAAGGCCACGCAGATTGGGTCGTTGTGAATAAAAAGAGGCTGTCTTGATTAACAGACAACCTCTTTTTCAGGCGGGGAGGGCGGGATTCGAACCCGCGGCTGAGCTTTACACCCAGCAACCACTTAGCAGGCGGCCCCATTCAACCACTCTGGCACCTCCCCAGTAAAAAATCTCAATTTTTCAAAGAGCAAGCAGTGTTCACTGCTGTATTAGTGTAAAAATTGTGGCGGAGGGAGTGGGATTCGAACCCACGGTGGGCGTTAACCCACACATGTTTTCAAGACATGCACCTTCGGCCGCTCGGTCATCCCTCCAGTTCAGACTGAAGCAAGATACATTGCCCGTGTTCCCACGCGCCCGCAAATTATAGCATACCTGCCTTGGGCTATCAAGGTTACCCTTACATTCAGCCAAGCATAAAAAGAGTGAAAATTGTCAGGAAAATTGGCAGCAGTGCGAAAGGAAGGCACCCCAATTTCCTGGTTTTGCCCGCGTTTTCCGGGCTGGGTGTGTTCGTTGCCTCATCAGGCGGCATGCCGATGTGAGCGGGTACGCTGAAGATGATAATAGTGGTGTTGTCGTGGCCGCCGCGGGCGTTGGCAAGGTCGATCAACTGGTCAACGGCGACTTGCAGATTTTCACCTTGGGCGGTAACAATCTCGTGGATTTCATGCTCATTAACCAGATCGCTCAGCCCATCGCTGCACATCAATATGCTGTCGCCTGCCTTCAGGCGGGTTCCCTGGTTGGCCTCGGCTGCGGCATCTTCTTCATCGCCTGACAAATACATGCGTTCATCGACTTCTGGCGGGTTGTTTGACCCCAGGTAACGGCGGATGACGTGGTTATTGGGGTGTCCCTGCACCTGTTCAGGGGTGATCAAACCGATTTCCAGTGCATCTTGTATCCAGGTGTGGTCTTTGCTCAATTGATGAATCTCCGCACCTCGGAGCAGATAGATGCGTGAATCGCCCAAAGTAGCGGTATAAAGGCGGTTGCCGACCAATAGAGCGACCGAGGCGGTGGACCCCATCCCGGATCTGCCCTGGTCTTCTACGATGTTCAATTTGGCATGGAGCAAGATATCTTCACTGGCTTTTTGAACGGCTTTTTTTAACAAGGCAGGAATTTGCTGTCCATTCGATTCGGCAATCACCTGGGTGATGGTGTTTACCCCAATTTCTGATGCCACCTCGCCTGCCATATGCCCTCCGACGCCATCACACAGCACTGCGCAGAGGACGCGCGCATTGTTCTCTTCGCTGATCTGGTAAGCGGAGACCAGGAATTTATCTTCATTGTTTTTGCCTGACATCCCGGCGTTGGTACCAGCGGCGACAGGCACATGTGATTTTGCCATTTTTATCATGAAATACTCACTTTTGAGTGCTCAGGTTTGTGGGTCAGGCTGGCGCCAGGCATAGGCTGCCGGATCGAATCGAAATACTTCCTGCCCCAATTGGATGAGATCGCCCTGGTTCAACTGCACGCCATGTTTGCCAACCGGTGCGTAATTGACCCAGGTGCCTGTCAGCGAATCGCAATCGAAAATGGTAAAAACGCCTTGTTCACTACGTTTGATGATTGCGTGCTGCGGGCTGATGCTTGTTTTTTTAAAGGTGAAGTCTGCATCTCGGCTGCTGCCGATGGTCAGTTTATCACTTTCTAATACTATCATCATTTCGCTTTCGGAGGGTGAATCCGGGGAGAGAAAAACCAGCTTTGCCGGGGTGATTTGTTCCATGTAAGCAGCTGGAAGGTCGTTGGTTGCTTCCGTTTCAACTTCAGTTGGCTGTTGAGGGGCTGATGTTGAAAATTCCTGGGGGATTGACACAGGTTGGGTGAGCGGGTCCTGGTATGCCCGTGAAAGCTGTCTTTGTTCCATCAATGAACTGCGGCGCTGGCCTGCCAGTGTGATCACGGTAACCAGTATCAGGGCTGCCACTGCTACTGCAGCAGCGGTCACCAGACGTTGGTTGGCGAAGAAAGTCATTGGTTTGTCACCAACGGTGAGTGTGACCGGCATCTCGATGGTCTCACTGGTGAAGCCCAAACCATCGGTGATTTCTGCCTGCAGAACATGCGTACCGCTTTCAATGGTATCGCCGATATACCAATCAAAGCGATCATAGGGAGGGCTGGTGTTTTCCTGGTATAACTCGCCGTCGACATACAGGCGGCTGCTGGTGATGGTGCGCTGGATGCCATCTGGAAATTCAACCAGAAGGCGCAGTGTCACTGATTCGGGTGAGAGTCTTGCTTCGATGGCGTTGGCGGCAATTTCCCAGGTCTGCTCGATGTCGTAAGGCGGGGATAGAAATATAGGATTGGGTGGCAGCAGCTGCACTTCAAATGACTGTTGTGTGCTTCTTAATGTCAATTGCTCGTAATATACATTGACATTGAAAGCATGGGCTCCCGGTTCAGTCACCAGTGAAGAGTAACCGACCTGATAATAGTAACGCAGGGGTTGTACATACTCTTCGATGTCAGGCAGGAATTCAAGGCCGGTATAAAGGAAAAAAGAGCCGTTGGTGCGTTCGGCAAATTCTTTCATGAGGAAGGCGCTTTGTGAATCAGCCGCAAAGGCGGTGCCAACCAGCCAGATATGAACGGGCACTCCCTGTGCCTCGGCTTGCTCAATGAATGCGGGCAGCAATTCCAACAAAGTGTTGTTGAGGGTTGGGGTGATCCATAGAATCGCGCTTTTACTGCGCGCATTTTCCAGCGGTTCGGCAGCAAGATCCAGCGCGGTTGCCAGTGAATAAAGAGAAGGCGCTTCCGCCATAAAGTTGGGCTGGTAGGAGTCAAGAATGTTGGAAAAAGCGCGTGGACTTACATAGTTCAGCTCACGGGCGGTTTCGCCGCCGATCAGGTTGAAATTGTCGGGTTTGCCGGGCGGGATGGCTTCCACCCAGGATTGCAAGGCAAATCGTATGCGGTCCCAGTTGGTGTAACCGAGGTAGGTGTTGAGGAACAGGATGCCGGGGTTGACGGCAACGATGGTCTGCAAACCGGGCTCTATCAGTGCCACCTGATTGGCCATGAATGCTCGCTCTTCCTCAACGATCTCAACTGAGGAAGGGAAGAGGGTGGTGATGAAGAAACCGCCGGCATCATAGGCCTCGAGTTCGAAGCGGATTTGCGGAAAATCATTGGTGGATACATTATTGATACGCAAACCGGCTTTGCCGGTGATCACAGAAGGCTGTGTTGGATCGCCCTCTTCATCATCAGCAGAAACCGGCAACAGGCTGATTTGCAGCAGAAGCGCGATCAGCAGTGTGGCAAGGATCAATTTTGCAGTCCATTTCATGGAACTAATTGTAACGAAATTTATCAATTCGCGGGTGACAATTCATTAAGCTTGTGCAATGAGTATGTGCCGTTAGGGGCTTGTTTGCTCTACGCGGCAGATAAAGAATGTTATAATCGATGCGATGAACGATCAAAAGTGGTTGCCAATTCTCGCAGTGGTGGGTGTATTTGTGGCATTCTTGGGAATGTCTTTGTTTTCACCGCCAGAGACTGTACAGGGGCAGGTTTTTTACTATACTCCTACAGCAGATGCTTCCGGTCGGGTCATTTACGTGGTGCAGGAGGGTGACACCTGTATTGGTATAGCCTTGAAGAACAGTATGCCGCTGGGCGATCTGCGTTTGTTGAATGACCTTTCCGGTGATAACTGCGTGGTGATTCCCGGGCAGGAACTGTTATTGGCAGTTATCGATGAGCCTACGCCCATGCCAGACCAGGCCACGCCCACGCCGTTATTTCCAACACCGACACCCTTTGAGGGGTTCGCCGAGATCTGTGTACAGCTCTACCATGATGTGAATGGCAACGGGCGCCGCGATGCCAATGAGGGCTTGTTGGGCGGCGGGGCGGTCAGCATCACAGAACCATTGCGCGGCGAAAGTTTTTCCGGCAGCACCCAGCAAGGGCAGCCGATTTGTTTCAGCGAACTGCTGGCAGGCGAATATAACCTGAGCGTGGCAGTGCCGGAGGGATACAATAACACCACTGCCAATACTGCCAGGGTGAGTATGAAAGCCGGCGATACAACCATCGTCAACTTTGGCGCGCAGCAAGCGGTTGAAACCTTGTTTCAGGAAGAAAACCAGCAAGCAAGCGGTGGAGGAAACTCATTATTGGCATTGGCGGGCGGGGCTATGCTGCTGGCGGGGGGCGGCCTGGGCATTTATATGTCTGTGACAGCAAAACGCAGACAGAATAATTTCTAAAGATAGGATTAAGGGAAAGAGGTTGACCTTTTTGTCAACCTCTTTTTTGTTGGTGTATGTTTTTCGTGAATGTCTTTCCTAAAACGGCATGTTATGGAAGATGTTCTCCATCTGGGTTTCTTCCATTAAGGCTTGCATTTCCTCGTCACTGGGGCGGGCAATATGCTTGCTGGCAGCTTCCAATACTTTCGGGAGTATTATTACGTCGCCGACGGTGTTCAAGAACAGACGCTCATCGCCCAATATCCAGCTGACCGCTTTTTGAATGTGATCAGGGTCGGTGAAGGGTTCATACCAACAGGCGGCGAATTTCTCAGTGTCACCCCAGGGTCGGCGCATGATGGATTTGATGGTTTGCACCGCCATATTGTGCTGGGTGGCGTATTCCACCAGTGTTTCCCATGTTTTGCGGTAACCATCGTCTTTGTACAACAGGTAGTTCCACGGCAAAAGAATGGAATCAAAGTCATGTTGCTGGAGAGACTTCATGTGAGTATCCGGGATGGTCATGCCGTGGCCGGTCACACCCAGAAAACGCACATAGCCTTTTTCGCGGGCTTCGATAAAGGCCTTTATGGCGCCGTCAGCACTGAAGGCGGTTTCCCATTCGTCAGGCTCGATCAGGGCATGCATCTGCCACAGGTCGATTGTATCGGTATTCATCAAGCGGCGGGAATTTTCGAGGTGTTTCCAGGCGCCTTCATAGGTGCGATCACCGCTTTTGGTGGCCAGGAAGAACTTATCACGGTGCTTTTTCATCCATGGTCCCATACGTTCTTCCGCAAGCCCATACCCCTGGGCTGTGTCAAGATGGTTGACACCCCATTCTAACAACACTTCTAAGGTTTCGTCGGCAGTTTTCTGGTCAACTCCACCCAAAGCAGCGGCACCAAACAGGGTGCGGGTACTCATGTGGCCGGTTCTGCCGAATTCTTTTTTGGGCAGCATATTTCTACTCCTTGCTAATATATTAAAATTTTCTATATTTATTATCATCTTTTTGGGAACTGCTGTCAAATTTCAGGTTCGGTTTTGAAAAGGTTCAGATATATTTCTTATATGATGTGAAAAAAATGAAAAAAAGGGGGCAACTTTGCCATGATATACTTGCGGTAGTATAAAAACGAACACGAGGGAATGCAATGACAGCGTATGAGGTCGTGATCGGGTTAGAAACCCATATTCAATTGAACACCCAATCAAAAATTTTCTGTTCCTGTAAGGCTGACTCCTGGGAAGACGCTCCTAACAGCAATATCTGTCCGGTGTGCGCCGGGCTGCCGGGGGTGCTGCCGGTACTTAACAAGGCTGTGATTGAAAAAGCTGTCCTATTGGCGCATGCCATGGGGGCAGACATTCCTGAGGTTTCGTATTTTGACCGCAAGAATTATTTTTACCCTGACCTGCCCAAAGGTTTTCAGATCACGCAGTATGACATCTCGGTTGGTAAAGGCGGGGAAATTGATATCCCGATGGAAGATGGCGGGGCTTTCAAGGTGCGCATTCATAAATTGCATGTGGAAGAAGATGCAGGCAAGACCAAAAACGAACGCAACCACCGTTTGATCGACTTCAACCGCTGCGGTGTGCCACTGATCGAGATGGTGACCGAACCAGATCTGCGCAGCGCAGAACAAGCCGCACAGTACCTGATCAGGCTGCGTCAATTGATCCGCTGGCTGGGCATTTCAGAAGGAGACATGGAAAAAGGCCACCTGCGCGCGGACGCCAATGTGTCGATCCGCCCGAAAGGCGCCGATTATTTGAATCCAAAGACGGAGATCAAGAATCTTAACTCCATGGATGCCTTGCGTACCGCCATTCACACCGAAGTGGAACGACAGGTGGCGGAGATGGAGGCTGGACGCCCCATCAAACCCTGGACGCTTAGCTGGGACGAGAACAAAAACGAACTCAAGAAAATGCGTTCCAAAGAAACCGAAGCCGATTATCGCTATTTTCGTGAACCTGATCTGCTGCCGGTAGTGATGGATGATGCCTGGAAAACGGCTATTTTGCATGATTTCCCTGAGCTGCCGTTGGCGAGGCGCCAGCGTTTCATCGAATCGTATGGTTTGCCGGTGTATGACGCCAATGTACTCACCAGTGAGCGCGCGCTGTCAGATTATTTTGAGGCAGCGGTGGATGCTTACAGGGGGGAAGCCAAAAAGATCTCTAACTGGGTGATGAACGATGTGCTTCGTACGATCAATGAAGAAGGAGTCCAGCCGCAAGAACTGCGCATGACACCGGCCTACCTGGCGGAGATGCAGATTTTGATCGACCGCAACATCATCAACAACACCAGCGCAAAAAAGGTGCTGCAGAAGGTGATGGAGAGCGGTAAAGCACCCGCTGTGGTGGTGGAAGAAGAGGGGCTGGCTTCAGTCAGCGATGAGGGCGCCATCCGCGCGATCGTGGAAAAAGTCATTGCAGATAACCCTGGGGAAGTCGCCAGTTATCGCGGCGGCAAAGAAACGTTGATAGGCTGGTTTGTGGGCCAGGTGATGAGAGCCAGCCGCGGCAAGGCAGACGCGAAAACAGCCCAGAAACTGCTGAAAGAATTATTAGGCGAGTAGTCCACTGCTCAGGCGTTCAATTTCGCTTGAATAAAGCTGATGAACTGCTGCCAATCAAAGGCAGTCAGGTCGTGTTCACCCGGGCGGACGTGATAAGCGATGCTGCCCTGAAAGTTGGTTTCTGAGATCTCGGGAGACGCCTGCATGGGGTTGCCGGATTTGCCCAGCAATTCATAGACCGGCGATGCTGCCTTTGTCGCCAGGTACATGCCCATGGGGTCTGACCACAAATCTTCTGCGGCGGAAGCGATATACAAGGGGCGCGGGGTGATCAGCGCCAGCAAATAATGGCTGTCCAATGGCAACGCTGCTTCGTTGTCATTATAGGTTTTGAAGTTCTCGCAGAACCAGTGGGAGAAGTTGCTGTTGATGGCGCGGGCATGTTCGCCAAAACAGCGCCGGTAGAGGGCGGAACCGCCGCAGCCGGATTCGTTGTCGATCACGGCAAAAAAGCGTTCGTCCTGCGCGCCTGCCCACAGTGACGTTTTGCCAAGCCGTGAATGGCCGATGGCGGTGATCCGGGTGGCATCAATGAGAGGTTCCTGCTCCAACGCATCCAACGCGCGTGACAGGCCGAATGCCCAGGCGCCGATGGCACCCCAGGCGCCGATGGCACCCCAGGCGTTGTTGGCTCTGGGTTGGCCGGGTTTTTCGAAGATGCCGTGCAAGCCGTTGCGGAAGCCATCATCAAAATCAGGGTCAAAATCGCCGTAGTACAGGGTGGCAAGAGCGAAACCTGCCTCAACGATCATGCTGACCGGCCAGCGAGCGTCGGCGCTGCCACGCGATTCTTCTGAGGCGGCGTGATCTGCATTGCCTTTGTCTGCGTTCTCGCGCATCCAGTTGGGATTGAGACGGATGGCGGGATCAAGCTCGATGGTATGATTTCCGTCGAAATTGAGTCCAAGGAACGCCGGCAGCGGTTGATTGGCGTCTGCGGGGGCGTACAGCAGCAGGTAGGCATCCAGAGAGCCAAACTGCGTGCTGATGGTGAGGGTTAGCTGTTTGCGTTTGGCAATACCATTCTGTGCTGGAGTCCAGTCTTCGTCAGTGTGAATGGATAGTTCGTAGGGCAGAGAAGGTGTGCGGCCGTAGATATGTTCCTCAAGCAGTTTGAGCAGTTCGGGACGCCTGCGGAGCCAGTCATCGCGCGAATAGACAGAGGTGCCATCTTCGAACACCAGGGGATTCGGTAAGGTATAGGGCGGCACCAGTTCTTCGGTGAATATGAAAGCCATTTCTTCGCCATTGCCCATGGTGCGCAATACTTTTCTGTCCGGTGTGGGGGTCAGGTCAGACATAGTTTCTGTTCTTTCTCAACCTCGGTATCTGTATTGTAAAAGAATTTGCTGTTGTGTGGGTGCAGTTGGGGAATTTTAGCGAAGTGAAATCTTAAATGTTCGTTTGTGCTGCCTTAAAAATTGGACAGGTTTGCATTAAATAACAGGAAAGTTTAAGGCTATCTACAAGATGTGCAGCAGTGCGCCATGCTATAATCATGCATACATTCAGAGGCAATGGTTCGCAGAATTCACTCACATCAGGACAGACTTCAATGACTACATAGCGCTGTCCTGTTTTCATCCCCGGTAGTATTGTATGGAACGGAGCAAGGAATATGTCGTTTGTGCATCTTCATAACCATTCAATGTATTCGATTCTGGATGGTTTTGCCAAAATTGAAGACATGGTGCAGCGGGCGTTGGATACCGACATGCCGGCGATCGCCCTGACTGACCATGGCACCATGTATGGGGCGGTGGAATTTTACAACAAAGCCACCAAGGCAGGTGTGAAACCTATCATCGGCCTGGAAACCTATGTTGCGCCGCGCAGTATGCGTGACAAAGAGGTATCGCATGACAAAGAACCCTGCCACCTGTTGCTGTTGGCAGAGAACATGACCGGTTATAAGAATCTGCTCAAAATCGCCACTGATTCGCAGTTGGAGGGTTTCTATTACAAACCGCGCGTTGACCATGTTTATCTGGCAGAACACAGCGAGGGCTTGATCGCTACCACTGGCTGTTTCGGGGGTGAAATCCCGCAGGCACTGGTCAAGAAGGATGAAAAACGCGCCATTGAATTGATTGACTATTACTTTGATGTCTTTGGGCGCGACCGCTTTTTCTTTGAATACCAGCGGCATGACATGGAAGAACTGGAATATGTCAATCACCGCCTGCTGGATTTAAGCAAACGCTACAACGCTTTTAATATCGCCACCAATGACGCCCATTATGTCACAAAGGCAGACGCGCTCGGGCAAGATATTCTGCTGGCGATCCAGACCAATGCCAAATTGTCTGATGAAAAGCGCATGAAAATGAACAACGACAGCTATTATTTGCGCACCCCGCTGGAGATGGCTGAATTGTTCCGCGATGTGCCGGGTGCGATTGATAACACGTTGTGGATCGCGGAGCGCTGCAACATTGATTTGAGCCCCAAAGGTTACCACCTGCCCGAATTCGAGGTGCCGCCTGGCCACACCCCGCAGACCTATCTGCGTGAATTGTGTGAAGAAGGGTTGGTTTGGCGCTATGGAGAGGCACGCTCGCAATCGGAAGAGGTTCGCAACCGTATGGATTATGAGTTGGACGTCATTCATACTATGGGCTTTGATGCCTACTTCCTGATTGTGTGGGATCTGGTGCGATATGCGCGTGAGAACAATATCTGGTATAACACGCGCGGTTCAGGGGCAGGTTCGCTGGTTGCTTATTGTCTGGCTGTGACGCTGATTGAACCGTTGGACCTGGGTTTGATATTCGAACGTTTCTTGAATCCCGGTCGTATCTCGATGCCGGACGTGGACCTTGACTTTCAGGATGACAAACGTGCGGAGATGATGGAATATTGCGCGCACAAATATGGTGCTGACAAGGTCTCGTCGATCATCACCTTTGGCACGTTGGGCGCCAAGGCAGCTATTCGTGATGTGGGGCGGGTGTTGGGCATGGATATAGCTTTCTATGACCGCATCGCCAAGATGATCCCCACCTTGAAAGCGCCGCCGTTGAAAGATGCCAAGGAGAGCATCCCGGATTTGCGCGAGGTCTATGCCAATTCGCAGGATGCACGGTTGTTAATTGATAATGCTGAAAAAATTGAAGGCATGGTGCGTAGTGTGGGTACGCATGCCGCGGGTGTGGTGGTTACCGACATTCCTATAACAGAATACGTTCCGCTGCAGCGCCCGACCAGTGATGCCGAAGATGTGCCGATCAAAACTGTGTGTCAGTATGAAATGAAAGTGGTGGATGACCAGGGGTTGATGAAGATCGACTTTTTAGGGTTGGCGACCCTGACCGTAATGCAGCGCTGCTGCGGCATGATCGAACAGCGGCATGGCAAAAAATTTGCCATTGACACCATCCCCATTGATGACCCGGAGACCTTTGCCTACCTGGGCAAAGGCAACACCGCCGGCGTCTTCCAGTTGGAAGGCAGCGGGATGACGCGCACACTGACCCAGATGCAGCCCAAAAACCTGCGCAATGTGCTGGCGTTGATCTCCCTATACCGCCCGGGCCCGATGCAATTCATTGACACCTATATCAAATGTATGCGTGGCGAAGAAACACCCACATACGCGGTGCCGCAGATCAAACCGATCATGGAAGAAACCTACGGGATTCCGGTCTATCAGGAGCAGATCATGTCAGCGACAGTGGCGCTGGCAGGCTACAGCGCACCGGAGTCTGATGATTTACGACGGGCCATTTCGAAAAAAATGCCTGATCAGGTGGTCAAACACCGTGCTCAATTCATTGCTGGTTGTGTGAAGAACGGAATTGCTGAAACGAAAGCAGCGGCTATCTTCAAAGATTGGGAAAGGTTTGCCGATTACGGCTTCAACAAATCGCATGCCGCAGATTATGCTCTGGTGGCGCTGACCACTGCCTACCTCAAATGCCATTATACAGTGGAGTATATGACCGCGCTGCTGTCAGTGTATCAGCATAACACCGACAAGGTTGCCTACTATGTGGCAGATTGCCGCGACCAGGGCATTGATGTTTTGCCACCGACTGTCAACCAGAGCTGCTGGGACTTCACTATCGAAGAGGCAGCCAATGGCAACCAGGTGATACGCTATGGCCTGGGCGCTATTAAAAATGTGGGACATGGCCCGGCGGCGATCATTGTGGAAACGCGCGAGGACAAAGGGCATTTCTCCGATATCAGCGACTTTGCTCGCAGAGTGGATTTGCGCGCGGTCGGCAAACGCGCATTGGAGTCCTTGATCAGGGTCGGCGCGTTGGACGAGTTCGGTCCGCGGCGGGCGTTGTTGGAGGCGATCGACCACATTGTTTCGATCAGCACCAGTCACAACGATGCTGCGCGCAACGGTCAGTTGAGCTTCTTCGGTATGACCGATGCCTTTGAAGAAAAGGTGGTGCTGCCAGTGGCGACCGAGATGAATCAGCGTGAGATTCTCAATTGGGAGCGTGAACTTCTGGGCCTGTTCATCTCCGCCCATCCGTTGGATGCTTACCTGAGCAGCCTTCAGCAGGTGATCTCGCATCAATCTACCGATTTGATCACAGCCAAAGACGGACGCAGTGTGGTGGTGGCAGGATTGGTTTCCAGGTTGCAGCCCTATGTGACCAAAAAAGGCGATCCGATGGCATTTGTGAGCCTGGAGGATCTGCAAGGGACCATGGAATTGGTGGTATTCCCCCGTGTGTGGGAGCAGTATCGCGAACTGCTTGGCAGTGATAAAGTGTTGATCGTTTCTGGTAAGTTGGATCGCAAAGACGATGATACCCCCAAAATCCTGGTGGATAAGGTGGAAGAGGCGCATCTGACAGCCGTTGCTGATAGCGGTGCAGGGGTCTATCCGGCAAAAAAATTACGAAAGCCCGAGATCGCGGATGAATACCTGACGGATGACGATCCTTTTGCCATTCAAGAATATCTGGATGGCAACGGGTATCATGAAGATAGTAAAATGACTGGCTTTCAAATGGATGAGAGTGAGTTTGGATTGTCTGGCGCTGGCACCATCATTGACTTGCCATTGACGGAGCTTGATGGTCAACAACTTGATAGCGCCACTGTTGAACCAGAAAAAGTCCAAGCAATCGATCCTCCGCCTGTACAACAATCTCAGCCTATCATGACAAACAACCACCCGCCACAAAATGGCAACGGCAATGGCAATGGGAAAAAGCCGGAGGTATTGTACCGCGGCCACCTGCCATTGGACACCCTGCCAGAATTACCGGATCGCAAGAAAAAGGAAGAGCAGCGAATGCAGAAGATCTTCATCACCTTGCAAGCCACCGGCAATCCTGAGCATGATCGCCGGCGACTGCGCCGTATTCATGGTGAGATCCTGGCGTATCCCGGCAAGGATGCCTTTGCCTTCTACGTGATAGAAAAAGGGGTTCGCTATCTGATCGATTTTCCCAATGACACCACCGGATGGTGCCCTGAACTCCAGCAACGTCTGACCACCAGGCTTGGTAAGGAAAATCTCGAAATCCGCTGGCTTGACGAATGTTAAAAACCCTTATAATGATATTAGGTAATTCTTAGCAAGCCAACAAGGAGTCAGTATGAATACTGTCTATAAGTTTCCTGAGGGGTTTCTTTGGGGTACGGCGACGGCTGCCCACCAGGTGGAGGGCAATAACTACAACAGTGACGGTTGGTTGATGGAACACCTTACCCATTCGCTGTATCTCGAACCTTCGGGGGACGCGGTTGACCATTATCACCGCTACCAGGATGATATTCGCTTGCTGGCGGAGTTGGGTTTTAACAGTTATCGTTTTTCGATCGAATGGGCGCGGGTGGAACCAGAACGTGAATTTTTTTCCCATGCGATTCTGGACCATTACAAGCGCATGTTAGAAGCCTGCCATCAGAACCAGTTGGTTCCCATGGTGACCCTGCACCATTTCACCTCACCCCGCTGGTTGATTCACGAAGGAGGCTGGGGAAGTTTTGAAACCGCTGCGCGCTTTGGTGAATATGCCGGCCTGGTGATGCGCGAACTGGGCGATCTTGCCGGGGCGGTGTGCACGGTCAATGAGGTCAATATCCCCACCATGGCGCGCATGTTATGGATGCGGCATATGGAGGATGAAGGGGAGAATGACGAAGAAGGCGGTAGCTTTTTCCGTATGGCGCTGGCAGAAGCCGCCAACAGATTCCGTGTGCCGGTCGAAAAGTTAAAGCCATTCATGCTGGCGACGAGTGAGACTGACCGTGAGGTGATGTTGAATGCACATCAGCAGGCGGTGCTGGCGTGCAAGGCTGAACGCCCTGATGTACCGGTTGGCATGACGCTGGCGATGGCGGACATGCAGGCAGAGCCGGGGGGTGAACTGATACGTGATGAATACCGCCATGAGTTGCAGGATATTTTTCTGGATGCGGCCAAAGATGGCGGAGATGACTTCATCGGGGTGCAGACCTATACCCGTGAGCGCTACGGGCCCGAAGGATTGCTACCGGTCAGAGAAGGCGCCCCGGTGACACAGATGGGGTATGAGAACTATCCCAAAGCGCTGGAAGGCACCATCCGCTACGCCGCTGCTAAGAGCGGTCTGCCGGTGTATGTCACCGAAAATGGCATTGGTACTTCGCTGGATTCAGAGCGGTTGGATTATTATCGCACCGCTCTGCAAGGTGTGGTTGCCTGTATGCGTGACGGAATAGATATGCGCGGGTATTATGCCTGGTCTGCCTTCGACAATTTCGAGTGGAATTCAGGCTATGAAAAGACTTTTGGCATTATCGGGGTTGATAGGAAAACCCAAAAACGCAAAGTGAAGACCAGCGGATTCTGGCTGGGAGATGTCGCCAAAGCCAATCAGTATCCGATTGATTGAGGTATGATAGCAGAGACTGTCTCAAAAGAGATATAAAAATATGAACTTTTTGGGTAGTGGAGGTGGATCCACCGCCACTACGGGTAAGAAATTGCTATCCTTCTATCATGGCAAAAATCCGGATGCAGAAAATTGTGGACAATGAAACAGATTAACTGCCTGTATACGTATTATCAAAAAAATGTTATTCATAATAAAAAACGGCTGCTCTTATCAAGAACAGCCGTTTTTTTGTACAGTTAGTTTAATCTTTTTTGAGAAGGATTGTCACTTTGCGTGATTCACCCTCGCCGACGCTTTCGGTGTATACCTGCTTATGCTCGCGCAGCGTCAGGTGAACGATACGGCGCTCATGCGCTGACATGGGTTCTAACATCTGGCGGCGGCCAGACTTCACACACTGATCAGCCATGCGCAGCGCAAGCTGGCGGATCTGCTGGGTGCGGCGGTTGCGATATCCCTGCACGTCGATCATGAAAGGCACCATCCGCCCCAATTGCTTGTTGATGATCAGGGAGGCGATGTATTGGAGGGCGTTCAAGGTTTCTGACCTGCGGCCGATTAAGATGCTGAGGTCTTTGCCTTCGACGTCAACCCACAGCAATTTCTCGTCAAACTCATCTTCAGGTTCAACAAAGTGCGCACTGACTTCTGCCTGCACTCGCATCTTTTCCAGCAATTCTGTTACTACCGCAACGGCGGTCTGGATGACCTGTTCGTCGTCGGATGAAGCATCGTCATTCGCGGAAGTGTTTACCGGTGTTGATTGCTCTGCCTTAACCGGTTGCCGGGGTTCGCTTGCTGTAGTGTTTTTCGTTGGCTGTTTGGCAACTGGCGCGGCGGCAGGGGCTGGTTGAGACGGTTTTGGTTCCACCGGTTTTTCGGCTGATTTCTCCACTTGTGCGGTTGGCACTTCATAGCCCTGTTTCTTGATGCGCACCAGCGCATCACGTCCGCCAAACCCCAAAATCTTGGGTCGCGGATGCTCTAAGATTTCAACATCTACCTGGGTGCGGGTCAGGCCTAAAGCAGCTAACCCCTGGTCAATGGCATCTTCAACGTTCGCAGCGGTGATATCAACATAAAATTTTTGCTCAGTCATAAGAGTGCTTCTCCCTGGTATTATTTCTTCGATTTTTCAGCTGTGTCAGTTCTTTTTTTCCAGAACATGATATTTTCCCAATGCACGTTGCCCATAATGGCATATTGGGCGATACCGGCGATGTTTGAGATCACGAAATACAGCGCCAGCCCTGAGGCAAGTGTGTAGGCAAGATACCCCATCAACAGGGGCATGTAAATGGACATCATTTTGGTCATCTGTGCGCTCTGATCGGGCGTTCCGCTGGCGGTTGGCTGGCTGGCGGGCGGCGTCATCAGGCGTGATTGCAGGTATGAAGTTACTGCCACCACAACGGCCATAATGGGAATGGCAAACGGCAGGAAATTGACGTTAATCAAATCCGGCTGGCCAAGGTTCATCCACAAAAAGCGGCTGTTCAGCGGCAGCAAGTCGGTTTTGAACCAGAATGAGCCCGGGTATACCAGACGGGTCAGTTCGAACATCTGCATGGGGGTCTGTGCCATGGTGCGGATGATACTCTGGTAGAGGCCCAGAATCAACGGAAATTGCATCAAAGTCGGCAGACAGGAACTGAAGGGGCTGATGCCTTTTTCTTGATAGAAACGCATTTGTTCTTGCGCCAGTTTTTCACGTTCACCTTTGTATTTTTCCTGGATCTTGATCCATTCGGGATCTGAGTTCATATCCTGCATGGCGCGCGAGCTTTTGATCTGCTTGGCGGTCAGCGGGTAAGTAACCAGACGGATGAGAATGGTGAACAGGATGATGGCGATGCCGAAGTTCTGCCCCAAATATTGATAGATCAGTAACAGGACGTTTATGAAGGGTTGAATAATAAAAGTTTCCCACATGTGTTTTTCCTCAATTCTCGGGGGTGAATGACCAGACTTCGTTGCCGTTCAGGTCATACGCGATAACCCACTTGTCGGCTGATTGGGTGACGGGAATAATGATGAGATCATCAACGATCACCGGCGTGCTGGTGAAGGAACCCGCACTGATGTTGGCAGAGCGTGTCCAAATTTTTGCGCCATCAAAATCGAGGGCGATAATGTCAAGGTTGTGCGTCACTACAATGAAGCCATCCTCATAGAATGCGGCGGAAGCGGTCACATTGCCGCCACTGGTGGCGGTCCACAATTGTGAACCGTTCTCAGTATCAAGCGCCAGAATGGTGCCGGAAGCGTTGATGACGAGGAGCAAACCATCTTTGACAGAGGGCGCTGACCAGACATAATCTTCCGCGTCGGCTCGCCAGCGGATGCTGCCATCGCTGGTGTTGAGGGCAATCACTTCCTGCCCAAGGGTGGCGATATAGAAGACGCCATTTTCAAGCGCGGGAGCGGCCGCCACTGCGCCGCCGACATTGGTAACCCAACGTTCGTTTCCGCTGTTGGCATCAAAAGCATACACATTGTGATCCATTGAAGGCGCATACACCGTGCTGCCGTCAGTAACCGCGGAAGCCCAGTTGATCTGGTTTGTCTCAATCTTATAGTTCAGATTGCCGTTCATGTTGATGGCATAGATGTTGAAATCGGCAGATGGCGCGATGATGGTGTCGCTGGCGAAAGCTGCCGAAGCGATGAATCGGTCACGGGCGTCGGCAAAGATCCACGCCTCCCGGCCGTCCAGGGCATCAATGGCATGCACACTCTTTCTATAATCACCGGCAATGATCAGGTTGCCTGCCACGGTCGGGGCTGCATAGAAAGTGATATTGCGCGCAGGAGTTTCAGGGTAGCGCCAGGCAAGCGTGCCGTTTTTGGTGGTCAGGGCAAACACATGCGGGCCAGCTGAAAGGTAGGCGATGCCGGCTTCCGGGTCTGCGGTGATGCCCGGCCAACTGGTGGCAGCTGCCAGGGCGTTGCCACCCGCACAACTGCTCAACAGCATAACTGCCAGCACTGCCAGGATAATAAGAATAAATGTTTTTTTTGTCATGGAAGTTTTCCTTTATGGTATGGGATCGATCCCACCGGGGTTAAAAGGGTTGCAACGCAGGAGACGCCAAATCGCCTGCAGCCCTCCTTTGATTGCGCCGTGTCGGTAAATGGCCTGGTAAGCATAATGTGAGCAGGTCGGGTAGAAGCGGCAGGTGTTTTGCGGCAATCCGGGTGATATCGCGAGTTGATAAAAGCGGATAGGCGCCAGCAATAGCAGGCGCGGTAGATTGCGCAGGGTGATAGGTATATCACGCAGGCGTGGTTCTTCCGCATTGACATCCATTGTCTCGTCTGAGAGAAGGCTGTCATCGCTGTCAGGATTGTATGTATGGGAATGGGTATGGCTACTCATGGGTATTTTCGAGAAGTCCAGCACGCTGCAGACTGGTTCGCACGGCAGTGTCAATTTGCTGAAAAGAAGCGGTTAGGATGGGTTGCCGGGCGATCAACAGAATGTCCCAATGCTTTGCCAGCGATGGATAGACTTTCTGCATAATAGCCCGTAACTGCCGTTTCGCCTTGTTGCGGATGACCGCGTTCCCCAAGCGTTTTCCAGCAACAACACCCACCCGTGTGTATGGATAGGGGGGGATGGCTGGGTTCTGGGGTTGTTGTGCATAAAGCAGAACGACATAGGGGTTGCGCTGAGTCTTTCCGTGTTGGCGAACACGCTGTATGTCTGCCGTGTGTCTGAGTCGAAGCGATCGCTTCACTTCGGGAACCTGCTTTCTGGCTCCTTTTTGGGGATAAACCTTCTCATGGAAGGGCTATCCTCAAAAAGAATGCGCATGCTCAAGGCATTGATTCTGTTGAATCGGACACGACAATTCGACGATAGGTGTTACCAGCGCAGTCTTTTGTTGGCGTTGTTGGCTTTCACCGTCAATTGTTTGCGGCCCTTCAAGCGGCGCCGTTTCAATACCTGACGGCCATCGGCGGTGGACATGCGTTCGCGGAAACCATGCACACGCACGCGGCGTCGTTTTTTGGGTTGATACGTTCGTTTTGGCATTCTATACTCACCTCATATTCCAATAATAAACAAGTGCATCAAGCCGCGCTCTACAGAGCGGCTAACTGGCAAATTATACCGTATCGTACCAATAACGTCAATTCAAACAGCAATCAAGCTGATGTTGGAGGCGAATAACGTGGAGGTACGATATGGGTGGGGATAGGGTTCGTGTAGCCCTGCGGTTGCGCATCACGGAATTCTTCCCAGGCTTTCACAATATGCTGTGGGTTCATAAAACATTCAATCGCAGCCAGCGCCATGGTTTTGGCGGCGAACATCATGCCTTTATGCCCGATGGAATTATGTCCGGTGGCGGTGACTGCCCAGGAATGGCCCGGTACACCACCGGCCCAGCAGGCTGTCCACAGCATGCAAACCGGCACCGTGCGCGAGAGGTCGCCGACATCGGTGGAGCCACCGCCCACGTGTCCTTCATCCAGCGCGGGGAAGACTTCTCCAATCAACGGCTGATCTGCCAGTGTCAACGCGTGGGTTTTGATCTCAGGCGGCAAACTGCTTTTTTCGAGGTATTGACGGGTGTCTTGCGGGTCATGCCCCACCTGGCGGTTGATCTCCGCCGCGAATGCCAGTTCCTCCTCGGTGTAGGTGATCGGGCCAATCAGTTTCATCTGTTCATAATGTAAATCTGCCAGGTATTTATTCGGCAGCGTGCTGGAGGTGGCGGATTCGAAGATTTCTTCGGCTCTGGTTTCTGTCATCATGGCTGCCCCCTGGGCGATCTTACGCACCCGATCGGTAACCTCAGCCAGGTTTTTGGGTTCATGCGCGCGCACATAGTACCAAACTTCGGCTTCGTCCGGTACGATGTTGGGAGCTTTACCGCCGTTGGTGATAACATAGTGCAAGCGCACATCTTTGGTTACATGTTCGCGCAGATAGTTAACAGCCACATTCATCAATTCGACCGCATCCAGGGCAGAGCGTCCCTCGTGGGGGGAGCCGCCCGCGTGAGCGGTTTTGCCATGAAAGGCAAAACGCAGGTGATTGACACCCACATCGCTGCCTTTGGAGGGGGCATTCATGCAGCCGGGATGGAAGTTGAAGGCCAGGTCGAGGTCATTGAAGAGACCTGCGCGCTGCAGAAAGGTCTTGCCGGCGCCGCCTTCTTCTGCCGGGCAGGCGTAGTAGCGCACGGTTCCGGTTGTCCCGGTGGCTTGCAGCCATTCTTTCACAGCCACGGCTGCTGCCAGACAGCCCACGCCCAACAGGTTGTGGCCGCAGCCGTGTCCGGGGGCGCCCTCCTGCACCGGTTCTTTTGTCGGTTGATCTTTTTGTGAAAGGCCGCCCAGGGCATCAAACTCACCGGCGAAACCGAAGATCGGCTTGCCCTCTCCCCATTCCGCCACAAAGGCAGTGTTCATGCCGGCGATGTCTTTCTCAATGTGGAAACCTTGCTCCGCCAGATAAGCAGCTTGCAGACCTGAGGCGAAAAATTCGTGATACCCTACTTCGGGGTTCTCCCAAATGGCATCCGACATGGCCGTGAATTCTTTTTGATGTTGATCCAGCCAGATGATTACTGCTTGCTTATCCATTTGCTTCTCCTCTGTGTGTGATATGTGGCTTATTGCGATAGGTAAAGCACCATCTGCATTTCATCGAAGGCGAAGAAATCGTGTTTGGTGTGGCGTGCTTTACCGCTGGGCCGCATGCCCTGTTTTTCATAAAATCGAATGGCAGTCAGGTTGTCTTGCATGACCCAGACGACCAATTTCTGCGTATCCTGTCGGGTGATATGTTCGAGCATGGCAGCGAACAGTTGGGTGCCACAGCCGCGGTTTGCCATTTCAGGGGAGATATACAGGCCGATCAATTCCCAGCGGCCGGCTTTTTCACTGCGGACGTAGGAGATATATCCAACCGGCATGGCTTTGTTGACCGCCACGAGATTGTAGCGATCGGTGTCTTTGATGACTTGCTGCCAGGTATCAAAAAAGTAATCCAGGGTCAGCTGATTGACCTTTTCCTCAGGCACTTTTTCCTGATGGACAGACAGCCATGACTCACGATGAAAGCGGGCAACATAAGGGAGGTCGTCAACCACCAATGGTCGTACATCTATACAGGTATCCATAGCTTCATTATAGCCTGAAAATTTTCGCTTTTTTCTCAGGAATTTATAAATTTTCTCATCGATCAAAGTTTGGGGCGGGTAGGGCTGGGTGCTGGCATCAAAAGCACACTATAATTACGCAAGGAGGCATCAGACACTTTTATGGCATCACAACCACTGGTGGAAGCAATTCAACTGGCAAAAGAGGGGAAAAAGAAGGAAGCCCGCTTGCTTTTTATGGAGATCATCAAAAGAGATCCCCACGATGTGATGGCCTATTTATGGCTGGTGGATTTGGTGACACATCCGCGCGAGAAGATGGAGCTATTAGAGCGGTGTTTGCTCTTCAATCCAGAAAGCATGATGGCGCGTGATGCGCTTGAGGTCGTGATGGAGCAGCAGGAACCCGAGCCGGATGATTACCAGATACCGCGCGCATCCATGGCGCAGTATCTGCAGGAAAAAGAACCCCAAAAGACTCCCTGGGGCAAACACATCCTGCGCCTGACGTTATGGACATTGTTCCTGTTTGTGGCAGCCATTGCCATCTATACGGGGGTGATGCTGCTGCCCGGGCTTTTGGCGGGCGATACAAATTTGCAAACCGCCATCAGCGGAGATGTTATGGCGGCAACCTGGACACCGCTGCCAACCGCAACACCAACGATCACGCCCACCCCGACTCCGGAATTGCCGTTACCGTTTGGTATGGCAACGCCGCCGCCCGCAGCGGTGATATCGGTCTGGGATATCCCTCAATTAACGGCTTTTTCCACCTGGGGTGAGGGCGCGCCATTGATCGTTGAAATGGTAGCCGAAGATGCCCTGGTGGTGGTGACCACGCGCAGTGTGGATGGTTTTCGATTATCCAGCGGGGAGCGTTTTTTCCATTATGCGATGAAGACCCCCATTTATCTGGCTGACATCTGTGCGGCTGAACAGTCTGTGATTTTGCAGACACTGGCGGGAAGCCTGTTGAAGGTAAATTTGTCGGATCAATCAATCACGGAGGCGGCAATCAAAGCTGTTTCCCCATTGAAACGATTGGCAGTATCGGCGGATTGCAGTCTGGTGGCAGGTGTGGATGCTGATGGCCGCACAACCGTCTGGCAGTGGGGCGGCGGCAGTGTCCAGTTCCAATTGGGCAACCAATACAGCGATATCCGCTCGGCCGCCTTCAGTCCAGACAGCGAAACTTTGGTATTGGCGAATTCCTGGGGATTGGCGTATTTGTTCAATGCTCGTTCAGGGGTGGAGGAGAGTAAACTCTTCGACCAGGAAGGCAATATTGACGTAGTAACTTATTCTCCTGATGGCAGGCGCATGGCGATGGGGGGGACAAGTAAAAACGTTGTGATTTGGGATGTTTACGAGCAAAGTGTGATCCGCAGCCTGCCTGAAATGGCGGCACCGGTGACAGCGCTGGCTTTTGCTGAAGACAATGGTTATCTTGCGCTGGGGTTGAACAATGGCGATATCTTTGTATGGGATGAAGCAGAACGCAGGATCCTGGGGCAGTATGCCCGGCACCATGCCGCGGTGGTATCACTGGCATTTGGTGAAGATGGCAATACACTGGTCAGCAGCGCACAGGATGGTGCGGTGCTGCAGTGGCGTATCGATGAAAACCAGGGCAGTGACAGCTATCAATTTCCAGCGATAAATTCTATATACACCGGCGCAGTCAGCCCGAATGGCCAGTTGCTGGCGATGGCAGGCGCTTACCCGATCATTGAAATCTATGATTTGGCTTCGCAGGCCAACGTTGCCAGCCTGCAGGGACATCTCAGCAGTGTGTTCTCGGTCAGCTTTTCACCGGATGGCAAACGGCTGCTGTCTGGCGGGTTCGATCGCAAAGTGCGCCTGTGGTCGATGGAGAACTATGAACTGATCGCGGTGTTGGGGGAGCATGGCGACCGCGTGCGCAGTGTGGCATTTTCCCATGACGGCACCCGTGCTGCCAGTGTGGCAGATGATGAGATGATCAAAGTGTGGGACCTGAACAACCGAACAGAGTTGTTTACATTGGCGGGCCACACCCAACCTGTGAGGAGCGTGGATTTCAGCGAAGACGATTCCGAGTTGATGACGGTATCTTTGGACGGCAGCATCCGCACCTGGGATGTGCAAACCGGCCAGCAGCGCTCGGTGCAGGGCAGCGAGAACGAAATTGTGTACTATTCCGGGTTGTTCCGCGATGATTCGGTGGTTTTTGCTGGTAATGACCAGGGGCAGATCGAGGTATGGGATACCACCCGCAACCAGCTGGTGAAGGTGATGACTGGCCACAGCGGTGAAGTCAGAAGCATGGCGATTTCCTCAGACGGCTCTATTCTGGTCACAGGTACGGATGAGAATGAGATTATTTTATGGGATGCAACCGCGTATGAGCGTATCCGTGTGTTGGATGCCCATCGTTCGGCGGTGGTCAGTGTGGCTTTTACCGAGAGCGGGCGTGAGTTTGTCAGCCTTGACTTGAGCGGCAGGGCGATTGGGTGGGATTTACGCGGTTTGATGCCGCCGAATGTTGTACACCAGTATCCTCCGCGGGTGTTGTCTGGCGCTTTGAGTGAAACCCTCCAGTTGGCGGCCTTCGCCGGTGTAGACCGGTCGTTGATGGTGGTGGATCTCGCCAGAGGGTCTTTGCGCTATCATGTCAAAGGTTTGCCAGCCAATGCCAGCCTGCTCTCGTTCT
>Ga0334890_1002024_pt1 | contig 24536 bp, 35 predicted proteins | sample GraSluR1_MG_3_FD_207220 | JGI IMG/M metagenome (GOLD analysis project Ga0334890, IMG submission 207220) | Sludge microbial communities from methane-producing bioreactor in Wageningen University, Netherlands - Granular Sludge_31_08-R1 | ecosystem: Engineered > Bioreactor > Anaerobic >... | reverse complement strand
ATATTGCACTGCTATGATTTTCTAGGACACATAGGTACCACCCTAGACATAAAAATAGCGACATGCAACTTTCCTTTGTTGCTTCTATTTTATCATTTATTATTACTTAAGTAAATCCATTTATTGTTCTATACTCAACTGGTGTTAAGTAATCTAATCGATAAGCTACTCTGTGATGATTAAAATAATCTATGTATAACTCAATAGCGGTATTAATATCTTTGAAGTCATGCATTTTGATATAGTGTTTTAAGTCACCTTTGATCCATCCAATCAAAGATTCAATTACTGGGTTATCAGTAGGTGTTCCTGCACGCGACATAGAACGAGATATAGGATAATCTTTATGAGCTTTTTCAACTTTTTTCACTTTTTCACGATCAGCTCTTGTATTTCCTAATGGCATAATTTCTAGGTCTAGATTACTCATATTTTGATTAATCAGTTTACCAGAATTATGCTTTCTAGCACTATGACTTTCCCTTCTATAGTCACTAATTCGCTTTCTAAAACCTCCATTATTTTCCTCTATTGCACGTCCTATATACTTTGTTGCACCATTTTGACTTAATCGATAAAGACCAATTTCTTTATTATGTCCTTTCATATCAGCTTTATCAAGTTTACCTTTTTTTATCCATCCCATTAAAATACTCCTTATTTTTTAATATTAATCGTTATCTTTAAGTTTAAATACTGTGATTATTGCAGTTATAAGACCTATTGCAAAAGATACTCCGTCATAAGCTAGGAGTCCAGCTATAACTTTCATTGCTTTTAATAGCCAGGTTACATTTTCACCAGATGATACAATCGCATTATCAATAGATTCATAAAGAATATTGAAAACTACATCTGATATTGCCCATGCCACTATTCCAAAAACAAGAACTTTAATTATTTTTATAACAGCTTCATCCATTGAAACACCTCTTGAATCTCACACGAAACTCTACAATATATCCTTAGATCTTTTTATATATTCGTGAATGTATAAATCCAATTTATCAATCCTGTTTACAACTTTTATGTTTTCAAATTCTTCAAGATAGTACTTAGTGAAAGCAAAGGCATCCAGTTCTATTTCTTGAGCTATGTAGTTACTACCATTACTATCCATGTTTGAACTATTAATAACTCCTTGTAGCTCTTTTTTCCATCTTTTGGAACGCTCATTAGAAAATAAACTCACATAAAATATTTGAAAAACATGTCTATATTCATGTGCGATACTTTTTGCACATTCCTCATAATCATTCTCAAACTTTTTATTGATAGCTACGTATTCCTCTTTTATATACAGTTTGCTATCATCAATCATTTCTTCAAACTTTATTACTAATGGATCAATACCTAGTTGATCAGCTATTCTTAAGCATAATGGTTTTATATCCAAGATTTCATTCCCCTTTGAATAATCTCATGTGATGTAGGCATTGCCTCGAGTCAAAAAAGTTAAAATATCAATATGTAAATTATATCATAAAAACTACTCTATTTGGACTGGAAATTAAAAAAACAGCCACCTCATTTGGCAGCTGTTTGCAACTTTGTTTTTGAACTTATTTTACATTAACTTCTTCGCCACTTTTGAACAAGAATGTTATTGAACCACCTTCATTAACTATTGCTTTTTCAACTAGATAGTTCCAGACCTCTTCATCCCATTCAGATAGAACACGAGGTCTATTTGCTAAATCACTTATGAATGCTTGGATATTTTTTGACTGTGCTTTTTTATGTCTAATTGATTCTTCAAACTCATTGACTTTAGCATTTATTTCCTTGTACTCTTCGTCATATTCATCATACTTGGATTGGAATTCTTCTTGAGACATCGGAAAAGATGCATTTTTGTCAATAAGGTTTTGAACCAATACAACTATTTCATTTACTCTGGTTGTATGATGACCTATTTCTTTTTCCATCTCACTTGTATCATCGAGTATCTTGATTATATCCTTACAATCTGATATTACCTTACTTTTATCGCCCATGAACGTTGTGTATGCTTCAATGAACTTTGTAATGACATCATCTTCAGTAATTGTAGGTGTTTGGCATTTTGAATGACTCTTGTTAAATTTATCATTACATTGGTAGACTTGTCTTCTATACTTGCTCGTTGAATGCCATACCTTTTGGCCATAAAAACTACCACAATGAGCACATACAAGTTTGCTTGAAAAAGCACTCTTACATTTGTAGCTGTTACTTAGATTCTTTCTTCTAGCTAATTCAGCTTGTACGAGTTCCCATTGGGTTGGGTCAATGATGGGATCATGATGTCCTTCAACATAAACCTGGTCAACTTCACCATTGTTCTTTATGAGTTTTTGATCCAAGAAATCTTTAACATATGTTTTACAGATAAGTGCATCACCTTTGTACTTTTCATTAGTAAGAATACTCTCAATTGTGGATAGTCTCCACTTTTCCTTACCCATAGGTGTTTTAAATCCTTGTTCTTCTAAGAACTTTGCAATATATGATAAGGTCTTACCCTTCATGAACATTTTATAAATTAATCTTACCACTTGAGCTTGTTGCTCGTTTATGACAAATCCCTTTTTTGGATCAGTTGGGTGTTTATCATATCCTAAGAAATGTTTATATGCTAATGATGTAATACCATCATTATATTTCTTTCGTTTACCCCACTTGACGTTTTCACTAATGTTTCTACTTTCTTCTTGAGCAATACTCGCCATAATCGTGAGCATTAACTCGCCGCTCGATTCAAATGTATAAACGTTCTGTTCTTCAAAGAAAACCTCAACTCCATGTGATTTCAATTCTCTTGTAACACTTATCGTATCTAAGGTATTACGTGCAAACCTAGTGACTGACTTGGTAACAATCAAATCAATTTTTCCATTTATGGCATCATCAATCATTTGATTAAACCCTGCTCTATTTTTTCGATTTGTTCCTGAGATGCCTTTGTCTGTGTAGATATCAACGTACTCCCAATCTTGCCTTTCAGAAATATACTTCTTGTAGTAATCCACCTGTGCATCATAAGAGCTTACTTGTTCATCTTGTAATGTGGACACACGGGCATAAGCTGCAACTTTTCTTTTGTTTAAGGAGTTATGAGGTAACTGAGTTATTGGATTTATCTTCGATGGTATAATCGTTACTTTTGCCATTATTCACTACCTCCTGCAACTGTTTTTCGTTTCAATGCATCTAGTCGTGCTTTTTCTTTCATCTCATCAGTCCAACTATCACTTCTTTTTGGAACGTCCCAATTAACCTCTCTTTTTTCACCATTGTGCATATTGAAGATAAGTTTATTTCCATTTAAGATTTCAATCTGTGCTATGAATTGGTCTAGTTTTTGAGTATCAAACTCTTCTAGGTTTAGAACTTGACATGTTGCCTTTTTTAATACATCATCTCTAATTTGTTTTGAATCACAATACGATTTTCCTAATTGCTCATACGTTGAGCATACCCAATATTCTAAATACTTGTTTTTCTTATGTTTATAACTTCTTCCGCAAACTCCACATTTAAGGAACCCAGTGAATGAATGAAGTGTAAATGCTACTCTATGATTTCTCGGTAAACGTTCTGCTCTAATTCTTTTTACATTTTGAAATTGCTCTTTACTAATTATAGGCTCATGATTGTTTGCTACATGAAACATATCCATTTCACCATAGTTGATTTTGGTTGTTTTAGTCAGATGATTTTCACGATATGTTTTTTGAAGAATCAAATCGCCAGTATAATTGTAGTTCGTTAATACACCTCTTACAGATGATCTATACCATAGGTTGCCAAAGTAAGATTTAACTCCCATATCATTTAGCGTTTTTGCAATTTTATCATCGCCATAACCTTGTTCACATAGATTGAATATATGTTTTACTAACTCAGCTTCATCTGGCACTACTTCAAATTGTCCATCAACGATTTTGTATCCAAGACAATTCTTACCACCATAGATTTTTCCCTCATTAAAATTCTTCTTTACTCTCCACAACGAATTTTCTGAAGATACCCTTGATTCTTCTTGGGCATAACTTGCTAGTATGGACATCAACAGTTCTCCATCATTGCTTAAGGTATGGATGTTTTGTTCTTGAAAGTAAACATCAACATTGATTTCTTTAAGCTCTCTGATTGTCTTGAGTAATGTTTCAGTGTTACGTGCAAATCTAGAAATCGACTTTGTAATAATGATGTCAATCTTTCCATCTTTTGCATCTTGTATCATTCTTTGAAAAGCACTACGTTTGCTCTTAGTTCCAGTTTGAGCCTCATCAGAGTAAACGCCACAGTAAATCCAATTCTTGTTAGATTGAATATAGCTGCTGAAGTAACTTACTTGATTCGACAAACTGTGCAGCATAGCATCCTTGTCAGATGATACTCTTGTATATGCAGCAACATTTACCAACTTTTGAAGTCCAAGTTGCTTTGTTATTACTCTTATTTTTGCCATAATATCACTCCTTTTCTTGTATTATATTAATCACTCTAAAAGGGGATATTATCAAGTCATTTAAACGATATAAACTCGTTTCTTTTTGATTGTATTTATTAGCCATTTTTTCTTCAATTTGAATGTAATCTTTCTCAGTGATTAAACCTTGTCTCGCCATTACTCTAAGCTGAAACATAGTATTGAGATAATTGATTGAATCTTTATCCATTGCCTATATTCTCCACTCTATTTTTTAAGTAGCAATCTCGTGAACAATATTTTCTTTTCAAACTTTGGTAAGTTGAAAAGCTCTTGTGACAATGAAAACATTCAACAAGGTAATCAGGCTTGCGAATAATTTTGTCTTTATTGGATTTCCAATAACTCATTCTACATTCATCAGAACAATATTTCTTTTGTCTATGACCTTTTGTTTGTTTTAGTTTTTTATTACAGTGTAAGCACAGTAATGATTGGTTAGTCATGGTCTTACAAAATGAGCTGACTGTACTTTTAGGTAGATTTAGAATTTGAGCAATTTTTCCATAACCACTACCTTCTAATCTCAATTTTCTAATTTGCTCTTTATCATGATTTGTCATAAAGATTACCTCCTTCAACATATGGAGAATTAAGGTATCTTTTGACCACCCTCTTAAACAATCTTTTTTCAGTTCATTTACAATTTACAACTTTTTATATCGTCATGTTGTTGATTTTCCACAACTCTATGACCATACTAAGATTATATAAATAAAAAAAGTAGCATAACAAGCGGAATGGTTACCGACATGTTATGCTACATATTTATTATATCAAATTTATGCATTTTAGTCAATGTTAAATGGCTTAATATGGCTGTAAAAGTCACTATTTATTTGACTGATTAATTTGCTTAGAAACATCTATAATTGATTCAATAATGCCGTCAATTGTACCTATATCAATCGTAATCCTCTGATCAAGCAGAAACTGATTTATATTTGAGATCACGTATTTCTTCTTTTGATCGCCTTTGGTATAATTCTTTTCTGCATCAATACAAAGCTTTCTAATTTGCTCTTCAACTTTGATAAACGTTTCATAGTAAACTTTTGCTTTCGAGTTTCTCTTTGACCAGTAACCTAATCCAATAGATACAAGTGAAAGTATCACACTGATGATGGTCGTTATTAATTCTGTATTATTCATCTTTCTTATCCTCACCTTTACTTAGCACTTCAAGTGCATTTTTAATCATTCTAGGAACAGGCAATCCTGCAAGCGTTGAATTCTCTAAGATACTTACACCCTCCATCGATATGAAGGCTATCACTGCTCCATCTCTTACAAGATTCGTACCTAATACAATATCTAGCTGTTCAGCTAAAGCAACTAAAAACAAAATGAATATTTTCTTAGCTAGTCCTTTAATACCTGCTTCACTACTCACTCTGCCATTTTTTGTTTTACTACTCTTCTTAAATACGATTGCTAAGATTAAACCAGATAGAAAATCAATAATCATGAAGATTATGAGTGCGATTAACAATTTATCAAATCCTCCAAATAGGTATGAGGCTAAGGAACCTAAGGATCCTACAATTGTTAATATTAAGTATTTAACTTTCACGTTCTCAAACCTTCTCTAATTGTAATTATTTCATCAAGATATGTTTTTAACTGGGTTAAGTGTTCTGGTGTGTTTAACTCTTTATCCCAGTTTTTCTTATGTTCAAATACTTTGTTTAACCACACCTCATTTAGGTTGACATCGTATTTTCCTGTTTCTAAGTATTTCTCTAAAATACCCCTAATTCTAATAATGTGATAACTTCTTTTGACGATCACCTTTTCAACATTGACGAGTTGATTGAAGTAGTCAATGACTGCATCAAGGTATTGAGGTAGTACATCTTCAAACTTCAAAGCAATGATATTGTTGTATTCTGTTTGATAACTTGGATTTAGATAGATCAAATTGTCCGCCATGTTGATCACATCATCCGAGTGAATCAGGTTGTAAAGTGGTAATGTATCGGTAATAGACTGTCTTTGTAAAAAATCCTCATATCCATAAGCAAATATATCCACACCATCAATTGAAGCATGAATAATACCTTTGAAGTTGTTTAAAACAACCGTTAAATCGGTATCAGACTTCTTTTGTTTCGTCTTGTAGTTATCTGAACCACAGTAATAAATAAACATGACCTCATTCATAGCAAACATGTTCACAACGATTTCTGTCAGCTTGCTGTTGGTAAACTTTCTGGGCATCATACATCCTCCTCTACTTCTATATCATCCGTTGATTGTTCAAATCCCTCAACGTTTTCTTTTAGCCAAAGATATGCAATACCTCTTGGATCTTCGTTAATGAATAAATCAAAATCAACTTCTGGTACTTCAATATCGACGACTTCTAAAGGCTCACAATTATCGAACCTTATATCCTTTGAAATGTAGGATGCTACGCAAAGTATAATCTTTCTACTTCGATAATTCATGTTTATACCGATGATACGGTGATAGCTGACATCAACACCTACCCTTGATTGTAAGTTTTTAATTATTGCCATATTTAATTCCTCCTCTTATTAAGAGCCATATACTTTGACTCCATTAACTGTTTCATTTGTAATTTGACTCCCATTTAGCGAGTTTGATGTGACTTTACTTCCATTTAATGTAATCTGTTCAGTAGCACCTGATGAACCTGTAATTGTGATAGATCTTCTTATTGATCCTGGAGCTTTAAAGAATACTTCAACATAATAGGTTCCTGGACTAACCCCTGAAAATGAAACAGTATTAGCCATGCCACTTTGTAAATCATTGATGTCATCATAATATAAAGACTTTACATAAGTTCCACCAGTTAATGCATCATACAAACTTAAAGAAAAACCAGGGAGTGAAAACCCACTGCCTGATAAAGTGAAATTGATGACTAATCCGACATTCCCTGTGTTTGCAGCACTTGTAGGACTTATACTATGGATGGTTAATGTATAAGCCATACTAGTTAACCAACCAAATACGTTCTAAGTAAACAGTTGTTGATGTGTTCGTAGTCCATGCGATTGATGTGCCACTAAAGTTTCCAATCAAATGTCTTAAATATCCAATCGTCATCGTATTTGAGATTGAGTTTGAAACATATGCTTTGAATGAATGTGTTTTGAAATATTGGCCATCGAAGGTAGTCCATGAATAAAGTCTATCGTATGTTGGACTTGCTGATGTTGTGCTATTCGTACCCATCCTACCGTAAACAATATGTGTTTCATAAGAATCTGTGGCTGTAACTGCTCTAACCTCAAACGCTAGGATCTTATCGTATAGATTAATCGATCTATTGAGCGAAATGTTATTAGCTGTAATGGTCGTAGGTATCGAAAGATTACCCTCATATAGCAATGAGAATCCACCACCTATTTTAATAACACTACTGTTACCTCTGATGTATAATTCATTATTTGTTGTATCGAAACCCAGCTCACCAACTTGAGTCAAATGGCTTGTGGTTGGAACCGATGTGCCTCTTTTAACTCTGATGATAGCCATTAGTATGTTCCGCCATCAATAACCGATGTTGGTGTGAGTACTTTTGTTTTATCTATACCGATGTAATAAAAAGTTTTAACTGGATTATAGTTTGTATCCTGAATACTATGGAGTACTAATCCATTATCAAGAACTGATGCATCGAATGATGCCTTTGTCGTATCGAACTTAGCACCTACACCTTGCATCAAAGCGACATTCTTAATATTTGAGATCTTTGTGCGTTGATCGTCTGTTAAGTGAAGGTTACTGGATTCATGAGCATTATATGTACTTGCTGCAACACCACCAAGTTCAGCCAAAGTGATGACAACTGCACCGGTTTTAGAGTTAACACTTGTTACTGGACTTACAGCTGGAATAATAGATGTTGGAAGTTTCCCATCTGCACCAATTAAAGGCACCGTACCATTCGTTGTACCTGTATTCTTTTTGGAAGCTGTTCCAAGTCCAAGTGCACTAATCTTTGAATCCATCGTAGCTTCAGCATTAGCTTTACTTGCAAACTCAATATAGTCATTGCTCGTTAATGGATTCGCACTTGAACCAGTTTTATCAGCTTTTGATATATATAGATTTGTCCCATTCAAATCGATTAAAGGTTCACCGGCTTTAATCGTACCTGCTGTGCCCACAATGGGTCCTGTACCAGCAGACGTTCTTCTTTTAATTTGTATAACTGCCATTTTTTATTTCCTCCTTAGAAACGATATATGATGACTCGATTAATTGTATGAGTCGTTGAGCCACATGTAAAAGTTGTATTGCCATTTTGATATGAGACAAACATTGAGTATGACATACCGTTGTATGTGTAACCTACAGAAGTATTAGAACCCAGTACTTCAAATATCAAAGGTCCTGGTAAATTTACAACCGCTCCATTACTTAAAACAATCACAATAAAAGCTCGCATTAAATCATTTGAATAATAATTACTTATCCGATAAACACCTTGAGAAATGAATGTCGGATTAATGATAGTTGGTGATGTTTGATTTCTAATCTTTTGTTCAAGGTTGTAGACCAGACTGTCTGCATTCAGTAAAGTTTGTCTATTAAACTGGTTATTAAGTGTTACTGATGTGGTTGTTTTGGAATAGGCACATAATGCAAACTCATACTGACCTTGACCACTACTTAAGTCATTTTGAACTAAATTAGGATAGGTAGATGCTTGTTCTTTTACATAGATTGAGACTTCATTATTGGTTAAATCTACATTCAAAACCACATATCCTAGTCGATTACCATTTGGTGTAACAGTGACTTGCGTATTATTTTCAATATAGATTAACCTACCTTGAACCATGACATAGCCATCTTCAAATGTAATGGTATTGTTAGCAAGTGTATAAAACACGCTACCTCTACTCCCCTGCAAGACACCAGTTCCCACTGAAAATATAAAGTCATTTAAATCTGCATCATGTTTTGATGTGACGCTTGAACCATCAAAGGTTATTTTTTGTACACCCATTAAAACTCTCCTCCATCTAAATCAGAATAACCACTATTGTTTACTGTGACATTTCCGACCTTACTATTTACGTTCTTGCTCAATATTTGAATCTTCTCAGTGAGCTTTAAACGATACTCACCAAGTGTGATTGTTGCTACTTCAAAAGTGTTCACATACTTAATGCCCGTAACCAAAGAATCATAGCGTTTACCCTTATAAATAAACTCAACGAAATCACCAATATCTAATGTTCTTAAAACATCTAACGAGTGATTCTTTTTTTGGATCATAAAACTGATTTGATGATCTGTTTTATCAACACTTAGAACTGAACGAACTTTTGTATCTAAATCTAAGTAATCATTATCTGAATATGTTTCAATTTTTGATATGACTTTTGGATATCTTAGATTACTTGTATTATCTTTGGTTATAGTGCCATCAGTTAATAGATAATAGATAACTGTATCTTTAAAGAATAAGTTACTCGTTTTTGGATAATAAATAGCCTTATTTGTGCTTTCTTTACTTGAATCATTGATGATTAAGTCTTCTAAGATGAGGTTATCTGCTTTAATTTTTAAACCTCTTGTTACATTAACGATTCTTATTAAAACACCACTAAAACTACCCGCATTAAATACCACTTCATGTTTGATATAGACGCCATACATCCGGTTAGCTAGTTCCAATAATTCATAAATCGTCATGACTTTATCTGCATCAAAAACAAAACTACCCAGCTTCGATGTTTCCACACTGATGCTTAGGTAGTTTAAGTTTTGCTTGATATCACTATTTTGAAGAAATGTTTTTCTAATAATTTCTTCGATATATGTTGCCACATTACCATTGAAACTTTCGACTAACACTTCAACTTTGAATAGCTCTTTAAAATCAACACTGGCAAAAACAAGATGCGTTTTTTCATCTTCGATATTTTCTACGATACCAAAGTAGCCATTATCTTCTTTTACATAAACATAATCACCAACTGCAACATTAAGCTTGCTTTTGTTTAATTTGAAATGTGATTTTTGCGTAATGACGATGTCATGTATAATTTCAAACTCATCACCTATATAAGCATGATCTTTATATGTGAAATTCAAGTGATCTAATATAATCAAGTCCATAAGAATCACCCCAGATGGTATTCAAAGATATGAACTTTACATAACGTATCTGCCATTACACCAGATTTAAACTCTAACGTATTTCTACCTGGTTTTAGCTCGATAAAATTATCTTTCTCAAAATCCTGGTATGCGTAGATATCTGTTTCAATGTCATTCTTAATCATTTTCAAATACTTATTATCTGCTACAGATGATATTCGTATTTTGATATCTTCTTCAACTAAGTTCAGTCTTAGACTTGAGACTAGTGTCCCATTTTGGATCACATTGATCTCTGGATGATCGACTGACCCTTCCATTTCAATAATCACATTTGCATTAAATGAACCACCCACATCAATCGTGGTTCGTCCTTCTTGTGTAATCTGATACGTGTAAGCATATGGATAAGGATAAACCTTGCCATCAAGCACTTCAGTTATATCAATGATGATTTGTCTTTCTTTAATCCAATAACTCTTTTTGTTCAACGTAATTTCACAGCTTAATAATCCAGTTTTTATCTCTGCTTTACTTAATGAAACCACGTCAACGTGAACATACTTTATGTCATTGGAAACATAGTATAGTTTCAAATTATCTCGACCTTGATTTAAGTAGTCGATAAATCGTTGATAACCTTGATACCCATCCATGAAATTGAGTAGTCCACTTATTTCTGATAAAGGCGTTTCTCTTTTGACTGTTTTATGGATATGACCATATTTCAAGTACGTCATATTGAGTTGAAAACCTAATCCTATAACATTCGATAGTAAGACACCACTATGATATTTGAAATGGAATTGTTGGCCATGTTCATTCTCTAAGTAAAATCTTCTTGTCATATAAACTTACCACCTAACGCTCTGTTGATTGAATCAATATCAAAAGTGGATGCAGTTGTATTGATGGTGATTGCATTATTGGTTGTGCTCTTATTGGATGTTTGGTTACTTGTATTTGAAGTCTTTTTGAGATTGAATGTATCACTAAACCAGCCGCCAACCTTACCAAATATGCCACCAACTTTTTCTTTGGTATTATTAGCAAAGTTAGAAACGCCATCGACGATATTGTTTGCAACATCTGTTACACCTTTAACTGCACCACCAGCAAAGTTCGATACCGTATCAACCACATTTGAAGCAATACCTGTGACTTTATCGGCTACACCACCTACAAAATCGCCAACTTTTCCTGCTACATCTCCGATAAAATTACCGATACCACCGACAACATTTCCAATCGAATCACTGATGCCACCTAAGGCACCACCAACAACATCACCAACACTACCAGCAAAATCAAATATCTTTGTGAAGAATCCGATAATCGTTTCTAATATGTCCAATATCGGATTTAAAATGAACTCTAATGCCTTAAATGCAGGTACAAGTATGGCTTGTAAAACATTACCTACCATTTCAATGAGTGGTGAAATCATTTCAAAGATATCACCTAGAAATTCAAGTTGCTTAATCATTGGAGCTAAGATCATATCGATGATCGGAACTAATAAGTCAATTAGTCTTGTGAATATATTGATCACTATCTCTACAATAGGCATTAATGCATCCATTAAAACTTCAACTATCTGCATGATAGGTTCTAGGAGTCTCATAAAAGTCTCCATGAGTTTTTCTAATAGTTCTTTGAACTTTTCGCTACGCATCAATGCCATAACGACAATCGCAATCAAAGCACCAATCCCTAAGGTTGCAGCATTTATACCTATGCCAGCAATCGCTCCAGCAGCACCGACACCTTTTAAAGCAACAGCTACTATCTTTAATATCGGACCAACTTTACCGATGATGGTTAATACGGGTCCAACGGCAGCCACGAGTCCAACTAAGAAACCAATCAGTTGCTGTGTGCCACTACTAAGATTCGTCCACCATGAAATCATGTTACTTACTGCAGGAATGAGTTTATTTGTGATGGCTTCAACGACAGATTGCATTGCAGGAACAAGTGCAACTGCAAGTTCAACTGTAAGTGATGTGGTTGATTGTTTGAGTCGATCCAGAGAATCATTAAATGCACCAGTTGTTTCTGCTTGTTCACTTGTAATGATACCAAGTGCTCTTGCTTGTTCTCTTAACTCGTTTATTGCTTCTGATTCCATATTAAGCATTGGAAGCAGCTCAGAACCTAACTTGTCACCAAATAAGTGGTTAGCAAGTGCAGTCTTTAAAGATTGATCCTCTACTTTAGATAAGGCATCTCTCATTATCTCGAAAGCTTCACTCGTGTCTTTACCTTCTAGGTCTTCCATTGAAATGCCAAGTGCATGAAGTGGACCTGCGATATTCTTAACATCACCTAAGGCAATATCAGCCAGTATTGAGTTAACTTTTACAAAAGCACGTTCCAAACTACCAGTCTCAGTACCAGCGATAGTCGCTACGTGATTCCACTCTTGTAGTGCTTCAATAGACATCCCTATTTTTTGAGCTGTATCATTTAAGGCATCTGCAGTATCAGCACCTTTTTTAGCAAGTGCACCTAAAGCAGTCACTGCTCCGAGAATTGGAACTGTTAGACTTTTGGTTAAGGTACTACCAACTTTTGCGATATTATCAAACTTAGCATTGCCTAAATCTTTAATCTTTGATTTTGTTTTATCAAGTTCGTTATTAAGTCTTTTTACTTCAGATTCACTGTAAGACACATTGCGTTGAACTTTTCTAAATTCAGCATCTGATGTTGTACCAAGTTTGAGACCTTGTTTTGCCTTTTCTAACGCTTTATTTTGCGTATCTAAGCGTTTTTTGGTCATTTCAAGCATCTCATTCAATTGGGTTTGTTTCTTACGCCAAAGCTCAACGTTTGAATTGTCATACTTTAGGTTTGTATTAATGGCACGCAGGTCTTTTTGTTGTTCTTTGAGCTCTTTATTTATCTCTTTTAACTCATTGTCAAGATCCTTGCCATCAAGACTCAACTTAATATTTATGCCTTTAATTGTCTCTGCCATCATACTCACCTACCTTTATAATAAGAATAAATCTATGTCTCTTTGAGTCGCTCTTTTTGTTTGTGGCTCATTGGATAGTGTTTTGACCTCGAGTTCAATAAGCATTGCATAAACATCAATATCAAAATATTCTGTATCCTTAATTGAGATACCAAGATGAGCAAGGTTATAAATGATATTGGCGGTTGTGTTTTGCTCATCTTGTATATCTACTTTGGGTCCTGTGCACCTTCATTACCACCTAACATTAAGGTGATTGTATTTGAAATCTTTTCAAGTTCCTTCACATCAGATAAGACACTAAAATCCAAGTCCATCAAGAACTCATCGTAGCTCTTTTTTGTGTAAGGCTTATGCAAAATATAGATGATTCTAAAAAGAATATCGATGACTAATGCTGCATCCGTTTCATCCTTATTAAGGTTTTCTAGTTTCTTAATGTCACTAAATAATTCAGTACCAAATACACTACGATAAGAGATAATAGTAAAAAGTGAAGACCTTAGTTTAAGATCTTCACCTCTTAGATTAATTGTTTTTTCCATACTAAACACCTATAACAGGTAGTGTTGGAACTTGTGCAAAGAACTGTTGATAATTTGTGTCACCAAATTTTGCAATCGTTCTAATCACAGATACGTTTCCAACCTCAATTGGTCTTGCTGTAATTGTAATACTAACCGCATTCGGTTCGATTGATTCTGCTTTTGTTTTAGTCGCATCACTAACTGGACTTGCAGTACACAAGAAATACCAAATACGTCTTGATTTTACATCACCTTGAATCTCATAACCAAGTGCGAATGTTTTGGTTCTATGATTAACAATCTCTACTAGATTGCCATTAGAATCTCTTGCAAACCCTAAAATATCCACTTTGAAATCATCGTCAAGTTCTGTTAACTTTAAGGTAATATTGGATCCACTACTTGAAGCTAGGGTTGCGACAATTTTATCATCTGCGTAAACATCTGTTTTACCTGCAATGACTTCAGCACTGAGTTCTTGAGCTCCGTGTAGTTTTTTAGGTGTGCCAAAGTCCCAAGTATCATCTTCGGTTGGTGTTGCAATTGCATAATGGACGTTCTTAAGTCCAAATGTTACTTTATTGCTCATTTTTATATTCCTCCATCTTTATTTCATAAATTCGATAAATGCCAGTATCAATTAGTGAATATTCGCTAATCATTCTAAAATCAATACCTGCATTTTGTAATACTTCTTCTAAATCAGATTCAATTGTTGTATCTTTTGTTTTGGTAACAAGCGTTATTTGAATCGTCACTTGCCTAATTAAATACGAATCATCCGCATAGACCTTTGGATTTTTATTTAATTCCTGATAGACAATAAAAGGTGGTTCAGCATTATCAGTTACATAAAGAGCATAATGCACATTACCTGGTAGCACTTGATTTAGGAGTCCATAAACGTATGTTAATCTTTCTTTAGTTCCCACGTATAATCCTCCTGATATCATCCAGCATTTTAGGTGTAAAGTAATCGAATGCAGGTCTCATGAACGGTCTTGCTGCGACATACTTTCCACTCTTATGTTGAAAACCAAATTCAATCAAATGAACCAATCTACCTTTTTCTTTTGCATGAATAACGATTGTTTTAGTGTGACCTTCACCAATGTCAGTTTTAACAAACTCATCGGCCATCGCACCTTTTCTACCACTTCTTGGCGTATTAGAAATGACATACTCTAATATCAAAGTTGCTGTTTCATCAAGTTTCTGTTCAAGTTCTTTTTTAACTGATTCAGCATATTCTGATATTTCATGATTAATTTCATCGACAAAGTCATTCAATGTAGCCATGAATATCACTCACCTTCATTTTTGTTTCCACCAAGTAGAGTTCTAAAAACTGACCTTGTAGATAGGTTCGTTCAATCTGATAAATTAAATCATCGATGATTGCATACTTGCTTCCGTCATACAAGAAGCTTTGTATTTTGAGTGCCATGTCTACCTTGTACTCGTTCTTCTTACTTTCATAGTATTCTTTAGACGTTACTGACTTAGATATACCAATGACTTCTTTTTTTGATATGAACCCAAAACCTTGATTGCCGATCTCATCTTTCATCGATGTGATCTTTAATAACGACAGTCGAATATTGGGACTACTCGGAAACATGATACTCACCACTTGATAAAGCTAATTGACTCAACAACATGTCAAAACTCTTCGGTAGGTCTTTAACAGACCCATCTGCCTTAAAACCAAAGAAGGTCTTGCAGTAAATAACCACTAGCGAATGAGCTAATGGATGGTTCTCTACAACATATAATGTAATCCCTGTAGATACGAGTAAGTTTTTACATGCACTAATATGATTATTTAATTCATCATCAGCATACGTTTCACTGATTGGAATCAATAATGATTTTTTTACTGTTTCAAGTAGTCCCATATTCTAACCTCTATTCTATTGGTGCTTAGGCTTTCTTTTTAACTCTTAAGAAACCTTTATAACCTACAACGTTACCACCTGTAAATACGGATGCTTTGTAGCAAATGATGCCATCTTTGAATTTGTAATCATTAGACTTGCTAATCTCTACAGGTGAGAAAACAGGTACTTCATAATTGAGTAAGGATCCATAGGCTAGACCGTATTCTCCAGCTACAGTATTTGTATCTGAAATAGCCTTACAATGAGAATTGATGATGTATGGAATACCATCAATCGTGTTGTTAATGTAGTCAATCGTGTGTACTTTTCTACCTTCTGCAGTACGTAAACCAGCGAATGCTCTTAAATCATTCTTGTTAAGGATTAGGTATGCGCCACCCTCGACTTCTTCATCGCCACCATAAGCAAAGATGATGTCATCTAATGTTGAGTCAGTAATCGATGTGATTTCTAAATCGGCAGTATCCGATAGAGCGATTGCTTTATCACTAAAGATTCCTGTGAATGTATTAGATGTACCTGGACCTCTTAAGATTTGTTCGCTAATCTTCTTTTTAAGGGATAGATTAATGTTCTTTAAAACTTCAGCTTGATACGGTAAGTTAGGTAGTTTTTCTAACTCTTCAGTGATTTCTGTATAAGCTGTCACTTTAACTTTAGTAATCGTTAAGTAACCATACTCTGGTTCAGTCTCAGAATAAGCTTCACCTTCAGCAGTTAATCCAGCTGTGCCACTGCCTTTAACAAATGACTTCTTGTAGGTTTCCCCACCATTTAAGTTAACAACTTTCACCTTATCCACTAAGGCAGATACTTGTGCGAATGGATGTGGTGCAATGCCATCAGCAATGTGTTCTGGTAACAGAATCTCTTCACTTGAAACTTGAATGACTCTGCTTTCTCTTAAATTCTTACCACGAGTTTCTAATTGATCTTTATCCACTTGATTAGATCTTTCAATAACGACTGGATTGATTTTTGTCTTGTTTTGAATAGCGAGCTTTCTTTCGATTGTATCTTTCTCTTTATTCAATTCATCAACTTCAGCTTCTAATTGTTCTAACACTTCAAGTGTTACTTCCGCACCAATCAAACCTTTGATTTCAGTGATGCGTGCTTTAATTTCATTACTTCTTTTTTCTAAATTCATCTTCTTATTCTCCTATTTTTATTTTTAAATTTAGTTTTTTTCTTATAAGTTCCGCCTTCATATTTTTCTCTGCTAAATCCATAGTCTTTAGTTCTAAGTCCATAGCCTCTAAAGAACGAGCATAAATTGAAGTCTTATCATAAGCGGGTGTGTCAACGATTGAAACATCATATAAACGTTCAATCTTTTTGATAGTTCTTTTTGGAATATCACCATCACGATTCCATTCCTGTTCACTCACAACAAATGCAAAGCTCATCTTATCCAACAAGCCTGATTTGACCATCTTAAAAATATCTTGATTGCTTTGTGTATCAAGTAACTCAGCTCTAACCTTTAATCCGACATCATCACTTGTTAAAGTAAGTGAGCCGTTTTTAGTTCGAGCGATGATTAAAAATGAGTCCATGTGGTTATACTTCATTGGCACATCTTTAATAGCTGCATCGGTGATTGCACTTCTACTAATGCTTTCGATAAATCCATACGATTCATCACCAATTAGAGTGGGTTCATCATAAACGATCGCATATCCTTCTAAGATCATCTTGTCATCAGTTTCTTCAAGCCTGACTTCTGCTATTCTGGTTTCTTTCTTCATCGCTTCTCAACCTCCTTAAGTTTTGCTACTTGTTTTTCATACACGTATTCAAGTTCATTGTCCTTGTATGAAAACTCATTAATTTTGTGTGTCTTACAAAAGGTTTCGATTGTATTAATCTTGTCTTTCTGTTCTTCTAAGACCGTATTTAATACATCTTTTGAAACCTTACCGTTAATTGTTACTTTCATTTAAATCATCCTTCCCTACTTGATATTCGTTTGCCTTAGTAGCATCGACATAATTGAGTGATTGTAATCTTCTATCACCGTTTTCTACCGGTTCAAGTCCCAACAACCCTCTTGATTCATTCAATGACATAATGCCTAAACCCATGAGCTTTTCAATCGCTGTAACCTTTGTGTTCCAGGATGCGTATTGAAGTCTTTCACTGTAAAAGATAATCTCTTCACCACGCATGATTTCATTTTGAGTAAGCAAGCCTAAAGAAAAAGCCTCAGACATTTGAATGGCTAAAGGCTCGATGGTTTGTTCATAAAATGAGTTGAACTCATCTTCTGTATATTTGGAATTGAATATTGGAACTGATACACCAAAGTAATCTAGGATTTTCGATTGTAAAAACTCTAAGGTATCTTTATCAATTAGCTTTGGATCTGTTGTTAAAGGTACATAATCACCTTTTAAATCGACAGGAATAATTGAACTGCCTTTATTTTTGATAGACTCTTTTAATATTTCATTGAATGAATCAAGTTGTTTCTTTTTATCTGTTTCACTTAACATAGCACTCATTTTGAGTAGTCCTTTGATTTGCATTGAACTCTTAAGAGCATTATCGATACCTTGAAGCACATTCTCATTTATTTGAATTGTTTTTAAGAGTGCTTCTTGGTCACCTTTTGAACTTGATCCACCAAAGATCTGATTCGTATGATAAAACCTTTTAATGTGAATTATGTTCTCATATGGAATCGTGAAAGATTCTTCTCTATCAAAGCTGAACTTTAAATAGTAACTACCACCTGAATCTATGATTGGTTCAACAATGGATGGTTTAAGCGGATAAAGAGCTTTAATTTCACCGGTTGTACTATCAAACATAGGATAGATAAATGCATTGTCGTTCATGAGTAGTGTCGTAATCACCATATAAATAAATTGGTAAGGAGTCATGACCTCATTTGGTTGATGCTTTAAAATATAAGACAGTTTGCCAGATTTCTCCGCAACTGTCTTGTCATTTGCTTTCTTTATATATCGTGGTTTTAGTTTTGCACACTGGCTTGCTATCCTATCAATCGCAATCTTTACGACATCCGATTTTGAGATGTTATTTCCAAAGCTTGTAAGTGGTAGATTTATTTCATTTACAAATTTAAAGGACTCAGCTGTTCCTTGTTTCTTCTTTCGTTTAAAAATAGCCATAGCATCCTCCATTAAATCATGTTTTCATATTCTATCTTATATCTATTTAATACTGCATAGGCGATGATGAGTGCTACAGCTCCATCAATCCTTTTATATTTACTTCCAAGTTTTGATGGTTGAATGTTTCCATTGATATCAATCTTCGCTTGCGTGTTTGATAAGTTCCACTTCATAATTGGATTGTTGTTATAGATTACATTTCCATTCTTCAAATCAGCTTCGAGCTGTTTCATAGGTTCTGATAAAGAATATATTCCTTGTCTGACTTTCTCCATTTCAAAACCTAAGTCTTCCATTTCTTTAGTCCAGTACTGACTATTCCAGGGATCATAACCTACCCATAGAGGTCTAATTTCATAGGTTCTTATCATTGTTAGAAACCACTGTGTCACAAGTGTGAAGTCATTTTGATTACCTTCAGTTACAGTAATTAATCCTCTTTGAACCCAAATATCATACGGTACATTATCCTCTTCTTTTCTGCGTTTAATAACTTCACTCGGCATAAAGAATTGTGGTATAACATACTTCTTACCATCTTTGATTAGCAGCAAGAGTGCAACTGTAAGGTCGGTGGTTGATGATAAGTCAACACCTCCAATGGCGTAACTATTTCTTAGCTCATTGATATCATACGTTGCTTCATTGTTTAGATCATTATAAGTCAACCATGATCCTTGTTCTAATTGTTTAACGTTGAAGTCTTTACAAAGCATCGTTACTCGTGTTGCTAAGTCATGCCTGGATTTGTTCATCAAGTCGTCCAGATAAGAATATGTCTTAACCGTTCCGATGCTTGGATTACTTTTTTGCCATGTACTCTTATCTTCATATATTTCATTAATTGAGTCTTGAGTATACAGCCAGGGAAGCACACGTTCATCATTGATCTCACCTTTGATCATCTTTCTTACATAATCAAGTTTACTATCTAGGAACCCACCTACAGTATTACCTTCAGTTGTAATGATGAAAATCAAAGGTTCTTCTTTGGTAGATTGACTTTGCTTGATGGCATCATAGACTTTCGAATCAGTCATTTCATGAACCTCATCAATACATCCAACCTCTATATTGTAGCCATCCTTGTTTCTAGATTGTGCAGATAGTTTTTTTATCTTGTTTTTCGTTTTTGGCGAGTAAATATGAAAGATATTCTTTTTACTTCTTTTTTCATTCGATAGTGCTTTCGATCCTTCTCTCATGTTATTGATTTCTTCAAATAGGATATTCGCTTGTTCAGATGTATTTGATGCACATACGATATCAACTCCACCTTTAGATAAGAAAAACTCAGCTAAGTCAATGCCTGCAATAAATGTTGTCTTACCATTCTTTCTGGCAATCAACAATAAGACTTCATTAAACCTTCTTAAATTGGTGTCCGCCATTTTAAATCCATATGCCGTTTGAAGTACTGCCTTTTCCCATAATTCTAGTATGAATGGTTCTCCATTAAATGGACTTTTAGTATGTTTGCAGAAGGTCTCAATAAACTCGATTCGAATATTCCCAGGACGTTCATCAAAAATGTATCTTGGGTTATCCATATCTTTAATGAGTGATTCTAGGACTGTCAGTAGTTCTTTTCCAGCTATGATATTTCCCTTTTGAATCTCATCATAATATTTCAATAAGTAGTTCATTCTGACATTCTACCTATGAACTTGTCAAACTCATCATCTTCATCAATAATGTTTTTGCCCATTATGGAATTAAGTGTCTTTATTACAGTTCCATATGAATTAACTAGTTTTGTGTAATACTTCGCTGCTTCGGTTTGTCTTTGAGTTCCCTTAGTTGATACCTGAACAGCACCATGCTTTCTTATTTGTTCTTGAAGGATTCCAAGTTCAACTTTCATGAATGCAGCTTGCTCAATTAGGCTATCAACTAGTTGTGTTTTGGTTTCATCAACTGATGAAAAAAGCGACCTTAGTCGCTCAACCTCAATGCTCACTTCTTTTATTCTTGACATTTCAATACCTCATTCCATTAGTTTAGTTGGGCAAATTAACGTTGGTCCAACTACTTTTATACCCAATGCTAAGCTCGCTAATCGATTGGGCTTCATATTTTTCATCAGACCTTCTTCATTCACTAAGATTAAGTGGTTTGGTACTTTGTGTGGATGAACTTCAATGTATCCTTTCACTGCTTGCTGTAGTTGTTCTAATGTGAAAAATTTACCTTCTGGTTTGATAAATTGAATACCGTTGTTTTCATACATTATCAAAGCTTGATGTTGATTATTATCATTCCAGAATACTCGAAGTGGGATAATTACATTCATATTGCAATCATCACAGCATGTATCCCCATTGATTGGTGATGGATTATTTCCATGCCCTTCAATACCTGCTCCACAAACAACACATGCCTTCTGTATGATTTCAAATTCATCTTCACCAGGGATCACTGCTAAACCACCCCATGTGCCATGAAGCTGATTGATTCCATCAATGAATTCAATCACACCTTCTAAACCTTTGTAGTGCTCTTCACCCTTCATATTTACAATTCTAATTCTATCTCCAATTTTAACCATATTGATTACCTCCTAAGGTAGTAATATATATCACTCAAAAGAGGATAAATAGCAACAAAAAAGTCAACAATGTGACTTGATTTGATTTCTAGATTTTCAAAATTTTTGCCTTGCGTTTTTTAAGAGCCCACCCATGCGGTACCCTTATGAGTCTAGTTTTTTTAGTAGTGGGGGGATCGACTTTTTGTATTCAATATTTATACCTTCAAGTAGTTTACCTGATATTATTGAATAATCATTAATACGCTCAATACTGAGTGCTTCAATTGGGACTTTGTGTGATGGTAATAGTGATGAAACATAAAATGAAGCGTATATAAAGTTAATAAAAGCCTCAATATAAGAAATCATCTCATCAAAACTTTTTACTGCAATTGAATCAGTTAATACCGAAATATCTTTTTTTAACTCCAACACTAACTTTTCTATACTTTGATGGATAGTGTATATATTCAAAAAATTATTCTTGTTAAATTTAAAAATTTGATTAACGTCGCCACTTTTTTTCAAATCTAATAATAAGTTAGTTATGTTTCCTATGTTTTCTTTTATTTCTGTTAATGTTTTTATGCTGGTTTTTAATTCATTAGTCTCAATCCCATTAATATTTTTATTAAATACTAAGTCTCCTGAAACATTAAAGTTGAAGGTAAAACTAATTGATAATGTAATTGAAATTGTCAGCGTTAATGCAATTGACACATCTGACATTATTTGTAGATTAGAGTTTTGATTATTTGTACGTGAAAGAAAGTAAATAAATCCAGTTGTAACTGTGAGTAATATAAATAGCAATAAATACAGTTTTCGGTTTTTTAATAAATGATATAAGATTTTTTTCAAGATTAAATATCCACCTTTTTATTACAATTATACCAGTTATCCTATGAAATTCCCATCCTCATCAAACATTACATCTTTCTTTTTGAATCTCCCATGCTCATCATTATGACAATCCCTACATAACATCTCTAAGTTATCCTGATTGAGACTTATGTTTGTTTCATTCACATTATCTACAGTCAACCTAATCTTGTGATGAACCTCTTCACCAATCGCACCACACCGCTCACACTTGCCCTGTGTTGCGTTTGTTTTAAGATTGCGAGCAATGAACCAAGCCTTCGACTTATAGAACCTGTGAAGCTCTTTTGGTTTTCCCATATAGTTCCTTCAATTCATTTGCTTTAGCATCTACTGATTCCCAACGTACATTTAAGTCTTCTCTACCACAGTGTCCATACTTTGCTAAATCCTGAAACCTAACATTATCTAGTTCAAGTTCTTTTCTGATGTGATGAGGTCTAAAATTAAATACTTGAGCAATTAACTCCTGGATTCGTTCATCTTCAATGATACCTGTGTTAAAGGTGTTTACATGAATACTTACTGGATTAGATATACCAATCACATACCCAAGCTGAATTTCGCACCTGTCCGCTAATTTTGCCCTAACAACGGCTTTTGCTACGTGCCTAGCATAATAAGCCCCACTGCGATCAACCTTGCTTACGTCCTTGCCAGAAAACGCTCCACCGCCATGTTTAGCGTATCCACCATAAGTATCAACGATAATCTTTCGACCAGTTAAACCTGAATCTGCATAAGGTCCACCAATAACAAACTCACCTGTTGGATTGATAAGAATCTCAGCTTCACGAATCGCTTTTTCATCTAGGACTTTAGTTAATACTTCATTGATAATGATATCCTCATATAATTCTCTATTAATCCATGACTTTGTTTGAGCTGAAACAACAATTGTTTTAACCTTTTTAGGTTTGCCCTTTTCATATTCAACTGAAACTTGACATTTACCGTCAGGACCAAAGATGTGTGAATACTTTTCTTTTCTAGCCTTATCCATTTCTTTCGAGATTTGATTTGCTAGCATAATAGGTAGTGGCATTAACTCTTTTGTTTCACTACATGCATAACCAAACATAATCCCTTGATCACCAGCACCTTGTTCATGAGATTCGCTTGAATCAACACCAAGTGCGATATCAGGTGATTGTCTACTAATCTTTTCTAGGACATTAAATGTTTCATCATATCCTATTTCTTTAAGTTTGCTCTTTGCCACTTCTTTATAATCAACTTTTGCAGTTGTTGTAACCTCGCCAAAGACTAATACGAAATCATCCTTGATGGCTGTTTCAACAGCTACTCTTGCGTTTTTATCTTGTTCTAATATAGCATCTAGTATTGCATCACTGATTTGGTCACAAACCTTATCAGGATGTCCACTAAACACTGATTCACTTGTTATTACTTGCATGCTTCAACTTCCTCCATTAACGAGTAAAAAAGGAGCCTAACGCTCCCAATTACTATTTTTTTATTTCCCATGCTGTATAGACTGAACGATATGAACAATCCCAAGTATCCAAAATCACTCCATCGATACACACTGCGACATGGCCTGCCATCTTTAAGATATAAGTTCCTTTCGGATGTAGTTCACAAAAGTCACTACCTTTAATTCTTGGTTCACCTTTTACTGCCTTAAATATAAGTCTAGGTTTACCTTCAAAGTATTTGTATAGAAACTCAGTATCTTTATAACTTGTGAAACTCCATTCTCGTTTCTTTTGATTGAGTTCTCTTCTACATTCCACGTAATCTTTATCCATTGCAGTGCTGATTGCTCTCACGACACAATCAGTTGTTTTGATACCTTTTGGATGTGCGTTGTATTCTTTAAACATTACTCATTCCACCCTTTATTCAACCATTTGATTAATTCTCTAGAAGAGTTTGTTTTCAGCACCGGTTTATCGAATCCGTCTAGTCGTTCGTATACAGTGTATTTTGAATCGTTCCAAACACAATCGATTTGAACTACGATTAAGGTATTGTTTGTT
>Ga0334890_1002022_pt1 | contig 24555 bp, 28 predicted proteins | sample GraSluR1_MG_3_FD_207220 | JGI IMG/M metagenome (GOLD analysis project Ga0334890, IMG submission 207220) | Sludge microbial communities from methane-producing bioreactor in Wageningen University, Netherlands - Granular Sludge_31_08-R1 | ecosystem: Engineered > Bioreactor > Anaerobic >... | reverse complement strand
CTCCGTTATTACTGTATATATACGAGCATATACAGCCAGGTTGGCTGGTGCAACCTGCACTACCCGCGCCGCTTCGCTACGATGACGAAGATGACAGCAATCCCGGACGCATTCCCTTCCGACTAGTCCGCATGTCCGAAACTGGTCCTCTCGACAATCTCGCCGCGCAGGTGCGGCGGGCACGGGACCGCTTTGCGCCGATGATCGACCCCATCGGATCCATCGCGGCTCGAGTGATCGTGGACGAGTTCCTCGCCGAGCACCTCGATGAGCTCAGGACGACCGCCGCGAGTGCCGCAGTCCCGGCGCCGGTATCGTCTGATGAACTGACCAGCCACGTCTTCACCTATTGGGGAACTCCGCTGCGCAGCGCGCCCCCGATCGTGCGTACTTGCGTGCGGCAGCTCAGGAACGTCCATCCGGACGCGATCGTGCTCGACGAGACCTCCTGGCAGGACCATCTCGAGTTGCCCGGCGTGGTCGTGGACCGGCTGCGCGATCGTCCGGCGCACTTCTCCGATCTGCTGCGGCTGTCGCTGCTCGAACGCTACGGCGGGGTGTGGGTGGACGCGACCGCGTTCGTTCCCCAGCCGCTCGGCCCGTGTCTCGATCCGCTCCTCGGCGGGGGTCTGCTCTATCTGCGGTGGAGCCGGACGCAGATCTCGAACTGGTTCATCGCTGCCAGATCACGTTCGCTGCTCATTGCGGTCGAACGCGCAGCCCTCGAGACCTGGTGGCGCGAGCACTATGAACTGCCCGACTACTTCCTCTTCCACCGCGTCTTCGAGGGTTTGCTCGATCTCCTCCCCGATGCGGAGCGCGCCTGGGCAATGGTCCCGAGGGTGAGCACCGTGCCGAGCCACTTCCTGCAACTTGAGATGTTCCGCAGCTACGAGCCGGCGCGGTTCGCGATGCTCGTCGAGGCCGCCTTCGTCCACAAGCTCAGTTACAAGTACGATCCGGCCGATGCCGTGGCAGGCACGATCGTCGACCATCTCGTCTCGGGCCGCTACCCTGGGGCGCCGGAATCCTTGTGACCAGCTCGAACGAGGTGAGGATGGTGCTGCAACGGCTCCGGCATTCGGAGTTTCGTTCGAAGTTTTACCTCTCCCGCAAGGACGTCGACTATGCCCGCGCAAAGGGCAAGGACACGATCCAGCAGCATGCTCACGAACTGCTCGCTGGGCGGATCGGTGCGGCCCAGCCAAGAAACGACGGCAAGCAGACCCCGATGCGCGGTCACCCGGTCTTCGTCGCTCAACATGCGACCGCGACCTGTTGTCGCGGCTGCGTTGCCAAGTGGCATCACATTCCACAAGGGCGGGAACTCACTGACGACGAACTCGGCTATCTGGTCGCCGTGGTGATGGCCTGGATTGAGGACCAGCTGCGACGGCATCCGTGACCGGTCTGGTGGCTTGATCGTCCCCACGGGGTGCTTAGCGATGCGACGGCCTCCCGCACGTTTGCCGTGAAACAAGACGGGAGAACAATGGGCATTGGCCACTACGAGGGAGAACCCGATGATCTTGAACGAGACATTCACCATGTCCAACGGCGTCACCATTCCGAAACTCGGGTTGGGTACCTGGTTCATTGATGATGACAAGGTGGCACAGGCCGTCCGCAATGCCGTGAAGATCGGTTACCGCAACATCGACACCGCCCAGGCGTACGGCAATGAACGCGGCGTGGGCGAGGGCGTTCGCACCAGTGGCATCCCCCGCGAGGAGCTGTTTGTCTCCACCAAGCTCGCCGCCGAGATCAAGGACTACGACACTGCGGTCGGCGCCATTGAGGGTTCACTCGAGAAGCTGGACCTCGGCTACATCGACCTGATGCTCATCCACGCGCCGCAACCGTGGGCCGAGTTCCGTCAGGCCGACTATTCCGAGGGCAACCGCCAGGCCTGGCGCGCCCTCGAAGAGGCGTATCGGGCGGGCAAGATCCGCTCCATCGGCGTCTCGAACTTCCTGGACGAAGACGTCGAGAACATCCTCGAGCACGGCACGGTCGCGCCGCAAGCGAATCAGATCAAGGTCACTCCTGGCAACACTCCCACCGACCTGATCGAGTACTGCCAAGCCAAGAACATCCTCGTCGAGTCGTACTCGCCGCTCTCGCACGGCAAGATCCTCGACAATCCGCGGGTCATGGCGATCGCGCAGAAGTATCGGGTCAGCGTCGCGCAATTGTGCATCCGCTACACCTTGCAGCTGAACACGGTGTCGCTGCCCAAGGCCTCGAGTCCTGAGCATCAGCGCACCAATGCTGACGTCGACTTCGTCATCTCCGATGACGACATGATGGGGTTGCAGGATCTGGGGGATTGAGCTCCGCAGCAGCGGGGGAGCGGTTCTCCTAGAGAGTGTGGTTACACTGTTGGTCATGGGTATCAGGTTCGATGTGTGCGTCCCCGCTTCAGGGTGCCATCGAATGCTGTGTTGTTGTCGTCACTGACTTGACCACCCGCCCCGAGGCGCCGATGATTCTTGGCCCCTCCTTGTGAGTGCTCATCTCACAACCTCACTCCTCAATCGTTCGCACTTCAAAGAAGCGAGCTGTGCCATGCCCCATACCGAAATCTGGAATCGCATCCGCGAGGAGGCTGCCTCCGACCTCCTGGCCGAGCCCGCCCTCGGCGACTTCCTGCAGGCCACCATCCTCGATCACGAGGACCTCGACGAAGCGCTGAGCTACCTGTTGGCCGACAAACTGGCAAGCCCGTCGGTCCCGGCCGAGCGGCTGCGCGAGCTGTTCGTCCATGCTTTCGCCGATGACCCCTCGATCGGTATCGCGGTCCGCGAGGATCTACGGGCGATCATCAGCCGTGATCCCGCCGCCCGCCGATACGCCACCCCATTGCTGTACTTCAAGGGCTTTCACGCCCTGCAGGGCTACCGCATCGCGCATTACTACTGGACGCAGGAGCGCGTGCAGCTGGCGCTCTACCTGCAAAGCCGGATCTCCGAGAAGTTCGCCGTCGACATCCACCCCGCGGCGCGGATCGGTAAGGGCATCATGTTCGATCACGCGACGTCGGTGGTCATCGGCGAGACCGCCGTGGTTGAGGACGATTTCTCGATGCTGCACGAGGTTACCCTCGGCGGTACCGGCAAGGTCGGGGGAGACCGGCATCCCAAGATCGGACGCGGCGTGATGATCGGCGCCGGCGCCAAGGTGCTCGGCAATATCCGGGTCGGTGAGGGAGCCAAGGTGGGCGCCGGCAGCGTCGTGTTGGACGATGTGCCGCCCTTCACCACGGTGGCCGGCGTGCCGGCCCGTTCCGTCAGCTACCCCGTCCACGGGCTGCCGGCTCTGGACATCGCCGACCTGGAGGGAAGCCTCTAGCTATCGCTGGTCCGCTGTCTGGAGCAGATATGGTGCGACCGCGATCTGGCGGTTCGGTGTACTAAGCCCGCTACCGCCCAGGTTCTGCAACACGTCACGGGTCGGTTTGCTCCATATGTGCACCGCGCGTTCATCGAGAAACGCATCGCCACCGGTTCGCCAGCCGATCCACTCCATGATGCGGGCGGCCTCGTCGAAGCTGTGTAGCCAGTCCTTGCCGGCCGCGACGAACAGCAGCGCTATCGTGCCGGCATCTTGTTCATGCTGTTTGCCGAGTGGCAGCCGGGTGGCGATGTGGCGCAGCAGGTGGGGCGGATCGCCGGCGAGCCTTCGTCCGTTCGAAGTCACCGTGAGGCGACCACGGCTCAACCGGACGAGACCGAGCGCGGTCGCAGACCTGCGTAGCGACGACACCGTCTGCGATGTGTCTTCGCGGGTGCCTATCCCGACCCATTCGGTTTCGGGACCGAGCTCGGCGAGGATCTGTTGGACGACCCGCGGTGGTAGATAGCCCGCCTGAGTGAGAGTCAGGCCGTCGCCTATCTCGGCAAGCAGCACCTGGTAGCCGCGCACGGCGTCCGCCATGTCGCGCTCGGTCAGACTCGGTGAGCCGAGGTCGGCACGCCTGATCAGCTCACCCAGATCGGAGAGTGGTGAGCCACCGGCGTTCCGCATCAGGATGCTCACCATCGGATGGAACTGTTCGAGCGGGGGCAATAGGCCACGCGCGAGAACCGCATTGACCTCGTCGACGGAGAAGGCTACCGGATCATAGCCGGGAGGCAACCAGTCCAGCACCTGTTGTACCCATTCGGGGTCGGCGCCCTCGGTCCGTCCGTCGAGCCAGTTCAGGAGCTCTTCCAGGCCACCGATCCCGCCGAGATCGTCGGGCGGGCAGGCTCGCTGGCCCGCGAGGCACCATGCGTCCGTGTCGCCCGCGCGCCAGGGCTCGACGCTCTCAAGCTTCATCGTGTGCCACCAACTGTCACCGAAGTCGTACTCGTAGAACAGGCAATCGCCGGGCTCGGAGATCACCTGGTCGAGATGCACATCGCTTTCGGGGATGCCCTTGTCACCCTCGGCGATGTCGAACGGGGTGAGGAAGTGCTGCGTGGTCGGATCGTGGGTGTCGGGACCCATGACGAAGTGATGCAGATGGGAATCCGTCCACCCCATCGCGATCTGCACGACCTCGTGCACCTGCGGAAGCGTGAGATCGCTTGCCAGCCGCAGCTGCCGCCAGATGGGCGGGTGAGCATCATCAAGGTCGAGGCGGACGATGAGCGCCGCCTTGACCGCACGCCTGCCCAGCGGCGTGGGCGTAGTCAGAGCGAACCCGTCGGGATCAGCCCAGTAAGTGGATGCCATACGTCGATCGTAGGCAGGAGGCGGACGATCGGACGCGCCCGACCAAGCAGCCTGCCGCCGGGAAATACTCGCAAGTATTCGAACGAAAGCGTTGTATTCGAACACAGATTCGAATAAACTGAGGTTATGGAAGACCCCACCCATGACCCCAGACTGCTGGTCGACCCGAAGACCAGCGCGGAAGTGTTCGATGCGCTGGATCATGCGCATCAGCAGTTGATCGGCGCTGAGATCGCCGAGCTTGTGGCGATCATCCACGCGGCCGACCTGTGGAAGATCGACGAGACCGCGGTAGGCGAAGGCATCGAAGGACTGATGCGGCCCGGCCATGACGGCACACCAGAGGTAGGCGAGTTCCTGGCTCTTGAGGTCGGCCCACTCCTGGGGATCTCGGCCTCATCGGCCATCTGCCGAATCAGAGAGGCGCTGGACCTGCGGCATCGACATCCCATGTTGTGGCAGGCAGTTCTGGCCGGGAAGATGCGCGTGTGGCAGGCGAACAAGATCTGCATCGCCTGCTCACACCTGTCCGCTGAAGCCGCTCTGAAAGTCGACCGTGCGATGAGCGCCGGAGTTGGGGCGCTGCCGTGGTCGCGGATCATGAGAGCGCTGCCGGGGCAGATCATCAGTGCGGATACCAAGCTTGCCGGCAAGCGGGCCGAGGCCGAACGCGAGGCCCGCCGAGTGCGAGTGTCGAAGATCACCGATGGGCATGTCAGTTTCTTCGGTGTCGTCAATCCCGTGGACGGGATCCTTTTCGATCATGTCCTGACCCAGATCGCCAAGACCTTGCCGGCTGGTGAGGACACGCCCATGTGCAGTGACCTGGATCGGAGGCGAGCGGCCGCGGTGGGTGTGCTCGCCAGGTCAGCGCTCGGTCAGGACAGCTTGCCCACCCATACGTTGGTCGTGCATATCTCGGCCGAAGATCCCGCGCTGACTACCGCGGATGGCGAGCTGACGGAGCAGACGACGACCACGGGTGTGGCCAGGGTCGAGGACTGGGGCCCGATCCTGACCGACCAGCTGCCTCGATTCCTTGCTCACTCGAGAGTGATCGTCCGCCCGGTGCTTGATCCGGCAGGAATGCGACCCGTCGACGCGTATGAGACTCCCGACCGAATGCGGTTCGCGGTCGAGCAGCGGGATCCGGTGGATGTGTTTCCGTGGGGAACCCGCAAAGCCGGTCGTTGCGACATGGACCACACCATCGCCTACATGGATGGCAGACGGGGCCAGACCAGCCTTGAGAATCTCGGACCACTGTCGCGCAAGGCTCATCGAGCGAAGACCCACGGCAAGTGGCAACTTGAACAGACCACTCCTGGTGTCTTCCGTTGGACCTCGCCGCACGGGTACCACTACGAAGTGACCCCCTCGGGAACCACCCGCCTGTTCGTACCCGTGCGGGAACCTCAAGTGCTCGAGACGGCCTGACCCTGCCGCCCGTCCGTCACTTCACTAGGTGATGGACGCCTTGTAGATCGCGTCGATCGAGGCGGCCAGCGCGGCGTTGAACTCCTCGTCCGTCATGGATTCGGTCAGCCCTTCGGTGAGTGCACGGGAGAAACTGGCGATCAGGCGGTGATTGCGGGCGAGGCGTTCGTCTGCCTCGTCCCGGCTGTAACCTCCGGAAAGCGCCACCACGCGCAGGACCGACGGGTGATCGATCAGTGGCGCGTAGAAGTTGTCAACCGTGGGAATGCTCACCTTGAACATGATCGGCAGGTCGAAGATTTCGGTTGCCAGTCGCTCCATGATCTCCGCGAGCAGGATCTGCTCTGATTCTTCCTTGTCAGGAGCCTTGATATCGATCTCCGGCTCCAGAATCGGAATCAGGCCGGCATCGGAGATCTGCCGTGCAAAGGCGAACTGCTGCTCGACATTGCTGGCGATTCCCTCGGCATTGGCCGACAGCACCACGGAACGCATCTTCGTCCCGAAGATATGAGCCTTCTTGGCCCGTTCCAGCAGGTCGTCCAGGTCGCCGATCGGCTTCATCAGGCGCACGCCGTTCGCCGGATCGGCCAGGCCCTTATCCACCTTGAGGATCGGCAGAATCTTCTTCGTATCCCACAGGTAATCCGCTGCCGGTTGTCCGGCAAAGGTACGGTCCATCGTCTTTTCGAACAGAATGGCCGCAAGAATGTGCTCGCTGGTGAATGCCGGACTGGTGACGATGCGTTCCCGCATTGCGTGAACCAGATCGAACATCTCGTCATCATTGGAATAACGGTCTTCTTCGATTCCATACAGCTTCAGAGCGCGAGGGGTGCTGCCGCCGCTTTGGTCCAATGCGGCGATGAATCCTGCTCCAGAACCCATGCGCTCGAGCTTGGTACTCAACATGCTGTCCGCCTCCCACAAGGAACATCAGGTGATACATCTCACGCTACGTCGTTATCCGCCGGACCGAAGCGGAACGATGCGGAAGATCGCCCCACGACCTCAGTCGATGATCGTGTTCTCGCCGCGACGCTGCAGATCGGCAAGCCCATCGCGCATGGCGCGGATCTGATCGAGGGAGTGCCCGGTACGAATGGGTGGGATTGCCCGGGAACCGCTTGTCGGTGAGGTTGGGATCGTCCTCGATCTCCCCGATGGGTTCCACGATGTAGATGTGGTTCGAGATGCGCCCGTCCTCGAAGTTGGACGCTCGCCACGGCTCAAGGACCTCACCCGGGACGAGGACCGCCTTCGTCCCGTGCAGGTAGATGCCCGGCCGGAACACTTCGAAGGGCACAGGTCCGCTGGTCATGGCGTCAACGGTATCGGCCCAACCGGCCCACGGTTATGGATGTGGGCTTACCGTTGTGACATGACGTATGTGATTGCTCTGCCTTGCGTAGATGTCAAGGACCGCGCATGCGTGGACGAATGCCCGGTCGACTGCATCTACGAGGGCGAACGGATGCTCTACATTCATCCCGATGAATGCGTGGACTGCGGTGCGTGTGAGCCGGTGTGCCCGGTAGAGGCGATCTTCTTCGAGGACGATCTCCCCGAGGAGTGGGCCGATTTCCTGCCGGCGAACGCGGGCTTCTTTGAAGGTATCGGCTCCCCGGGCGGTGCTGCGAGGGTTGGCCCGATCGCGAAGGACGATCCGCTTATCGAGGAGCTTCCTCCGCAGGGCTAGGCCGTCGGGAGCTCTCCGGCCGGGGGCAACCAAACCAGTACTCCTGCCGCGGCGATTGCAGTGATGCCGGTGCAATCATGGCTGTATGAAGACCACAGCCATCGGTTACACCGAGAATCTTCCTGCGTCCGATCCGGCCAGCCTGATCGAACGAACCATCGAGGTGCCAGCTCCAGGACCGCACGACCTGCTGGTCGAGGTCGAGGCGGTGTCGGTGAACCCGGTTGACGTGAAACTCCGCGCGGGTGCACCGTCGGGAGGATTTCGGGTGCTGGGGTTCGACGCGGTCGGGATCGTCCGCGAGATCGGCGATGCCGTGACTTTGTTCCAGCCCGGAGACGAGGTGTTCTACGCGGGCAGCTACGACCGTCCGGGCACCAACCAACGCCTGCATCTGGTGGACGAACGCATTGTCGGACGCAAACCCTCGACGCTGTCACCCGAGGATGCCGCTGCACTGCCGCTCACCTCGATCACCGCATGGGAGACGCTGTTCGACCGATTTGGCCTGACCTGGGAGAGCACCGGCACCTTGCTGATCGTCGGCGCGACCGGCGGAGTGGGCTCGGCGATGCTACAGCTGGCCGAGGTACTGCTTCCGGATGTGACGGTCATCGCCACCGCGTCCAACCCCGAACGTGAGGCGTGGGTGACCAAGCTGGGGGCCGAGCACACCGTGAATCACCACGGCGACCTCGTGGCCCAAGTGCTCGCGATCGCACCCGGTGGGGTGGATTGGCTGTTCACCGCACATTCGGAGGGACAGCTGGAGGCCTACGCCCAGATCGTGCGACCGTTCGGGCAGATCACCGCCATTGACGATGGCCCCCGAGATGTCTCCCCGCTGAAACCCAGGAGCATCACCTGGCACTGGGAACTCATGTTCACCCGCCCGGTTCAGCAGACCCCCGACATGATCGAGCAGCATCTGCTTCTCGAGCGCGTTGCCGACATGGTCGAGCAGGGTCAGCTGGTCAGCACGGCGACTCGCAGGATGACTCCGATCAGCGCGGCGACGCTGCGCGAGGCGCACCAGTTGGTGGAGGGCGGGCGACTCGTCGGCAAGCTCGTTCTGCGCGGGTGGGAGTGATCTGCGCCCGGCCTGCGTGGCGCTACAGCGCTGCCGCCCCCGCAGTCAGCCACCAGAAGGCGTAGTCGGCGTAGAGAGCGGCGCCGATCGGCAGGGCAGCCTCGTCCAGATCGAAGTTGCCGTTGTGGTGGGAGTTCTGGGTGTTCGCCACGGCAGGGTTTCCGGTGCCCAAGAACGCATAGACACCCGGGACACGCAACGCCAGGTCGGCGAAGTTGTCGCCTCCCAGAGAGATCGGACGCTGGGTGATGACCTGGATGTTGTCGTCGATCCGGCGGGCGATCTCGGCGACCTCCTCGGTGATGGCCGGCGGATTGACGACCGCGGGAGTGAACTCGCGCCACTGAACCTCGACGGTCGCGCCGAATGCCTCCGCGGTCTGCTCAGCGAGGTGAGTGATCTGCTGCCTCACCAGAATCCGCGACTCAGGCGTTACAGTGCGCGTCGTGCCTTCGAGTTCGGCGGTTTCGGCGAGCGCGTTGTACGTCGTTCCCGCGTGCAGCTTGCCGACGCCGATGACCACCGGCTCGACCGGATTGGTTCGGCGGGTCACGATGGCCTGGATCTGGGTCACCAGGCTCGCCGCCACATAGAGGGCGTCGGCGCCCAGCTGCGGACGCGAGACGTGCGCCCCCTCGCCGTGAACGGTGATGCCGAAATGGTCGACTGCCGCGCAGTTCAGTCCGGGCACGGCGGCCACCGAACCGGTGAGCAGATCGGACGCGGCGTGCAGCCCGAACGTGCGCCCCGCATCGTCCAGCACACCCGCCTCGACGAAGTCGAGGGCGCCGAGCCCGACCTCTTCGCCGGGCTGGAAGATCAACTTCACCGTGCCGCCGAAGGCTCCGCGGGCTGACTTCAGCGTTTTCGCGGCGCCCAGCAGGCAGGTGATGTGGGAATCGTGCCCGCAGGCGTGCATCACGCCGTCGATCTGTGAGCGGTAGGGCACATCGTTGGTCTCTTGTACCGGCAGCCCATCGATGTCGGCTCGCAGGGCGATGACACGGTCACCGCCGAGGTCTCCGGTGAGGGTGCCCAGCACCCCGGTGGCGCCGACGCGGCGATGGGGGATGCCGTAGAGATCGAGCTCACGTTCGATCGCCTCGGCGGTCCAGAACTCGTGCAGCGCCAACTCGGGATGCTGATGAAATGCCCGGCGTAACCCGGTCAGGTATTCCTGCTGGGCGCGCAGTTGCTCAAAGAAAACGCTCATGGAAGATTCCCTCGTGGTATTCGTGTCCGATCCTGCGATAGCCTTCCGTGTCCACGGTATAGCGATGGCGGTGAGCCCCCGCTCGCGCAGTGGGCCCACCGCCATTTTGCAGTGACTGAACGCTGTCTCTCAGACTCCGGTGCCGACCAGTTCGTCGGATTCGAACTCGGCCAGTTCGTCCTCGAAGGATGCGGCGTTGTAGTCGGTGTCCTTGGTTTCGTGGACGATGATCAGCGAGATCAGGGTCAGCACGGAGGCCACGGCCAGGTAAACGCCAACCATCCAGGTGCTGCCGCCGGCCTTCGCCCACAGCGCGACCGCGATGATCGGGGCCAGCGCAGCGCCCAGGATGCTGGAGACGTTGTAGGCGATCGCAGATCCGGTGTAGCGCACGTTGGTCGGGAACAGCTCAGGCAGCACGGCGCCCATCGGCCCGAAGGTGATGCCCATCAGGGTGAAGCCGATGATCAGGAAGGCCTGCGTCATTCCGCCGGTCAACATGGCATCCGGACGCAACGTCAACCACACCGGGAAGGACAGTCCGAAGACGATGATCGCGACCGTGACACCGATGAGCAGCTTGCGGCGTCCGAGCATGTCGGCCACCGGACCGGCCAGCAGCGTGAACAGACCGAAGAAGATCACGCCGATGATCTGCATCAGCACGAAGTCGGTGTAGGCGATGCCCAGGCCCCCGGGGGTCGCAGTCTGCGGCTTGGTGCCGAAGGTCAGCGCGAAGGTGGTCATGAGGTAGAAGAGCACGTAGGTGGCCAGCATGATGAAGGTGCCGAGGATCAGCTCACGCCAGTGGTAGCGCACGGTGTCGCTCAGCGGAACCTTGCGGATCGCGCCCTTCTGCTCGGCCTGGACGAAGGCCTGCGACTCGACGAGCTTGAGGCGAACCCACAAGCCGATGATCACCATGACCGCCGAGAACAGGAAGGGGATGCGCCAACCCCAGCTGAGGAAGGCCTCCGACTGCATGGTCGGACCGTCGGGATGCGGCAGGGCCATGTTGATGAGCAGGAAGAGCCCATTGGCGATGATGAAGCCGAGCGGAGCGCCCAGCTGCGGGAAGGTCCCGTACAGTGCGCGTTTGCCATCGGGGGCGTTCTCGGTCGCCACCAGCGCAGCGCCCGACCATTCACCGCCGAGCGCGAAACCCTGGCACAGCCGCAACGTCAGCAGCAGGACCGGCGCAATCAGCCCCGCAACTTGGAAGGTGGGCAGCAGACCGATGAGGAAGGTCGCCACTCCCATGGTGAGCAGGCTGATCACCAGCGTGGTCTTGCGTCCTCGCTTGTCACCGAGATGACCGAAGAAAATCGCACCGACCGGACGCGCGATCATGGCGGCGCCGAAAACCGCGAATGATGCGATGAGCGCGGTCGTTTCGTTGCCGGTGGGGAAGAACAGCTTGGGGAACACGAGGGCCGCGGCCGTGGCGTAGACGTAGAAATCGTAGAACTCGACCGTCGTGCCGACCAGGCTCGCGGCGATCACTCGCCCAGGCGAGTTCAGTGGCGCTTTCGTCTCGATGGGGTTGGCAGAACTGATTGACATGTATGGACTCCTTCTCGGCGTCCATTATCTGACCATTCTGTCTCACCTGTTGGGACCAATCGATGGGTGAGATCGTCGGGAGCTGGCCCTATGCAGGTGGCGGGGTTCGTTTCCACAAGGCGAGCGCGATCGTCCCGAGCGCGAAAGGCCCGGCGACGGTGAAGGTACGCCAGACGAGCAGAGCTGCCAGCGAGGGCTCCAGGATGCCGTCCCCGGCGGTCTGTGCCAGGGATGCGATCATCGCCGAGTCCATGATTCCGAGCCCCTGTGCAGGGAACATGGTCAGTGGGAAGGCAAACAGGTAAGCGGCTGCCAGTTCTACAACGGGCATCTGGTCAGGAGTGACGCCCATCGCTCGCAGCGTGATGACCAGCATCAGCAGGTCGATGAGCACGACGGCGTAGCTGACGAGGACAGCGCGCGGGAATCGTCGCGACAAATCGGTGGCCATATCCGCCTGGAATCCGCGCATGGTCTCTGCCCACTTCTCGGGATCGGTCCGTCGGCGGATGATTCGAACCGTCTTGCCGAACAGACGCCCGAGGGACGCCGCCCACTCCTGGCTGCGATGCACCAGCAGAACCCCGACGATCAGGGCCGCCGCGACGGCCAGACTGAGTAGATCGAACAACCGCAGGCCCGGGCTGACCTTGAGGAATGGCAGCAGCGCGAAGCCCAGCAGCGGTGCGGAGAAGCGAGCGATGAAGAAGGTGACGGCGTTCATCGTCGTCGCGGCAAGCGCCGACTCCGTCGAGAGGTTCCATGAGCGGAACATGGCGACTCGCAGCACCATGTCGCTGGGTGCCGGTGCGAATGCTGCGGCGGTGCTTGCGGACAGATCGTTGATGGTGCATCGATACAATCCGACCCCGGGCAGGAAGATCGCCAAGGGGGCGGCGTTGAGTACCTGCCGCGCGACGAGCAGCACCAGCAGGACGAGCGGCGTCCACCACGGCAGGCGCGACAGGGCATCCCAGACTGCAGTCGCGTCAATGCGGCGATACGCGCGAACCAGCCCGAAGACGACGAGGACGGCGATTGCGGCCAGAACGATTCGCCGCATCCAGCCGTTCTTGCGTTCGTGCCGAAGGCTGGTGAGGACCTCGTTCGCGTCCTGCTCTGGTGGCATTGCTCAGCTCCCGGGTGAAGATGTGTCGTCTCGGTCAAGTGGTCCCGACTCCTTGACCGGCGAGGAAAGCGCCGCGAAGCACACGCATCACGATAGGTGATCGTGCTTGCGGTCTCCTTCAGGCACCGGGAATCTGATCACACGACCCTTTCCGGGCCGTCGATGAGCCCGAGGATCGCGCCGTCGGGCGTGCGGACGGCGGCGACCCGATGGCCACCCCCGACCTCGCGCGGCTCGCTGGCGAGTGTGGCACCGAGGTCGAGGGCACGTTGGATCGACGCTTCCAGTTCGGGGACTCTGATGTGGGCGACCACGCCCGGAGCTTCTCCAGGTTGGGTCGGCGTGAGGCCGATTTCGATGCCGGAGATCTGGAACCCGACGTAGAAGGGCTTGTCGGTGTGCGGCTCGGCGTCGAGGATGGACGAGTGCAGTGCCTTCGCGGCCTGGAGATCGGAGACCTTGTAGAGGACATTGTCGAGTCTGTTCATGTCATCATGAGACCACCACAGGGGTGCGGCGGTGACGGCGCTGAACGGCGGTGAAGACCCACCACAGCGACTGCGCCAATAGGACCGTTGCTGCGCCGAGGATCACGGTGACGAGGGATTCTTGGGTCCAGCGGCCGCCCATGGCGAGGGCGGCGACGGTCACCGACGACGCGACGACGGCAACGATCATGATGATGTGCGCACCGATCTGGGCGGAGTCTCGCTTGCGAGCGACTGCCAGGGCCAGTTCGATGATCTGCACCACAGCCACACCGCCGCCGGCGCCGATCGCAAAAACGATGACACCGTCGGGCAGTGGTCTGTCACTCATGGCGAGGACGAATGCGATGGCGGTGATCAGCAGCGCCTGAGCGTCCAGCACGGCTGCGAGGAGATGCCAGGAGCGCGCGCCCCGCGGATCTTGCCGCTTCCGCGGGATGAAATCCCAAGCCCGGGCGTCGAGCCAACGGCTTGCGACGAGCGCGATGGCGAACGTACTCAGCGGCGCCACGAGCGAGGCGAACAGGTTGCCGCTGATCAGCCATACGATCGCCCCGATGGCCACGACGATCGGAGGCGAGCACAGTCGTCCGAACCACCATCCGCGCACGTACAACGATCGGGCTTCGGGTAGCTCCGTCGGATGCAGGAGCCGTTTCACGGCAGGATCGGGCAGGGTCACTGCCTCATGCATGTCGTTCATCTGGACCTCCAAGGAGTTGTCGTCAGGTATTCGGGATCGATGTTCGGTCTGGCGAGTTCGTAGACCTTCTGCCGTGCCACACCGAGTGCGCCCGCCACGGTCACCGCGCTGAACTCGTCGAGGAGCGCATCGACACAGACCGACCGGACGCTCGCGGCGCGGGCGACGAGATGAGACATCAAGGCGCTGACCTCGGCAGCGAGCAGAGCAACGGCTCGTTCTCCGCCGAAGGCGACCGCCCAGGCCTCCTCTCCCGATGCTGCGGCCTGATAAAGACGGTCGCCGGCATCTTCGAGATGAGATTCGACCTCCAGGGGTGTGACACCGGCCGCCCGGAAGCGCTCGATGACAGCATTGACCGTTGCTGGGCTGTCTTTCCGGCGGTGTGCGAGGACTCGTGTCCACGCCGCCTCCTCGGAGAGGGTCGTGCCTGCATCGGGTTTGTCACCCCTGGGGTTACTCTTCATGGATCAAGCATTACACGCCGGGGTCAAGTCGTCAACCCCGGGGTGACAAATCATTGGCGACCGTGATGCCGCTGCCGTCATGCAGACTGGCAACATGACGACGTCAACCAATGGTGGGACCGCGCCCGCGATGCGTCCCCTTCTTCTTCTGCCCGGATACTGGCTCGGTGCATGGATCTGGGGGCCGATCGTTGAGTCCCTGACCGGCCGAGGGGTACGCGCGCAAGCGGTCACCCTGCCCGGCCTCGAATCGTCCCAGGCTCGGCGCGACCAGGTGCACTTTGCCGATCACGTGGATTTCGTGGTCGCGAACCTTGAGGCATTTGGTGAGCCTGCGGTACTCGCCGCTCACAGCGGCTCAGGTGCAGTCGCAACCGCTGTCTCGGACCGCGTACCCGAGCTCCTCGCGAAGATCGTCTACGTCGACTCGGGCCCTTGCACCGATGGGACGATCCCGGTGCCCGATCTTCCTGCCGAGGCCACGGAGTTGCCCTTCCCGGGGGTCGACGCGCTGCCCGCAACCGGGGCGAGCGTGGAGGGGATCAGTGATCAGGACAAGGCTCGATTCGAGGCGCTTGCGGTTCCGCATCCTGCTGGGGCCTGCCGGGAGCCGGTGGAGTTGCATGATCCACGGCGCAACGCGATCCCGGCGACCCTGGTCTGCTGCTCGATCCGCAGCGAGCAGGTGCGCGAACTTGCCGCCGCGGGGGAGCCGACGTTCGCGGCCGTGAACGATCTCACCGACCTCACGTTCATCGATCTGCCCACCGGACACTGGCCGATGTTCTCCCGGCCGGACGATCTGGCCGAGCTCTTGTACCGCGAGGCCGCGGACGCCTGAGGCACGAGCGGAAAAGCTCCGGTTCGGCTAGGGGAGCGATCGGGCGACCAGATAGGCAACTTGTGTTGACTATTGCATATAAGCAATGTAAGTTGCCTATATGGCACAGAAAATGATCCCACCTACGGGTGGCCCCGCAGATGAGTTGGCTGCTGTCGTCGCGTTGCGTGAACTGGCCGATCGGCTGGAGGACGCCGCGGTGGAGAAAGCCATGCGGCAGGGCTGGTCATGGTCACAGGTCGCGGAGGGTCTGGGCGTCACACGCCAGGCCGTGCACAAGAAACACCTGCATCGGCTCATCGCTGCGGGTGTCGAGTTGAGGAGGCGAAATGGTTGACGAGAAGATGAACAGGTCATTGCAGGCGGTGCTGTCGCGCGCGATCGACGAAGCGAGTGCCCGTAGATCGACCACGGTAGAAGCGGAGCATCTGCTGCTGGCTCTGGCCACCGATGAGGGATTGATCGCGGCAAAGGTGCTTGCCGATGCAGGTCTGACCCATGATGCGATCGAGGCTGCGCTGGATCAGGAGCGGGCCGAGAGCCTGGCTGCGGCCGGGATCGGGCCGGTGGATGAGAGTCGTCTGGCTGCGACGCCGCGCCAGGTGCGTCCTGGATGGGGTCCCTCCGTGAAGGAGGCGATCCTTTGCGGCAAGAAGCCGGTGATTTCGGACGGGCGACACCGACCGTCCGAAACCGAACTGCTGATCGGGATCCTGCAGGCGAACCTCGGGACGGTGCCGCGCATGCTGGCGATCGCAGGCATCGACCGCGGCGACCTCATCGAACGCGCTCGGCAGGCGTGAGTGTCCGTAGGCCGACGAGGTAGTGAGTGACAGACTCGGGTTATGGAGAGCAGGCATATCAGCCGGGTGATCGCAGCATCCCCCGAAGCGGTCTATGCGTACGCGTCCGACCCCGACAATCTCGCGAAATGGGCTGCAGGGCTGACGCAAAGCGAGGTGATCCGGGACGGCGACAGCCTGCTCGTAGAGTCTCCGATGGGGCAGGTCACCGTCGTCTTCACACCCCGCAACGATTTTGGGGTCATCGATCATGATGTGCGGCTGCCCTCCGGGGAGGTTGTGAACAATCCGGTCAGGGTCGTTGCGCATCCTGACGGTGCGGAGATCATCTTCACCATTCGCCAGCTCGGGCTCACCGATGAGGAGTTCGATCGCGATGCGGCGATGGTCGAACAGGATCTTGACACCCTGAAGATGATTGTCGAACGGCTCTGAGGGCGATAGCTACCTTATTAAGCACCCACGTCGCATCGATGCTGACGTAGGGTTGGGATGCGTGCGGCCGCTGGGCCCCCAATCAGCGAACGTGCCTTGGCTGGCCACGACTGCGACGGCGTTCGCCGTGCGCCTTTCGACCGGAACCCGCCGGACTTCAAGTACTTGCCGGCGAGTAGGCGCAGCACGTCGCCACACCTCGGGTCGGGCGAGTGCCGCCAGTGTCACTGTGAGGGCGACATGCTCTGTCGCAGCTGTCTTCCCCACTGCGTGGCGCGCTCAAGCTCGCCCTTGCGCAGCGGGCCGTATTTCCCGGTCACGACGAAGCCCTCGGGCCGGGCAATCAACTGGTACCCCTTTGCCCGCAGTCCCTCAGCCACGGTCGGGGCACCTTTGCCGAACGGACCACGAACGCGGGTATCGAATGCCGCACATTGACCCGTGCCGGGCGGCAATGTCTCCAGCCAGGCACGAAGCGGCGGAGCGGACAAATCGGGAGCGGGCGCCCCGGACTCCGGGCTGTCCTGGATGCTCTGCCGCGTTCGCTCCGAGGACAGCTGAAACCCGAACACGGGACCGCCGGCGACCACCAGATCAGCACCGGCAAGCTCCTCGGCCGTGGCCTGCGCGGTGGACAGCACCTTCGCCTCAGGCCCTAGACCCTCGGCAATCGCATCGGCCACGGCGGCGGTATTGCCCCACAACGACTCATAAACCACAACCATCTTCACGATTGCCCTCTTCCCAAGCGCCGCTCGTCAAGCCTCCATACCTGGATCATCCTGGCAACGTGGGCCATACGTCCATGCTAGGGCTGTCTGTGTCGCGGGGCGCGAGATCCGGTGCCTCTCGGCGCAGGAAGGCGTTGCGGCGGTGAGCGGGGTAGTGGGAGCTTGGCTTGTGGCAGCCGCTATCGGGACTGCTCAGAGCATTGGATCGGATCTCGTGCCTGATATTCTGGTTGTTAGCACTTGTTGTGCTCTCGCGCAGTCGATGACGAAGTGCTCGTCTGACACATTCGCGGAGAGGACTGGCGTCTGCCAGGACATGTCCGCGGTGGAGATTGCGCAACCGGCTCCTGTTCGGGGGTGGGTTGTGTTCACCAAGCCGCGAATGCGGCGCGAGAGAAGGGTTGTTTCTCATGTCGACGATGAAGACGGACAAGACGGTCAAAGACCTGCAAACCGTTGTGGACAAGATTGCCGAATGGCCGGAACCGTATGCGACGATCGGTGCGCGGCTGCACGAGACGATCATGGGCGCGGGGCCGAAGCTCAAGCCACGAATCTGGTACGGCATGCCGGGCTATGCCGTTGGGCGTAGTGCTCCGGTGCTGGTGTTCTTCCGCGTGGACGACGGGGTGATGTCGCTCGGATTGTCCGAGAAGGCGACGGCTGAGCGCGAACCCGACAGCACTTTGCGGCCATGTGCCTGGTTCCTTGATGAGATTGATGACGTCACCGCCGCGAAGGTTGCAGACCTCGTGCGGATGGCATTTCGCTGATCAAGATCGGCACGCGGTGTGCTCTTGGTCGCCGATCACCGGCACGCTCCGGTGAATGCGCTGGGCTACCTCCGCGCCATGTTCACTGTCGACGACATCGACGAGACACTCGTCCGGCTCGCGAAGTACGGCGCTGAATTCGTCGGTGAGATCGTGCAGTACGAGCAGGCATACCAGCTCGGCTACCTGCGCGGGCCCGAAGGCATCCTTATCGGGCTCGCCCAGGAACCGGACTGACCGGGCGGGTCTGGCGACGTCGGTGGTCGGGTGCTTGCCGCAGGCCTGGTCGACGAGCGCATTGACGTCGTGGTGATTCGGGGCAACCGGGGCGCTTCATCTGCGCTATCGCGTGGGCCGGTATCGTAGGGCGACCGCTCCCGACCGGAACTCGTGACGATCGACGAGCTCGAGTTGGATGCGCTCGCGCAGACCGGCAAGCAACGCTGGCCCGTATCCGGCAAGAACCGGCTGCACAACGAACTCGTACTCGTCGATGAGTCCCAGATCTGCCAGCGCCCGGGGCAGGGTCACGCCTCCCACCCACAGGCCCTCGCCTGGCTGCTGCTTGAGCCGCTGTACCGCTGGTCCCAAGTCGCTCCGCACCAGTTCGGCATTCCAGTCGACCCCGCTCAGTGTGCTCGATACGACGTACTTCTTCGCCTGATCGATGGCCTCGGCGAATGGGATTTCCCACTCATTCATCCAGTCAGGCCACGTGCCCGTGGCCGGCCTCCGCCAGGCTGACTCCATCATCTCGTAGGTCACCCGACCGAAGAGCAGGGCATCGACCCGCTGCATCTCAGCGGTCCAGTAGCGCATCGACTCCTCGTCCGGGGGAAGCCCGGCCTCGTGATGACAACAGCCGTCGAGTGTGACGTTGATCGAGTATCGAAGTGGTCTCATCTCGCTGCTCCCTTGATGCGCCGCGCGTCCACCGGACCGTGCTCAGATGACCAGTCAACACCGTCACAGTGTCTCCGCGGCAGTTGCTCGATATCCACCGATCGGTGGATGCGGGAATCAACCCGAGCCGGACGCGATGGGCGATGTGGTGGGGCACCGCGCGTCCGTAGCCTCGTCTTATGACTGCAATGGAGGTACAGAATCTGCACAAGCGCTATGGCCGGCGCGTTGCTGTCGAGGATGTCTCCTTCACCGTTGAAGCAGGGGAGATCTTCGGCATCATCGGGCCGAACGGCGCTGGCAAGACGACGACAGTGGAGAGCATCGCGGGCTTGCGAGTGCCTGACTCGGGAACGATTTCCGTGCTCGGACTCGACCCGATCAAGGACCGGGCGGAGGTGCGCGAGTGCCTCGGAGTGCAGTTGCAGGAAAGCAGCTTCCCGGACGCGATCACGGTATCCGAAGCCCTCGAGCTCCATAGCTCTTTCTACCGGAACCCGGTCGACTGGCAGGATCTGATGGAACTCCTGGGCCTGGGTGACAAACGCAAGGCGAGATACAAGGCCCTTTCCGGCGGGCAGAAGCAGCGGCTCTCGATCGCGCTGGCGTTGGTCGGCGGCCCAAGAATTGCCATTCTCGATGAGCTCACAACGGGACTGGACCCGCAGTCTCGGCGTGACACCTGGAGCCTCATCGAACGGGTCCGTGACTCCGGCGTGACGATCCTGCTCGTCACCCACCTCATGGACGAGGCAGAACGTCTCTGCGATCGGATCGCCGTCATTGACGGCGGCAGGGTCGCTGCGTTGGATACCCCGGCTGGCCTGATCGCCGCGGCCAGCGTTATGCAGCAGGTCAGATTCCGTCTCAGCAGGCCGCTGGACAAACGCCTGTTGACCGAACTGCCCGAAGTGAGCGATGTAGAGATCACCGAGGGCCGCTATCTGGTTACCGGCAGCGGGCAACTGTTAGGCAGCGTCGCCGGGGCTCTTGCCCGGGCGGAGATCGTCGCCGAAGATCTCCGGATCGATCAGCGCAGCCTCGACGACGCCTTCGTGGCCTTCACGGGCCGCCCGCCGGAATCATCGGCACCCCGCCAAGAGGAGGCCTGATCCATATGAGTGCCCTCACGAACATGATCAAGGTGGAGACGAAGCTCTTCCTTCGAGACCGTGCCACAGTGCTCTTCGGGGTGCTGTTCCCCACGGCTCTCCTTCTCGGGTTGGGTTCCATTCCCGATCTCAGGACCCCCTCGGCGGATCTGGGCGGACTGCGTCCCATTGACGTCTGGGCACCGACAGCGCTGGTGTTCGGGATCGTGATGATCGCCGTGCAGCATGTGCCCACGGTGATCGCGACCTACCGGGAACGCGGCATTCTGCGCAGGCTGTCGACGACTCCGGTACATCCGCGCAACGTGCTGATCGCGCAGATGATCGTCGCGTTCTCTTCCGTGCTCGTCTCCGCGGCACTGATGATCTTCGCAGCGTGGGCGGTGCTCGGCATCGCGCCGCCCGAGCAACCTCTGAAATTCGCCGTCGCCTTCGTCATCGGCTACGCCGCCGTGCTGGGAATCAGCATGATTACCGCAGCGGTGGTGCGCTCCAGCGGTGCGGCAACATCGATCGGCACGCTTCTGTTTGTTGTTCTGATGTTCTTCGGCGGGGCCTTTCTGCCGCGAGCGATCATGCCCGAGGTGCTCCAGACGATCGGTGATTTCGTGCCGCCGGGCCTGCAAGCGTTGATCTCGTCCTGGTCCCCGGCAGCAGGTGAGATCACCGGCGCCGGAATGTCGTTCTGGGTGCAGATCTCCGTCATGGCCGGCATTGCGGTGATCACGGCCGCGGTGGCCGCGAAGCTGTTCCGCTGGGAGTAGGGAGGAGGCAGGATGGCAGCGAGATTCCGGTCGGCCATTCTCGATGAGAAGAAGCGTTCGGCCGTGTGCGCGGCAGCAACCATCCTGGTCGCCGCGCCGGTCAGCTATCTGTGGCTCCGGCACGAGGGTGCACCGGCCGAGCATGCGGCGGCAGTCGGTGCCGTCATCGTGTGGACTGTGTTCGCGGTCGTCGAGGCGGGCGCGACGTTCCTCGCCTATCGCGGTCTCACCTCGGATCAACTACTCGCGGTGCTCAAGGCGGATACCGGCGCCGCAACCGACGCCGAGTCGCCGCGAGCGGAGCAGCAGCAGAGCGAGTCAGTATCCGCCGAGACTGGCCCGGGCGGCATCGTCCAGGCCTTCGCCGGTCGGCTCTCCGGCAGCATCGAACAGGGTCGGCGGTACTGGCGCCGCGGCACCCACGACAGCTATCAGGTGCCGTCGTGGTCGGTGCACGTGTCGATCCTGGCGTTGCTGGTGGTCGGTGGCATTCTCGTGACCCCGGCGCTGCGCGGTTCCCAGTCGGTGCTGTTCGTCGCGCTGGCGATGGTCATCGGTTCCTGGGTGAACGTGCTGGTCTCCTATGGCGTCCACTACGCCCGGCTGGACATCCGCGCACGGGTGTTCTCCTTTCCAGGCGGTCAGCTGCGCGAGTTCGTCGACTACCTATACCTGGCCCTGGCCGTGCAGACCGCCTTCGGTACGAACGACGTGTCGGTGACCAGCGTGGCGGGGCGGCGAGCCGTGATGGGTCACAGTGCCCTCGCGTTCGTGTTCAACTCGGTGCTCATCGCCATGATCGTGTCGCTGATGCTGAGCTCCGCATACGGTTGAGATGGCAGCCAATTGCGGCAATGGCAGGGAACGCACCGAGCACGAGCGCACGCACGAACACGGCAAGCGCATCCGAGCGGAGCAGGAGGTGGCAGATGCCGGATCCCCGGATCAGTGACCGCCCGAACCTCGGAGCGCCCGCAGTCGCCGCGGATGGGGAGCGGACGAATCGCGCCCGCCTGGCTCGGAAAGAACAAGACCTGCGGATCTGGGATTATCTCCAGTTGGGCACCCCCTGGGTTCTGCTGGCGCTCTCCACGACGATCTACTTCTCGTGGGCGTTACCGGCCTCCGGAGAGGCTTACTGGCCCGACGGGGCATCTGTCCTCGGACTCGTTGCGGTCACGGCGACGTGGGTGCTGTTCGGTCACACGCTGCCCATCAGGAGAAAAGCGCTCCGACCTGTGCCCGCCGTCATCTATTTCGTCGGGTTCTTGGCGCTGTGCCTCATCTTCATGACCTACTCCGAGGTCTTCATCATCTTCACCATCTCGGGCTTCTTCTACGCCTACCTGCTCACTCCCTGGCCGGTAGGGGTACTCGGCGTCCTGGCCACCTCTGTCGTCCTCAATGGCTCGATGCTGCTGCGCAGCGAGCTGACCCCGCAGACGCTCGTGATGTTCATCCTGATCGTCCTCGTCCAGACAGCGGCAATCGGCGTGGGAATCCCCTTCTCAGCACGAACCGAGACCGAAGAACGCAAACGAGAGAAACTCGTGGAGCAACTCGAAACAACTCTCCATGAGAATGCCGGCCTGCATGCGCAGCTGGTCGCCCAGGCCCGGGAATCGGGCATCCAGGACGAGCGACAGCGACTGGCCGGCGAGATCCACGACACCCTGGCCCAGGGCCTAGCCGGCATCATCACGCAACTTCAAGCCGCGGAGCGTTCCGCGAAGGTTCAGGGCGAGGCGGAGAGCCATGTGGCGGTGGCGCTTCGGCTCGCGCGCAGCAGCTTGGCCGAGGCTCGGCGGTCTGTACGGGCGCTCGCTCCCGAGGAACTCGGCAGAGCGCAGCTTCCCGATGCTCTCCGAACGCTGGCCGAGCGATGGTCGCAGGACGAGGGCGTCCCGGTGCAGGTGGAGGTCACGGGCATCCAGCTGCCTATCAGTCCGGCGATCGAGGTGTCGCTCTTCCGTGTCGCCCAGGAAGCGCTGACCAACGTGGCGAAACATGCGGAGGCCTCGCGGGTCGGCCTGACACTGTCGTAGGCGGGCCCCGAGGTGTTGCTCGATGTGCGGGACGATGGACGCGGATTCGCGCAAACCGAGAACCCAGGCTTCGGCCTGACGAGCATGCGTCAGCGCATCAGAGGTGTGGGTGGCTACCTCGAGGTGGAGAGCGTGCCGGGCGAGGGGACATCCGTGAGTGCGCGGGTACCGGCAATCGTTCTTCCGGGGCATGCGAGCGAGGAGGAGGGCGACCGATGATTCGATTGCTGATCGTCGACGACCATCCGATCGTCAGAGGCGGACTCCGGGACACGTTTGCGAACGCAGAGGACATCGTCGTGGTGGGCGAAGCCGGTGACGGCGCCGAGGGCATCAAACGCGCGGTGGCGCTGGCGGCGGATGTCGTGCTCATGGATCTCCGGATGCCCGGGACCGACGGTGTGACCGCTACCGCGACCCTGCGCGAGCGAGTCCCGGATATTCGGGTGCTGATCCTCACCACCTTCGACAGCGAAGGTGACGTCTTGCCGGCGATCGAGGCGGGTGCGATCGGCTACCTCCTGAAGGACGCTGTTCCCGATGAGTTGATGCGAGCCGTCCGGGCGGCGGCGCGCGGGGAAGCAGTGCTTGCACCGTCGGTGACACAGCACCTCATGGGCCATGTCCGCAGACCGAGCGCCGGCGTGCTGACCGATCGCGAGAAGCAGGTGCTGGAGCTGGTGGCGAACGGCAACTCGAACCGGGAGGCCGCGGCGGCCTTGTTCATCGGCGAGGCGAGCATCAAGACCCACCTGCAGCACATCTACGACAAGCTGGGCGTCCGGGATCGAGCCTCAGCGGTGGCCGAAGGCTATCGCCGACGCCTGCTCAAGTGAACGCCCGGCCAAGGACGTCGACGCAAACGCCGTCACGGGGTCGGCCGCGAGCGTCCACCGTTACGACAGGCGCCCTTGGATGCGGGCTTGAATGCCGTCGAGGATGGTATCGAGGCCGAATGCCAGGGCGTGCGCGGGGTTCTGTGCGGCGTCGAACGCCGCGCCGACAGCGCTGCCGACCCGCGCGGACACGGTGAGGCTGTCGTCTGTCATCACCTGTTCTAGGACGGGAGCGACGATTCCCCACCACTCGGCATCGGACATGCCGGAGTCATCGCGTGTGCTGGCGGAGCTTCGTCTTGCGCGGGCTGTCGCGTCGACGAGGCTCAGGATCAGCGTGAGGGCCGCGTCCATCTCGACATCGGACAGCCCGATGCCATCAAGGGGGCGCAACTCAGTCTCGTACTTGCGGCTGATGTTCGGCCCGACCGTTAGTCGGGATGAACGTAGATCGAGCAGCCACGGGTGCCGGGCGTAGAGGTCCCAGTTCCGCTCGGCAATGAATCTCACTGCATCTCGCCAGTCACCTACGCGAGCCGCGGCCTCGACATCGTTGTTGTACAGCTCCGCGTAGACCGCATCGACCATCAGTGCGGTGAGGTCGTCCTTGCCGGGCACATGCGTGTAGAGGGACATCGTGCCTACGCCGAGCCGTTCGGCGACCTTGCGCATCGAGGTTGCGTCGAGGCCATCGGCATCGGCGATCTCGATGCCCGCCTTGACGATCGCCGAGACCGAGAGACCAGACCTTCCTGGGCTGGGGTGGTGTCCCCATAGCAGGTAGATGCTGCGCACCAGGTCCGG
>Ga0334890_1002020_pt1 | contig 24585 bp, 26 predicted proteins | sample GraSluR1_MG_3_FD_207220 | JGI IMG/M metagenome (GOLD analysis project Ga0334890, IMG submission 207220) | Sludge microbial communities from methane-producing bioreactor in Wageningen University, Netherlands - Granular Sludge_31_08-R1 | ecosystem: Engineered > Bioreactor > Anaerobic >... | reverse complement strand
AGATATCATCTAATTCTTCTTTTTTTATATAAGCTTTTCCCGGTTTTTTTCCTGGTACTTCTTGCCCACTATATTTATCAAGCCAATAATAAAGCTGATCTAATGTCATTTCGTTTGGCATTGAAGGCATTGATGGCTTATTTACATTAGAAAAAAACTCATTAAGAGGACTGCGAAATACCTCACTAGCTCCCCTAAACATATGAGGCCCTACACTATGAAGCTTCACCGCTTTAGTAATACTTTCTGGAAGTTGGGCCTCTCCAAGTCTTTTTGGAACTTCTTCTTTGCCTAGGACACTTTCTGACCTAGGCTCAGAAAGTTCTTGCCCTGATGGTTCTTGCACTAAAGCTTCTCTGTTGGTTATAATATTAAGCGCTGCTTGTCTATTTGATTGATATTGCTGGATTGCCTCCTCATGTAGTTTTGGAGACATACGTAAAACATAATCTTCATTACGTAAGTGAGGATAGAGCTTTACACCTATCTTTTCTTCTAAGTCCAAGGCTGCCTCAGCAGCCTCATTAAAGGAACCAAACTTGCGTTTCATTACGTCCTGAACTTCGGATTGAAGTTCAGAAGCTACTGGCTTCTCCTTCTGAGGAGGAATTTTTAGAATCGGAGGAGCTGGAGTAACCCAATCAGGTGTGGGAGGTTTTAATAGTGTTCGCTTTGGTTCCTCAGGAGTAGGTTGAACTTCTTCAAAAGGCGCTGTAGGTTCTCCTGGAGGTGCTGTAGGTTCCTGAGGCTTTTCTGCGATATCCTCAGGAGTTACTATTTGAGCAGGGGATTTTGGGTGAACCATCTTTCGGGCTTTGATTCCAAGGGCAGTAAGCAATCCTCCAAGGATAGCCCCAGCCAGGCCTCCGGCTCCTCCAGCTTCTTTTATTCCATTAAAAAGACTAACTGCCTCTTTGTAGTCCTGGATGGCTATTGCATTAGCTCCTATTTCCTGGACTATTTCTTGAACTGCTTCATCAGTAAACCCAAACAAAGTTCCAGCTGTCCGGGGATGCTTAGCGGCTGTTTCTACGGCTTTGTTCCAGACTCTTTGATAAAGTTGTTTAGCTACTTCGGGGCTTTTCTTAGCTACGGGTTTGACAAGTGCTTTTGTTACTCCAGTAAGAAGTTTGAGTCCTGCCAAATCAATAAGCCCAAGATACTTTGCTTTCGTTGCTGCGTCTACTGCAATTTCCTCGGGAATGCCTTGCTGGATTCCTCGTTCCAACATACTAACACCTTCAGCTGACATCATAGGAAGTGCCGCAACACTAAGTCCTACAGGTCCTCCCCCAAATGCTACGAAGGGAAGTGCCCCAAGTGACTGTCCTACACCTTTCATGCCAGCGTAAGGAATACTTTCTTGTATATCAGGTTTTATGGAAGTTTGTCCACTTACATAACCCAGATCTTCAGATCCTAATGCCGCAGCAAAAGGTATCTTACCTTCTTGGCTTTGTTTGTAGAATTTATATGCATAGCTTTCTTGGATTGGAGTCTTTAGATACTCCTTAGCAGCTTCTTTCTGCTCGGGTGAAGGTAAAGGCTCTGTTATAGCTGTAAAGCTAGGGGCTTTGCCATAGTATCCTTTAGCAAAAGGCGTACCTTCCTCAAGCCCAGTCGGCAATTCAGAAATGCGTTTTGCTTTAGATTTTTGTTCTAGTTCTTTCTGGAGTGGTATACTAGCAAGAGATTCTTGTGCCCCATGAATAGGAGCAACAGCTAGTGATTTAATCCAATCCCCTGTAGTTGTAGGCCTAAATACTCGGTCAAACTTCTCAAAGGGGATATCAGAATAACTTTTCTTGTGTATCCCCAGAGATATTTGCTCATCCGTAAGGTCGTTGTATTGAGGATTTTGCTTACGAAATTCAGATATATTTATCATATACACAGACCTTTTATTTAATTAAATGCCTGATACCTAATGGATCATTGTCTTCAGTAACCTGGGGAGTTTCTTCTTGCTTATTACCTAGCTCAGACTTCCAGTTACTTCCAAAAATCGAAGACATTTTTTCATCTAAGACAGTGTCTAAAGGCACATTACGTTTAAGTGCCTCTATATGATTTGGTGACCCAGGAGAAGAGGATTTTAGAAGAGTCTGATACATATCCTCAATTGCTTTCTTTCTGTGAGTAGCTTGAGCCACAGCAGCCTTAGCATAATCAGGCAGCGCAATAAAATCCTCTACTGAAATATCTGTTCCTTCAAAGAGTTTTTTACCAAAAGCTTTAAGAGCCAGTTCTTCTCGCTGCTGTTTTTTACGAGCCAGCTCAGACTGAATTCTTGTATGTTCTTCTTGGGCTCGGCGAGAACCTTCTAAAGACTCCGCAATACGAGCTTGCGAAGCATAATATTTTTCTTTTGCTTGAAGTTCTTCCATATCCGTAATAAACTTCAGGGCATCTTTACCAGTAACTGTTACCGGAACCCCAAAAGCATTTATAGTAACTGGCTTAGTTGTTTCAAGTTCTCTTTCAGTAACAGCAGCTTGCATTCCCAACCCACGAATAACTGCTGCTTTATGTGCTCTTTCATACGGAGCATTTTCCTCTATTATTGCCTGCTGACTCGCCGCAGCTATTTGTTCGGGAGTAAGCCCGAGATTGCTTGTACCTGGGGTCTGCTGAGGCGCCGGCATAGTTGGTATCATCCCAGACGCCGGAGAACTGGGACTACCTTCGAAAGGGACTGTACCTAAAGCAGAACTCGGGGACTGTAAATACCTATTTAATTCTTCTTGATTTGCTGGAACTCCCTGAGGAGGAGTAATACCATACTTCTTAAAATCTTCTGCTGTAGGTGTTCCCTGTTGCCATTGAGGTGTAGTCTGTGGTGGAAACAGGGGAGTAGGATTAACTGGCGCAGGTACTTGTCCAGGTTGCCCCATAGGCTGTTGTGGAGCTTGTCCAGCTGCTCTTTGTGCCTCTAGCACCTCTGCCTTTCGATTTTGTTCAGGAGATGCAGCCTTCCAAGTAATATTCTTACTTCCATCTGGCTTGATTGTTTCATTATACCCCACTAAAGAATTTCTTGAATCTCCCAACATAGCAACAGCACTTGTTCCCAGTTGCTGTCTTTTTATTTGGTCTTCGACAGCCTTATTGTATATCTGTCCTTGTATTACAGGACCATAAGTTTCTGCTGCTTGCCTTCCAAAAGTTCCTTCAGGAGACAAGGCACCACCAAACTGCAATAAACCATGCTGAAAACTAGGATCTTTTAAAGCTTCCCACCATGCCATAAGTCTTCCCCTTTAAGTTGATTCCCTAGGACACTTTTTGACCTAGGCAATCTTAATTTCTACGAACCAAGCAAACCCCCAACAAAACCTAAAATCCCACCAACTCCAGCACCTATAGGATTTCCTGCTGTCATTGCAGCACCCATAGCAACACCACTCATGGCACCGCCAATAGATGACATTGTTTTGTTATGTGTAGGTATTTTTGCAGCTGCTGCTCCTGCTATAGCAGCAATAAGTCTACCACCATGATTAAATACCTCGAGATCCCACAGAGCATCTTGTTCTTCAAAATGCGCGTTCTGGTCTTGTTGTTCCTTTTTTGCAACTATTTTTATTCTGGCGTATTCTATAGCTATCTGAGAGGCCATCCGTAAGAAGGACTCTTTTGCTGCAAATACTCTAAGCTGAAAATCAGCTGCCTGGAGAATTATATCTGCCCTACGATTATAATTTTGAAGATACAACTCAGCAGCAAACCTAGCTACGTTTCTTTCTTTTTCAGCTTCCAAAAGAGCCCTACCTACAACAAAAGCACTACTCATTACAGCATTAATGTCTTGCATTCCTCGATCAAAGCGAGGATAAGTTTTAGATACTAGATCAGCATCTAATTGGGAACTATAGGCATTTATGAGATCGTTTAGTTTGCTGGTTGAATCTGTGTTCATTAGGTAGGTATCTACAAAGGTAGTGGCTGTTTTCAGGGGAGTAAGAGCTGTAGCATACTCGGTTAGAGGATCAAGGTTAGTATAGAGCTCTATTTGGCTTAACGCATCCGCCAGAGCAATATCAGGATTATATGCTGAAAAACCAGTAAAAGGACTTGCTCCAAGTGCTGCATTCATGACATCAACTATACTTACTTCAACTGTATCCACCGGATCAGTTCCACCAGGAGCAATATTAGCTAACCAATCCATATGAACATTTTGAAGATACTGAGGATATTCTACCTTACCAGATCCTTGTCCACCTCCCCCAAAAGAACAATAATCTATTCCACGAATAGCATAAGGCTTACCAAAACTAAACTCACCCATATTAGGAAGCATTAGTACCCTCCCCTAAGAAATATTCATAACTCCGTAAGTAAAAGTATCAAATTTTCCTAAACGATTTATTATTGCTAGAATCTCATCAGACTGAGTATAAAAAGATAACTTCTGGCAGTTGTTAGATTTAGCAAAAAGAATAAGTTTGTTCAGGCCAAATTCCCATGCTTTAGAAGACACAGGCCTAAATCCATACACACAATATATAAGTAGGCTTTTTGTACCACTACAATCATCCCTAGTAACTGTAGTAATAACTATACCTATTAATGTTCGATTATCATTTAACATAACCCAAACTTGCATCTTACTCGAAATAAGCTGTTTAAGTACATACAACACAAAATCATCTGCACCATCCATTATCGGAGGTGCTGAAGCAAGCAAAGCTTCCTTAATCACTTCCCAATGCTCACTAATCTGATTCGGCTGAAGCCTTAGCAAGACCATACATTCCCCTAATAGCTCTTTTGTCAGTTAACTTCCACCTAATATACCCACTATCCAATTGTATGTCTGGATCAGAACTTCGTATAACAAGTCTAAACTCAACTCCACTAACATGTGGACTTACTCTTCCACTTGGCCCTACTCTTTTATAAGAACTTAGCCTAAATTCATCTTGTTTGTTGTTTCTCCAATATAAAGCCACCTCAGCATTACCACTAGAACCAAGTAAAACTTCCGTGATTGTTTTTATTGTTCTTATATTTAGGTCAAAACTATTCGAAACAAACAACCTATCATTAGATAAGTTTTCTTGTTTCACACACACAAAAGCCCCATCAGTAAAAACCCCAGTTCTAACTAATTGTGAAATTTCATATAGTTGGTTATCCGAAAAAACATAACAATTTGTATCACCAGCAATATAAAAATCCCCTCTATTCTGGTCATAGGATATTGTTATATTTTCTCCTAACATAGGTTCAAAGAACTCCTGATATCCTAGGCGTTCTATTCCCTTCGCAGTTATTCTTCTAAGGTATCCCCTCTCATCAACAAACAAATGAACATTTTCATCACCGCCAACTGCTCCTTTCCCGGCAATTCCGTAGTATGTAAGTAACTCCATACCGTACGTCGAAGCTGGCGAAGAGACAGGGTACAATGAGGTAATTCCTTGGTCCCCGTAAACAAGCATTGTCTGCTGATCCATCCCGAGGGAGTTTTTACTTGTTGTAAGTATTCGCAGGGCGTATACTTGTCCTTGCCACGGCATTGGGATATAACCTGCGGTATTCTCACCATCGAGGCTAAAGTCTTGTACACCGATTTTACTCCACTCTACCCAATTGGGGCCTTTATCAGTATTAGCTATAAACAACTGTCCCCTAAAATTACACAAAACTTTGCAATTAGGTATTTCATCCTCAGGAGCAAAATAGTAGTCACCACTAGATATATCTACTCTTATATTCAAATTACCATTATTAAATACCACATAAGGACCAAAATCAGCAAAACTCCAATGTTCTGCCGAATAAAACCAAGTAGTAAGAGGAACCAAAGAATAATCAGGCATAACCTTATAAATATAATGCCTGGCACACAGATACGTATCCTTACGTCCCTTAAACAGCTGTGGGAGATTCTCATCTATTTTTACGAGAGGCCTAGGGAATGGATCAATAAGACTTTTTTGCCCTTCCATACGAAATTCGGAAGGCTTAAGATTCATACAAGTAACACAGCCAGGATTATTTAAGCTATTTAGTTTGTCAGTTCTTAGCCCAAACCTAAACAACTGAGTTATTGGCGTCTCGAATTCCTTCATCAGCTATCCTCTCAATAGTAGAAATAAGATGCGTCTCAACATCAGCATATTTCCTATCTGGAGCAAACAATATTCCTAACGCAATATTGCTTACTTCAATGTTATCTATATACACAACAAGTTGGTCTAACTCAAATACTTCTATATTCGGGGTACTTATCGTTGTCTCCCCAGTTAACGAAATTATCTGGTATTCTCCTTTTACGTCATTCAAAAACTCCAAGCGAAGCTTAGGTTTCTTGTCTCCTAGCTTACTTACCCTACAGGCTAATCTTTTAATAGTTCCCGAACACGGAAAAAAAGAAGAACACAAAAACCCAGATTCAGCTGGCTTATCTATAATCCAACTCATAGGTATAGGAGGCATTACACTACTCATAGTTTTATGCATCCTACGACTAAGCCTATTCAAAACCATTTCAACATCACTTAATGAATCTATCTTAAACCTAGGTTTAGGTTCAACAGTCATAACTATCCCTCCATTTGATTTATATCAAATGATTCTTCCTCCACAACATCCTTGTCAATATCAGCAAGGGCTATCTCTAAGGCTTCTAACCAATCCCTAGCTCCCTCTCTATTCCTATTAAACACTTCTAACTGATATAACGCTCCCAAAAGCAATATCTCAGGATGTACCATACTCCAGTAAGTTTCATCCTCATCCGCAGTAAGTTCTGCATTCTCAAATAACCCAGTAACTTCTATAACTATCTCCTGATCTGTTGGCGGATACACCAGTACCCCATCAAAAACCTCACTACCACTCATAGCTAAAACATCAAAAAACCCAAGATACTGTTCCCACTGAGACAAAATAGGCTTATCCGGATACATCCTTAACAAAACAGGAGTAAAATACAAAGGACTTCCACTATCCACTGCTTTATTCATAGCAGGAAACTTTGTTCTAAATTCAGTATAAGATAGTTTTTTAAGCCTTGTTCTTACTTGTTCTTCAGGAAAGTGAGCCCATACCTCTCCAATAGCCCTACATCCCCTAAAAGACACCCCAGCTTCCCCAACAGAGAGCTTCTTAAAAAACCTTCCTATACTCTTCTTTACATTGATCTTTCTTTCAATAAACTTCTGTCCAGCATTAATATAAAAATCAGCCCCATTATCCTGCCAATCAACTTCATCCACTACTAAATCATATCTTCCACTCTTTTCAACAAAATGGCGTCTTACAGTAAGTAGATTCATAAGCAGGGCCTTTTACTTGATTGCCTAGGACACTTTTTGACCTAGGCAATCAAGTTAAAAATATTTAGGAGTCATACCCAAAACCATTAAGCAACATGAGCGTAGAAGCATGATGTACTTCCAGCCCACACTCAGTCAAAAATCCCTCTTTAATTCCATCGATATTAACCCACGAACCTTCTTTCAAACTTGAATCCGCCTGAAAGTAGGTGTCATCAATATAATTATACCTGATGTTCGCCGGGTCAAACAACAACATACTATATCGATTTGAGGGTTCAAAACTAAACAATGGGTGGATATACATATCTATCGACCCAAACGGAGTAACCCATTCCATAATCTTAATACCATATGAAACAGTCTTTGGCGTAAACTGGAACTGTCCTCGCTGCTCTACATACTTATTCAGAGCAAGCATAGTACCACTTCCAACATAGGCTGTACGGTTCTTGCTACCGTACCTAAAGCACACCTCCAACCATTTGTTCAGCCATTCTCCACCGGCCTGCATCCAGGTAAATCCGTCAAAATCCGAGTCAGTCCGGTAATCGCTTCTATTTTCAGAAGGGACAAAACTACAAACTCCACCAGTAGTTCGTTCAGGCTGTCCATTTTCTCCAGTAAATTCTGTCATAATACCCCACAAGAACGCCTTTTCCATTTCTATTCCATGACGTTCCAGACAATCTCTCTTAGCCTCCTGGTAAGCGGATGACCCATAACGAACTTTAGTCCTCATACGAGTTCTGGTAAGACTCAATGAAGTCCTAAAAATCTGGGTGTAGTTATACTTTTTGTCAGGGTCGTATGCGATACTATCAGGCATTTGGCTGCCTTCAGGATTAATGTTACCAATAATCAAAATCCTGTCGCAATCACTCAAGTCATTCCCTACACCATTATCGTCAGCCTCAAGAAGCTTAACCGCTATAGTTGAGGTTGTGCCGTTCTTAGTTACTGACAGGACTTTTGCGTTAACATCCACAGTAAGGTTACTACTATCCCTCAAAAGAACCTGGTGCCCCTGCCTAAATTCACTTACTCCCGTGGTTTCCTCAGTAGCCGTAATATACAATACCTGCCCAGCTACCCCACCACTCACGTAATCAGTTCCAGCCTGGTCAGACTTAACAGCAGTTACAGTTGCCGCCTGGGGAGGCAACCCCTTCTCAAACCAGTGAAATTGTGGGTCAGTAACCATACTTGAAGGCATCAAAGCAGTAAGTGCAGTAAGAGAAACAGATCCGTTAGGGTACATCCTAAGAATCTTTTCCCTCCACGACTTGGGCCTAAAATCGCTATCTGCATGACTTGCCGAAGAACGCATATTCAAAAAAGCTTGCATATGATTTACTCCTATTTTAGTTGATTCCCTAGGTCAAAGTTTGACCTGGGCAAAGACTTAGTTTATATCAGACCAAGTACCATAAACTCCAATCGCTGCCCAACTGTTTGTATCTACAGCAAGCAAAGTTATGGTATTCCCAATAGCAGAACTACGAATAGCATCTCCCGCACTATTCGTAAGACCAAGGATAGTATCAGTATTATCGGGGTTAATATCCAAATTCTGCCCAGCAAGAACTACAAAAGTAACTTTCTTCCCAAGCATGCTTGTGGCAGTTGGAAGATTATAAACCAAACCCCCACTTGCACCTTTGTTTGTGTAGACTCCCCCTGAACTACTCGTAGTCAAGGTTACAGGAGAATCCCCCTCAGTCTTAGCAGTAATAGGTGCTACATCCAACACCAAAGTACCACTAAGATTAGGAAGAGTTATGGTCCTATCTGCCGTAGGGTCAGTAGGAGTTAGAGTTATTTCATTCCCATCAGCCGTTACTCCTTCAAACACAATGCCATTAGAAGCAAGCCAAACGCTATTTGCTGCATCTGCTGCATTAGTCGAAAGAGTAGACAAAACAACTGTGCCAGAACTATTAGGAAGAGTAATAGTTCTATCAGCCGTGGGATCCACTACAGTCATACTTGTTTCGTAGTTGTTTGCTGTAGCTCCCTCAAAAACCAATGAATTACTTGCACCATAAACGCTGTTCGCTGCATCCGGAGCGTTCGTCGAAAGAGTCGAAAGCATTATGGTGCCTGATGCGTTTGGGAGTGTTGCAGTCCTATTATCAGTAGGATCTTCAACAGCCAGAAGGGTTACAAAATCATCTGCCGTGGCTCCTTCAAATTCAACACCTGTCGTAAAGGACGTACCAGTCAGAAGATTTGTCTCACTTCCAGAACTATCCTTAAACATCAGAGTAGTTGTATTTGCCACATCTTTGACATACAACCTTCCCCTATCAGTAGCAGGATTATCTGGAGCAGAAATCTCTCCCAAATCAAAATATCCACTGGTAAGTTTAATGTTTTTTCCTGAAGCATAGTTATGGGTATTTCCTGATACATCTATTCCAGCTTTCAAGAAATCTCCCAAATAACTAGCCCATACAGGAGTACTAACAAAAATAGCACATAACACAAAACCAAAAATTTGTTTTTTGTTAAGCATTAACATCCCTCCTATTAGGTAAACATATCACTAATTACCCACCATCTTTTACCGTCACTGAACAACAGAACCCTATCCAGATCAGCATTAAGGGATATATTACCAGGCCAATCGTGGCTAGGAGCCAGCGTAGAATCATAAACAGTTACAGTCTTAGTTGCGCCAGTGAGAGCAATAATAGAGTAAAAACGCCCCTTTGCTGAGGCAACAGGAGGCATATATATACCCAAAGTACCTAAGGCACTATTTACCTCTATTACTTGTTCATACGGAGCCAGTACCCGAGTGTCAGCATCACCAGCCGTCGTGGTAATGTAAACAACCTGATCTACCTGTGAAGCAGTTCTTTCGACAATTTTGTGTTCGATCATTTTAGGCACTCCATTCGTAAGTAGTTAAAAATCAGGCATACTAGCAATTTCAAGTTCCAACGCTGAGAGCTTTTCTTTTGCTGGTTTGTTACGGGTACTTTTTTGACCCGCAGCAAACTTAGGTTTCTCTACTCTTGCTCTCTGAGAAGTCTTCAACATTGGAAGACGTTCCCTTGCTATCTTCGCCGTTTCGGCGAAAACTTGTTCAAACCCCCAATCAGGATGAGCACTTTCTATCTGCTGTGCACAGTACTGCACAAAATCCCTGTACTTAGATAAGTCAGGATTGTCTCTATAAAACTTTTGTGCAGCTTCCATAACCATAGCCTGTTGAGCAATAACAGGTTGTACTACCTGAGGAAGACTTCTCAAGCTATGTTCAATTGCATCCGTCTTTGCTTTTACATAAACACGTTTGAACAAACTCAACATTTTCTCAGGATCTTCAAAGGCCTCAATCATTTCCTTAGAAGAAATCAATTCTTCTATAGTCTCTGCTACCTGATCCTGAGTAGCTACAGCAGAAGTTTTTTCCTCACTCAACTTTTTTTGTGATGCCTCTAAACCCATAGCACGTCGAGAAAGTTCATTAATGAAAGATAAATCGTAATCTGTCCCCTCTTCCGACGAGGATTCATCTTTATCTTTCTTATCTGGTTCTTCCTCAGCAACAACCTTATCTGTAATTTCTTCTTCATCTAGTTTAGTTTCTTCTGCGTCCTCCGAAGAGGTATCAGTATCATCAAATACTTCATCTTCTTTTTCTGTTTCATCTTTACTTTCTTCTCCTTCATCTTTACTTTCTTTTCTTTCATACTCAGTAAGATTCAAAGAAGAATCCATTTCCTCTATATCTTTTATAACTTGTTCTTCCCTTCTTTTGATTTCTTCCAAGTAATCCAAATTTTGGTCTGACATAAAAACCTCCCATAGTTAGGGGATTAGTTATGATTCCCTAGGACACTTTTTGACCTAGGCAATGACTTAAGATACCCAAGCAGTTCTCGCTACCTCTATCCATACACCATCAGTTTCCGTCTCAGGCACACCTCCAAAGTTTGCTAAAATTATCCAATCATCCAAAGATAGATTATAATCTATCCCACCATTAAGTTTAATCTTGTTTGCGTTGTGTTTTATGGTTACGTTTCCATTTGCCGCTCTAATTAACATAAGCTCTCCTGCTCTACCATTAGAGATAGACTCCAAATCAACAGCAACAGAAGCACCCAGGTAAGTAATAGTCAGCAATCCCTCTAAAGCCTCAAACGAAGTTTCACCTTCTGATAAAGTTACGTCCTGATAGCTGGCGATAGCTCCTATCGTAGCTACAGCAGCCTCAAGGTTGTTTACTGCTTCCCTAGTCTCCCTGATTATTGCAGGAAGATCAGAACCAAACGTACTTCCAGTTGGAATGCTAGGATTCAATGTCATTAAATTGCTCCCTTATTTCAGCTAAAAGCAATGAGTCGTCTTCTATGGTAGTAATAAAAGTCCTGAGTTCGCTTATAGCCCCACGAATTAAATCATCTGACATTTGCTGCTCACGCAGCGCAGAAGGAAGTTCTAGTATATCCCTCAAATCTTCTATCCGCTCAGAGATAAGATTCTTCATATCTTTCCATAATGCAGAAGAATGAATAAACTCATACCAAACTTCAGGACCTGCCAAAAAAGTCATAACAAGAATCCCCTTAAAAGTTATGGTTGACAAGCACAGGAGGCACACGTAGAAATAGAGTGCCATATCCACAAACCAGGGCGTCTATATCTAAGTTCTCCTATAGCTGTAGTACCTCTAATAGTAAGATATTTTCCAGCTCCGCAAACAGTTCTAGTACCATCTGCGGCGGCAAAATCTATCTGTTCATCATCCGCAGGATCCAGGCGAATATCATAACTAGTTTGCTGACCGACCAGAAGATTAAATCCATACAAAGCAGGACGAGGCAAAGTTAATGTAATTGTTCCTGTTGCACCAGCGTTTGTTACAGATGAGCCACTAAATCCTGCATCAATAGAACTATTAGAAGTAAAAGACAGGTGAGTAGGGTTATCTATAACAGTATCTGTTGCAGAATGTTTTATGATACGACCAGTAAAAGTGCCAATATAAGTTTGGGGTCCAAATACATTATACCCAGATACCGATTCAGCACTTATAGCATATCTACTAGTAACCCCTGTGTTGATAAAAACATTATTATGAACAGAGTTATACCCTTCATGGTTATTTAAATCCATAAAGGTATATCCGCAGTCTATTAATGTATTATTTGACATAGCTATCTGCTGAGCACCAGCCCAACGTACACAGGAATTAGAGCTATTTTTGATGATATTATTAGATATGTTGTTGTACTTAGAATTTCCATCTGTTCCTTGCAACAACAAACCAACCAACCCACCATCAATATAATTTCCTACAAACTGAATTCCCTCAGTGTTCGATACAAATTTCACCGCATGGCTAGTTGCTCCTACACATGAATTACCTGTCCAAACACTACCAGCACCACGAACATCAAAACAATATAGGTTTGAGTAAGTATCCCCAGAAATAATAGAATTACCTGATACCGTGCAGTTATTTGCTCTCTGTTCTGAGGAAGGCTCAAAGTCTATTCCTGTCTGATGCCAGTCCTGAATAAAATTATCTGCTATAATAGCTCCAGAAGCATTAATAATAGAAATACCATTTCTTCCTACAGTCTGTATGTGGAGGTTAGATAACCTTACTCCGTAGTTGTAGTTGCTTCCAGACCCACCAACATAAACACCATCCCCACCACTAACTCCACCACCTTCTGGTCTATTAGCAGTTATGTTTTTTATTCTAATGTTTTCCACTCGATTGTTGTAGGTAGACTGCGTATCGCACATTATACGCACACCATTCATTCTCAGATTAGTGGCAGTTGAGTTACCATCTAAAGTACCTCCACCATTAATCAGGGTATCAGACATACCAGTATAAATAAGAGCATAAGGCTCCGGTACTACTCCAGTAGAGCGTATAGTAGCGGCATTTGCTATTTCTATGTGTGTCTTATCATAGACAACTACCATACCATTAGTCAGATAAACACCACCAGAAAATAAGATTCTTCCTCCCTCAGGAATCGAAGCAAGTGCCTGAGCCATATAAGTAGTATTATCTGTCGTTCCGTCTCCTACTGCTCCCCACCATTCCGGATACACAGGATTAGCTGCATCCGCTCTAGCAAACTGCACACCATTACCTGAGAATGTCTGATACGGCCCAGCAGAATAACAACCCAAAGTCAAAGAACCCATAACCAAAGAAATAACAGAATTCTTTTCAGACTCTATACACGTATTCTCATCCAACAGTATAGCACCTGAAAGTGATTCTGCCTTATCTATTATGCACTTTGCTTTTATTCCACTAAGAGTTCCTAAAGCCTGCGTAAGATTATTAAACCAAGATGAACGAATCTTAGCTCCATTACTAAAAGTAACACTTCCAGCCCCATCAAAAATCTGATACGACCCAGCTTCCACAGGACCAGCAATAGCTACACTTACTCCCCCAGAAACATCAAGCATACCACCACTAGTGAATTTAAGAATAACATTACTAGGTACTTCCACATTTCCACTGATTCCTTGGGTTGACGAAATCTCAAGAACTCTTACATCTGTGTCTATATCATCCAGCGCCTTTGCAAAACTTGGCCACCAATTGGCTTGTAATGGCTGACGAGCAGACAAACTAACTGCACCATCTCCATAAAACACCTGATTGTTAGGAGCACTAAAATATCCATCAATAACTAATTCTTTACCTGCATTTATTGTTATGGTTCCTCCGCCTCGTATTCTCATATTTATAGAGTCTAGCAAGGAAATATTATTAGCTACAACCAAATCAGAAGATATTTCTACCTCAGCTTTTGTTGCCCCTAGAATACTTACTACTTCATCTAACCCACCAAACCATTCTACTGCAAGGGCTTGCTTAGGTGGAACTACTGTTCCAGGCCCCACAAAAATCAAGTGATTTCCAGCAGTAATAGGCCCCAGCAAGGTCAAAGTCTTACCAGAAGCTACAGTAAATTTACCCCCGCCCAAAAACCACACATGAACATTAGAACCTATCTCCACATCAGACGACACACTAACATTACCCACAACCAACAAAGTCTTATTACTTGCTCCTATAGCAGTTAAAGCGCTTGAAAGAGATGAATATCCTCTAACATCATACCAAGGAGCACCTTTAACAATAATATCAGGAGTAATATTAAACCCCATAACCCCAAAACAAATTACCAAAATTCCTACAAACTTAATCCAATGTTTTCGTATCTTCATACCTATGTTCATATTCATATTTTTTCTTTCCTTCCCTAGGTCAAAAAGTGTCCTAGGCAAACTTAGTTTCTACCCCATACTAACTTCTTCCTGATTAGGCATTGGAACTAAATTTCCTTCTTGTACTTGCTGTTGTACCTGCTCAGTGGGCATTTGTTTTAGTTCAAAGTCAGAAATATTCTTGGCTCCTAGATTACGAGCGATGTACTTAAATAGTTTGAAGATATCTATTCTTCCTGCTGCAAAATCACTTTGAATAATACTTTGAAATATTTGAACCCACGCCTGGCTAAAATTACCTCCTGGAACACTCCCGTCCTTAACTAATACATCATAGTCAATAATAAGGTCGTAAGGTGTAATATGTATACGTCCATTCTGGATTTTATTTCCTAGCATAGAAACTAGTTCTTTCTCGGTCTCACCAGTTATTTTTAGATACACTTCCTGGCTCATCAACTGTTGAGTATGTGACGCATACATATATCCAAGGTCCTGCATTGCCTGGAGACCTATTATCCTAGCTATACGCTCAAGTCGATTCAAGGCTGACCCCTGGGTTCCTTCGAACTCAGTTGCTGTACGTCTTTCAGAACCAGGACGCATAACACCCATCAGATTATGTGTAGCAGCACTCACACGCTCCATAATGTCAATAATATTTCTAGCGTCGTTTATGTTATTTGCAGTTACGTCGGTCACTTTTAGCTGCTGTACAACGTCAGATACCCCCTTTCCCCATGCACTACGCCTCAGTCTTATAAGCTTTCCTGGTTGGGGATCACGTAAATCGTTCATATTAACAAGAAAAGGATCTACTATAAGCATGTCATTTAAGGCTTTTCTTGCATTAGCCTGATGTGAATTAAACATAAAGTTAAGTGAGGTTTGAAGCCCGTCCACTAATTCAAGCCTAGAAATAGGTGTAGAGGTTCTGCCGTCAAAGTCAGGAGCACAGACACAGATAGGAAACATATCATGGTTGAGACCAAGTGGACGGGCTTCTATAATAACTGAGTCAGCTGCAAGGCAAAAATACCATTTTTCAGGATATTCTCCGTCAGGATTAAATTCACCACCTTTAAGGTTATAGTCTTTTGGAATCAGTTTAACATACATATGAATAAGATCAACAGGCTTTGCTATAGACTCACTTATAGCAAACCTATCTGTCCCGCCGTACCTCGATCCTCTTGCAGAATCATCATTCTTAAACAAAGCACTACGCCGACTTGAAATTTCTTTCAAGTACTTCACATTAAAAACATCCTCGTCTCTTCTCTCCCTATTAAGAAGCTCCATAAGCGGAACTGTCTCTACCCACCCAACAAACTCACCCTTCTGTACTTCATGCACACCATAGTTAGGGTCAGGAAGATACCTATAAGGATCAATGTTTTCAAGGTCATTTCCTTCAAACAACAAAGCTTCTTTCATTTGTCGCACAGGCTTTTTACCTACATTAAGTCCAAACAAAGAAAACAAAGGCTCTTCGTATACTTCTGTCTTGTAGCCCCACTTTTCTTTCCAAACAGGTGCTACTACACCTAACCCATATGCAAGAGAATCCCGCCACATAGTATGCAAAGGCAAAGCTATTTTCATCTGCTGACATTGAGTATTTATGCACATCTCAAGAAGCATAGCACCTATAATATCTTCGGGTCCAGTACCTTCATATCTAAACACAGGTTCTTGAGCAAAGGCAGCCAATAGATAAGTAAGAATAGTCTCAAGTGTAGCATAGCTATAAGGAATAACTATAGACACAGGTTTACGTGAGTCATTACTTAAGACCTCTGTTTCTTCCTCATCCGCCGGAATAAATGCCGTCAAACTTTCATCGATCTTATTCCAACTATCAAACCTTCTCTGTATAACCCTATAACTCTCATTCGCATAATCAAAAACCAGGCGTTTTAGTTTTTCATGTGTCGGGGATCCTGGTTTTAAATTCAGTCCTTCTGGGTACACATAATTATGCTCTGAACGAGGAATAACTGTTTGCATATTGGAATAAGGAGAACCTGTGATATTTATCGGCATTTTAACCTCGCTAACCTAAGCCAGTTTAAATAATGACCCTTGCTGGACCCCAAAATTACTAGATGTGCTTGATCCACTCCACTTAACAGTAATAGCTAAAGCCAAAGAACCCGAAGTATTACGTGAGCCACTACCGTAAGAAGTCGTAGAACTAATAAGTATAATATTACCAGAAGCATCAATGCCCAAATTTCCATTTAATTGTCCGTATACTGTGGCAGATGCTCCAGAAGTTCTAAAAGTAACAGTTCCATCAATCTCAAAACCCTGATAACCACCTACCTTAGGAGAAACAGTAGCATAACACAAGGTAGTTCCACCAACCTTCAGATAGATAGTTAAAGTATGTCCTGTGTAAGCTCGAACCCTACCTCTAAGCTTACATATAAATTGCTGCCCAGCAGATATACTATTAGCAGGAATTGTATACGTAAACACAGTGGTTTCAGCTGTAGTGTTAGTAACATTTCCAGGGGAGGTATCTACAAAACAAGTTTGAAGATGCCCTAAAACAACCTTATTAGAAAGTGTCTGAGTTTTAGTATCTAGTACAACTTTATACCTAGTACCCCCTATCGTAAAATACAGATCCCCACTATCTGCTTCTATATCACCATTACCAGGCGAGGAATTAAGAGTCCCTGCAGGAAGAGTCAAAGGACTATTAGTACTAGAACTTTTCCTCAACACTAACTGCTGACTTGTATATCTGCCTCCTATAGCTATCCACGAACCTGAAGTACTGTTAAGTACTACCCAAGGAATATCCTCAGTTAAGGTTGTAACATCCCAAGTATATAAAGTGACATGGTTTCTAAAAGCACCTGACTGGTATGCTATTAGTAAACATCCTTCAGTACCAGACAAACTAGCTAACTCTGTAGGGTTGGTGATATCTGCGACAGATACCGCCCGAATTACTCCACTTAAATCAGCTAATCTCAACACATGCTGATTAAGTGTAGGGGCAGTAGATATGTGTAATTGTCTTGCCCTAACAGCAGCATGGGCCACACCATCAGGATATGTATCTGAATCATTATACGTTAAAGGACCTACAGAACCTATATAAAATTCACGCTCAGCCATTAAGTAACTTCCTCATCAGATATCTTCAATCTACTAGCTATAGCCTTCAACATACCATAGTTTTTGACTGAGAATTCTCTTAGTCCCTGAAGCACCTCATCATGTATATCAATTCTTTTATGTAAATGTGTAACTTTGTATGACATTTCATTTACAAACATATCCCTACACTTTTCACATGCATCTTTCTGGCGCTCACAATCTTGTGTACTCACAAAATTATTACGCATAACTAATATGTTTATAAGAAAACCCACTATAAACGAAGCAAAAGAAATAACAATAGAAACACTTACAGGAATAACACTTACAATATTATCTATTTCTTTTACTACTTGTGCAGGCATAGAAGAGTTCCTATAATTATTTAAGTTTGCCTAGGACACTTTTTGACCTAGGCTAGATTACTCTCCACCCCTCAAAAGCCGGTTCGTCCATGTCCGCAAAAACATCCAAACCACTGGGTTCGTCATCTGAGTCAGAATAAAAATATCTTTCCCCATGCTCCAACAACTCAACTACATATGCCTCAGCATCTATTGCATCAAATCTTTTGCACCTGGGAAAAGATAAAAGCTGTGCCTCTATAGGACCACACACAGAAGGATTGTGGTAAATACTGCCTTTACGATAAAAAGGCGCAAGAGCAGCTATTCTAAACTCTTTTTTATTGCGAGCCGAAAGCTCAACAAGTTCTATATTGACATTACGGGCACTAAGTTCGTTCTTTATCGGGTATGTGATAAACTCATTAAGACTAGTTACTTCGATAGCAAGAACCCTTGCTCGAAGTCTTATACACATATTGATAGCTTCGGCATATAGCTCATCAGGATGTAGTTTCTTTGCAACAAGATCCCTTATAAAAATCCTACCATCTGATCTATTAATTCCTATTCCTACTATTGCACTCTCAGCACTATGAAGTTTTACTGTTTTTGCTGGATCTACTATTACTACATTCTCAACTAGCTTATTTTGATCCAGTTTTTCTTCGTGTTCTTCATAATACTTAAAGTATGTCTGCTTAAAAACAGCATCTTCTGTCGAAATAGGGATATTCATAAACTCCCGATAAAACAAATCCAATAATCCAGCTTCCCTATGCCTCTCTACCTCCCTTTTTATCTCTTCTGTTGTCATGTATTCGGGAGCATATGAATTGTAGTTCTCATCACATATACTTAAAACACATGATTCCCAATCCAAAGACTGAACAAGATCCATTAAAAGAGAATCTTCGTGTTTCATCGTATCAATGTAGATTATTTTCCAGTTATCCAAATAAAAATCCACACTTTTCATAACATCCGAAAAAAACCAGGTCTTTAGTTTTTGCCTGTTTACTTCGTTCAGTACTTCTTCAGAACTTTCAAGGTCATCTACTATAATTAGTTGAGGTCTATGGCCTCTCCAGTTAAGTCCTCGTATCTGCTGTCCAGCACCACGAGGAAGAACATAAGTTGATCCAAAGGCAGTCCAAGCTTTCTTAGAGAAACTCTCCTCAGCCTTCTTAGGCCCCTCTGTATCAGTAATAGTAATATCCCCGAAAAGTTCTTTCACATAAACATTAGATAAAAGCTCGTGCTTCAAATTCTCAGTTTGCATTTCTGCTACTGTAGCAGAGTTAGATACATAAGAAATAAAGTTAATATCTCTCCACAGTATCCCTTTTGCTGCAACAGTCCTAGCTATAGTTGTTTTACCTATACCTCTAGGAGCAGCAATAGCAATCTTACGAGCACCGCTATCTAAAAGATCAAAAATCTGGGTATGAAGAGGACTAAAGGAAGAGCTAAAAAGATTAGGGAAAATAGTAGTAGCAAAAACTCGAGTGCTTAAATACATAGAAGAGAGGATATCTTGGATAATGTCATCTTGTTTTAGGAGCATTACTTAGGTCCTTCTATGTTTCTAAAAACTCGAAACTTGTTTTTAAGTACTTCTCTCCGGTCTGCCTGAGACAAGTACCTAGACTTTATTCCTACTCCAGGAAGAATCTGAAGCTGTACAGGAGCCATAATACCGCACATAGAATGATCATACTCGAGAATAAAAGCATGAAATATCTCATGCAAAACTACCCATGGATCAGTAGTACGAAGTGTTATATATCTGCGCCAAGTATTATCTATCACACCTTCCCAAGTAGGAATAAACACATTCCTAAACAAATCACCAACAACATCAGACACGACAGACCCTATCTGAAAAGATATAATCAAATCAAACTCATCACCAATGTTGTTAGTAGTCTGAAACTCGTTATAGCATTCCACCAAACGAGTCACAGCGCCATCAGGATAGTCCGCATGTCCTCTCATGCACATAGAAGGAAGAATTACGTCATAAAGTAACGTAATGCCCACCTGCTCGTTTAAGCTCGAGGCGGTCTTACCAAGAACTTCAGATATCTGCTGCTCAGTCACATGCCCATCATAAAACACGAGTACTCGTATCTCGCGGGGAGGCTGGTTCGAAACAACAAATGCCTCAGCATAAATGTCGTTTTTGACAGTCGTGCAGCAGCCAAAAACGAGCATCATGAAGACGCCTGCAATGGATGCGATTAATGTTCTTATATTCATTCCAAATCCACTGAATTGATTGCCGTGATTGAATCTTCATCATCTTCCGTCACAGCCATAATTTGCTGCTTTGCAGAGTAATAGCCGTTCACCAGATGATTACTCAGTAAGTTCGCATTCTCACCGAGGACTTTCAAAATCGCTTCGGCACCCCCATAAGCCTGTAACATGAAATCAATATACTGGTTATAGAGTGTAATTGTGTCTATATCTGTAACAATACCTATGCGGATCGCCTCACCCAGAACCAAAGCCCGCGTAACATCAGTGATATTGTCTCCGTAATCTCCGATCTGAGCAGCTAATCTTGGTCGCATTTTGGTCTTGAGATATTGAATACGCGCAAGTTTTGCCAGGTCTAACTCAGTCTCGTCTCCGGTCAATAGTTGACCATAAAGTTCAATTTGTTGCTGTTTTTCGTCAGTGAGCATTTTGTTTTCTCCTATAATAATTCATCCTACCGGATCTACAGCTAACACAGGAGCACAACATTAAACTAAGTAGGCACCACACCGAAACCCCACAGCTTGGTCCACGCGCTCCCGATGGCCGTACCAAATGACAGCCCAAACCCCCGCATCCGAACTGCCGGACCAGTACGAGCAGGAGGTGAGACATAGATCATTGCAGATATATTGAGAGTATTCATCCTGGCCAAAAAATATATCGGTCCCAGTCGTACCAATACCATTCGCATCGTTGGGAATTCCAAGTCCGGTAAGAAGCCATCCATCACCACTTGTCGCCTCCGAGAGTACTTGGTTTCCGCTACCGAACCGCTGATCGATAACGCCTCCGCCGGCAGTTTGGAAAGCCGGGGAGAAGGGTTCCATCATCGCGGCTACTCCCGTAGCTCCCCAGTGGTCCGTGGCCTGCGTGTTTCCTGGTGTAAAATCTTTCATCCTGGTAGCCTGTTTTGCCGCGTAAAATGTTCCAGTAGTAACCGTACCAGCACTCCCATAATCCGTGTACTCAGATGAGTTTACGCCATCCAAGGTAAATGTATTTTCTCCAGTAACTGTAATGGTATAAAGTTTTTCGTTAAGCTCGGTCATGCCAACAACGCCAGATATCCAAATAATCGTACCATTAGCGTATCCATGCGCATTTACAGTCACTTCACATGGGTTGGCTTTGGTCGCACCTACAATATTTTTACTGGCCGCGATACAGGTGACGCCAATAGAAATTTCAGACATCAAACCGTTTAGGTCCGCAACCCCGCAGTCCTGGCCATTATGAGTGGTTTTAGCAAACAAACTTCCAGACCCAGTCTTTCCGCAGTTGGAGTACCCGTCCGAGATGTATAGCACTGACGTATCATCGACATCCCGTAGGGCATTATTGTTGCAACCCTTGGGATATGCCTTCCCAGGTTGCCACCAGGCGCAATTGGCGGTGGATACCGCCGCCTGGCCGTGAGCGAGTGAGAGGAGCGCCAGGGCTGCGTATTGAAATCTGGACGCGCAATGGAAGATGGATGCTGCATCCAAAGCGCCATTCACTCCAGATCTCCCTTTAGCTGCCTGGATGGCCGAGGCGTATATGTTGCCGAGGCTGACCGACGTCACCTCGGCTATTGGGTTATGATTTACATTAGTCGAGATTGGGTTGCCGTTACGAATACTGGATGCCACCCAGCCAGTCCCCTTCGCATTTAGGCTGCACATATACTTATCTATGAAGAAACCGGGCTGCTCCACACCACCATCGATGAAGGCTCGATGCAGGGCATACCCGGCATCATTTGCGGCCGCAGTATTCGCGAATGAAGCTCCTCCCTTAATATCCATAACATTCACGGATAGCCCATTACTGCCAGTCCCAACCTTATAATAGAACTTGGGAATCCAGCACATAACCGAGCCATCTTCATACTGATAGTTTCCATAGTTCACATGTCCCCTAATGTCATACCCAGGCAAAGGAGTAAACCCCGCAGGCAAATAATAAGAAGGACATATCCCCACCCCAAAACCCATAGTACCAGGAACCCCAATTACATTGGCTTCGCCCGTAGCTAAATATTGATAAGGCCTAGACCTTTGCATAAACACACTCCTAACTAGTTAGCTATAACTAATATACACAGTCCCACCATCAATAGTATCTACCTCAATTCCATCAACAAAAATATCCGAAAAACTCTTCCACTCAACATACGCACTTTCGCCGTTAGGAGCTGGTCCAGTAGATCTTACCTTATACAAAAGATTTCCGTTACCATCACTTACTTTCAAGTCCTGGCCCGTGTTTGATGGAAACCATTCTATTCCAAACAATATAACTCTCCTGGTTTCCACAGTTCCAACCTCGGTAACTTCTTTAACTTCCCTCAACAAAGTAGGCATAATATCTCCTAAAACTATCTCAAAAGTAAAATAACTGTTCCCTCCTTACTATCACCTGCGTTAGCTACAACCAAATTAAGAGAAGTGTTAATAAGATTTACTTTCTCTCCATCATTAGAGTAAGGAACCATAATATTATCAAAAGCAGCAGCACTAGCACTTAAGTTAGCCCCACATCCAAAAAGAACATCCCTACCCCACTCATCCAATATCTGTACATCATAATCAGCACTAGGAGTAACATCACCAGAAGCAGGAATAAACGTAACCTGTTCTACTCTACCACTAATATTAGAGATACTCCCAACACCCGAAACATCCCCATCTGTATCACTTTTCCAACTAAACTCTACCACAATAAACCAAGTTTTTCCTACTTCATGCCAGACTTTCTTAGTTGTTGTACACGAACCTACCATTATAAGTCTCCCTTTCTTGGTTCGATTCCCTAGGTCAGAAAGTGTCCTAGGCAATATATTAAAACACCCTATCTAGTGTTAATTTTTTATATTACGTGGAAGAAAGACCCTATGGGTATATAGTTTTACCTGGAATTAACTATATGTATGATTTCTTCCACGCATATAACGCAATCATTTGCCACCAGCACTTTCAGCACTTTGGCCTTGTTTTTCCTTTTCGGTACCGACACATGATGAAGAAACTTCCAGGAACTCAACATCAAGTGAGTCTTCTTCAGATGGACTCTCGGTACTATGTAGGATATCCTTATCTTCTTGGTCAGCTGGAGAAGACAGCACCCCAGCTAGCTGAGCTGTCTGCAAAGCTCTCTTTTTTATCTCATCTATTTCCTGAGGCGTGAGATGAGTGATTGTTCCTTGTACAGATATTCTCTGGGGTTTTACATAGCCTCCTAGCCCCAGAAACTCCCTAGCCTCCCTCATACGTACAGGCATAGGAACTGTCTCGTCTTGTATGCCTTCCTTAATTACTTCTACGCACGTAGGAGCAAAATCAGAGATTTCTTTAGCCAAGTCCACTGCATTACACGACCTGGCTGCCTGAAGCAAGGACATATACTCACGAGCTACCTGCGAACTCAAGCAAATAGTCACACTCTGAGGAGTAATATTAAGCATCCTAGCTATCTGCCTATTCTTGAATCCAAGCAGCCCCAGCCTGATAATCTCATGATGCCTCGGGCGAAGTTCTCTCAGCTGCATCTGAGGCCCCTCAGGACTTCTAGTCCTCCTGCGGTCCCTAGAGTTTTTTATGGTATCAAAAGAAGAATACATAGCTAAGTATCCTACGGAAGAAGTAAGTTAGCCTAGGTCAGAAAGTGACCCAGGGAATCTAAGATTCTCCGTACTCATTCAACATCACAGCAGTCTGTTTAGCCCACTCAGTAAACAAGTCTATCTCAGGCCTACACCCCTGAAGAGAAGCCTGGACAGACGAGTCTGTCCTAGCCGAAGAGTCTGTTATCCTAGGTTCGCTGGGGTCAGCTGTCTTGGGCATTAGTTCTTTCCTTTTTTGGTTTTCGAAGGCTTCCATCCTGTCTCGCGGAGTGCTCCATAAACATACGCGTCTTTTTGCTTGCCTTTCAAGCCCATGCGATTTGCTTTGGCTTTCAAAGCTTGTTCAAGTTTCTTTGGCATCGGTGTGGTCTCCGTAGCTAGAAAGCTGCCCTAACTCCTATAAAAAACTTCTTAAAGCCTACTAAGTTACCTGTTCGAGTAGGGTTCGTGTGAGAATAAGACCCACTATAACAGGACTGGACTTTTATGATGGGTTTCCAGTCTAGCCCCAAAAACATAACTAACGTAACTACACAAAGCCAGCTAAGTCCGAGGTAAGAGTAGTAAAAGTATTGTCTTCTGTCATGTTGCTTTGGTGTTTTCATTGTGTGCTGCCTCAGTTACTTCCAGGGATTCCTCCAATCTAGGCTTAATGGTTTGCTAGTGCCTAGAGTCCTGAAGATTAGTACTAGCCAGCCACTAATAAACATTATCTTATTAAGTATATCCGGAGGCA
>Ga0334890_1002019_pt1 | contig 24585 bp, 26 predicted proteins | sample GraSluR1_MG_3_FD_207220 | JGI IMG/M metagenome (GOLD analysis project Ga0334890, IMG submission 207220) | Sludge microbial communities from methane-producing bioreactor in Wageningen University, Netherlands - Granular Sludge_31_08-R1 | ecosystem: Engineered > Bioreactor > Anaerobic >... | reverse complement strand
AATGTGGTCCTGATTCAGGGTCCGGCTGCTTTCGATGCGATCGTAGCCGAGGATGTTCTGGATGATCAGAAGCTGGGAGAGTTTATCCGAACGGTACGTACTCTTCCTCTTGTCGATATGAACATGTTCTTCCAGATATTCCGGCAGTCCGATGACTTTCATGAAATCGACGATATGAGGCGCCGTCGCGGAGAGTGTCATGGTGTGATCGTCGGCAACGTAGGTAAAATCGGACAGTTCGAGTTTTTTTGCAAGCTGTTTGTTTTCTTTGTTCCGGGCACGCTCCCGGGCTCGTTTCACTTGGCGTGTTTCTTTCACTATCGGGCTCCTCATTCGATGGTTTTGTATGAAATCTTTTGTGGTGTACCGAATAGAAACCCGTTTTTCAACAAAATGTTTTGGCTTTTATCAACTATTTTATAAGTTTTGGTGCATTCGCTCTGGATGCAGGATTATATCATCTCTTGCCATGTCACCTGCGTTACCTGCTGCAGACGAACAAAAATCAATCTTCCGGAATCATGCAGACCGGCACGCCTTAATCCAAAATAATTCGGTACTCAAATAAAGCACTCAGAAAGCGGTTGGAGCAGTCTCAGTCAATAGTCAACGATCCCCTTGACCCCCGATAATCCGCCCGATAATCTTCGCCAATTCAGGATTTACCAATCGAGGCCGGGAAGTTTTTTCGTAATTCTTTATCAGGAGGATCATTTCAAAACCGACACCGGATTTTTTGATTGACGAATGAATCGAGTATAGTGAAAATGGTACGGCTTCACATTACAGAATAATAAGGGGGATACGATGAAAAAGATAATCGGCATACTGGTGATACTCTTTCTGCTCATGGCGGCACTGCCGGCGCTGGCGGAAGACTGTTTCGGAAGATACCAGGCGGTGAAAATAGGTACTGCCACCGACGCATATGGTGTTTTTATTATTGATACGAAGGATGGACATATCTGGATTTGGGCCGAAGGAAAGGCCCCTGATGGACGCTTTATTACCAAACTCAGATACGGTGGAAAGCTGAGCCCAAGCGAAAAGGATGATATCAGGGAAGTAAAGGGATGGAGATAGCAATTATGGTCTCATCTTATCAGCGTGACCTGTAATTGTTCCCTGACCGGTTTATTTTTCAAGGAGTTGCTGCTCAAATTAATTTTCATTTGGGCAATAGCCCATTCACACGCTGTTGAGAAAGTCTCAAAACGAGGCTGTTCAAAATAAATAGATAATAAAACATGTTAAAAACTGAACTTACTTTTGAATCCCCTCGTTCCTGCCAGTCCACTCAGTCCAAGGCACAGCGGCAGTATGGTCATGGGGTCGGGAACGCTTTTGTACTCCAGATTGTCAATGAGGATACCTTGTGGACTGTGCGATGATTTATCCCCCATGGAAGCTGTTACCATGAACGATGGGGCTGTGATTGACACGAGAAGATACATCGGGTGCGGGTATGTATTGATGAATGTCCAGGTGATGCCATTGTACTTAACAGAAGTCTAAGGATGAGTGACCAGGAAATAAACCGTATATTACAAAGTGGGTGATTGAAGGCGGAAAGGAAGGCACAATGAAAATATCGATGGATTGTTATCCATGCTTCCTCAGGCAGGGTCTTGAAGCAAGCAGAATCGCCGGTGCGGATGAAAAGATGCAGGAAAGAATTCTACATTCGATAATGTCCGCACTGATGAAAGTATCACGGGATGAAACACCTCCGCATATCGGCCGGCTGATTCAAAGCACTGTCAGGGAGGTAACCGGCAATGCGGATCCATATAAAGAAATAAAAAAATTTCACAATGAACAGATGCTGAAGATGGAGGCGGACCTTGTCAGGTTAATTAATGAGTCTGCCTCGCCTCTTGTCACGGCGTTGAAGCTTGCCGGCACAGGAAACCTCATCGACATGGGGCCTGAACGCCAATGGAAAAATATTGCAGAGATTTTCGAGGATGTTACGACAAAGAATGCCGACTATTTTGATCATTCTTCTTTTGAATCCTTTCTTAAAAACGCCGGGACGCTTCTTTATATCGGCGACAATGCCGGAGAGATCGTGCTGGATAAAATATTGATATGTTTTCTCATCGAGAATACAGCTCTTGATATAATCTATGCCGTCAGAGGCAATCCCATAATTAATGATGTTACCGTAGAGGATGCGGAATTTGTAGGTATGACTGATATTGTGCGGGTCATTAATACGGGAGCTGATTTTCCAGGAGTTGATCTGAACTCGTGTTCTGTCGAATTTCTGGATAATTACTATGGGGCGGATATGATACTTGCCAAAGGTCAAGGAAATTATGAGTCTCTGAGCGACGAGAGTGAAAATATATTTTTTCTGCTTCAGGCGAAGTGTTCTCTTATAGCTCGTAAACTGGGGTGTAACGTCGGCGATATGATTTTAAGGAAACAGCCACGTGCATGATGGCTGTCTATGAATTAAAGATTACTCAGAATCTCGGGTGACGGTTGGATGATGTATTCTCTGAGGTGGTGTATAATGTTTTATCCATCCAAGGGGAAACGCCTTTTCTTAACCTCACATTGAAAGGGTAATCTTAAAACGTTCTAGAAATCATGTACCGCCGTTGTCTTGAAGGCAAGGTTTACGGTGAGACCTTCGCGAAGATTTAATTCGAAGAGTGAACGCTTTGTAATGATAGACGTGAAGGTTATGTTATTAATTTCAACGGCAACTTCATAGTAAAGCCCCATATCGGTAATCCGCTTTATTATTCCCGTAAAGACATTGCGCATACTTGATACAAGCTGTTTTCTGCTCAACACGATATCTTCAGGCCTGATGGCGATATAACCTTTGCTGTTTGCCGGTTGTCTTTCAAGCTCGATCTCAAGCCCTTCAATGCAGGCTCTGGTGTCGCAGAAACTGGAGGGAAAAAGATTTTTCATGCCCACAAAATCGGCCACAAAGGTAGACCGGGGTTTTTCAAATATTTCGTTCACCGTACCTGTCTGCCAAATTTGACCATCGTTCATGACGGCAGCCCGGTCGGCCAGCGAAAGCGCTTCCGCAAAGTCATGGGTTACCATGAGAAATGTGATGTTGGAATTTCGGTGCAGTTCCTTCAAACCGTGACGGATCTCCTCCCTGAAACGAGGGTCCAGAGCCGAAAGAGGCTCGTCAAGGAGGAGAACCTGAGGTGCGACCATTAATGACCGGGCCAATGCAACCCGCTGGTTTTCACCGCCGCTGAGGTTTATAGGAAGCCTTCGCAACAGGTGGGAAAGATCCAACAGTTCCACAAGGCGGTCGAATCGTGAACGTGCCTTCTCCCTGTCGATAGGATGGTACTTTACACCGAATGTTATGTTTTCCTCCACAGTCAGGTGCGGAAACAGACAGAAATCCTGATAGACGATACCTACGTTTCGTTTTTCCGGGGGAAGCCGCGTTACATTCCGGCCTCCAAGGGCAATGGTCCCGCTTGTCACCGGAATGAGTCCGGCTATGGCCTCCAGGAGAACCGTTTTACCCGCACCCGTCGGCCCCATGAGGATAAAAAATTCATGCTCTTTGATGACCAGTTCGATATCGCGTAAATGAAACTGACCGAGCTTGATGTTGACGTCCTGAATCCGTATCATATATCCTTTTTGCTTCGCAGCGTGAGAACGCGCAAGGCCAGAAATAGTATCAAACAAATGGATACAAGCCACATCGCAACCGGCTGGGAATACCTGAGACCGTATCCTTCGAAACGTTCGTACAGCATGACCGGAGCAATCATGGGATGGTAGGCGACGATGACGACAGCGCCGAATTCACTGATTGCCCGGGCGCTGCACATGATGATACCGATCAGCATGCTCCGCCAGGCAAGGGGAAAGGTGACTCTGAAAAACGTGCCGAATATGGAGGCGCCAAGGCTGCGGGATACATTTTCAAGACGCGGTGAAATACTTTCAAATCCGTTTTTCGCGGCATTCACATAAAACGGCAGCCCGACGAATACAAGTACCGTCACGATCCCGGTGACACTGCCCATGATGCGGATACCCAGTTCGCTCATGATCTGTCCGATCCAGTGATTTTTTCCGGCAACGCTGAGTATGGCGATTCCCACAACCGGATGGGGAATGACAATGGGCAAATCGATGATGCTTTCAACCAGGCGTTTGCCGGTGAAATCAGTCCGGGCCAGCAGATAGGCGAAGGGTGTTCCGAAGATGAAAGAAATCAATGCGGCCAACCCGGCGGTATAAATGCTGAGCCAGATTGACCGCATAACATCTTTATCATTGAATGTTTTTACTAGCATGTCCATCGAAGGCGCCGTCATCATTTCAACGAGAGGAATGAGGATAAACGCGAGGATTACCACGCCGCTTGAGATGGTTATCCAGAAAAACAGCTCCTTCTTAAACATTCACCGGCATACCTTCTAATCTTTCACTTCCACAAGTTTCTGCAAACCGGCAGGGATCATAGCCTTCATTTCCGCTGTCGGGACCCGGCAGGGGACAAACGGCGGCTGTCCCATGTCTTTCAGAATCTTGAGACCGCCCTCGGGATCGAGCATATATTCCAAGAAGGCTTCCGCCGCCTCCTTATTGGGGGCGTCCTTGATCATCGTAACCCCGTAAGTACAGGATTGCCCCTTTATGTCCATGAATGTGCCCGGCTCTTTTCCTGTGACTTTCACAATCGCTTCGCTGTAAAGGTCATCGAATTTATAATTCCCCAGGTTGATCTCATCGGGCAGTATGATGTACTTTAACTCGTGTTGTACGGCCACGGAAAGATATTCCCACGCGTAATCCATATTACCCGTCTGAAGCAAAGAAACAAGTTCCACCGATTTCGGACGGATATTTTCCTTTGGACGATTGGCAATCAATTTATCATAAAGCCCGGGTATTTTGTAATGTTTTTCGGCCAACTGCAGGACCATCAGTGAACGGTATCCGCAGGGATCGAGATTGGGGTCCGAATGCCCCCAGACCACACCTTTTTTCTGAAGGATAGTATACCAGTTCCCGGCGTTGACCTCTTTCGCGTATGCACTTTTGTCTGTGTAGCACAGGACGAGCTGGTTGGTGGCAAAACGTATGTTCCATGTGGTGCTCTCGGGGATCAGCAGCTTGTCAATAACCTTGTAGTCGGCTGATGCCACAATATCGCAGGGCTTTTTCAGGTCAGTAACTTTGCGGGCCGCCTGTTGGCTGCCGCTTGCCTCGCGTTGAAGATCGATGCCGGGATATTTTGCTTCGAAGGCCTTCTCCATGGCGGCAAAGGGAACGGACAGACTGCCTGCATGGAACATAGTAAGCGTGCCTTTGGGTGCCGCATAAGAATGCACAGGGGAAAGGACAGTCATAAAAACGGCTGAAACCGCCAAGACCGATAAACGCTTCAATAAAGTTTTCATTGTTTTTCTCCCTTCCATATTATTTTTTAGCAATTCCACAGTAACATAACGTTTTATTCTATTACTTAATATGTCATTAACTGTCAATATGTAGCACGAATTATCATTATTAGGCATTAATAGTTACATGTTATCGGGTACATATGTCATCCTTGAGGAGAAAAAGGGGAGAGAGTAAAGTGCTTTGACAGGCCGTTGAAAAACCCCCGGATGAGCTTGTTCAAAAATGTCCGGATGCAAGGCAACCGAAGTTTGCTAGCCTTGCGGCGCGCACCGGCAATGACTCATTTGCTATTATTGCGCAACAAGGCCTGCCCCTCGGCAGCCCTTGTCTGCGCTCCCAGCACTGAGGAGCGAGTCGTACGTATGGGTGGGTGCGTCGAAGTGACGAAGAGTGAGAGTAACGCCGCAGATGGGAATTTTTTAACGGTCCGCTGCGGAACTTTTGCCCGAACAGTTTGTGAAAAAAAGAGTCTACGCATAGTGTTTGACGAAAACATAACGGCACTGTCATAAGACAAAACATACAGAGATCAATGATATATCAATGGATGCATTGAACGGTTTCTAGAAATAACCGACCCGCCTAATCATTCAATCATTGATCGGTTAAATGCCCAACATTTCACTCTAAAAAACCCATTGACTCAGAAATTTATTCTCCATATACTCAGATCGGCGAAAGCAATGCCATGTCAATCGGATCACACTGGTTCAATTCCCCTCTGCCCCGAGTTCTTCAAACATAACAGGTCAATGTTGGTAAGTGTGCCAAAGGAAAAGTGAGGTGATGGAGTATGAATAGAACCCGGACTTTTTTTCTGATGGTGTTGCTGACGATTCTCTTTGTTGTTATTGGCGGTGCGGTGGGAGGGAGCGAAGGGGCGGTTACCGCCTTTCTTCTGGCTGCGGCAATGAACTTTTTTCATACTGGTTCAGTGACAAAATCATCCTGAAGCGTTACGCCGCTTCTCAAGTCGGACCGGAGGATCAGTCTCGCCTCTATGGAATTGTTAAGGAATTAGCCCGGAATGCCGGTTTGCCCACGCCGAAGGTTTTTCTCATTCCGGAACGAAATCCGAATGCATTTGCAACCGGGCGCAATCCAGAACACGCCGCGGTTGCAGCAACGGAGGGAATACTGGAAATTCTTGATGATGATGAGTTGTCCGGAGTCATGGCGCATGAACTGGCGCACGTGAAGCATCGTGACATACTCACAGGTACGATTGCTGCGACATTTGCGGGGGCGATCGCCATGCTCGGACAGTTCGCTCGTTTTGGTGTCGGAAGTCGGGATCGGCGGAGCAATCCTCTGGGAATTCTGCTGATTGTGATCGGAGCACCTCTTGGTGCCATGTTAATTCGCATGGCGGTGTCTCGTGTCAGGGAATTTGCCGCGGATGAAGGAGGAGCTGAAATAAGCGGGAAGCCTTTGGCGCTCGCAAACGCTCTTGGAAAACTTCAACGGGGTGTTCAGACGGTTCCTCTGACAAGGGGAAATCCCGCGCATTCCCATATGTTCATCATGAATCCATTCTTCGGAGGTTTACAGAGACTGTTTTCAACTCATCCACCTACGGAAGAGCGAATCATGCGCTTACGGCTGATTGCCGGAAAAAAAGATCGTTCCCTGTAAAAAGGATATTGCGGCTCCGTCGCCCGATGGAAGCCCGCAAAATTATGAGTAACACAAAAAAACAAAAGGAGGATGCCATGGGACTTTTTGATTTCGTCAAAGATATCGGTCGCAAACTTTTCAATCGTGATGCGGAAGCAGCGGAAAAAATAAAGGCGCACATTGAGGAAGCCAACCCTGGAATATCTGACCTGGATGTTGAGTTCAAAGACGGGGTCGTTTCGATTTCAGGCCGAGCCGTCAGCGTGGAAGCCATGGAAAAAGCAGTGCTGATGGCCGGCAACATCCGGGGGGTTACCGAAGTGAAAATCGACAAACTTCAGGCCCCTTCCGTTCAAGCCAAGGTGGAGTATTACACCATCAAGAAAGGAGATACCCTGTCTGCAATTGCGAAACAGTTTTACGGCAGAGCGAACGACTATCCTAAAATATTTGAAGCGAACCGCGAGGTTATTAAAGATCCAAACCTGATTTTTCCGGGCCAGAAAATACGTATCCCTCTTGACTAAGGCGTCCATCTAAAGTCGATCCATAGCTGCACCATAAGGTCGGGGCGGGTGGGAGAAATTTCGGTTTTATTTGCCATAAATAGAGGAGGATTACAAAATGAGTCTAAGCGATTTATTAGGAGCCATGATACAATCCGGCATGACACCTTCATCCAATCAGCGGATGCGGAATGCTTTCGGTGGTGGAAGCGGAGGCCTGTTGGAAAGCCTGAGCGGCATGCTCGGCAAGCAGCAGGGAGGCGGGTTGGGCGACCTTATTTCCGGTATGCTGGGCGGTGGAGGAAGAGACCTGGGGGGAATGTTCGGGGGTGTATTGAACCAGGCAGGGGAAATGGCGGGTGGTAAACAGAACCTGGCTCTCGGCGGCTTGGGGGCGCTTGCCGGCGCGCTCCTGGGTGGTGGAGGCAAATCCGTAGGTGGAGCCCTTGGAGGAGGGGTCATGGCCCTTCTTGGGGCCATGGCCTTTGGGGCGCTGCAAGGCACCGGTCAGGGCAAGGGGGAAGTGCCCCTTGGACTCCTGGAACCCCAGACGGATGCCGACAAGCGGGAACTGGAACAACATACGGAACTTGTTCTGAAAGCGATGATCAATGCCGCAAAGTCGGACGGCAGGATCGACGAAAAGGAGATTCATCGAATTGTCGGCAAGCTCCAGGAAGCCGGGGCCGATGCGAATGACCAGCGCTTTGTTCTGGCACAGATGCAGAAGCCGATGGAAACCGAGACGCTGATTTCGGCAGCCAGGGGTCGAGCGGAACTGGGGGCCCGGATTTATGCCGCTTCCCTCATGGCAATCGAGGTGGATACGGTAGCGGAGAAGAACTATTTGCGGGAACTGTCTTCCGGTCTGGGTCTCAGCCAGGAGGTGATCCGGAAAATCGAGCACATGGCAGGAATCCAGCCGGTGTGAATCCAAGTGCTGATAACGAAGGACGGCGAGGAATAGGGGGATCGTCAAAAGTCCGTTGAAAAACTCCATTCTCAGATAAATCTGAGCGGCATTGTATCGTCATCGGAACCGTGCTTCAGATAACAATCCTCTCAATCCGTAATCGAAACAATATCGACAAAAATAGAGATCTAATATGGTCAACGCCGTCAGATATATACTTAACTGGTTGTTTCAGCACTGCACTGACATTGCCGGCGGCACGCTTGTCGACTGCGGCAACGATACGCTTGATGTTCTGAACCATCGCAGTCATGAGACATTGCTCCGTTGCCGCCTCATGAACTCGCCGCCGGGCTCGACGGAGTCCCATTTGTTCCTTGGCTTCTCCAAAGAGTGATTCGATCTTCTTCCTGCATCGCTGACTGATTCGATCTTCCGGGGTCTGGCGTTGTGCTTCCGCATAGTCGAGATAGTCCTGATCCCAGTGTCGATGGGTCACCCGATATCGAGTACGGGTGCATTGTTCCTTGAGAGCACACCGACGATAGTATTTAACGCTCGCTGCATATTCGCTCTGGCGGTTATGGGGACGATCGGTCCGCTTATGGAGCCGTTTAGCTGCCGGACAGGCCAGTTCGTGCCGCTCGCGATCATAGGTAAATTCATTCTTGCAGACGATTCCCCGGGAGTTCCAGGGAGTCTTGATCGGTTGAGCAACCTGGGGTTTGACCCCCTGCTTTACAGATGCGACGCACCGCCGGTCCATAGCAGTATGCCTTGTCCCCCGCCAGTGTTTCCGTCGTGAGCCCGATCCGAAATCTCACCCGTTCGACCATATCACCGGCAACCTTCCCTTCCTGATGAAGGTTCGGCTCCGTCACATCGACGTCAAGGATAATCCGGCTGCAATTGTTCATGAGAATGTGGTCGGAATAGGCAAAGGCCGGCTTTCTGAAACGGTTTGCTGAACAGGCGGGCATCGGGATCACTTTGCTCGTGGAAGACAGTTCGCGAAATAGATTGCTCCCGGAACAACGGCCGTGTCGGTTTTTACTGAATGTGGAATGGTCGGGAATCTTGTCTTCCAAACTGAATCCATAAAACCACCGATACGCAAGGTTCAGGCGGACTTCGCGGCAGAGCCGTCGCGCCGATATAATCCCGTACACATAGCTGATGAGCATCATTCGTATCAGTACTTCGGGATCAACAGATGGCCAACCGGCGTAACTGTGCAATCCCCGGACACTATCATGAACGCATGAAAAATCTATCAGCCTGTCTATCTGGCGGAGTATATGGTCGCGCGGAACCAACTTTTCCTCCTGAACGCAGGGAAACATCGGTTCCTCTCGTCGCTTTTGTCCTCTCATATATCTGCCACATGAATCGCTTATATGGTGTGGCTTCTTTTGTATTACTTCATATTTAATCATTAGAATTTTGTAAATGCAAATTGTTTCTTGTAGAGTTTTTCAACGGTCTGTCAGAGTCTAACCCCTTATTTTCCCGGAACCTTTGATGTTGATTTGATGACGTTTGATTCGTAAGCAATTTTTATCTTGACTAATATGTCACTAATGACATATGTCAAACAAAATATATGTTAATATTAACGTGAGCAGCAATAGGCATCAGTACGCACAGAGGCTTTAGGCTGTTTTTTGATTTCACATTGCTAAACTTCGGTTAGGACAACGCCTGTGGTTACATTAATATTTCGATACATCTCTCTCATTGTTATCAGCTTTGATTTTCTTGATCCGAGCAGATTTTCCCCCCACCGGCCTAAAGACGGCTTTGTTTTTTTAACTGTCCAATTTTATTCATCCTTGCCTGCTTCCGGATCAGTAAAACAATTTTCATGTAAAAGTCTTCAAATTTTCTTGAGAGGCTTCTTCCAGCCGTTCCGCATGTTGCATACAATTTCTTTTGCGCTGAGTCCGGTGAATTGCCTCGCCCGGAGGACGGGGTATTCTGCGGGGAAATTCATAGAGTTAAAAAAAGGAGAAAAGGTGTGAAAACGTTAACTTGTTTGATGTCGTTTGTAGTTACTCTCTTTCTTTTTAATATCTGCTTCGCCGCTGATCGGGGAGCCTTTTCATTTGATGAACAGGGTGTCCCTCCAGCTAAAGAATTTGAGGTTTATGAACTGGGTGAAGTCGTCGTCTCTGCGGAAAAAGCCACAGTCAAGGACGTGGCAATCGTCAATGAAATTACCGCAGATGATATCAAGGCTACTAATAGCAAAACCCTTGCTGAGGCTTTATTCAACGTTCCGGGCGTTCGCGTGACTCCAAGAGAGAAGGGCATGCCCAATATTTCCATTCATGGATTTGCACAACACCAGCTTCTGGTTTTAATTGACGGGGTGCCCTATTATGAAACTAAATACGGTAAACTGGATTTGAACCAGATTCCCACGGAGAATATCGCTAAAATTGAGATTATCAAAGGTGCGCCTTCCGTTCTTTATGGTGCCAATGCTTTGGGCGGAGTTATCAATGTTATTACCAAGAAAGCTTCAGAAAAGCCCTATACCGGCGTCTCGTTTGAACTATCGGAAAACGATACCTATCGGGCATCAGCCACGCATGGCATGAAGACCGGGATATTTAATTACTGGTTGAATTACACGTATGCAAAATCGGAGGGTTATGATCTTTCTGACGATTTTAAACCAAGGCAGACCGCCATTACCAAGCAGAAAGGCAAAACCAGAACAACAACATATGAAACAATACAAAAAAAAGGCAAACGACTTAATTCGGATTATGAAAGTAATAATATCTGGGCCAAATTTGGAGTAGAGCCTAAAGAAGGATCCGAGTATTATGTAAATTTCCACTATCTGGACAGAGATAAAGCCTGGTCCCCGTCAACGAATAACATCCAATATTTTGACGGTAGACCTTATTTTACGCAGTTCGTCCGCATACCCGGCTATAAAGATTGGGGAATTGATCTGGATGCCAAACAAAAGGTTCATGATAAGGTGGCCTTGAAAGCAAAACTGTTTTATCACCATCATAACGATAATTTGGATTCCTATACCGATCAGACATACTCAACGCAGCTTGCTCACAGTTCCTATAAGGATTACATCCTTGGCGGTTCTTTCTTTGCCGATTACAAACCGGTCGATTGGGACACCTTAAGATTTTCTGTTCATTATAAAAAAGATAATCATCAGCAACGTGACGACAAGTACCTGCCTTTTGAGGAATCTGCATCCTTCACCGGTTCTGTGGGTATGGAAAATGAATTTAACCTGGTTAGCAATTTGTCCTTTGTGGCCGGCATCAGTTATGACTGGTTTAGTGTGGACAAAGCTGAAAAAACCAACACGAAGAGCAACGGCGATTTCGATTATATGAGCGAATACCCCACCAGTGATAGTGATTGTGTTAATCCGATGGCGGGTTTGACCTATACCTTTTCCGCCAGAACGAAAATTTTCGGTTCGGTAGCCCACAAAAGCCGTTTCCCTACTTTAAACGAGTTTTACTCCAGTAAAGGGGGAAATTCGAATCTGAAAGCGGAAAAAAGTTGGAATTATACTCTGGGAGTATCGCGTCCGATTTCCACATACGCAAGTACAGGAATATCATTGTTCTATTATGATGTTGAAGACATGATTTCCAAGGATGGTCCAGGTTGGCTCGGTATCAATTACAACGTAGGTAAAGTCGAACTGTACGGTTTCGAGATGAATGCCGAGGTTTACCCGCTGCACGGTTTGCTCCTGCGGGTCGACTATACATATGAAGAGGCCCGCAACCGGACTGACGGGAGGGTAACCGACGATGTAACCTCTGTTCCCAAGCATAAAGTTGACGTTGGTGTTCAATACGCAGTTCCTGTGGGTAAAACCCGGCTTAATTTGAACATGACGTATGTTGACAAGACGTACTCCCAACTGCCGACTCCGTCAAACCCGACAACAGAAGTGCTTGAGACGGGCAGTTACACGATATTTTATGCCAAGATTACACAGCCCATCTGGAAATATTTTGAAGCTTATGTGGCTTGCAAAAATATTTTCGACAAAAATTACGAACCGGAAGTCGGTTATCCTGCTCCCGGACGCAGCTTTTGGGCGGGCCTTTCGGCTAGATATTAATGACTGACGTAACCGAGAGAAAAAATGGAATGGCTTAAAGTTGTCGTCGATTATGGGATCATCGGATTTTTGATCTTTTTGAGTGTGATTGCCATCGGGATCGCCATCGAACGGTTTTATTTTTTTAAACATATCAAAGTGAACACTTTCCCGGATCTGAAGAGTCTGGAGATCGAACTCACGAAAAAAATCCATCTCATCGCCACTATCGGCAGCAATGCGCCATACATCGGTCTTTTAGGAACGGTTATGGGCATCATGCTGACTTTTTATATGATCGGGCAGGAAGGTTTTATGGACACGGGCAAGATTATGGTCGGTCTGGCCCTGGCTCTGAAGGCTACAGCCATAGGCCTTTTGGTGGCCATTCCGTCTGTTGCTTTGTACAATTTCCTCTTGAGAAAAGTTAAGGTTCTACTCATGATCTGGGAGATTGAACATGAAAGAAAAAGAATTTGATTATATCAATGTCATTCCCCTGGTTGATGTCATGCTGGTGCTTCTTACGATTGTGTTGACGACCTCCTCCTTTATCGCCGGCGGCATGATCCCCCTGGATTTGCCCAAAGCCAAAACCAGCGCAGGTGAAGTCCTCAAAACACAGACGATTGAAATCGGTCGTGCCGGAGAAATATATTTGAATGCAAAACCTGTGTCCATGGAAGCATTGAAAACCGACTTGGAAATCATGAACAAAGAGATACCCGTTTTAATCAGGGCCGATCGTCATACCATCCTGCAAAACTTTGTTAATGTCCTTGACGTCGTCAAGAGTCTGGAATTTAGCCGTATCAATGTCCAAACTGAGGGAAAGCCGTGAATTTCCAGATTAGGGCCTTTCAGATATCCTTTTTACTTCACGGCTTGATTTTTGCCCTTGCCGTCATTCTCAGCACCTATATGGTTCCCTGCAAAAAAACGTTGGTTATTTATTTCGATTTGCTCAAACCGGCGTCTGATGCCACAGAGGTCAAGCCGGCGGCATCGGCTCCTGTGATGAGAAAAAAGCTCATTACGCCCAAAGCCCCGCAACCTGCCATAATAAAAGAACCGCTCCTGCTGCCGAACGAAAAGATCCGGATAGCGCAGACGCCTGTGCCGGACATCCCCCCGGTGGTGAAACTACCCGAAACCCACAAGCTGGATAGCCGTCAGGTGGAACAGGGAATGGCTGATCAAGCAAAGGCGATAAAGGAAGATTCTGCGGGAATCTGGGGCATTTCAAAGAAAGGATCTCAGAAGAGTGTCGGCACGGGTGAAGCCGAAGGTTTGGAGAAAGGAACAGGTATGGGTGGCAATGCCGATGACGGGAAAGATACGGCTAATCGAAAGTATTTAAACGACCACTTTGCTTATATCCGGGATAAAATTCTCAGAAACATCAGCTATCCTGATACGGCAAGACGAATGGGCTGGCAGGGGATAGTTATTCTTTCCTTTATCATCACGACCGATGGCTCCGTGAGAGCGTTTAAGGTGATACAAAGTTCAGGCTTTAAAATTCTGGATAGGAGCGCTGTCGAGACCGTACGCGACGCATCGCCTTTCCCCATGCCGCCCGGTGAGGCCCGGTTGGTCATCCCCATTAATTATCGTCTGGAATAATCGTTGGTTTGGAACAAACTGAATTATGAAGAACACAGGGTTCGAACAGCGCGGAAATCGTTCGCAAGAACAAACCTGGAGGGAGGAATGGAAGGTGAAAACCAAAAACAAATTGGACTTTGAAACCTGTCTCAATGAGGCCAAAGCCTTTCACGGAGAGGCATGCGCCGGCACCATTTTGGGCACCCGTATGGCAATCCGTGGCCTCAGTGAGATTGGCATCACCGATCCGAAAGGCGCCGATCGGAAGAGCGTTATCGTTTATGTGGAAATGGATAGGTGCCCTGCCGACGCGATTTTAGCAGTGACCGGCTGTCGCCCCGGCAAACGAGCCATGAAAATCCTTGATTATGGCAAAATGGCGGCAACTTTTGTCAATCTGAAAACAGGCAAGGCTGTCCGTATTTCAGAGATAAATAAAGACGGCAACAAGGTTATGACGAGAGAAGAAATCGAGAAATCGCCTCGTACAGAAGAATTTGCCATGATGCCCTTTGAAGACATCTTTGAGATTCGGGAAGTCCGCGTGGATCTCAAGCCTGAAAACTTGCCGGGAAAACCGCTCCATATTGTTACCTGTGAGGTCTGTGGAGAACGGATCATGGATTTGCGGGAAGAACAAAAGGATGGGAAAGTCCTGTGCCGTCCCTGTGCAGCAGGAAGAAACTACTACACCAATCTTGAGGAAAAGCGATTGTGAATCCTGAAGCCGTAACACATGAGATTCGGCAGGAACAAACCCAATCGCGTTGCTTGCACGATGACGTCCTTGACGTTAAGACAATTGATTGGAACCATGTCTGGCGGGCTCGTCTTGCCAGGTGCGGCTCAACCAAACGGGATGCCGGCTTCTGGGACGGAAGGGCCGCCTCCTTTGCCAAATCCATCACAGAAAAGGCTTATGCCGACCAGTTTCTGGCCATCATGAAACCCGAAGCACACTGGAGTGTGCTCGATATGGGTTGCGGAAGTGGTGCCCTGGCCATTCCCATGGCGAAACGGGTTTCTTCCATCACCGCGGTCGATTTTTCAGGTGCGATGCTGGACATCATTCATAAACAATGCGCAGATCAAACCGTCCGCAATATAACAACTATCCTCGGTCGCTGGGAAGATGACTGGGAAAAGCTCGGCATCGAACCATGCGATGTGGCCGTAGCCTCCCGCTCCCTGACGATCGATGATCTGCAGGCGTGTATCCTGAAACTCAATGACATCGCTCGAAAACGTGTTTACATCGTAACCGTTGCCGGAGACGGTCCCCATGACCGCCGAATCTTTGATGCAGTCGGCCGGTCTTTTCGTCCGGGTCCCGATTACATCTATAACTACAATATGCTCTATCAGATGGGCATTTTTGCGAATGTTGCCTTTATTGAAGAAAAACGCAACAGGACGTACAACAGTCCGGAAGAGGCCGCTGCGTCGATGCACTGGATGTTTGATGAATTGAACGCTCAGGAAGAAGCGAAGCTCGCCGCCTTTCTTGAAGAGCACCTCATTTTTCAGGACGAATCCTGGAGGCTCTCCTATGAAAATATGATCCGATGGGCTGTTATCTGGTGGGAGAAAAAGTAACATGAAAATGAAAAAGAGCCTGTTTCCGGTCCTGTTTGCGATTCTCTTCATCACAGCCGGTTTTTCGCTGACTCTGGGCAAGTACCCGGTAAGCGTTGCGGAGATGCTCAGGTTCTTTCTTTATAAAATTTTTCATATGGGCAACATGACCGATGAGGCCGTCAACCTTTTCAGAAGCATCCTTTTTGACATACGGTTGCCCCGTATCCTGGCGGCAGCCCTCATTGGATCGTCGCTTTCAGTATCGGGCGCCGCCTTTCAGGCGATGTTTGTCAATCCCCTCGTCTCTCCGGGACTTCTCGGTGTGCTGGCCGGAGCTTCCTTCGGGGCGGCCATGTCGATGGTTTTTTTGAAGAGCTGGTTTGCCGTTCAGATCTTTACATTTGCCTTCGGACTCATCGCCGTCCTCATCGCTGTCCTGATCGCCAAAATGTACAAAGGCAATACCATCCTCCTTCTTGTCCTGGGCGGAGTCATCAGCGGTGCGCTTTTTACCTCTCTTTTATCGATCATCAAGTACATTGCTGATCCTTACAACCAGTTACCAGCCATTGTCCAGTGGCTCATGGGCGGCATATCCCTGGTTGACCGCTCAACGCTTCTGGTCGCCGGCATTCCCCAGGTGGTGAGCATTATTCTCATGATCCTCTTTTCCGGGTACTTAAACGCGCTCAGCATGGGTGACGAAGAAGCGCGTTCGCTCGGCATTCCTGTGGAACGGATCCGCATGCTCCTCATATTCCTGGCAACGCTGATGAGCGCGCTCACAGTCGTGCTGGCGGGCATGATCGGCTGGGTGGGCCTCATCATCCCCCATATTGCGCGTATGCTGGTGGGGCCGGACAACAAAGTCCTCGTTCCTGCCTGCGCCTTCATTGGGGCTATATATTTAATTGTTGTCGATGATGTTTCGAGAATGCTCTTCAACGTGGAAATCCCCATCGGGATCACCACATCGCTGATCGGCATACCCTTCTTGATCATTATTTTAAGACAGGCGAAAAAAGGATGGAACTGAAACCGTTGATTAAAGTGGAAGGGATGTCTTTTGGCTATAACCGAAAGACCGTGTTGGACAATATCAACCTTTCGATTGCGGCAGGCGAGATCGTTACCTTGCTCGGGCCCAACGGCTGCGGAAAGAGCACGCTCATCAAGCTCATGCTCGGCCTGCTCAGTCCGGCCAGGGGCGGCATTTTCTTTAACGGTGAGAACATCATGAAGGTGGGCTCCAAAGCCCTGGCGAAGGAGATAGCCTATGTGCCGCAGACGCACAAAAGTTCTTTTCCTTACACGGTCAGGGATGTCGTGTTGATGGGCAGGATACCCCACAAAACCTTCTTCTTCCGATACTCCAGGTCTGATCTGAGCATTGCCAGTGATGCTCTCGAAAGGCTTTCTATTGGCCATCTGGCAAACAGGGCTTATACGGAAATAAGCGGTGGAGAGAGACAGCTCACGCTCATTGCACGATCCCTGGCCCAGGGAGCACGAACATTCATCATGGACGAACCGGCCAGCGGTCTCGATTACGGTAATCAGTTAAGGCTCCTCGATCAGATCATCAAGCTTTCACGGGAAGGATATACCTTCATCAAATCAACCCATTCTCCCGAGCATGCCCTCTGGATAGCAGACCACGCCATCATGATAAAAAATGGCACCATCGTAGCCGACGGTAAATGTGATGATGTGATCAGCAACGAGAATCTCTTTCATCTCTATAACGCCAGGGTTAGTGTGTTAAAGCTCAACGGCTCTTTCCGGGTTTGTGTTCCTCAGACGATCTGTGGTTGCACGAAGCACAGTCATTCACCGGAACAGGCACTTGTCACAATCGCGGAGAAAACAAAAGACATGGATCAAAAGCGAAGACGTTTCGTTTGAGACGAAGGGTAGATATACATGGATTGCCGGGATTACAATATTCTTTAAGGAGACAAAATGGACGTTCTAAACAGCATACTGAATGACATCAAAGAAGACGCCCCCGTGCAGGAGGTAAGAAGAGGGCTTCACTGGACTGCCGTGGTGAGCAAACGGTGTGGTCTGGCTTCGACTATGGGGCCGGCAGGTTGCAATCATGGGGAAAAGGGGGGGATGGAGGGGTCACTGACGGAGATGACAACCCTCGGACTTGCCCGTTTATGCTTTAACGAAGACATGGGAATAGCGTCGATCGGAATCGCGGCCATCAATTCCCTCCTCGATGTGGACCCCCATCAATATGCCAACGTTGACGGATTGAAGATCATCAAGGGGATGAGCAGGGGGAAGAATATTTCCGTTATTGGTCACTTTCCCTATTTGGACTCTCTGGCCGAGGAAGCAAAGAATCTCTGGATCATAGAAAAAAAGCCCCGGCCGGGGGACCATACGGAAGAAGAAGGGATTGATCTTCTTCCCCAGTCGGACATCGTTGTCATTTCCAGCACAACGCTCATTAACAAAACCCTTCCCGGCATCCTCGGGCTTTGCCGTAAGGATAGCGTTAAAATGCTTCTTGGCCCCAGCACGCCACTTTCTTCCGTCATTTTCGATTACGGTATAGACATGCTGTCCGGAAGTGTGGTGACGGAAAAGAATGTGGTGTTAAGGTCGGTAGGCGAGGGAGCCACTTTCCAGCAGATCAAGATGAAGGGTGGGATTCGTTTTGTCAGCATCGTCAAGGACTATGATGATATCGTCCGAAGACTGGGCCAATGAAAATACGACGAGCAACTTTACCGGTTTTTTAAACCGTTTATTCATTGAAGAGACTTTAATTTCCTTTCTCTTGATGGGGGAGGGGTAGGGTGAGGGTGAAAACAATGGCTGCTCCTTTCCTCACCGTGTAACCTCTCGTAGCCTTTAGGGCATTAGGTAATCCTGCCCAACAGGGGTGGTGAAGTTTCGTAGCAGAGGTCGAATTATAATGGGACACAAAATAACAACAACGCAAAAGATATGGTACAGATTGCTGTATACATTGGTTTTCCTTGCGATTCTTGTGCCGGCAGGGCAACTACAGGGCCAAGAAATCAACGACATGTTCGGACGGAAATTTTCCATCCCGGACCGGCCGGAAAAGGTTTATAGCGCCTCGCCGCCGTTGACCAGCCTCCTTTACGCCATTGATCCCACGATGCTGGCTGGGCTCACGGTTCCGGTGCGGGAGTATGAAAAGAAGTATCTGGATAAACGGGTGTTTTCCCTCCCGGTCCTCGGCGGCTGGTACGGACAGGGCAATACGCCCAATATAGAGATGATATTGAAGGTAAAGCCGGAAATCGTTGTGGTCAGTAAATACAGTTCCGCTTTCCACTCAAAAACAAATGAGAAGATCATGAACGCAATCCCTGCGCCGGTTATCGGTGTCGGTCTTACGACAATTTTTGATTATCCCGAAGCGACCCTCTACCTGGGCCGCCTCCTGGGCCGCGAAGCACGGGCAGAGGAACTGGCTGCGTATGCCCGAAGAACTATTGCCGACATGAAGGCATTGACCGCAGGCCTGACGGAGACAAAAAAGGTCTCCGTCTATTATGCTGAGGGCGTGAAAGGCCTCAACACGGACGGCGATGCATCGATGCACACCGAGCTGATCAATCTGGCCGGAGGGCGCAATGTTCATCGCTGCAATAATCGGGACATGTTCGGCATGGAAAAGATCTCCTTTGAACAGGTCCTGCTCTACAATCCCGATGTGATTCTTGTTTTTGAAAATGCCTTTTACCGGACCATCTTTACCGACTCGCGGTGGCAGCAGATTAAGGCCGTGCGCAACAAAAGAGTCTATCTCATTCCCAATCAGCCTTTCAACTGGTTCGACAGGCCGCCGTCTTTCATGCGCCTGCTGGGAGCAAAATGGGTGGCCCATTGTTTATACCCGGAGCGGTACAGCACTGACATCATGATCCGGGAGATACAGGTATTCTTCAAACTTTTTCTGCACGTGGACCTGACTGCCCGAGAAGCGGAAATGCTGTTGCAGTCAAGATAAATCGATGCTCAGGGGGTAGAAGGGGTCTTTGATCCGAACCTGTTAACTACCTGTTACTTACGAACATCACTGATGATTGCAGTGACACGGTCACGGTGCTGTTCTCCCGCTTCACGCCATCCGACCATGTCTTCATTCTTGCTGACTGCTTCGGTTCCTCATCGAGGCGGATCAAATTTATGATGTTTTTCGGTCAGGGAGCATCGAGGCCGCTCCAACACATCAACGTTCCTGTGTTCCGAGGTCGGGTCGCTTATTCCAAAACGTTTCACGTCGCCTTATCGACCTTGTTTTATGCCGATGCCTCCGAACTAAAAACGTTCACACCATGAGCATGGGCGCCGGTGTATCCATGCATATCATTGCTTCGATTTTCTTATCGCATTGATATGATCTCTGTAGGAAGGATCACGATCGATCGCCTTTTTAAAATACTTGTCGGCTGTGACGGTATCTCCTCTGTCAAGCGCTTCCACCCCCTGAGAAAAATACAGCGCTGCCTCTATGTCGCCCTTTGGAGCTTTCCCGGCAGGTCTGAACGTTGCGTTAAGGGCTCTGGCGATCTTCTTCGCAAGTTCCTGCTCGAGTTGCATGAACGAATCGCTCAGTCCTATGATGTTTTCCGCCATGATCATCTCGCTCGTCTCTACATTGATAATTCGAGTATCGATTCGTACATTCTTTCCCAGAACGACAAAGGAGCCGAAGGCGATGCTCTGGGCGCCAAGGATTCTTCCCGCCCTCAGAGCTGTCGCATTATCGACGCTCCCCGTTTGACTCAAGGCTATTTCCTTCAAGATCTCTTCGATCTTGTTGCGCTCTATGATCTTCAAGACGTTTTGATTCTGAGTCAGGTCGGTGATGAGCATGGCCGCCAATCCCTTACTCAAGGGATGATACTTCTCCGGCTCCGTAATGGAGTTATTCTCAAAGTGAAGTATTGCAAGCGTCCGGGGTATTCTGTCCCCGTCGGGCACTGTCCGCCTCACGGCGGGCTTCTCCGGCACCGCACAGGAACAAAGCACCAGCAGTAAAATCATGCCCAGCGCATTCCATCCTTTTCGTCTCATTCTCCATCACCTCACATTGAATCTTCAACCGGCGCATTCTGTCTGCCTGCTTTCCCTGAAAGACGGGGATAGTGTTCTCCTCCCGCCCCGGCACGGCCTTCCGTCAACCGGCATACACCCTTACCGATCTTAATGTCCGCCTCCGCTGCCCCCGCTCTTGGCATCCGCAGCCGCCTGATCAGCCTCGGCCTGGGCCTCCTGGGCACTACTCACCAGCGAATCCATAGTATCTGCCAATTCCGAAGGCGACATTGCGGCAATGGCATCCGGAGTCGGGGCAGCATCGCCGGGCGATGACGATGCACCGTCCGACGCCAGCCGGAAATACGGATCAAGTTCCAGGGCCTTTGAGAAGAGATTTCTCGCGTCCTCCCATTTTCCAGCATCGAGAGCGTCGAGGGCCATTCCATAATAGATGAAAGCCTTGTAAACTTTCGTGTGCGGAACTTCGAGGGCCTCAAGCTCGGCCTGCGAAAGATTGATTCCCTTTATCTTCGCAAAATTCATGACGATGTGTTTCGGCAGATCATAAAACTGGTCTTGTGAAACCTCGACGGTCGAACTCCCGAAAACTTTCCCCTTTGTCGCAGAAATAATGGAGGTTGATGCCTGAATGCTTCCAAGGGCAAGAGTGCCGACCACCAGGTTTTCGGCACCTACAAGCCTTCCAACCCGCGGCGCAGTTTTTTCGTCGACAACACCCGTCTGTCCGAGTTCCATCTCCTGAAAGAGAGCCTGAAGGCGTGTCCGCTCAACGATGTTCAGAGATTTTACCCGCGACATATCGGTAATAACCATGGCTGTCAGGGCTTTCTGAAAGGCCCGCAGACTCTTGTCGGGCGAAAGATCCTTATAGTAGCAAACCGCAACGGCATCCTTGTCAAGTCTGGCCACCTGAAGCTTCTTCTCATGCGCCAAGGCTTCCTTTGCAAGCCGCTGGCTTTCCGCAATCTGAACAAGTGTCAGGAGTCTCTTAATCTCCTGCTCCACTAAAGGTTCATTCTTACTGCGATACCGCTGCCATACATCAATGGTTTTTCCGTAATCACCCTTGTTGAGATACGCGATTCCCAGATAGAGAATGGCGTAGCTGTTTCCCCCATCCTTTGAGAGAACCGTTTCCATTTCACGTATCGAATCATCGAGTTTACCCGTTTTAAGATAGGCAAAGCCAAGTCTGCTTCGGGCATCGGACGAATCAGGGTTCTCGGCAAGATAAGCTTTGTAAAATGGTATCGACTCTTCATACTGCCGCGTTGAAAGCTTCATTTCCGCCCGGATCAGGTTCATTTCCCGGGTCATTGCTCCGCAGCCCGCAAGCGACATTGCAAGTATTATAGCGATTACAGAACTCAGATACTTTTTCATGATATACGCACCTTCCTTTTGTTATATTTCATCCTTCATTTTAAGAAATCACGTCAGCTCATAGATGGCCCGTCAGCGCGGTGATATGTTCCGGTTGAACATAATACCGGGGCATGGAATCGTTTGACTCCGACATGTTCCACATGGGTGAGCTCCCCGTCCTTGGCAAACATGAAAAAGTGTTCCGAATTCCGCCATGTCTGTTTTACTTTCGTAATCCATGCGCGTTTTCACTTATCACTGATCCCTTTCTCTTTGCCGTTGCCTGGTCGCCAATTTCAGCCATAAAGACGGAACATAGTACGTGATTTTGAAAATAATGCAACACATATATATTGTTACGTGTTCCAGATCAATTGATTATTTTTCGTTCCGCGCCCGGCATAAATAATGTTGCAAAATCAAGGCCCTTATTAAGGCAAAAATGGAGGGCACCATGAAACGGAACGGCTGAGACTCCGACTATTCCTGACCATTGACGAAGCCTCCCCGACGATAAAAGACGAACTCGTCATCCATAGGTAAATCTTAAAAAAGCCGGGAACTGTAAAATCGGTGTAAAACTGTCGGATTTCTTTACAATTTTAAAATTTGGCTCTGATGCAGCGGCTACAAGGGTTTCAGCAGATTCACGTTATTGTAAAGTTAAAATATGTCGGAATACTTTACACTATCAAATCAGTGTAAATTTCTTCAGATGGATTTCGCTCTGCCGGCCATGTGCCATGTAAGGTATAATTACTAAGGAATTCAATTAGCTATCGGAATCATGGAAATAGTGTGGCTATGAGCCGAGGTGTTGCATGATTTTTGCTAATAAAAATCCAGATGATTTTCTCTTTCACTGGAGTTCACCCACGATCTGCTCGTCAAGTCGCCGTCAGTAAACTGTATAAACAGTTTCTACCAATTAATGAAAAGAGAGGAGCCGGTAAAGATGAAACGAACAGGGACAGGCATTGCACGGTGCGGTTGGTGGAAGACGTTCATGATTCTCGTCTTTTGTTTCATGTTTCTTCTGCCCTCGGGGAGCAGCGCGATAACCTACTCATATGAGTCGATCGACGGCAGATACAGCGCTGAAGGCATTAACGACAATGGAGATATTGTGGGACAAACTACAATAGCTGGATGGGATGGGTATCTTCTGACTAACGGAAATTTTTATGATGTCAGAACGCTTCCCGTTGACGGATTCCACCAGTCGGCGGTTTATGATATCAATAACGGCAACACACTGGTCGGCTTTTATGACAGGTGGGAATCCGGCAGCAGTGAATTGAAGCAATACGGATACAGCGCCGTTTATGATTCAGGATCCGGCAGCTATACATCGGTCACTTCGTTTGAATATGAGCATCCAGAGCTTGGTCCGCGGCTCACATATGCTCGCGGCATCAATAATGACGGATTGATCGTGGGAATGTGCCGATACCCGAAAAATCAAGGAGATAATGAAGCACAGTCCCACGCATTCCTGCTGGTCGATGAATTGTTCACGATTGTCGATTTTCCCGGATATGATGCCGCTTCAGCATATGGCATCAACAACCTTGGGCAGATTGTAGGTTCATATTATAATACAGGTGTCGGTGCATGGGAGGGCTTTCTGCGGAATTATGAGACCGTTGCATATTCTGCCGTCACCGTGTCGGGTGCGACGGAGACTCGACTGTATGACGTCAACGACGATGAATGGATCGTCGGCGAGTACAAAGATTCAACCGGTGTGAGACACGGTTTTGTCAGAATCGATGGTATTGATTATGATCTGTCCTTTCCCGGTGCCGAATGGACCGTTCCTCACGGCATCAATAATGACGGATGGATCGTCGGGCAATACTTGAAGGATCAGACGTATACCGCTTTTTTGGCAAAACCGATAGATGAGACCGTCCCTGAGCCGATGACTATGCTGCTTCTCGGTTTTGGCCTGATCGGTCTTGCGGGATTTCGAAGGAAACTATAGGAAGATATGAAAAAACGCTTGAACTGGAAAGGCAGGGCGAACCGTTCCTGCCTTTTTTACGGAATTATTCAAGCCATTAAACGCATATCGTAATATTTCTGTTCCCCTTTTTTTTAATGCCTCATCAATACTGCTCGCCGGGCAGTTGCCGTGATTATTTAACGGCGCTTCAATATGTGAGAATGAAAACCTTGGATCATGACGTCAACAGACGGCTCAAAACACAAAAGCGCGCATTAATCTGTCCGGTTTGGGCGGTCGGGTTTGCACTAATGTGTTGCTCGACGGTCCTGGCAGATACTGCCGCGACGGACAGTATGCCCCGATGTTCAGCAGAAACAGCGGTTGCCGTTACCATTGAGGACAGCCCGACATGGAATGCAACAATTTACCAAATCATGAGCGGTAGCTGCACCATTCGGTGGATCGTCCGTAATGC
>Ga0334890_1002013_pt1 | contig 24671 bp, 19 predicted proteins | sample GraSluR1_MG_3_FD_207220 | JGI IMG/M metagenome (GOLD analysis project Ga0334890, IMG submission 207220) | Sludge microbial communities from methane-producing bioreactor in Wageningen University, Netherlands - Granular Sludge_31_08-R1 | ecosystem: Engineered > Bioreactor > Anaerobic >... | reverse complement strand
GGCTTTGAGAAACCGAGCGATTGCATTCAAGTGGGTCCTGGGACTCCTGCTGCTGAGCCTGGTCCTGGCGCTTCCTGCGGACGCCAACCAGGAACAGGCTCGCAGATTCATCCAGCGCGCCGAGGCGCTCGCCCAGAAGCAGCGGATCCCCGAAGCGACCAAGGCCATCCTGAGTGCCGTCGATGCCGCCCCCGACTGGGATGTTCCCCAGGCAGCCCTGGCCCGGTTCTACATGGGCATCGCCAACCGGGACGGAGCCGCCAAGGCCTGGCGTGAAGCCATCAAGCGTTCCCCCAAGAACCCCGCTTACCATCAGGGGCTGGCCGAGGTCCTGACCTTGAAGGGAGACCTGGAGGGGGCCGCAGCGGCGTGGAGGTCCGTGGCGGACCTGCGCCCGAAGGATTCCAATTCTCGCTACAATCTGGCCCAGATCGCCCTGGAGCAGGGGGATCTCGACACCGCCGAGACCCAGCTCGCCCTGGCCGAGAAGCTCGAGCCAGGGGCTTTCAAGTTCTCGCTCCTGCACGCGCGAATCGACCTGATCCGCAAGGACTACCGGGCCGTTCGCGTTCGTCTGGAAGACATGCTGCGCCTGATCCCCGAGCAGCACAAGGAGATCCGCGAACAGGCCCAGGCCCTGCTCGACCAGGCCAACCAGGAGAGCAAGGACCTCTGGGTCCAGCGCGGGATCTACTTCGGGATTCCGCTGATCTTGATCGTGGCGGGCTACGTCACCTGGAAGATCACCCGCTGGGTCGAGATCAAGGCGCCGCCCTCCCGGCTGGATCCCAGCACCAACGAATCGATCTGCCGCTTCGCCTTGACGCATGTGGCGGCCTTGACGGGGCTGCCTCGAGCCTTGTGCTGGGTCGTCAGCCTGGATGGTCGGCGCATGGAGCTGGCCGCGTCCGAATTGATGAAGAACCCCGGTCCCCTGGCGCGGCGGGACCTGGATCGAGGGGACCTGGCGCGCTGGATCAAGGAGCATGGCCCGGTTCCCTTCCTCTACAAGCTCGAATCCCAGGAGCGGCGATTCCTGGACGCCTTCCCCGATCTGGTGAAGAACCTGGAGGGGGTCGAGATCAACGTGGGGGTGCCCCTGGTCTGGAAGGGTGAGTTCCGGGGCCTGCTGCTTCTGGGGCGCAGCCGCTCGGCAGGTGGACGCGACCTGCGCAGCCGCTTCGAGAAGAACTCGGGACGGGTCCAGGGGATCGCCGAGCAGGCAGCCCAGGCCCTGGACGAGTTGCGCAAAGAGCACCTGAAGATCTATGACGTCGAGACCGGCGTGCACAACCGGGCCTACTTTGACGTCTACCTGTCCGAGGCCGTCCAGACCAGCCGCTCCACCCGCTTGCCCATGACGCTGCTGATCATGCGGATGGACGCCTTCGACGAGATCCAGGAGAAGTACGGGGACAACCTCTCCGGAGAGATCCTCGAGCAGATGCTGGACGCGATCTTCGACCGCCTGCGCGAAGAGAGCAAGACGGTGCTCTTCCGTCTGGAGGGCGGCGTGTTTGCCCTGGTGGCCATGGAGCGGGGCCTGCGCGAGGCGCCCTCCCTGGCGCAGCACCTGAAGGCGGCCATCGACGGGCTGAAGATCTCGCGGAACCTGCCTCGGCCCACAGGCTGCGTGGCCTTCGGGGTCTATCCCGACCACGCCGATGACTGCAACGCGCTGCGGCGAGTCACCATGCGGGCCTTCCGCGACGCGGTCTACCTGGAGGGGAACCGGGTGCTGGAGGCCGAGCGCGGTGGGGCCTTCGATCCGGACGAGGAGGTCGAGGCGGGAATCCGGGTGGCCGGGAGGCGGGCCCTGACCGAGGATCCTCCTCCGTCCCAGATTCCTCCCCCCAGTGGGCCTGCTCCCTTCCAGCCCTTCACCACCGCGCGACGGGCCGAACCCCCTGCGCCGGAGGGAGGGGTCAGCGGCACCTTCCCCCAGCCGCCCGAGGAGGAGGGGGCTTCGGCAGAGCCGACCGGCGAGAAGAAGTCCAGGTGGCCTGCTTCCAGAGGTTCCTTTTCCGAGACCCCTGGGCGCCTGACTTTGGGCAGTTCGCTGCGCCAGGGGCGGCCAGCGCCCCCTCCGGTGCGTCCCATCCCGGTCCCTCAGCCGCCCATTCCGCCGCCTGGCGCGGCGCCCAAGCCGGCATCGCCAGGGCTGGAGTCTGATTTGTCGGATCTGGCCGATCTGGGGATCGACCCCGAGACGCAGTTCTGCCTGCAACCCACCTTCGAGGATCTGGCCGAGTTCGAGGTCCGCTCGGGCCTGGACTCGGGGCAGACCAGCAGCATCCTGTACCTCCGTCTGGCCAATCTCGAAGAGCTGCGCTCCGGGGGGGACGAAGACGCGCTCAAGCTCCGACGCAATCTGGCTTCCCTGCTGCACGCCTTCTTGCGCGACGAGGTGGACGTCCCGGGCCTCATGGGGGCCGATGATTTCGTCCTGTTGCTGACCGGAACGTCGTTGCAGATGGCCGTCAGCCAGGCGGACCAGGTGGCCATGACCGTGAGGAACCTGCAGGTCGCCGGACAGGTCGCGGTTCCCGCGATCGGAGTGGCTGCCTCCAGTCCGGAGGATCCCGTCGAGGGGTCGGATCTGATCCAGCGCGCGCGCGCGGCAGCCGCCCAGGGGCCTGGAGTCCATCAGTACGGAGAGGAATCCTGATGTCCCCTGCTTTCCTGCTGGTCGTCCAGCTCATCCTGGGCGGGGCGGGGCTGATCGGCCTGCTCTGGTTCTGGATGGCAGCCCGACAACGGCGTTTTGCTGTCCTGCCGCTGGGGATCCTGCTGCTGAGCCTTGGCCTGAGCGTCGTCGCCGCAGGTTGGCGCAACCGCGCCGTGGCGGCGGTCGAGTGTGCCGCCGGGTTGCAGCGCCTGGGTCTGGCCATGGAGCTGTACGCCCAGAACAACCAGGGGACTCCCGCGCAGTCCCTGGACGATCTGGTTCCGTTCTACTTCGACGAGCTTCCAGTCTGCCCGTTGGAGGAGGGCTCTGCGCCCACCCTGGAACAGGCCGGGTCCGACTTCACCCTGGTCTGTGCGGGGCGGCACCGCGGCCTGGGAGGAACACCCGAGGGTTTCCCTCGCTACACGCCGCGCCTGGGCGCCCAGGTGCGTCCCTGACCCAGGGCTCCTAGAACTCGCCGCCGCGCTGGCTTCCCGCCACGTTCCATGTCAGACCTGAGAGCAGCCGGTCCCCCTCGTTCAGGTTGACCTGCATCTCCAGTTCGGCCTTGCGGCCGGGCAGCTTGTAGCGATAGCTGCGCGTCCAGCCCTCGCTGCTGAACCAGCGCCAGCCCTCTTCAAGCCGGGGCTGGACCTTCCCCTGGGGCAGGGCGTCGCGGAGTTGCTTGATCTCGATCTTCACCGCATCCGGGGTCAGGCTGGCCTGCAGGCCGGGTGAGGCGACCTTGCCATACAGCTCGTCGCCCTTGCCGGCCTGGATCAGCTCCAGGATGCGGGCGACCTGCTTCTGGTCTGCCGCGTCGGCGCGGCTCATCAACGAGCCCAGGCGTGAGGATCGCAGGGTCAGCGTCTGCACCCGCAGCTCCTCACCCTGGGGGGCCAGGGCCACGTAGGCCAGCACCTGGCCCTGGCTGGCGCGCACCCGCCACCAGCTCTCCTGAAGCCTGGCCCCGTACTGGTCCTTCTCCATCTGGCTTGTGGCTGCAGGGGGGTTGATGCCCACGGTATGCAGGTCCTCCGGTGCCTCGAAATCGCCTCGGGAGACCTGCTGGATCCCTTCCAGGGTGCCGATGGGAAGGGTCAGGTTCTCGACCAGGGCGCTCTGGATGTCTTCGACGCGGGTGTCCTTCTGGCGGGATGCCAGAAGGCACTCGGCGTGGAAGGCTCGGGCCTGGTTGCTCCACAGCCGGGTCAGGGCCTTGCGGGCGGCCTGATCGACTTCTGGGGACAGCGCCTCCGGGGCCGGGCTCTGAGGGGGGGCCACCGGCAGCACCGGCGAAGGGCTCCCGGTCGAGGCCGGCGGGAAGGGGGCTTGAGGCTTGGGACCACAGGCCGGGGCGGTCAACAACAAGGCCAGGCAGAGGGCTGCAAGATGACGCATGGGATGGTTTTCGAGCCGGGGGAGGACCCCCCCTGCCCTGGGGCTCCTCGACTCCGGGTGGTCTTCGCCGGGATGGACGGACGCTTCTCCACCGCCCCCTTGCAGGCTCTGGCCCGGCGCCATCACCTCGTGGGGGTGGTCCACTCCCTGCCTCGGCCGGTCCGCCGGGGATGGCTGGTGGACTGGGCGCGCGCCGGCTCAGGAGGGGGGAACCTGCGGCGCTTCGCGGATCACCTGGGCTGCCCGTTCTTCTCCGCGGGGCGATCGGCGGACCCGAGCCTGGCAGCCTTCCTGCACCGGGCCCGGCCCGACCTGCTGTGCCTGTCCAACTTCTCGTTCCTGCTCCCTCCCGAGGTTCTGGAGATCCCGCGCCGGGGAGCGATCAACCTGCACCTCTCGCTCCTGCCTCGCCACCGGGGTCCCAACCCGTGGCTGTGGATGTTCCATGACCAGGACCGGACCGGGGGGGTCAGCGTCCACGTCGTGGACGAAGGGGAGGACTCCGGCCCGCTGCTGGGGGCCTTGGAGCACGACGTCCCGGAGGGGATCTCGGCGGGCGACCTGGCAGATGCGGTCCTGCCCCGCGCCGCCGCGCTGCTGGTGGACGTGGTGGACGCCCTGGCCTGCGGGAACCTGGTGCCGGTGCCCCAGGCCTGCTCCGACGGGCTGCGCCGGGCCCGCTTCGTTCCCCCCGGTGAGGCCTTGATCGACTGGCCGACCTGGCCGGCCTCCCGGGTCAGCCACTTCCTGCGGGGGGCCAGCCTGTGGTATGAACCCTTTCCCCCGATCCCGGGCTTCGTCCGGAGGTACGGGCCAGCCCTCCCCGGAGAGCCGGAGGACCCGCCCGGGACCTTGCGCCAGGCGATGCGGACGGGCTGGATCGCCTGTTGCGACGGGCGGGTCCCCTTCCGTCTCCAGGCCGTGCCTCGCGAGCTGTGGAGGCTGGGTCTTCCCCTGGCCGTGGGCGCGGGGTTGTGGGCGTTGGCCTGAGCTTTCGTCTCAGTCGACGCGGGGGGCTTCCTCCTGGTAGCGCAGCACCCGGAACTTCCCGATGGTCGGGAAGTAGGGCGGGGGGCTGGAGGACAGGTTCGAGTCATAGGTCGAATCCACCGTGACCCCGTTCAGGACCGTGCCCTCGATGCTGTCCACCGAGGCCCAGGCTGGCTTGTAGCCCATCATCAGCCCTCCGAAAAGGCGGATCCGGCCAGGGGTTCGGGTCTCCCAGGAGTCGATGTAGAATCCGCCCTCGGATCCCTTGGTCCCGGCCAGGATGGCGGCGTAGACGTCCGTCGGGGGATTGACGGTCCGAACGATGGAGGTGGGGATCCTCACCTTGAAGGCCACCAGGCCCAACGAGTCCCGCCCGCCTTGGGGCGCCTGCCCGACCGGTGTGTCGGCCCGCGTCAGGGCGCCGCCCAGGACGATCTCCTTCTGGGCTGCCATGTCCACGGCCACCGTCCGTTTGCCCTTGTTGACCCCGGTCAGGCCCCGGATGTTTCCGGTGCCATAGATCAGGCCGTTGGTCAGTCCGGTGTGGACGGTGAAGGTCCCGTCTGGCTTGTAGAGGATCGTGCTGCCTCTGGGGACGGGGTTCCCCTCCGGGTCGGTGATGGCGGTGTCGGTGACCTCCACGACCTTGGTGGTCGAGGAACCCTGCTTGATGGTGACGCTGCGGTTGCCACCCTCCTCGACGGCCAGGAGCATCGAGTCCACGTCGCCCACCACCGTCAATCCGCCGGACAGGCCGTCCGAGCCGGCATCCTGCCCCAGGTGGACGCCTCGGGTGGAAGGCGTGAGGGGGCTTTGTCCCTGGGCCGCGCGGGCCAGGGCCCCGGAGTCGGCCGGCAGCTCGATGCGTCGGGCCCCGGTGCGCAGCGATTCCCGTCCCCCGCGGAAGATCTTCCGGTAGCGTTCCGGGAGGGGGTTGCCCTGGCCGTCGTAGGGAGGGGTTCCCTGGTAGGCCACTCCGTCCGGCGTGTCGTAGGACTCGACGGTGGTCACCTCGCTCTCGAAGCTCGGAGTCCGGTTCTGGTCGTAGAGGCCTGGCGGGACCAGGATGCGGATCCTGCTGTTGGAGTGGAAGGGGCCATCGATGTGATAGTTCGTGGCGGTGATCACCAGGTCCGAGCGCCGCTGGTCTTCGAACCAGGCGTAGCGGGCAAAGGTCTCCTGCCGGGCCAGGGCCCGCACCGCCCGGTAGGCCACCCCGTCCAGGCTGGCCAGGGAGTGGATCTCGTAGACCCGGATGGTGTTGGTGCCCCGGGGCGGGGTCTCGGGATCGGCCTTCAGGGTGGCCTCCCAGGTCCAGCTTCCGGTCTCGCCTTGCAGGACGTAGGAGGCCGCGTCGTCGGGGAGTGGGGTCTCTCCGCGGCTGACGCGGTCCTCGATGTAGGCCAGGGCATGCAGGACGCCGGAGTCCGCGGCCAGGAAGGCGGCCGTCTCCAGGCGGTTCCGGCCGGCGGCCCGCAGCTCCAGGGGCAGCAGATCCAGCAGGGCCAGGGCCAGGAAGTTCAGGATGACCAGGAAGAAGATGGCCAGCAGCAGCACGGTTCCGCGGCGTTGTTGCCTCTTCATCGGGTCACCTCGTCGCGTAGTAGGGGATCATGACCGTGGTTTGCACGCGGTATTCCTGGTCACGGGTGTTCCCTCCAACGTCCCGGAGGGGCGCCTGGACCACCACGGTGATCTTGACCGAGTTGGGTGAGAGCACCTCCAGACCAAGCCAGTGGATGCCGCGGGCCAGCACCAGGTCGGCTTCCCCGGGCGTGTCGGCGTTGGTGGTGATGAGTCCCGTGCTCTGCTCGAAGCGGATCCACTTCTCGCGGTAGGTGGGGGAGCGGGGGTCGAAGGGCTCGGACGGGATCGTGTAGACCACCTGGGAGGTCATCGGAGGCAGGTCGTCCGGAGTATAGATGGCGTCCTGGGTGTCGCTGGCCGGGACGGCCTGGATCAGCCGGGGAGTCAGGCGCTGCATGGCCTGGCGGGCCTTCTGCTGGAGGGCCACGCGCCCCGTCCCGGTCGAGTAGGCGGCCTGCGAGGCGACGTAGATCCGGGCCAGGATCAGCCCCAGCAGGGCCAGGAGCGCCGTGCTGATCGTGACCTCGACCAGGGTCAGGCCGGGCCGGCGAGGACGTCGGGTCATGGCCGCCGGTGGTGGCCGACCATCTCCACCTCCCGAACCTGGTCCTTCTCCATCCATTGGACGCTGACGCGGATCTCGGCGAGGTTGGAGCGGTAGTCCGACCCCCCTGAGCCGGGCACCCGGCCGACCACGATGCGGCGCCGGAACCCCGTGTGGGGGGGGATGTCGTGGGTGAAGGGCGGCGCCTCGAGGGCGCTGAGCTGCTCCCAGGAGTTCTTCTCGGTGTCGTTGAGCCCCGTGGTGGAGGGGGGCGGGAGGGCGTCGTAGAGGAAGGGGAGGTTGCGAACCCGGATCAGCTCAACCAGTTGACGGCTGTAGTTCACCGCCTCCGACAATCGGGCGCTGTGGTTGGTGGATTGCAGTCCGTAGGCAAACGACGCGAAGACGCCCAGGATGCCGATGGCCAGGACGGAGATGGCGACCGCCAGCTCGACCTGGCTGAAGCCCCCCTTCCGCCGCCGCCTGGCAGGCGGGGGCGTCCCGACGATTCTGCGTTGGAGGCTCACTCCTGATTAATAGCATGGATTGCCCGCTTCGTCCTTCCATCACGCAACTTCCGCGGGAGGGGGGCGGCGTGGACTGGAGAAGCCTCCTGTGTCGTACGAGGAAGGATCCTGGACCGGAGGCACCCCATGGGCAAGACATCTCGCCGGAAATCCGATTCCGGCCAGCGACAGGCCGAGGCGATTCGCAAGGAGAACGCCCTGTTTCCGTTCCACCTGCTCTTCGGACTGGCCTGGGTCCTCTTCGGCTTCGTGGCCCTGGTCTACGGCTTCCGCACCCGCGAACAGGGGGCCCTGGCGGCCGGTGGACTGGTCACCGTCCTGGGCGGATTCCTGTTGGTTCGGGCGGTGACGGCCTGGCGGCGCGTCCGGGCCGGCCGGGCCAAGGGCTGAGGCGGATCCCTGGCGCTTGGAGGAGAATCCCGGCGCGCCTGCGAAGGGCGCGAAGGTCCTGTGGACCCCAGACCATGAAGACCGGGGTCGGGCTCGGCCCCGGCAGAGGTGACGGCCCTGTCTTCCATCCAGAAAACCTACATTCTCGACACCAGCGTCCTGCTTCATCGGGCAGAATCGCTCTTCTCCTTCGGGGACAACCAGGTCGTGCTCCCCATCGTCGTGTTGGACGAGATCGACAAGTTCAAGCGCGGGACGACCGAGTTGAACCGCGCCGCTCGCGTGGTGATCAAGTCCCTGGACCAGATTCGGGAACGCGGGGATCTCGACAAAGGCGTCCTTCTGGAGAACGGCGGGACCCTGGTCATCAACATCAACGACCGGGACGCCACCAAGCTCCTGCCGCCGGGCTTCGAGCCTTCCAACGACAACCGCATCCTGGCCACCGCGCTGGCCGTCCAGAAACGCCGCGAGGGGCCGGTCATCCTGGTCTCCAAGGACATCAACATGCGGGTCAAGGCCCAGGCCCTGGGCTTGATGGCCGAGGACTACCGCTACGACCAGATCATCGACATCGACGAGATGTTCACCGGGCATCGGGATCTGGTCGTCCCGGAAGACGTGATCGCCGACCTGTATCGGGATCGCTCGGTTCCTCTCGACCGGGCCGGGGAACTGTCTCGTCCCCTGGCCCCCAACGAGTTCGTCATGCTGACCGGTGGGGCCCCTTCCTCCCCGACGGCCCTGACCCGCTTCAACCAGGAGGCAGGCGTCCTGAGCCGTCTGCGCGAGGTCCGCTTCGACATCTGGGGCATCCGCCCGCTGAACCGCGAGCAGCAGTACGCCTTTGAGGTCCTTCTGGACGATGACGTGCAACTGGTCACCCTGGCCGGGAAGGCCGGCACCGGAAAGACCATCCTGGCCATTGCCGCCGGCCTGCAGAAGGTGGTCAACGAGAAGGTCCATCGCCGCCTGGCCATCTACCGGCCGGTGATCCCCATGGGCCGCGACATCGGCTTCCTGCCGGGGACCGAGCAGGAGAAGCTCTCGCCCTGGATGCAGCCCATCATGGACAACCTTGAATTCCTGCTCAACGAGCATGGCGGCGGCAAGAAGGGCAGCACAGGCCGGGCGGACTACCTGTTGGACTCCAACCTCCTGGACATCCGGGCCCTGACCTACATCCGCGGGCGGAGCCTCCCCCAGCAGTTCATCATCATCGACGAGGCCCAGAACCTGACCCCCCACGAGGTCAAGACCATCGTGACTCGGGCCGGAGAAGGCACCAAGATCGTCTTCACCGGAGACCCCTACCAGATCGACCACCCCTACCTGGACTCGACCTCCAACGGCCTGACCCACCTGGTCGAACGCTTCCGGGACCACGCCATCGCCGCGCACGTCACCTTGTCCAAGGGCGAGCGCTCCAAGCTGGCCGAGCTGGCTTCAGTGGTCATGGAAGAATAGCCACTCCCTGGGGGAAGGGAGCCGCGCCATGCCCTGTCGGATCTGGGGCCTGGTGGCCCTGCTCTGCGGGCTCGCCTGCGCCCCTCACGAGGCGGACCCGGTCCCCGCGCAGGGACCGCTCCGCCTCGTGCGTCTGGCCACCTGGAACCTGCACGACCTCTTCGACGCCCGGGATGACCCCTACGACGACGAGGTCCGCACCAGCGCGCGCCTGGAGGCCGACCTGGAGGCCAGGGCCCGGGTCCTGCGGGAGCTCGACGCCGATCTCCTGGCGGTGCAGGAGGTCGAGACGGGCGGACTCCTGCAGGATCTGGCCCGGCGGACAGGCTACCGGCAGGTGGTCCTCCTGGAGGGCAACGACGTCCAGCGCGGTATCGACGTCGGCCTCTTGAGCCGCCTCCCCCTGAAGGGTTCGCGGACCCACCTGGCCGATCGTCTTCCCCGGACCCGCGGCGCCCCCCGGGATTCGCGTTTCTCGCGGGACTGCCTGGAGGTCCACGTGGCCGTTCCGGGAGGGCTGGTGCTGCTGGTCAACCACTTCAAGAGCCAGGCCTTCGGCGGCCGGCGCTCGGAGGCCCTGCGCCTGGCCCAGGCCGGAAGGGTCCGTGAGATCGCCCTGGAGTTGACCCGGTTCCCGCTGGCCATCCTGGGGGACCTCAACGCCGATCCCGACTCGCCGTCGCTGGCTCCCTTGAAGCAGCCCCCCTTCCTGGATCCGCTGGACGCCTTGCCTCGGGAGGGGCGGGTGACCTGGCGGAAGGGGCGCCGCGACTCGGCCCTGGACTACATCCTGCTCAACCCGGCCCTGGCCCGGCGGCTGGTTCCCGGTTCGGTCCGGATTCTCGAAGGTGAGGCCGTCCAGGCGGCCAGCGACCATCGGCCGGTCCTGCTGGACTTGTGGCTTCCAGATTGGGAGGGTCAGGAAGGACCGCCTTCCCAGGCGAGCGAAGGCGCCCCTCCATGAGCCTGCGTGCCCGCTTCTTCCTGCTCTTCCTGGCCCTTGTCCTGCTTCCGATCCCGGCTCGCTCCGAGGTCGGCCCGAAGGCTGGCAGCCTGCCTTCTCTTCAAGCCGAGGTCCAGCGCCTTCGAGATCTGGAGTTCCTGCGTCCCGTCCGGGCCCTGGAGATGTCGCTGGAAGAGGCCGGCCAGGAGGTCCGCCAGATGCTGGGGCGCGACCTCGAGAGCTCCTCGACCCGGGGTCGGGAGTTCTTCCTTCAGGCATTGGGTCTGCTGCCCGAGGGGACCAGCCTGGAGGCCTCGCTGGCCTCTCTCTTCGGCGAGCAGATCCGCGGGCTGTATGACCCCCGCAAGCAGGTCTTCGTGGTGGTCCGCGATGCACCCGATCCTTCGGCCTCGTCCGGGCTCCCTGCGGCCCTGGGACTGGACCTGGCCGAGCTCTATACCCTGCACGAGCTGGTCCATGCCCTGCAGGACCAGCACTTCGGTCTTCTGGCCCTGGAGGAGCAGACCCGGGGACGCTTCGACGCCTTGATGGCTCTGCGGGCCCTGCTGGAAGGCGACGCCAACCTGGTCATGTTCCAGGCGGCTGCCCGTCGGATGGGCCTGGACGCCGGGATCCTGGTGTCCTTGCTGGGGTCGGGGCCGGCCACGACCCTTCCCGGCCTGGACGCCTATCCTCAGTTCCAGGAGGCTCCCCGCTTCCTCCAGGAATTCCTGACCATGCCCTACTTCCAAGGCATGGGCTTCGTGGCCGCCGTCCATCGCGCCGGGGGATGGCCGAAGGTGGACGCGGCCTTCCGCGACCTGCCCGCCTCGACCGAGCACATCCTGCATCCCGAGAAGCTCTTGCGTGGAGACGATCCACCGCTGCGGGTGGACCTTTCGGCCCTGCCGGCGAAACTCGGCTCCTACGCCCTCCTGACCGAGGACACGGCCGGGGAGTTCCTGGTCCGCGTGTGGGGCGAAGAGAACCTGGGAGTCGAGGAGGGCCGACAGGCGGCGGCCGGATGGGGAGGGGATTCCTGGAGGGTCTATGCGACCGACCGGGACCGGTTCTTCCTGTGGGTCACCGCCTGGGACACCGAGGCGGATGCCCGTGAGTTCGAAGCGCTGGCCCGCAAGGCCCGGGCCGCGCACCCCGACCGGATCGAGCGCCACGGCGCTCGGGTCCTGGTGATTTCAGGCGCCCCTGGAGACCTGGTCCAGGCCGTCTCCAGCGCCGCCGGGAAGGCGAAGATCCATCCATGACCGAGAACCACTTCGACAGCCTGATCCCCGACTACATCCAGCGCCTCGAGCCCTACGTGGCCGGAAAGCCCATCTGGGAGGTCCAGGAGGAGTTCCACCTGCAGGAGGTCGTCAAGCTGGCCTCCAACGAGAATTCGCTGGGGCCCTCTCCGCATGCCATCCGCGCCCTCCAGGAGAGCCTGGCCGACATCCACCGCTACCCGGACACCGGGGGGGTGCGCCTGCGCCAGGCCCTGGCGGATCTGTACGACCTGAAGGTCGAGAACGTGGTCCTGGGCAGCGGCTCGGAAGGCATCATGTCCTACATCATGCGGACCTTCCTGGATCGTGAGGACGAGGTCCTCACCGCCGACGCCACCTTCGTGGGCTTCCAGGTGATGGCCCGGGCTCGGGCCGTGGCACCCGTCTCGGTGCCCCTGAAGGACTACCGCTTCGACCTGGAGGCCCTGGCCGACCGGATCACCGAGCGCACCAAGATCGTCTACCTGTGCAATCCCAACAACCCCACGGGCACCTTCTTCACCAAGGCCGAGTTCGACCGCTTCCTCGACCGGCTCCCGTCCCGCGTCCTGGTGATCCTCGACGAGGCCTACTACGAGTTCGCCTGCGATGAGCCCGACTTCCCCGACTCGATGAAGTACCGCCACGACCAGGTGATCACCCTGCGTACCTTCTCCAAGGCCTACGGCCTGGCCGGCGTCCGCATCGGCTATGGCTTTGCCCACGACTTCCTGATCCGCAACCTGCACAAGATCAAGCTGCCCTTCGAACCCGGCATCCCCGCCCAGGCGGCCGGTCTGGGCGCCCTGGAGGACCGCGAGTTCCTGGCGCGCACCCAGGAGATGAACCGCCAGGGCCTGCAGTTCTTCTATAGGAACTTCGACCGGCTGGGCCTGGAGTACCGCCCCTCGGCGGCCAACTTCATCCTGGGCATCCTGCAGTCCAAGGACGAGGTGGCGGCCCTGTACGGCCAGATGCTGCGCCGGGGCGTGATCGTGCGGCCCTTGGAGCGCTTCGGCCTGCCCCACTGCTTCCGCGTCACCGTGGGCACCGAGCAGGAGAACCGGCGCTGCGTCGAGGTCCTGGAGGAGGTCCTGCCGGCCGTTCGCGGGTAGGGGCGGGCGGGTCGTTGACACGTTTCGCAGGAGGATCCTGCCAGGCATGACGTGAGCCCCGGGGCCTGAGGCGTACGCTCGCCCAGGCAACAGCCCGGCCGTGGCGTGCCATTGTTTGGTTCTGTCGCCTCCTGAACCTGTAACGGAATCCCGTCGGCCGGGTCTATTCATTCGAGGATGCCCGGATCTGGCTGGTTCGCGGGCATCCACCAACCACGGCGCAGGGATGGATTCCATTGCCGTCCACCTGCAATGGAGGTGCGATATGAGGCGACTCGCGACGGTCTTGATCTGGTCGGTTTTGGGGGCGGTCTGCCTCCTCATGCTCGGGTGCACGAGTGAAAAGTCAGAGAGGCGGGCGGATCGGCAAGTCGTGGTGGCCCTTTACGAGAGGCTCGTCTCGGGTTGGGAGTCCGGCCTGGATTATTCAGAGTTCCAATCTCGGCTCGTTGAAGCCCGTTCTGCCAGGGAACGCTTGTTGCAGACGAAGGGCGTCCATTGTACTCATCTGGAATGTGCCGAAATCGGCTTTGCGGCTGCCGACGGCGCCTGGCGCTTGCTTATGACAGGCTCCACCAGGATGGTCCAGGTGCCCGTGGGGCAGAGGGTCTTGTGGTTTCCAGATGTTGCGGTTTCCGAGTCGACAGTCGGCAGCAAGAGTCTGGATGATGTCAGGGCCTTTATTGTGCTCGACAGTGAGTTGAACTCCGTGGCCGCGATGTCTGGGGGCCAGATCGACTTGCGGTCGGTTCTTGCGCGAGCGATGGGCGTTGCCCGCCGTGACGTGCTTCAGGCGCGCAACGACCTGGACAATTGAGCCCTCGCCCTGGGGGGGGCTACCGGCCGATGGAGGCGCTTGGCAACCTTCCGGTGTTCGAGTGGCGGGTGGAGCAGGGGCCGCTTCGCAGCCTGCGAAAGACCCCGGGTCCCGTTCCCGGCGACACGCTTGGGGGGGGGAGGGCGAAGGCCAGGTCCTCCCATTGGACCTTTGGGGTGGCGTGACCGGGGTCGGGGGATGCGGTCGTCGTGGGGTCGACTTGTGCGATGGGAGACGGGTCATGATCGATTCGACTCTGGTCTTGGGGCATGTGGTGGATGGGCGGTATCGGCTGGCGCGCTTCTGCGGGAAGGGCTCTTTCGGCGTGGTGTTCGCCGCCGAGGAACTGGTTGGGGAGGAGGTGGTGGGCCACTGCGCCCTGAAGCTCCTGCAACCCCAAGGCGATGAAGCACGCCAGTCGGTCTTGCGCGAGATGCGCGCCGGGGCGGCGCTGACGCGCGGACACGCGGGTCTGCTGAGCCACTTGGCCTTCGGTGAGGTGGCCGAGGCGGGGTTGCTGCACGGCAACCTCTATCTGACGATGGAACTGGCCCAGCACTCGCTTGGGGATCGCCTGCGTCGTCGAACTCGGTCGAAGGCCGAGGAGCTGAGCCTCGAGGAAGTGCGGGTCATGGCTGGGCAGGTGGCCGATGCCTTGGCCTGGCTGCATTCCCGGGGCGCAGTGCATCGGGACGTGAAGCCGGACAACGTGTTCTTCCTGGACGGGCACTGGAAGCTGGGGGACCTGGGGCTGGTGCGGGCCGTCGAGCGAAGTCGGGTCACTTCCTCGGGATTGAAGGGAACCCCGCTGTACCTGGCGCCGGAAGTGCTGCAGAATCGGGTCGGCCCGTCCGTGGACGTGTGGGCCCTGGGGGTGATGCTGCAAGAGTGCCTGACGGGCGTGTTGGCCTACTGCGCTTCCAACGAGCATGCCATCTACGGGGCGCTGCTGACCCAGGAGCCGACGATCGCGCCCGACCTGCCCTCGCCCTTCGATGCGGTGGTGCGGGGCTGCCTGGTGAAGGACCCGCGGGCGCGTTGGACGGCACAGCAGGTGCTGGAGGCCTTGTCCACGGGGTCTTCGCCCACGGCATCCCGGCCCTCAGTGGTCTCGGTGCCGCGTTCGGAGGTGGTGCCCTCGGCGCCGCGGGGCCTGGTGGCGCTGGGTCGCAACGCGCAGGGGCGGGAACGCTTCCAGGTGGAGGGAGGCGGCCCGGTGCTGGTGGGGCTGCCGGCGGGGCGCTTCCGGATGGGGAGCCCGGCGGGCGAGGAGGGGCGCGATAGCGATGAGACCCAACACGAGGTGGTGCTGAGCCGTGGCTTCCTGCTGGGGGAGGTGCCGGTGACGCAGGCTGAGTATGCGGCGGTGGTGGGAGCCAACCCATCCGGATTCCAGGACCTGGACCGGCCCGTTGAGCAGGTGTCGTGGTTCGATGCGGTGTCGTTCTGCAACGCGCTGTCGCGGAGGGTGGGGTTGGAGGAGGCCTACGTGGTGAACGGGACGCAGGTGAGGTGGAAGGGCCTGTCGTGTCCCGGCTTCCGTTTGCCGACGGCGGCGGAGTGGGAGTACGCGTGCCGGGCGGGGACGACGGGTGCCCGCTACGGGAACCTGGACGACGTGGCTTGGTATAGCAGCAACTCCGGGAGCACGACCCACCCGGTGCGTCGGAAGCAGCCCAACGCCTGGGGTTTGTATGACACGCTGGGGAACGTGTTCGAGTGGTGCTGGGATTGGTGGGACACCTACCCGTCGGGTGTGGTGACGGACCCTGTGGGCCCTGGTTCGGGCTCGTACCGGGTGGGCCGGGGCGGTTCGTGGAGCGGCGGGGCGCAGTTCGCTCGCGCGGCCTACCGCGGCCGCTGGACCCCCGGCCGCCGCTTCGTCAATCTCGGCTTCCGCCTGGCCAGGTCGCTGCCGTAGGCAGCGGGCCCGAACCCTCGACATGTCATCAGGAAAGGCTTGAATCTGCGAGCCCCTCGAAGTGCTTGGGCAGGGGGCTTTGGGCGTATTTCGAAGCCTGGGGCGACACGGGGTCAGGGTTGGAGGAGAAGGCGATGTTCAATCCCGAGGGTCTGGTGGGCAAGGTGCTGGACGGGAAGTATCGGTTGGCGGAATTCCTGGGAGAAGGCTCCTTTGGTTGGGTGTACTCCGCTGACCTGTATGTGGATGGTCGGGCTCGCAGCCAGTGTGCCATCAAGGTCATGCGTCCCAAGACCCCCGATTTGCGCGAGGCCGTCTGGAGGGAGCTGGAGGCCATGGGTCAGCTATCGCACCCGGGCCTGGTGCAGTTCCGCACCGCCTTCGGCGTTTCGGATGGCGAGCTGGCCGGGGCGGTCTGCCTGGCCATGGAGTTGTGCGAGAGGACGCTGGAGGCTCACCTGCAGGCTGGCCGCCGGCTGGCGGTGGGGGAGGCGCGGGGTGTGGCGCGGGACCTGGCCGAGGTTCTGGCCTGGTTGCACGTGCAGGGGGTTGTGCATCGCGACCTCAAGCCTGCCAACGTGTTCCGCGCCCGGGACCGTTGGAAGTTGGGCGACCTGGGGCTGGTGCGGGCGGTGGAGGGGAGCCTGGTGAGCGCCTCGGGCTTCAAGGGTTCGCCGCAGTTCATGTCGCCGGAGGCCCTGGCCGGGAAGGTCTCGACGGCTTCCGACGTGTGGTCATTGGGGGCCTTGTTGCAGGAAGCCCTGACTGGGACCCCGGTCTATTCGGGTGCGACCGTGCCCGAGTTGATCCTGGCCTCGGCGACGCAGGAGCCGACGATAGCGCCGGACCTGCCGTCGCCTTTCGACGCGGTGGTACGGGGCTGCCTGGTAAAGGGCCCGCGGTCGCGCTGGACGGCGGCGCAGGTGCTGGAGGCGCTGGAGGGGGGGGCGCTGCCAGCGCATGCGGTGCCGGACGGGGTCAGGCGGACACCGAGGGCGAAGACGAAGACAACGGTGCCGGCGGTATCCACTTCGACACCGAGCGCGAGCACGAAGGCGGCTGCTGGGGCGCGTACCGTGGTGCGCAAGACGTTTCATTGGGCCGATCTGGATTTTCTTTCGCTTTGGCCGACGTTCTTTTTCTTTTGTTTGTGGGTGATGATTGCTGGAATGCTTGTGTTCGTGCATCCTCCCGATCAACCGGACAGTGTGTTCGTGACATTGAGTCGTAGGACGACTGGGGAGTTCGTAATTCTCGTGGCATCGTTTGTTCTTGCAGTCTGGCAAGGGCTGAACTTGTGGGTCAAACTGGAGGCCGCGTGGCGAGTAGAGCGCGACCATTAATGGGCCTCAAATTGGTGACTTCTTAGTGCCGTTCTGCAACGCGCTGTCGCGGAGGGTGGGGTTGGAGGAGGCCTACGTGGTGAACGGGGAGGACGTGACGTGGAAGGGCCTGTCGTGTCCTGGCTTCCGTTTGCCGACGGAGGCGGAGTGGGAGTACGCGTGTCGGGCGGGGACGACGGGTGCCCGCTACGGGAACCTGGACGACGTGGCTTGGTATAGCAGCAACTCCGGGAGCACGACCCACCCGGTGCGTCAGAAGCAGCCCAACGCCTGGGGTTTGTATGACACGCTGGGGAACGTGTGGGAGTGGTGCTGGGACTGGTTTGATTTCACCTATCCGTCGGGTGTGGTGACGGGCCCTGTGGGTCCTGGTTCGGGCTCGTACCGGGTGCTCCGCGGCGGGTCGTGGTCTACGACGCGCTGTTCGCGCGGGCGGCGTACCGCAACTACTACGACCCCGACTACCGCTACGACTACCTCGGCTTCCGCCTTGCCAGGTCGCTGCCGTAGGCAGCGGGCTCGAACCCTCGGCTCTTGAACCCTCGAACCATTGGCGTGTCATCAATCAGCGGAGTCGCCGGGCCCTGGGCCGTCGCGAAGCCGGCCCTGGGCCAGGCGACTTTCGGGCTCGAACCGGGTGAACCGGGGCGGTTCGTGGAACAACGAGGCGCAGGACGCTCGCGCGGCCTACCGCAACAACTGGACCCCCGACAACCGCAACGACAATCTCGGCTTCCGCCTGGCCAGCCCAGGGGCCGGACGGTTCCAGCCGTCTTGGGCCAGACCGGTGGGATTACGGTCCTTCCAGCCGCGCCATGCTCCTGACCATCGTCTCCGAGCCCGGCCTCGCGGCTTGTCCGCGGGGCCGAAGATGACCCCGGCCTTCCCGGACATGCGGACACTCGTCACGCCCCGGGGAGGCCATTTTCCATGGCTCAGGCTGCGGGCCCGCCTGGTTGAGAGCCGTCTTCGTTGGAGTTCCCGCGCAGGCAGCCCCTTCGACTCCCCCTGGGGGAGGGAGGGGCTGCCTGCCCGTTTCGGGTCACGGCTGTCCCGTCTCCTGTTCGACCTCCCGTTCAGTCTGCTGGTCCGTCTTCGGGTCCATCTGTCCGTCGGTTCCCAGGTCAGCATCCTGTTCTGTCTGCGTGTCTGTTGCGGACTGGTCGGCACTGTCTGGGTGCGCCTCTTGGCACCAGCGCAGGGCGACGACGGTCACGTTGTCGTGGCCTCCTGCGTCCAGGGCAGCCTGGATGCACCTCTCGACCAGCGCCTTGGGGTCCTGGGCGAAGTCGGCCACCAGTCGGTCCAGATCCTCGGCGGGAACCTCGCCGCACAGGCCGTCGCTGCACAGCAGCAGCACGTCCCCGGGCTGCAGGTCCAGGCGCGCGGCCTGCTGGGGTCCTTCCCGGCTCCATGTGGGTTCGACCACCATGTTGCCCGGGTCGCCGCCGCCACCCAGACATGAGGTCAACTGGGCTCGCATCGGATGGGTGGCCGCTTCTTCGGGTGTGATCTTTCCATGGTCCAACAGGACCTGGACGATGGTGTGGTCCTTGGTCTGCCGGATCGCCTTCCCGTCCCGATAGTGGTACAACCGCGAGTCGCCGCAATGCAGATGGAGTCCCCCATCGGGGGTGAGCACGGCCATGATCACGGTTGTCCCCATGCTGCCGCGTCCCAGCTCCAGCCTGGCTCGCCAGTGGATGTCCCGGTCGGCATCGTACACCGCTTTCAGCAGAGCTTCGAAGCGGTCTGGATCCCTGTCTGGCGCAGGATTGACCTTCAGGTGATGCCTCAGGCTGTGGCAGGCGATCTGGGCGGCCAGGTCGCCTCCTCCGTGCCCTCCCATGCCATCGAAGACGGCGACCACCACGGCGGGGGAGGCGTCACCCCAGGTCTCCAGCAGGAAGCGGTCCTCGTTGCTCGAGCGCAACTTCCCCGGGTGGGTGGCCGCAGCCGCTTCCAGCCAGCCCGCCAGGGCCAGGCACACAGGGGGCGCCGGCGGGGTGGGCTGGGGCGGCGGCTCCAGGTCCGCCACGGCGGCCTCGCTGGGGGCGTCGATTTCCCACTCCGCGGTGGCCTCGGCAACCGCCTTTGCCGGTGTGAGATCTCGGTCGGGGTCCTCGGCCCGCTTGGGGTCGGCCTGCGGTTCCGCGTTGGGCTCGGGCCGGGTTTCGTTCCTTTCGTCGGGCTTCGACTCCGACGTGGGCTCAAACAGTCTGCCTTGTTCCGACCCGGGGGTTCCCGGTTTCCGCACATCTTCCAGATTCATCTGTACCCTCCCAAGGCCATGGTCGTCACGTCCATTCGGTCTTCGTCAGGGCTGGCGCCTGGCGGGGCATTCTGCGCTGCCGGCGCATGTCCTTACGGCGGGCAGAGAAGCGCGCCTCGGGGGCCTGGACGTGCCTTGCAGGTAGACCCGGGGGCACGGACGTCATTACAGGATCTCAGGGCCGGGTCTTCCGGCTTCTCGTGAAGATTCGCCAGCGCCCCAGAGCCTTCAATATTGTCATGCCCGTCGCTGATCCGGGTTTAGAGGCAATGCCCATGACTTAGGGCCCGAACTCCAGCAAAATGGGCACTAAATCGAGTTCTTGCGCGAATTACACGCGGGACTCACAGTGGCAACTGCGCTTGATGTGCCACTTGGACATCTTCTGCTTCACTCGCCGGGAACATTGGCGATTCCTTCGGGGTCGGCGGTTGGCAAAGGATGACATGGCCTCAATGAGTTGTTCCCGCAGTTCTGGGACCTTCGAGGGGTACGCCATACCCGGATAGGCCCCGGCAGGCGCCTTTCTGCCCCTAAAAGGCGAGAGAAGGTCGCCTCAACGAGCATTGGGGATCATTTGACGCCATGCTCCGATCCACCTCAACCCTGTAATGGCCATCCCCGTCTCGGGTCTACAGAGATATCCGGCGGGGTGGAGGCGCGCAGCGAGGGGACGGAGTCGGGGTCATCTGCAGTCATCTTCCATAGGAGCATTCCTCAAGAGGCTCAGGCCTCTGGTAGTCAAAGGGCAGAATTCAAGGACGATGCCAGGAGGCACAATGTCAATACATCCGATATTCGAAAGAAGTCACGAAGATCTGAAGCGCCGAACCTGTATGCTGATGGTGACGCGCTCCTGCAATCTCAACTGTACCTATTGCTATGAGGCCTTCAAGGATGGCAGCGCGATGTCCTTCGACATGGCCCGCTCGATCATCGAGAGGGAAGCAGCCCTGGTTCGTGAGGACCCTCGCCTCGAAGAACTGGAGGTTGATTTCATGGGCGGTGAGCCGCTGATGAACTTCGGCCTCATCAGAGAGGTCGTCGAGTGGCTAGAGTCTGGGGGAATCTCCGTCCCATTTATCTGTTTTGCGACCACCAATGGCACGCTGCTGGACGAGGATCGCAAAGCCTGGTTCCGGGAGCATCGTAACACGGTATGGCTTGGCCTCAGTTACGACGGCAGCACCGACATGCAGCGCATGAACAGGGGAGTTGGACTGCATTCTGTTGACTCGGCCTTCTTTCACGAGGTGTGGCCGGAGCAAGGATTCAAGATGACGATTTCCAAAGAATCGTTACCCCATCTCGCCGCCGGCATCATCGAAGCCCAACGGAAGGGCTATCGTTTGTCGGCCTCCCTGGCCCAAGGGATTGATTGGAGTGACGCCGACGCGGATCTCTACCTCGAGCAGTTGCGACTGCTTTCGAAGACCTATCTTCAGAACCCGGATCTCCTCCCGGCGAATGTGCTGACGCGATCCCTGATTGGAGTGACGGCTCCTTCGTTCGGCTACCAGCGGCGGTTCTGCGGATCAGGGGTCCACATGGTCTGCTACGATGTCGACGGCAGGAGCTACGGGTGTCACATGTTTTCGCCCGTCGTCCTCGGTCCGGAGAACGCACTTGAAGCGTCCAAAGTCGATTGGTCTTGCGACGGTGTCGCCGACGATCCCCGTTGCCGCGAATGCTGTCTGAGAAATTATTGCCCCACCTGCATGGGCTTCAACTATAGATTCCGCGGCGAGCTGTCCAAGCGAGATTTCCGCTGGTGCAAGATGATCCTGGCCGAAGCAGTCGCTTCCTGCGAATTCCAGATCAGTGTGCTGGCTACCCGCAGAGAGTCCCTGAGTGCCGACGAGGCCCAGCATGGCCAGTGCGCACTCGATGCCTACCCGGTCCTGGAGGAATTGTCATTGTCCAAGTCGCGCGCGCCCTTCCGTCGCGCCGATTTGGAGGAAGGGAGGCCAAGCATGACATAGACAGACGTGCCTGCGGCATCCTGACCTCAACTGGTCCCCTTAGGTCAACTGCAGCACAGAGACATGGCATATCGTCCACGCTTCTGCGCACAGAAGAAGAAGGAAGAATCGAACAATGAATATCGACAAGATGGAAGTCTCCAGGCTTCGCACCCTGCTAGAAGCCTATAGGGATGAGAACGGCACGATTGCGGTGGCTTCCGCAGACAGCATTAACGGTTGCTTGACTTGTTCGGGCGGATGCAACCACTTCTGCACCAATACCTGCAGAACTTATTGCGACGGGAACTCCGGGAGCTGCTGGTATACGTGCCGTTGATCCACCCTTGTGCAATCGCACACTGATGTGATCTAGACGCTGGCCACGGCGGGGGGGGCCGCGTGGACCCGCCGTGGCCGGCATATCCTGGGGGCAGTGCAAATGGAATTTCTTGGTCCTCCAGACAGGCGACAGGTCATCCTGATGGTCTCGCAGACATGCAATCTGAGCTGCCAGTACTGCTACCAGTCCCACAAGACTCCTGGCCTGATGTCCGCAGGGGTCGCTCGGCGCATCCTCGAGGATGAGTTTGCGCAGATTGCGGCCGAGGGGCCTACCCGGCAGATGGAAATCGCGTACATGGGGGGCGAGCCCCTGCAGAACTTCGCGCTGATTCGCGATCTGTCCGAGTGGGTCTGGTCTCACGAGCCGTCCGTCCCTTATGAGTTGACCGTGCGGACCAATGGCACCCTTCTCACTCGGGAGATGGAACGCTGGTTTGCCGCCAACCGCACCCGAATCCGCGTGGGTTTGAGCATGGATGGGCTGTCGACCATGAACCGGATCAATCGGACCAGGAGCGCGCCCCTGTGGGACTTCTTCTGTGAGAACTGGCCGACAAGCCGGGTCAAGGTCGTCCTCTTCCGAGATTCTGTTCACCTTCTGGCCGAGACCGTCCGCGAGTTGAACCGCGCGGGGGTCCTCTTCGAGGCTGTGGTCGGGGAAGGCTTCGAGTGGACTGCGGAGGCGGCCGCCGTCCTGGAACGTGAGTTGACGGACCTCATTCCGGACTATGTGGACCAGCCGGAAGAGGCTGTCGACTGTGGTCTGTTCTCGCTTCGCATCGGCGACTTCTTCCCGGAGTATCCCATTCGCCAGGCTGCCTTTTGCGGGGCGGCCAACAACATCGTTGCCTACGACGCCGACGGCTCGCCGTGCATCTGTCACGTCTTCTCGACTCCGGTGCTCGGGGCCAGGATGGCGCGCTGGGCCTGGGAGCATCTGAAGTCTGTGACCAGCGTTCCGTTTGACCCCGAGTGTCGGGAGTGTCCGATCCATAAGAACTGCAAGAATTGTTTTGGCGAGAACCTCCGACTCTACGGGACCATCTACCGTTCCGCGTCCAGGGCGACCAGGTGCCGAGCCATCCAGGCGAAGGCCAGGGCGTGCAGCCGTCTGTTCATGCAGCGCGTGGAGCGCCGAATTGCCAGCGGTCAACCATTAACCCGGGATGAGCTGGAAGATGCGGAAAGGGCCGTTCGGTTGCTGGAGACCGTCCCACCGTTTTCCCGGCCCATCGGATCATGAGCATGCTGAGGAGGGGCGTTTTCCCTTCGACCCCCATGCGCACAGTCTTCGCGGCCCTGCCCCACAAGCGCTTCCTCGTGTTGCTCGGTGTGCTCGGCCGCCTGCCTGACCTGGTTTCGCCGATGCTCTTCGGCTCATTGATTTCGGCCGTTTCTGGCGGCGAGTCTGGCCGCAGGGTCTACCTGTTGGCGGGTGGTGTCTTGTTCTTCGCCTTGCTGGCGCTCCTGGTTTCTTGGGGAAACGAGCGCCTGTCGGCTCTGGCGTTCGCTGTCCAGGCCAGACGCCTGAAGGAACTTGTCTGGGACCACGTCCAGGACTTGCCTGTCCTTGTGCGCGACGCTTCTTCCCCAGGGGTCTGGATGCAGAAGTTGTCCAGGGACATCCCGGTCATCCAATCAACATGTCAGATGCTGCTGGAAACGGGATTGGGGCTCTTGGTCTTCTTCTTCGGGGCATTGATGCTGATCCTGTGGAAGGCGCCGCTGCTGTCTGCCGTCCTGGCAATGGTGATCGGCGCAGCCGCTGTGACCCACCGCCTCCTCGGCCGAGCCCTTGTAGCCCAAACCCGACAGGTGCGAGAAACCTTCTATCGCCAGAGCGAGGTCCTTCTTGGGCTGATAGAGATGCTGCCGATCCTGGGAGTGTTCGGGGTGGCGCCCCTCTTCAAGCCGCTCATCGTATCGAGCATCGTGCAGGCCACCGAATCCGAGTGCGGACAGCAGCAGAAGATCGCCGATTATAAGGCCCTGGTGGCGCTGGAGATCTGGGGGGTTCGCGCGGCCGTGCTGCTGGGCTGCACGTTCCTCTTCCTGGATAGCAGACTGGCCGTCGGCGATATCGTTATGTATGATCTGCTCATCGCACAGGTGCTGGGTGGCCTGTCCCAAGTCATCTTCGTGCTGCCCCAGGTCGGCGTCGGGTTGGAATACGCGAACTCGCTGCGGGAGGTGTTGTCCCCTCCCGATGTGCCTGGCGACGCCGCTATGCTCCCATGCCCCCAGCCGCCTGCGCGCCGGGCCAGCGAGTTGGGCTCCGGCGCATCCCATCCCCCCGCCTTTCACATCGAATCCCTGACCTTCCGCTATGCCCCTGACGCCCCTGCGGTCATCGCCGACTTCTCGGCCAGCATCAGCCCCGGCGAGTTCGTCTGTTTCCTGGGAAGGAATGGGACGGGGAAGAGTACGCTCGCGAAACTGCTGTCTGGGGCGTACCAACCTGTGCTTGGGACGATCGAGGCCAGCGATCGGAAGCCCGGAATCGTTCCCCAGAATATCGTCGTGTATCGAGATTCCCTCCTGGAGAATGTGCGACTTCGTGACCAGAGTATCCCGGAATCCCATGTCGAGGCGACCCTGCTCCAGTGCGGATTCCGGGGGTTTCTCGAAGCGCATCGGTCTGGGATTCATACGAGCCTCTCGCCGGGGAGCTGTTCCGGCGGTGAGTTGCAGATGCTGGGGATCGCCCGGGCCATGGTCCGCAACCCGGAGACCCTGATCCTTGACGAATTGACCAACAACCTGGACGTGGTGGCCAAGGAGGCCGTTCACTCTGTGCTGGCAGGGCTCCACGAGTATTGTACGATCATCTTGATCACCCACGACCTTTCGTCCACGGAGTTGTCTGACCGGCTGTTTGTCTTCCGCCGGAGCGGCATCTCGGAGATCCATGGCTCGGATGCAGCGATGCGCACGCGCACTGCACTGCGCCTCATGCGTGAGGAGGCATGATGAGCGATTCACAGGGGACCTACGTGCGCTTGTCAAGCGCCTAACAGCCAAGATTTTCGGATCGGCTCCGGTCGAAGGAACGGTCAGGTGTTTGACCATCGGCGGGTAGCAGTCGCCTGACAGCGGTCGGCGATTTCGGACCTCG
>Ga0334890_1002010_pt1 | contig 24694 bp, 25 predicted proteins | sample GraSluR1_MG_3_FD_207220 | JGI IMG/M metagenome (GOLD analysis project Ga0334890, IMG submission 207220) | Sludge microbial communities from methane-producing bioreactor in Wageningen University, Netherlands - Granular Sludge_31_08-R1 | ecosystem: Engineered > Bioreactor > Anaerobic >... | reverse complement strand
TCGAATTGCGAACACGTGATTTCAGGTATATCTTGGAATCGCAGGGGCGTGAAGTCAGCCGCCCAGACGAGTGTCCTGAATTTTGTTCAGAGCCTCAAGCCCCGTCCTTTAGGGCGGGGTAGTTGACTCCTTTGTATTCGTTTACGATCGTAACAGGCAGAAAGCCCACGACTTTAGTCGTGGGATGAATGCCGTCTTCGCGTCACAATAATATAAATATGTATCTCTCCACTCTTTTGAACACCTATTTTTTAAGAATATTAGATCGAGCAACATCAAGTCCGAATTGAGCCGCTTTTTGAAAGTCCATCCCCATACCCCGGAGATCTTTTTGGGGATATATCTCATTTTTTGGGTGTTTTGGGGGTTTCCATGCAATATTAATAACTTCTCCGTCAAGATCAACATCAATGTAGATCCTTGTTTTGGATACTTTGTCGTAGTGTGCGTATCTTGGACAATGCATACATCGAATCCTTTTGAAAACTGGTTCTTCCATACTTTTCCACCATCTTTCTATATGCAACACTATTACTTATCTTTTACGTTGCATATGCATCACAAACAATCGGGGTGCAATGTCTAAAAAATAAGTATTTTTTGACAGTTGGTTTCCGGCTCAAATATTGTGTCGAAAATGTGGTATTGCAAACCTATTTCTTTACATAAATGTAATATCTATGTAAAATAACCGACTCTGATTTAGGGTGATGAAAAATGAATGTATATGGGTATGCAAGGGTATCAACATTAATGCAGGATTTGGATGTGCAGATTGAAAAAATCAAAGAATACTGTAAGTATAAAGATTTCAATCTCATCCGAATCTATACTGATAAAGCGACAGGAAAAAACATGGATAGACCGGGATTTCAGGAGATGCTATCTATGGTTGAAACAAAAAACAATCCTCTTGATATTGGGGGCATTGTGATCTATCGGTTAGACAGGGTTGGTAGGTCGGTTGACAATTTGGTGAACATTGCGAATCGACTCAATCAGCTGGGGGTACAGTTTGTATCGCTAAGCGAGAATCTTGATACCACTACAAAAGAGGGTCGATTGTTTTTCCATATCATATCTTCACTTGCAGAATATGAGCGGGATGTGATTCGGGATAGGATGGCAGATGGCGTTGCTTTGGCGCGCGCAAACAATGTTAAATTTGGGAGAAAAGCGATTGATTTACCAATTAAAGAAATATATTGGAAGGTAAAAAAACTCGGAGTGCCAAAATCGGTATTAGCAAAAGAACATAAAGTAAGTCGAGCTACCATTTATAATAAATTAAAGGAATATGAAGCGGTTCGCAAAAAAGAGATTTCGGAGAAGTATGGTGGGGAAGATTTGGATTAATTACTTTTTAATATTTTTCAATTGAAATATTGGCGTATTTTCGGTAAAAAATCTCTATTTAAGGGTTTTTGCTAACCTATATCTTGTAATACACCAATCTGTTGTCTATGCGCTATATCGGTTGGTGAATGGCGTGAAATTTACAATGATTAGGATGGTATTATGACAATTAGTTGTTCAAATTGCGGTTTTGTTTTGGAAGATAAATCTGGTTCCGGCTATCCATGTCCCAAATGCGATGCGCGCGCGTCATGGGTTTCGGATGAAAATCGAGTTAAATGTCAAAACTGTTTTAAAATAATTCTTGAAGAGGATTTGGTTGATGGTGCCTGTCCCGTTTGCCAAAAAAAAGATATGTTGCATCCGATGTGTAAGCGGGACCATATGTTTTGCATACATGAAATAATCGAAACCATTGCGTTTTGTCCCGATTGTGGCAAGGCGATATGTCCTGATTGTGGTTCACACGATGTATATCAGGTATCGCGGGTTACAGGTTATTTAAGTGATGTTTCGGGATGGGCATCAGGAAAATTACAGGAACTAAAAGATAGACAACACTACGATGTTGGTAATCCCGCCTCTTCTCAGATTTTATCAATGGCAACAACTCCGACAAAAGTTGCTTTGGTCGGGGAACGTGAAGGCAATTAACCTCAAAAAACCTCCGTTTACCTCTTTTTTTTTTTAAATTTTGAACTATTCGGGATTTCCGAATAGTTGTCGTCACAAATACTATTGTGGTAGGTAGAGAGATACATATTTATATCATTGAGATCCATCATATTGTATGCAGGGGAAACCCTGCAGGATGTGAATGAAAATGGGAATTGTGTATTACAGGAACGATGGCAAAAGCGAAGTCTATTACGAAGGTTGCGTTATTGCAACCAGAGAACGGAATTTCCACGATGATTCCGATTTTTATGCTATCGTGTATGATGCAGAAAAAGACGCGATAGACTCTTTTGTTTACGACTCTACCCGATGGGGAGGTAGTGGGGATGCGATAGTTGATGCTACCCCTGAAATTCTGGAGAAAGCTAAGATGGCTTGGATCCGCGACCAAATAAAAAGCGGTGCATTGAAACGCCGTCTTGAATTGGAAGCCGCATACCCATCAATAGGCAAAACTGTGAAGGTTGTAAGGGGTCGTACTGACAAAGGATTTGTTGGAGAAATCTTTTGGATGAGAGAGTATGTTGGACACGGATATAAGAAATACATCCGTGTAGGTATCCGTGACGAAGGTGGGAATGTGGTATGGGGATACCACAGAAATGTTGATGTAATTAATCCAGAACAGGTTTCTGATGAAATCGTGGTTGATTACATCAATCTTATGGCTGAAAAAGGCGCGTACAAAAACCCCAATATGATGTCGAATGTATTGAAGGGAAGGGCGTTAAACTGCCCTGTAATCACAGGATAATTATCCTGAAAAATTTTTCTAATAATTGGGGGGGGGCTATGATGTAACAGATTGCATTGATGCGCGGTTTTGGCATGTCCTTTCTACGATATATTAAAATACATCAATAACATACTCTTTTTAACACAATCTTGAATTGTGGTGTTGGATTTGATATCTATGTTAGATATGATTGGAGATATAGTATTGATTCTCATTATGGTGCTTGCCATCATTGGGAACTATTGGATATTGAGGAAAATCCGTAATGGTCAAAATCCCCCGTTAAAATCGGATGTTGGGATGCTTTGGTTTTTTGCGGTCATAGGTATTCTGTGTGGGATTGCAATGGTTGAAGTAATTCCGATATTCTTGTTTACTGCATTAATCGCCATTGAAATGGCTGATGTGATGCGTATGCGCGGGGTTAAGCATTCCCGCTATGTTTCATCATATCTGCAGAAAAACAATTAAAATTCAATTTCTTTTTTCAACAAGCATTTTTCGGCAGTGGAGCGCGTAAAAGGTGTTTCTTCTCCGACATGGATCTGTAAGCGATAAATCGTATGAGAAAATATTTAAATTAGTAGGTGTAATAGATATATGCGACCATCTCTCAGGAAAAGGGATTTGGAAGCATGTTCTCCATGTCTTCGGGTGCATCGAAGATAAGAAACATATGCAAGGAACCTCTTCGTGGGTAGACATCCTCTTGAAAATTCACCATCCTGTCGTCTACCCACACAAATCTCACCCAATTGACTTCTTTTTGAGAAACCTATATAAGTGATAACGTCTAATTTGTAATTGGTGATACCACACATGGTTTTTCCAAAAAGACCGATTGCTCTGTTCGTCAAAGAACAGGGTGTTGAGCGCGTTGGTAATGACGCGGTTGAAAAGCTGAATGAAAAGATCACTGCATTCATCGTTGATGAAGTTAATAAAGCGAAGGTCCTGATGGAACATGCAGGACGGAAAACGCTAAAAGCAGAAGATTTTAAGTGATTTCTGCAAGTTTGTACAATTTTCATAGTGTTCTTTGAGAAATAAGGTGTTTGGGATGGTTTTATTCCAAACAATCTCATTTCTTTAAAAAAATTAAAAATTGGATTTTTCAGTATTGTTTTATTTCTTCCACATCTGTATCATTTCCGCGCGTTAATTGGATATATGTTTTACATCGGCGCGGTGTTTTTTTAAAAACGATATTGGTATATCCATGAATTTTACCATCTTTCCGGCATCTATCAAGTACATAGAGATTGAAACACCATCTTTGAGTATAATGGTATCCACATCCAATACAGGTATCGTTATCATCACATTCTGACATGAATAGTAATTCTTTTTTTTATATGATATATGTTTTGGGAAAAAGGATTTCCCGTCATGATTAAAATGACATCAAATCAATCATTCGTGCAACCAATATAGAAAAAACATTCATTGTTGCAATATTTCCAATATCTTTATATTGTTTGGAGTGAAATTAGATTTGGTGATAGTTTATGACACCAATGAAGAAATCAAATGATGATGCGGTATCTCCGGTAATCGGGGTAATCCTCATGGTTGCAATCACGGTAATTCTTGCCGCGATTATTGCGATGTTTGTCTTCTCCATGACGGATAGCGTTGGTGGAGCAAAGGTTGTAGGTATGACCGTTACTGGAAACACATCCGTTACTGGAAACACATCTGGTTTAAATACGGTTGATATCCTTTGGCACGGCGGCAAGGATATTGCAACACTGAATGGCATCAGTGGATCTGTGGATGGCGAAGAATTTACAAAAATACCAATTGATCCAGCTCCAGCAGTGGGTAAGATCACTGCAATTGATACGGAAAAAGCCATTTCCGGCAAACGGTTAATCCTTGTGGGTCATTTCAGTGATGGTCATACGCAGATCCTTTTTGATAAGGTAATGTGAAACCATCTTTTTCTTTTTTTTAGATTTTACAAAGAATTTATTACCTATCGCGTCTATATCACCTAATCAGAAATGGTAGGTTGATAAATTATGCCTTTAAATTGGATTAAAAACGCGGCAAGTGCCGCGCTTAAACCCGTAACACAAGCGGGCGCATCTGTTACCCGAAGTGTACAATCAACTGCAAGGAGCGGTCCTTCTGCGGGCGGTTCTCTTGGTTCGACTGCACAAAGGGTTGCATCTGCAAGTAGGAGCATCGCATCTGTATCTGCACCAGTTCGGCAGGCGATTACTCGCGCCCCGGTACTCAGTCAGGTTGCAAGAATGGGTGCGGCATCTGTTCCCCAAAGGGTTTCTGCGCCAACCGTTGCCGCCCCGCAAAATATTCAAAAACCGTCAACCGTATCTCCGATGCGTCAAAACATTGCAATCCCCGGTCCATCAAAGGGCATATCTCAAATTAATGTAACTCCTGCAATGGATCAGTTGTCAAGAGGTATTGAACGGGTGGTGTCTGCCCCGGTTCTCTCTCCGGTGCGGCAGGCAGGCGCGACAACTATGACATCGTTTGTACAAAAAACGGGGGGTCCAACAACACTCGTTCAACCCCGCCCCCCACAAGCGGCTTCGGTACGGTTTGCTACAATCCCGATTCAACATGCACAGGAAGAGGATACAATGGCATCTCAGATGTTACGGCGACAGAATCAGCAAGCAAAACGATTAATGTAAATATGGTGGTAGTATCATGGTAACTAAAAAAACAAAATTACCCAAATCAAAGTATGGTATGCAGGTTGCAAAGATCCCCGGCGAAACACTGGATAAGTTTTCATCCAGCGCAATGAAGTCATGGCAACAGTCAGGAGATGTTTTAAAAAAAGGGTATAAGAAAATAAAATAATCTTTTTTAGTAAACTCTATATCCCCATTCAACCATTCCGATTTTAGCAAGCCGCTTATGATGATTCTCTCTTTTGTATTCAGGCATATCATCCCGATTGCGATATGGTTATCCGCGATTTGGAAAGGGCGCGTTCAAGGCTCTCTCTAATGGAAAAACCGTCATTGAAAAAATAAAATCTTTTTTTCACCTATACAGGTATGCATCATATTGTTGCCGCCAAAATATCGTAACAACAAATGATAGAATCCCCATAACCGGGATAAGATACATCAGGAACATGTACATATTCCCAAGAAACGAAATATTTCTGGATTGGTCCCATTCTGTGGGTACGTCAATCCACAAATTATTCGCCTCATATGTATCCACAATTTTATCCATCACCAAACCCCCCATAAACGACATGATGAATCCAATAGTGATACAACAGACCATTATCAGGAATCCCTGCCATACGCTCATAAACGGGGCAGACATTAGGTATCTCTCCTTTCGAGTGCACGGATATATGTCCATACAGTTATCCCGAAAATTGCTATAATAGGGATTGCTCCGAATAGGGATAACGACCACATAACGGGTCCTGCTGTAGCATGTGATATCTCTCCAAGATCAACAAAATCGTTATAGACTTCTGTTGTCATTGAGATACCGGGGGTCAGGACAATAACGATCAATCCTGCCATTATTATGAATGCAACAGCCGCAATAAGGGCATATGCAATCCCTTCTTCATTATCTACTCGGCGCATGGTTTTATTAGAAGCCCCCTTTTTTTATATGGATTGAATAAATTTATGGTTGTATCATCTATTGACTTCATAGGATATATATTCTACTCACCTTATTGGTGTATATTGCATATGCAGATGGATGTTACAATTTGTAACATTGCTCTGGTGAGGGTGTTACAATTTGTAACATTATGGTTTGTATCCCACTTCGGTATATTTTGATGTGGGGTAGGTAGGGTACTGCAAGAGATCCCTTCCTATCGCCCTCACAGTAGCCATCTCATCGGGTTTGATACCCTTCCCCTATATCCAAGCCATCTTTTTTCCTTTGGCTCTTGAATAATGCTCCATCCTCTTTCACACATGCGCGCGGGCGCGCGTTCGCGCGGGCGCATAACGCGAATATATATAGATCCTATACGAAGAGCGGCGAGCTGAATTTGATAATCATAATCATTTTAAAACCATATACAAAAAGGTAAATTATGGGTGTTGATTTTTACATAATGTAACGTAACATAACGTTATGTAACGTAACATAATGTAATGTAAAAATAGGATTATGTCACTCGATAGAGGTTTCCTATCTTCACAATGTATTCTTTTCTTTCAGCGTTTTGCCATGCTCCCCGACTGATACCCGATGCTTGCATAGCATCGATTATTGTGCTTCCCGCCGCAATCCTTTCATTATAGATCTGTACTCGGGCTTGCCACGTTGATCGTATCTTATCTCGCTCGCTCTCTTTCTTTGTACCAGCCTTCTCCATTTTCTTAACAGCTTCTATATTTGCGACTTCTTCACACCTATCTTCCATGATGAGTTTTGTCGCTTCTTCCCGTATCCTATCATACTCATCAGCAAGACCTTGGGGAGGTTTCTCGATGATATATCTGACAACCTTGGCATCTCCCATCAGGAGGGTGGGAGTCATGCGTTTGTTACCAAGCCGAAACACTGTCTTCGGCTTGAAGACGCGCATTGTTGTCAATCCATGTTGGAAGTATCGGGAATCCATTTCTGCAACATAGTTGCAGAGCATACGGGGAACTTTGTCAATAAGGAACTGGTTTGGGAGCGACATGATTTGACAGGTTCTTGCAATACGGTTAACCTGAAAAATATCATTTTTGCTTTTGTTTTCTTTTGACGTAAATGATCGGGCATTCCATCCAACCCCGATATCGTCATATACATACACATTATATTTTTTTGCATGTCCCATAATCTCAAAAGCGCGGTTTGGGTCAATCACGGCTACATTATCCATAGTAAAATAATCATACCAATTATCGGGATCGCGATCTCGTATGTCGGCAATCCTTCGAGCAGTGTTAAAAGCGATTCGGATTGAGCTATACGATTTCCCGGATCCCTTATCGCCTTCAAGAAGCATTGCTACATCTTGATTATGTGGTGATGTAACTGCGCGCGCAAAAGTTTCAACAAGGTGCGACATATCTTCGGGTTTTGAATATGCTTTACGCATTGTGCGTAACGGACTCATAACCCGATTCATCGAATTAATTTTTTGTTGTAATCTTGAAACCTGTATTTCACTCATAAAATCCCCCGATTGTTAGAAAAATCTGTGGAAGAAATGTTGTCACTCAACTGTTTCATCATCATCGTCATCATCATCATCGTCCTCAATTATTTCGGGTTCCGTTTCAGGAACGGTATCTGTACAAACAACTGCTTTTGGTCCATAATATCGACTTACGGATTCATCTTCTCCTGCATGTCGGGGGATAACATCAAACGTTTGTTTGTTTGTAATGCCAAGGAACTCATCGTACCATGCCGTAATATCTCCAAGCGTATCCATACATGCTTTTGCAAGACATTGTGCTTTTTCTTCTTCGGACGGGTCTTCCATTTCATGAATATATTCGTTATACCTTTCTCTTCTCAATTCGGATGCGGCTTTTCGGGTAGTGTCGTCAGTAATAGCAGATATCAGGAAATCTGTCATTAATGGTATTCGCGGATCCGCGTATGATGTAATTGACAACAGCATGGTCCCAAAATTTTGTCGGGTAATAAAATAATTTTGGAGGTACCCTTCTTTTGCTCCGCGCCAAGGTGCGCCAAGATCAATTTCAACCAATTTCAATCACCAAATCATTTTATTTTGATTAATCCGTGTTTAACAAGTGATTTTGAATAATCGTCAAACAATTCCAATCCTTCGAGCGCGGTTTGTGCTGATGGTTTTTTCAATCTCCATATTTTAGATTGTTCGCTGAGTTTCGGGTCAATAACTTCTTTGTGCGGCGAAGTGAGTGTAATGAGAAGGTCAAAACATTCCCAAAAATCCAAATACAGTTGTTTGAAACTTCCTTTTGGTTCGATCAAATATTTTCGGAGATATGTTGAATTTCGTGTACCTGTGATGTATGCAACATCAATTTGCCGAGATACCACAGGTCGCGCCTGAAGATTTTTTGGCGGTAAAATAGGGTTTTGGGTCAATTTCATCACCGATTATCCTGAAATAATCGTATAAGCAATTGCCCCGCCGACCATCACAAGAAGCGCGCCAAAAGCCGCAATCGTGATGAAGACGTATTGGCTCATCTTATCCCCGATCTGTTTACGGATTTTTCGTTCAACTAACATTTGCAGTTGATGTAAATCCTGTGCAAGATACGATGTCGAGATGTTTTTGAATGCATATGCAAACGATGTCCATCCTCCCTTAATCGCGGTATTTGCCAACAAGTCCTGTGCTTCGGTAATGAGAACAGTCAATTCATCCGATTTCATATCCATATTACGTCCGATTTCTGGACCGTATGCTTCAATAAAATCTTTACAATATTGACCCAAATCATCCCGATCCGTACAAAGTAATGAAACGAGCTGATCATTTGTCAGGAATCCAAGTTTCGGGAATTTCTTTCTGACGGTTGTAATTGTTGTCTGGATTGCAAGTGCATGTCTTGTATCAATTGCAAAGGGTAATGTGGTTGCAAAATTGTAGACGACAAGCCCTCTTGAATATCGGTTCGGTATAATCTCTCCTGAGAATTTTGGGTCAACCTGAATCCCAAAATAGTTTCCAGTGTTAAAGATGGGGTCCCCCGTTTCGTCTTTTGTGCCTGCCAACCATGTAGATTCCCCACTTCCGGGCGTTACCAATGAAATTACGGGAACTCCGTTTTTCCGACAATACTTAAAGATTGACCATTCAGGCACCCATTTTCTGAGATCAGTAAACAATAAAATAAACCCTGCCCACCCCCCAAATCCAAGAATGACTCCTACAAGGATAAATATTTCATCAACCACCATTGCCATTATTCATCCCCTCCTGTATTTCCGGTAATCATTCCCCAAATTCCAAGTCCTTTCCGTTTCTGTCTTTTTTCGTCATTATCTGCCATTCGAGTTATGTTTTCCATACTTTGCCTTCCTTGTACAAGCCGTTCTCTATTCGGTCCGAAAGTTCTGGTAATGATGAATCGGTTAAAATGCGATGATATGTTTTCAAGGATATGCGGATATTCTGGAGTATTGATATCCGCTTTGGTTGCCGATGCAACTGCAATATTGAGGTTGATTGCAAGATCAATCTCTGCCATATCTCCATCTTTCTGATAACTCAGGAATGCCGTATGTGAAAAAAAGTTTCGGATAACGATTTTCAATGCTCGTTTCAGTTTTGGACTGAGATGTGATCGAGTAACCATCTTCATCAAATCTCGTTGATATTCGGTAGAATGAAGATTTACAAGATAATTGTAATGTTCTGCCGAATACTGCCCCCCATCGGGAACCCCCCCCATTTCCGGCGGGAACGCGCCCCCGCCCATATCCGAGTCATAATCGGGATTATCATCTCCATTGTAAGATTCCTCTTCAACAATAGAGTTATTGTTTATGTATTCATCTTCCATACAATTTTATTATAGGTTTTTCAAAATATTTATAATTATGGGTCAAATTGAAGAATGATGGAAAGTGTGAATTTTTAGGAAGATTTATGAGAATGTTGCCCGCTAAAACCCATTACTTTAGTTGTGGGATACAGCGGGCTTACACATAGATATAAATATTTGTAACTATAACTAAATATCTATTACAGGGCAGGAACTGTCCGGTGTGCCTGTGGAGATTGAGTAAGACATCATGGATGCATCGATCAATGAAGCAGGAAGCCAACGGTTTTAACCGTTGGTAGTTCACTGATACATCATATCATAATCTGAATTAGTGTACATTGAATCCGTTTGTTGAATTGGCGTATCAATGTCATTTGTTTTAACTGAATCGCGGATATGGCTAAGTTCATCAATGGTATGTTTTAGAACTTCGATCAAGGTGGTAAACTGAGATTGGAGTTCGTTATTCTTTTCAAGGTGGGAGGATATGATCGATATTTCATCATGTAATGATTCCACCTTTGAAAAGATTGTTTGAGTGAGCGCGGGTATTGAATTATTGATTGCGGAATCAATCTTCTTTTCAACAATGGATTCTATATTAATAGCATTTCTCAATCCTTTATCCACGAGTGATGCAACGGTAGGGTTTGTGGTTTCGATTTCGCTATGTTTGGTATCTCCGCGCGATTCAGGCGAATTATCCACAAACAACCCTTCTGTTGTCAGAATACCTTTAGATTTGATAACTTCTTTTGCAATTTCTGATTCAAATGCGTAATGGGGTTTGGTGATTCCGCGTACAGCTCCGAGTAATGCGACAACCCCTGATTTTTGCTGTTCATCCAACCATATTTGTACGCCGTCTTGAATATATGCTGTCAATAAATCTTCGGATTCTTCAAAAGTGGTTGCAATAATATGTTTTTTATCTACTCGGTACGCAACAATTGATCTTGGGTGCGCTTCAATCCCGATAACCCCGTTTGCGGTGTTTACGTGCCACAAATGCCTTGTAGGTCCCCTTGGTTTCCATGATCGGATATAGATGGATTTTGCTCTTCCTTCTCTCCACCCATTCAGATTCCAATCAGGTTTCAGGTCAATTATATCATATTTAAGTTTTTTATGATGTGGTGAACATAAGACATACGTTCCGTCTTTATGCGGATTGTATTTACTGATTAGGAGTTTCAGTTTATCGGAAACAACATATGTGGTTGCTCTTCCATGAAAAGGGTCGCCAATAGCAACAGATTTTGTTCTTTTCGTTTTTGTATCATGATATGTGAATTTTTTTGGAGATATTAGTTGCAGAGATTCAAGTTTTTTAACGGTTTGATTAACAAATCCTCTTGAAATTTTCAGTCTTTTTGCGATAAATGCTTGATAATACCCTTCTTCCAAGAATTTACAAATATTGATCTGGTTAGCGGTTAACGATTGGATGTATCTCTCAGCAGTAAGATCATCAATCGTTAATTGACAACTTTTGGTCAAAGATACACCATCCAATCTGATATCAGTGTTTAAGCAATTGTTTTCTTATATATGAATAAGTATCATCTCTGAGGCGGTCAGCAGATACAACCATGCCTTTATCCGTAAGAATTTTTATTCTTTGAAAATTGCCTCTGACTTTTGATTTGTTTTTTGTAGGCAACTTAAAAATAGAGTTCTCAATATACCTCATTTTATCATCGGATGATACTTCATCGTGCATATGCAATTACCTCTTTTTATTCGTCTTTACAGGAGATCGTAAAGAGAGTGATTTCAGTATATGGATTCGATGTAAGATAAATCTTCTCTTTTGTGGTTAATTATAAAAATAGGTATTATTTATGCTTTATTTTTTGTAATTAAGATGCATATCCAGAATCAATCATTTTTTGAATGACAGAAGATGTCAGTTGCCATTTTGGATGCAGATCAGAACAAAGCGTTTTATCTTTAGATTTAGGTTGAATTTTTGTTACATATCCCATATTTTTGTATTTTTGGATAAGTGGACCTCTTTTATTTGGCGGGATAGGTAATTCTTGGATAGCAAATGGTTTTGTACCCACTTTCTCATGAATCTGTACAAGAGTATCTACGTGATACCGGATTGCGCCGATAGGTGATCCCATATCGGAGTATATGGCTGTGGAAAGATATAATACTTATGCCGTCATTATACTCGATAAGATTGAAAAAACATAGGGTGATCATAAAATGGGGTATAGAAAAAAAATAAGTTCAAGATTAAAGGGTTCTTTTGAGCGGGGTCAGGAAGAAGGTCGGCACAAAATACGGGTAAAAAAAGAGAGGGAAGCCGATGAAGCCGAAGAAGAATATGTACGGGGGTATAATCGTCCGAGTAAGGTTATTGAAAAACTCGGAGAAATATCTGTCGCGGCAGAAGAGAAATTGCACAAATCGGGCAAAACATTAAAGAAAACAAAAAAGGTTGCTAAAAAGGTGGGTCGGGCATTAAAACCTGTGGGAAGGACTATCTATGATATTGCAGAACGGGTGACAAGACCTCCTGCAAAGCCAACCCGGAATCCTTATCGGGTTGGTAGTCGGAGTAAACCATCTATTTTCGATGATGATTTTGATGATGAAGATATTGGATGGCGCGGCTCACCATTAGGATCTTCAATTAGATCATCCCGGTTCAGGTTTGATGACGAAGAAGAAGAGTATCGTCCTTTTGGAAGACCGTTTGGGAAAACAAAGAGTCAAATATCGCCAAAACCGAAAACTCCGTCATATTATTCACCAGAAGGAGTTCTTGGGATTGGAATGGTAAAATCAGGTCAGGGTCCCCCCCATCTTATTGGCGATATCCCGCGACAATCTTACGGTACAGGTACGGGCGATATATCTGCAATTATTGGGATGGGAAAATCACGGCAATCTCCAAGACATGCATATAAGAAACCCGAATTGCTTGATGCGTCTTCATCTATTCGTGGTGCAACTCCAAAAGATGTATCTGCAATATTAACAATGGGAAAAACAGCTGAAACCCCGAAACGCGGGTATGTTAAACCTCAGTTATTAGATATTGCTCCATCAAGGTCAAGACCTGCGGCATCTATTGAATCAATATTGGGTATCGGGGTGGAGAAGAAATCCGTCAGATCTTCAACTTCTGCTCCTGCTCGGAAAAATACACGTACAAAAACCAGATCAAAAAAGTGAGGGTAGTTATATGGGATTAATGGAGAAGTTACGGGGTAGCTATCAAAAAGGTGTTGATGAAGCGGTAAAACGTAGAAATCCGAAGGAACGCGATCCTGATGAAAAATCACAGGCATTGTTGGATTATGAGGCAGGATATCATGAACCCGTCAAACCCATACAAAAGTTGGGAGAAACGGTTGAATCTCTTCGTCCCGTAACTGATAAGATCGTTCCTGTGGGTAAGAAAATATTTCAAATCGTGGATGAAGCCACTAAACCAAAGGAAGGTGCGGCATCTGCAGAGGCGCGGATAAATCGGTTAGTTGGTGGCAGGTCTGCTGTATCAAAACCCCTCTCTCCACAATCCCCGATTCCAAATAAGTTGCCTTTCTCCCAAAATCAGGATGAAGCTGTAAAACGGATTCTTGGTAATGGGTATTCGTCATCATCGTATCGTCCAACAGCAACAGTAGATGATATAATGAATGTCGGTATGCCTCAAAAAACAAAGGGCAAACCAAAACCAAAGAAACCAAAAAATAAAAGATAGATTGGATTGTATGGGGGTAAAAAAATGCCTTTTAATTGGTTAAGCAAACAGGTAAGGAACATCTTATCTCCGGCGGTACAGGCAGGCGCGGCGACTCGTAGAGCAATTGTCAGTCCTTCATCTCCTGCATCTTCGACCATACGTTCAGTAGGTTCAACGATCAGCCGTATGACGCGTTCGTCTGCGCCCTCGCGAGCGGGTGCGGGGGTTGTTCAGGCGGTAACTCGTCCGGCACAATCAGTTCAAAAGGTATCGGCGGTATCTCGTCCGCAATCGGTAACACAGACAATCCAAAAGGTATCTGCTCCGGTAGTTTCGGCAATAACTCGCGCTCCCCTTTTATCATCAGTTGCAAAGATTGGTGCGGGCGTAACTGCAACTATTCAATCACCAGTGATTCATAAGCAAACAGTACAATCCGTAAAACCCCCTCAATCAAATCAAGCGATACAAAAAATTCAGACAACAGATCGGATTGTAACTGATTCAAAAAATTTTTTACAAAAATTATCTCCGATACCTGTTGCATCTGCAACTCCTACGGGCGTGGTTCGTGATACTCATAGCCAAGTTATGTCACAGGGGTTTCGGGACAGGATAAATGCGGTATCGGTACAACCCCAATCACAGGTAATGCCAACAAAACTCCAATCATCAGCATGGGAACGGTCCCCTCACGGCACATCCGTAGAACCCCATACCTCTCCATTCACTCTTTGGGAAGGCGATCCGTTACGGAAAATTACGCATAAATATATGCCATCATCTGATACACCTGCCGCACAAATCGGGATGAAAATTGGTGTTGGTGTAAACCCTCTTATCAGAGGATTTGATGCAGGTGTATCTCGTATTCATCAGATTGTATCCCCCCAAGCCGCACCGAAACGTAGTCATATTACAAGAGATATGGTTGCCGGATTCGGGTTGGCTCAATATGATGCGGTACGCGAAGATCCGTCAATTACAGGAGCAACGGCGTTAGCAACGGCGGGTGCAAGTTCTGTTATTGGTCCGGCGGTTAGGGGTGGTGTTGCAGTTGCCGCCCCCCGCATTGCTCGTTACGCTCCCCGTTTAGTTCCTGTATTTTCAGGGGTAGGTAAAGCCATCCAAAAACCCGGAGTAATGCCATCAATCGCGGCAGTATCGTCAGGTATGATGATTGCGCCCGAAGTTCCCGAAGCAACCAAAAAAGCACAGATGGGTGATATAACTGGTGCAACTCGCCAGATATTCCGTCCGATTGCTTCATTTACGACAGGCGCGGCAATTGGCGGTGCGTTACCGTCTGGTGCAAAAGCATTTCAATCTGGTGCAAAAGCCGTATCAAAAACCATGAAACCAAAACCCGTCATATCAAAACCTACGGCGTATGATCCGTTTGTGGGGGGTAGGGTCGGTTGGAGTCCGTCACAAAGTGAGATTGATATGGTTAAGCGGCAGGGTGTTGGTGCATATGAGGATTTGCGTATATTCACCCCATTAGGACGGAAAGCCGACTTATCTTTATTTGGTCTTAAAAGAGAATTGGGTAGGGTTGGTACTACGGATTTGGGTTTGAAAGGGGGACGAAGCATTCATACTCACCCTCAAATGATTCAAGAAGTTGGTGGGAAAAAATATCTTGTAAGTGGAGATGCATTTCCTTCGTCCGGGGATATTAGATCAATGGCAAATATGGATGAAACAAGTTCTCGAATAATTGCTCGATTTAATAAACCCTCATTAAAATTTTGGAAACCAACACGTGCGGTATTAACTGACATACGAAGATCAACAGGGATTCATCCTCAAACAGGGAAACGTATTGGTTGGAGTGCAACTGATACGCCAAAAGCATTTGAAAATCTGCGTGGAAAGGCTACTCAAAAAGCATTTGACCGACTATGGGATCATCCAATTGCGGGACCAAAATTACGCGCTCCCGGCGATATTACGGATATTAATTTATTAAGGCAGTTGGAAGGCGCAAAAACCATCTCTACTTTACAAAAATTAGTCAGTCCGCGCGGTGGTGCAGTGGATATGTATGAAATTACCATTCCGGGGATGTTTAGTAGATCCCGCATTCCAAAAGTTACAAAAATTGGTGATCCTGTTGATTGGATTGCGCGGCAACAGTTTGTCCGTCCAGCAACAAAATTAGATGAATTATCTACGGTTGCTCATAAGGGGTATTATTCAGGTACGGAAAGACTGCGGCAGATATCGAGCAGTTGGAATAATATTCCAAAAATAAATCTCCCATCCGGCATGAGTTACGGCACGGCATCGGTTGTTCCGGCAACAAAGAAAACATCGCAAGGAAAACCGATAAAAAAGAAGAAATGAGTGGGTGAAATCGGTATGGTATTCAATTGGTTAAGCAAACAGGTAAGGAACATCTTATCTCCGGTGGTACAGGCAGGCGCGGCGACTCGTAGAGCAATCGTCAGTCCTTCATCTCCTGCATCTTCGACCATACGTTCAGTAGGTTCAACGATCAGCCGTATGACGCGTTCGTCTGCGCCCTCGCGAGCGGGTGCGGGGGTTGTTCAGGCGGTAACTCGTCCGGCACAATCAGTTCAAAAGGTATCGGCGGTATCTCGTCCGCAATCGGTAACTCAGACAATCCAAAAGGTATCTGCTCCGGTAGTTTCGGCAATAACTCGCGCTCCCCTTTTATCATCAGTTGCAAAGATTGGTGCGGGTACGGCGGCTCAAATAACCGCTCCGGTTATCAGGACTCCGGCAGTTCAACCAGTACAACCCGTATCAATTCCAACACCATCACCTGCTCCGATTGTTGCCGCTCCAAAACGCGAAGTCCAGACATTCGATTATCCGATAATCCCGATGTCACAAGCAACACAGTACCCAAAAGATGCTCCGGGTCGCGGCGTATTACGGAGAGATCCGGTTACTGGAATTCAACCCGCAATGTATGATTCATTTGAACAAAGAGCAAGGGATACTGGTGGTGGGTTTTACCGTACAATGGATGATTTGGCGCGGGGATACGAGAAACGGGTTGGAAAACCCTATGAAACACAGGTTGCTCCCCAATTACAGCGTGTACATGAAAATGTCGTATCTCCAATCAGTTCGATTCCATTTATAGGTAAAGCAATACTCAATGTTGCTCCCCTTACATTAGGTCCTATGGGTTATGTCGCGGCAACCAACCCCGATACCGTATCGAGTTTTGGGAAAGGGGTGGTTACTGATACTATACCGGGACTGTCACGGTTCGTGGGTATGGTTCCGGCGGGTGCAGGGCATCTTGCAAAAGAAATGAAAGATAGCGGTGCTGGCGGTGCATTACCGACATTTGCAGGATACGCGGGTGCGGGATTGGGAATGCAAGCCACAGGAATCAAAGAAGGTTTAGAAAAAGATCCGGGTCGAATGGCAGGAAGTTTGGTGGGTTCTTTAGCCTTAACGCGCGGCGCAATGAAAGTTCCCGGTCTTGCATATAGGGGTGCGGTACGTGGCGGTACATACGTCTCTCCCGGTTATGCGCGTGGTGTTACTCAATATACGGGAATGCCGCGTATTCGTGATGTTTTGAAGAGAGAGATATCTGTTAAGGAGTATTTGAAAGGTGAACAGATTCGGCACATTCCCGGAGGTAAATTTGAATCAATACTTTCACCCAAACCCAAAGGTCAACCTGTAAAAGTATACCATGCTACGGATGAACATTTCCCTGCAATACAAACACAAAAAGGTGGGTTCCGGGCGGGTACTGGTACAGGGAAAGGAAAACCAGATCCAATAAAACATGATATGTATTTTGGGGATAGAATGTTGATGCATTATCTCCCAAAACCGGGACGGGGTGAAGGTGCATTTGTTCGGCTAACATCTCCTATCTACAACCCCTACTCAAAAGGGTTACAACAAGCGGCTTCAAGAGCAACAAACATTGATCCAAATTTATTGAGGATAGCAACTTCTCAATATCTATCAGCCCCAAAACAGACGCTTATACCGGGAATAAAAGCATTAGGTGGTCAAAAATTCCGGGGATCTCCCAATATCGAATACATGGTGCCTTCAGGGTCAAAATTGTATCCTCAATACAATTGGCGTACAAACTTGTATGCTCGGTTTGGGTTACAGCGCGGAAGTCAATGGACAAGACGACCTGTTACAGGTGAACGGGTAGAGATTTACGATTACGGATTTACGCCATCGAAGACTCCGTTACCAAAACCGATAATAGATATTCCAGCATTACAGCGAAGAGCCTTTTATAATCCGGTATATCAGCAGTTGGATTTTATGGGTCGCGGGATTCAATCAACGATCCGCGCTCCCTTTTTACGGAGTTTAGAACGTGGTGCTGAAAGAGCCGAAATCAAAGCGATGAAAGCAAGGGGAGCAACTGAAGCCGAAATTGCGTCATATAGGGCGGCAGTAGATACGGGTCGGCGTATCAAAGGGTATCGTGCACCGGAAAAGGGTGATGTAAGACTCGAATTGCTGAAAGAAGTTGGTCCCGAATATGCCTCTGATTTATCCACAATCTTACAAAAACACCGTGTAGGGTTGTATGGTTCGGGAACTGCAACAGGTCAGTTACCTAAAAGTCAATGGTGGCGGCAATTCAAAGACGTTGATTTGTTCATTAAGAAGAGCGATCTTCCCAAGTTACTTGTAGATTTAGAAAAGATGTATACTAAACACGGCATTAACGTCAAACAAGTAGGTATGGGGATGAAAGATGCAAAAACGGGTCAAAATATCATTGACGTCCATGAAGCCGTTCCCGGCTATCCGTTAAGATTGGGTGGGAAAAAAGGAGTATCAGATCCGTATGCAAAAGACATTCCTGTAAAACCATTTAGGCATATCCCTGATAAGTTGTTAGCGGGCGAAAAATTTGTGCAAGAATATTTTTATACTCAGGCACAGCGAAAACTGGCATCCATATCAGAACAGATTGCAAAAGGCGGCAAATTCAAACGACCAAAAGATTTCGGTGACGGCATATTCACGGTTGAAAAACTGTTGGATCACGCCGAATCAACATTACGTCCCGGTCAGGTGTTAAAAGCGCGCGATATTCGGATAATGCGTAACAATCTTAATACAATTAAACAAGATCCGCAAATCAAACCCTTGTATGATGCGGCAGTACAGGAAGCAGTAAAATATGGAGCAAAAGATGTAAAGATCCCAATAGATAACGCTCTGAGAACAAACGCAGGATTACCTGCGGGCACTCGTAAAGCAACCATTCCAGAGATCATTAATGGGCTACGTCAAAAATACATCAAGACAGAAATTCGAGAAAATATGCCAAAGAAGTTACCTGATTCCCGTATCCGCGCAATCGAGAAGGATGTATCTTCAGGTAAACTCACTCAGAAACAGGCAGATAGGGTTTCAGCGAATGAATTAAAAGAGTTGCAACGCCTGTTTAAAGAAAAACTCGAATCCGAAACTTTAGATCCGGCGGTATCGTTCGATCCATTACATGGGCAATCTCCTGTATCCTCGGTATCCCCGGCATCTCCGGGTATTCCAAGGATCAGGATCAATGTCGAATCTTCATATTACCGCGATCCTGCATCAATCTCGATACTTGGATTGATGGCACCACAGGTAGCGCGCGGTGTAACTGTTGCCGCCGCGCCATATCCGGCGGCAATTCCATCTGCATATGCACCCAAAACAACACCTGCTTCCGTACCGACATATCCGACAGTTCCGGCGGCAATTCCATATACGACCCCAATTCCGATACCGTCATCCTCATATCCACAAAAGGAGTATTTGTTGCCGTCACCATCCCCGTCCCCAAAACCCCATCCGGCAACATATCCATCCCCGTCATCAAAACCAGTCCCTTATAAGGCTCCGTATACCCCCGCCTACCCGAAAACCCCGTATACCCCTGCATACCCGAAAACCCCGTATACCCCCACCTATCCGAAAACTCCGTATACCCCTGCCTACCCAAAAACCCCGTATACCCCCGCCTACCCAAAAACCCCGTATACTCCCGCCTACCCGAAAACCCCGTACACTCCCGCCTACCCGAAAACCCCGTATACTCCTACAACTTACCCGAAAACCCCGTATACCCCTGCCTACCCGAAAACCTCGTATACTCCCGCCTACCCAAAAACCCCGTATACCCCCGCCTACCCGAAAACCCCGTATACCCCCGCCTACCCGAAAACCCCGTATGAACCCTATTATCCATACAGTCCAATGGCTCCATACACTCCATATACCCTAATAAAAACAGGGACGGATAAACGGAAAAGGAAACGACCTCGAAAAGATCCCGATCCCACAATGGAATGGCAGATCCACAATCCTGTACCGACAATAAAATCGGTGTTTGGTCGGATTGCTACAAAACAGCATGAAGCTTCGTTACAATTCAGTATGAACGCGCAATCTCTGGATGTACTTGATTTCATGAAGACGGGTCGGGTCTTCCAGAAAGAGAAGAAGAAAAAACCTGTGAAAAAGTGATGTGGTAGGAGATTGTATAGATAACATATTTATTTATACAACACATACTGTTAGAATAATTATGAGGTAGGTATATGAAAAATATATTTCTTTTGTTTCTTTGTCTTATTGTATGCGGTGGTTTACTGGTAACGCCGGGAATGGGGTATTCGTGGTCGTTTGATGATCCAGAAGAATCATTTTGGGATAGTACATGGATTTTTGGGGGAATCTCGACCAGTATAATAGATACAGTATCGGCGGGATCTGGGTCTTCATATAATACAAATATAGAGTTTAGGGGTCATGCAGTATCATATGATACTTCAACGTGGGGGTTGGTAGCATCTCCTTTAAAAGAATTTGATTATATTGCTTATACTCATAAATCATGGTCGGTTAACTATTATGGTGGTTCTGCCTCCCCTCGCATTAGGATATCTGATGGATATTCAAGCCATAATACGGGTGGAACGCATCAGGGGGGGAGAACAGAAATCATTCGGTCTGGTTCAACATGGAATGTTTATGTTAACGGTATTTATCAAACAAGTACAACATGGTCCGGGACCCCTGATCGGTGGGGTTATTCTATGGGAAATCCCATTGGTACCCACACTGTATATTGTTATTGGCAAATTGATGATGTTGTTGTTGCAAATTCAGATAATGAAGCATGGTATTTAACCCGCCCTTTTCCGGGACTTAATGGTACAAGTAATTATTTTATGTATAGTGATGGGATATATTCAGCAGGGATGTACGATGGAATTACTAACTCGTTTTTTTCATCTGATTTTCAATTAGTGTGGGCAAGACCTTCTATTGGTTATAAAGGCGATTTGAGGTATGCAGATAGGATAGATTTTGTTCATTTTAAAACAGGAGAAGTTGTATATTCGTATTCTCTTAGTGAAGATGATGTTTATGGGAGAGAAACATTCGATGTCCAAACTGTTTTTGTAAACACATCTGCCCCTTATGGCGAATATTGGATGAAACTTTATCGATCAGATGATGTATTTATGACAGGTCAATTTATTTCATATACTTCAACCCCAATTGGAGGTCATAATATAGGTTGGGATAAAACAAAATATTATTCTACTGATACTGCAAAAATAACGACAACAATTTCTTCATTAGATCCGGCATACCAATATTCAGGCAAAATATTTGATATTTATGGTGCAAACCACGGTACTTGGTCAATCTCAACAACAGAAAATACGGAAACAATATCAATTGATAATTGGGATACGGGGATATATTATGCTTCGATAGCATTAAAAGAAATATCTACGGGCGAAGAGTTTGATGTTGCGTTTACAGCGATGGAGATCCATGAAGGTGTAGGTTTTTCGGGAACTACGTTAGATGTGGTATCTGGGGACTCCGCTTCCAATTCTAATGTGACTTTAACACAAGCAGGAACTCCCCACAATACCGAATCTGGTATTGATGGCAATTATACGGTAGATGGTTTGGTTCAGAACTATCCTGTAACCTTTACTGCAAACAAATCAGGATACGTTCATTACGATTGGATTTACACTCCAATACAGCCGAGATCATATAATTTTGATTTGTATTTGTATCCCGATCCGTTATTTGCCGATCCTTCAACCCCGGTATGGGATGCGAATAACGGCACGGCAATTACCGGATACGTTCATAAAGCGCATAATAAGCAACCTTTGGAATCTGCGTTGGTTGAATTAACCATAGATAACGTCACTTCAAGCACATATACGTACGATACGGGTTTTTATTTATTTGACGATCTCGTTGCAGATTCAAATTATTCGTTAAATGTATATTCAGCAGGATATACAAATGCAACAGCAAGCGGTACGTTGGGTAATGGTACGGTAACAACGCACAATTTCCAGTTAGATGGCATGTCTTCATTGTATGGTCGGGTACATAACGCTGATACGTATCAGGCAATATCAGGAGCAACCGTTACAGCAACAATCGGTGGTTCAACTTATAATACCACTTCATCAAGTACGGGGTATTATATTATCCATGATGTTCCGGGAAATGCGGGGTATTCAGTACAGGCAACCAAAACCGGATTTAAAGCATCAGATACAAAAACAGGCACATTATCCAATGGATATCCAACCTTGCAAAAAATCCCGATGGAAGGAGAATATACTTTAACGGTATCGTTCCTTGATGCAAAAGACAGGACAATCATTGGTGGAGAATTTAAGGTATATCTTGATGGCGATGCAGAAACAACCACATCTGGAGGTAAAGCCACATTCCATAATTTGGTACGCGGCACATACTATGTTCAATCCGAAAGTACCGAAACACATTATGGTTCAAACACAATGGTGGTTGTAGAAGATGATACGGAAAGAACCGTTTATTTACAACGAATCATAGATCCCGGCGATGCCCCCGCATATGGTAGCCAATATCCTCCACATCAGGTAAAATTTGAGGTTCGGACGTATGCAGGCGCGGCTGTATCTGATGCAGTTATTACAGCAAAAGGCGGTGAAGTCTCTTTTGGCGTGGTGGGTTGGTTACAGGATTTGTTTGGATTAAAGATTGATGAAACCCCCATCCATAACGAAACCATGTCTGCAACCACAGATAGTTATGGCATGGCAAACTTCTTAATGCTCCCTGTAATTAAATATGATATTAATGTTACAAAAGACGGAGAAGAATTAAAACAATTTACGGTATATCCAAAAGACGATTATTATATGGTGGTGGTTGGCGATCCGTTATGGCGTTCTCCTACTGACGATCCGTTAGCAATTGTGTCAACGTCCGTATCTTTAAATGATTCGGCAGGATTAATCTCAGTTAAGTATTTGGATCTCAAAGACGACACTTCAACAGTAACAATGAATGTATATCAACGATCTTCTTCCAATAAGACAGAAAAAGTATTGGTAGATTCGCACACAATATCTTCAGATTCAAATTTCACCTACGATTTCACCATGTCGGATTATGCTCGACAAAGTTATTATGTCGAGATTGACGCGATTCACGGTCAGTTAGGTGAAGTCGAACGATTGTATGGCGTTACATTTGGCGGTGTCAGGGTTCCGATTGGTGATATTCCCGAAGAAATGTATATCTGGATTGCGTTAGGTATCTTGATGTTGTCGGGATGCATATTCGGGGCGACATCGGCAGTAGCAGGCGCGGTAATCGTTTGTTTCTTTGGTTGGATTCTGTTAGCATTTGGTTGGTTAGATGATTTGGGGTTGGGTGCGCCGATATCGTTGGGCGCGGCATCAGTAATTGCAGTGGTCGGGGTATTGCAGAAACGGTATCGTGAGGAGGGATTCAACTAATGCGAGCATACACATTAGCATTGGCGTTATTCACGTTCGGATTCGTTGTTGGAATGGTAAACGGACTTGATCTCTTCGAGGTCAAACTCCCCGACTCGTCCGGTGGTGCAGAGATATCCGAATCTCAGGTACAGGAATTAACGGAATCCGCAACAAGCGGTCCTTTATCCCCGCTTCAATCTATTGCCGCCTTATTTTTGTTAGGGAAAATATTGATGGATGCAATGATCTCGGCACTAACTATCATGCCATTATTGTTGAGTTATGGGGTGCATCCATTAGTAGCATTGATGATACAGGGACCTATCTGGTTGGTGTATGTGGTTGCTTTAGTACAGTTCTTCACAGGAAGACCGCTTAAAGGAAGTGAATAAGATGAATCAACACTTTTTAATGAAATTCGGATTATTATTTGTATGTTTAATAGCAATTGTGATACCTGTATCTGCAGACACAATTGATTTCGATATGTGGGATTCGGCTGAAACCAAAATCTATGAAAACACCACTCGATACAATATAATGAAATTTGTACCTCTGAATACTTACAATGTAACAGAATACAATTGGGATTTTGGTGATGGTACAAGTTCAACTTTAGAATCTCCCGAAAAGGTATTTTTAAGTTCTGGTACAAAAAACGTATCTTTATCTGTGGTTCGAGAGGGGGATCCAGAAATTGTATATAAAGAGATTGAAGTAATTGATGTTGCTATAACTGATAGTATTCATTACGATGGAACCTTATACAACAACGACATTTGGGGTGGCGGTTGTAATGACGGTATATTGACGGTATCTCGTCCCTCAAGTGGGACCACAGTTCGTTCTGCCACAAACGCGCCATTAAATCGTTTTGACAATTTAACACTCACTACAAATTTGCGAGGCTCAACGGATGCAACCGCCATTTTACAATTAAACGGTGTGACGGTCACATCTGCACCTTCTG